>Ga0182014_10001297_pt1 | contig 33667 bp, 27 predicted proteins | sample 612S2DmetaG_FD_120489 | JGI IMG/M metagenome (GOLD analysis project Ga0182014, IMG submission 120489) | Permafrost microbial communities from Stordalen Mire, Sweden - 612S2D metaG | ecosystem: Environmental > Terrestrial > Soil > Wetlands > Permafrost | place: Sweden: Stordalen | collected... | reverse complement strand
TAAGACGGCGAAGACTCCGGTTGGGCCGATCCTGTGCACCGGGCCGTCCAACGATACGAACGCGGAGTGGCCTGCTATCACGACGACCAGCGCACCAGTTGCTGGTGCCGGGGTGTCGCAGCGCCTGCTCGGCCGTGTCAAGCGATCTTTCGGTGAGCAGGTTACCTATGCAGGTCACCCGCTGTACCTGTTCGACACCATGGCCGGTGCGGTTACCGGTGAAGGATGGGACGAACCGGGTCTCCCGCCCTGGCACGGCGTCTGGTCGCTCATCGCGCCCTCGGGACTAGCCCTTCCCTGGGTCGGGACTCTCACGACCACGACCATCGGCGGCAAGACTGTCCTTGCTACGCCCATGTTCACGGGCGTCGGGTGGATCAACTTCCCGGTCTACAGCTACAGCAAGGACACCGCCGGACAAAGCGCGTGCGCTCGTGGCTCGTGTGCCCTCGCGTGGCCAGCGGTGCTCACCAGCGGAACCCCCGGAGTGTCGAGTGGGCTGTCGGCGTCCCAGGTCGGAACCCTGAGCACGCCGAACGGCGCTCAGGCGACCTACGGCGGCGAGCCGCTGTACCTGTACTCCAACGAGGGCCTCGCCGAGACTGCCTCCGGCTTTGCGACGACGGGCAGCGGCAACGGCATCGTCCTCGGAGGCGGCACCTTCTCGCTCATCAACGCCTGAACTCGTCGAGCCCGGCCTGGCCTCGACGAGGAGGCTGGGCCGCGCTCGTCGACATTTCAGGCGGGGAAGCTCACGGCCGAGCAGCGGTCCGAGATCGGCAAACGCGCTGGCACGGCCCGCTGGACCAACGGCTGACAGTACGGCGCGGCAGTTTCTTACGATCGGTTTCCGGCCACGCACCCTGCTTCTGTCCACCTGACGCGACACCACAGAGAGAGAGTGAGCGAGCGAGCGAGAGAGAGCCGGTGGTGGGACTCGAACCCACGACCTGACGATTACAAGTCGCCTGCGCTTCCTCTGCGCCACACCGGCATTGTCGTGAGCTTCGCGCCGAGAGGCGTTGATGACCAGCCTAAGTTCAGCTCGGTGCCGTACCGGCACCGGATCCGGTTTCCGTCTTGTCAGGCGGCAGGATCCGAACGGTGCCAGCCTTGTCAGGTGACAATATCCGAACCGTCCGCGCCTTGTCCGTTGGCAGGATGCGAACGGCGCGGGCCCCGTCAGGCGGCAGGATCCGAACGCCACCGCTTTCGCCGACCAGCTCTGGGTGTGCAGCAGGGCCTGGACCGACCGGGCCCTTATGGTGCCCACCTCCGACGAGGAGCTTCAGGGGCGATCGCGCAACCGCATGCACAAGCGCTCGCAGCGCCCCGATCGCGAAGGGATAGATCCCAAGGCTTACGAGCGTTCCGAGCAGCAGGCCGGCAGCCGCGTCGCCGGGGTACGCCGTGCCGGTGTAGACGACCGCCAAGGCGAGGATGATGGCCGTCAGTGTCGCGGCGGCAGCCACGAACCGAGCCCGGCTCAACCAGAGCCCGGCGGCAACGGCGCCCGCGATCACGGTGTGTTCGTTCGGGAAGCTGAACCCGGTTGGTCTTGTGACCAGCACTATTGCCTGCGGCATTGCCGCGAAGGGTCGGGCACGTGCGACCAGGTGCACGACCGGGAGTGATACCGCGTAGGCCAACCCGGTACCCACGGCGACCCACACAAGGCCCGCGATCTTGTCCAGGTCGGTTCCGCCGAAGCCGGCCACCCGCGCGCGAGCCAGAGCGACAAGGAGCAGGACGGCGAGGATCACAAGTGCTGAAGGGCGGGCGAAGAACGCGATCACACCGTGCGCCCACGCAGTTCGCGCGGCGAAGCGGTTGACATCGAGGTACCAACGTCTGTCCACTGCGAAGGCTCCCGAGGACCGACCTGAACTCCCGCCCGGGTGGCGAGATATCCAAGAGCCCTAGGGTATCCACGAAACTCGCATTGCGGTGGTTGGCTCCGATAAACTCTTGCCCGGGCTTCCTTAGGGGGCCGCGTCCCGGCATCTCGAGAGTTCGGCTTGGGTCTTTCAGGTTGCCATGTGCCGCGGTCGAATGCGAGAAGCCCCAAGCCACTACGCCAACTGGGCAGCGTAGCGACCCGCGATCTACAAGGAGAAGAAAGACCGATGAGGATCCTCGTACTGGGTGGCGACGGTTACCTTGGCTGGCCGACCGCACTACACCTATCCGCGCGAAACCACGACGTCGGTGTTGTGGACAATTTCGCTCGGCGCCTGTATGACAGCGAGATGGGCGTCGACAGCCTGGTGCCCATCCGGCAGCTGCAGAGGCGGGTCACGACTTGGAAGGAAGTCTCGGGTCACACCGTGCAGCCCTTCATCGGCGACCTCACCGACGACGTGTTCGTCGAGCAGACCATCCATGAGTTCGCCCCCGAGGCAATTGTCCACTTCGCCGAGCAGCGATCCGCTCCTTACTCGATGATCGACCGCAAGCACGCCGTCTACACCCAGGTGAACAATGTCGTCGGCACCTTGAACCTCCTCTACGCGATCGCAGAGATCGATCCCTCGATCCATCTCGTCAAGCTCGGCACGATGGGCGAGTATGGGACGCCGAACATCGACATCGAAGAGGGCTTCATCCAGATCACCCACAAGGGGCGTACCGACTTGCTTCCCTACCCGAAGCAGCCCGGCTCCTTTTATCACTTGTCGAAAGTCCACGACAGCCACAACATTCACTTCGCCTGCCGCATCTGGGGCCTTCGGTCGACCGATCTCAACCAGGGGATCGTGTACGGCCAGGAGACTCCCGAGACGACGCTGCACCGTGACCTTCTGACCCGGTTCGACTACGACGGGGTGTTCGGGACCGTTCTGAACCGCTTTGCAGTTCAGGCGGCGGTCGGCTATCCGCTCACCGTCTACGGAAAGGGTGGCCAGACGCGCGGCATGCTGGACATTCGAGACACGCTCGCCTGCGTCGAGTTGGCCTGCATCAATCCGCCAGAAGCCGGCGAGTACCGAGTCTTCAACCAGTTCACAGAGTCCTTCGCGGTGATCGAGCTTGCAGAGCGGACCGCAAGGATTGCCGGAGGTGAGGTCACGATCGACAAGGTCCCAGACCCGCGCGTGGAGAAGGAAGAGCACTACTACAACGCCGTGGCGACCCAGTTGCCGGCGCTCGGGCTCAAGCCCCACTTGCTCGAGGACGCCACTATCGAGGTGCTCATAGAGACCGCCAAGCGGCACAAGGACCGTGTGGAGTTCGACGCCATCCGGCCCACGGTCAACTGGCGGTCGACCAAGAGCCACGTGAGCGTGGCGAGAGGCGCTGCCGGAGATTGATCCGGTTCGGCGGTGAGGTTGACCGCCACCCTCCAGGTCTGCAACAGCGTCACCATTGACACGGGTGGACTCCTTTCTCGCGCGCCGTCGGCTGAAGGTTTCGGGTTGGCGCCGGCACAAGGGCTAGCTTCTTCGGCGATGACTGCAGGCTGGCGACGGGGGACCTTGCCGTCCGCGCGCCGGTCGACCAGACGCGTCGCGATCGTGATCGTCGGCGTGGTTGTGTTCGCGATCATCATCGCCGAGGTCGCCGCCGACGTCGTGAATTCCGGGGGCCTTGCAGGCCGCGTCGGGGCTCAGACCTACGTCGCCGAGGTCATCCCCGTCATCGAGGAATCGACGATGCTTGCTTCGACGATGCACCTCGTACGCAGCGGCACCGCTTCGCTTGACCGGGCGCGCCTTGAGGCTGACCTGGCGCGCCTCGTCGCTGGAACGTCGGAGAACCTGGCCGAGCTGGGGACGCTGGGCGTTCCGGCGCCCACTCCCCGGTCTGAGCAGCTGCTCGAGGCCACGCTCGCGGCCCGCGCGGACGCTGCAAGGACGCTGACTGGGGCCGTCGCGCTCGCGATCGGACCGACGGCTTTCTCTCCGAGCTCCGGCCGTTCGTCCGGAGGCGGATCTGGCGGCTCGACCCTCCCGACCTCGGTTGTGCAGGCTCGTGCCAGGGCTGCGACCCTCATCATCCAGGCCGGCAAGGAGCTGGTGATCAGTGACCGGGACTACCGCAGCTTCGTGTCCTCCTTGCCGCGGTCCAGTGCTCGAAGCCGTCTCCCCGCCTCGAAATGGGTGACCCACCCGGTGTCATGGCGCAACGCGTCGGTGACTAGTTGGGTCGCGCAGCTGTCCGCCGGGCGCGAGCTGCAGATCCGCGAGGACCTTTCGATCGTCGCGGTCACCGTGCAGCCCCCGGTAGTGCGGATCACCGGGTTACCGACGACGACTACCACCTTCGCGACGACGACCTCGACGTCCACGTCTACTTCCACGACGGCGCTCACCACGATTCCAGGCACGGCGACTTCCTCGACCACGACGTCCACGTCAACGTCGACCTCGACATCGTCGACGACCACGACGTTGCAGCTCCCGCCGCCGGGCTCGACCTCCGTTCTTCCGCCGACCCATCGGATCTCGGTCGTCCTGGTGGTCGCAAACGCAGGAAACGTTCAGATCTCGGGCATCTGGGCCGCAGCATCAGTCGTTCCCGAACCATCGGCCGGCCGGCGTTCGAGTTCGAGCGCGCAGACTCGCTCAACGGCTGTGCGCATCGGTCGCCTCGCGCCAGGGGCGTCGGTCGAGGTCACGCTGTCGCCACTCGCTGTCGTCGCGGGCGACGCCTACGAGCTCTGGGCGTCGGTCGGGACCGGCAGCCTCCCAGTAGGGCCCGTTACGAGCCCGCCGAACGGCGCAGGTCAGACCGACGAGGTGAAGATCAAGGTCGCATCGGGGTGACCGGTCCCCCTGGTCCGGGGTCGCGACGCGGCGGCAGCTCAGGGATGTCGGCCTGCTGATGCCATGCGGCCTCGGCGCGGGCGGCAACTTCGCGGAGTGGCCGACCCGTCTGCCCGGCGACACGGGCGGCGTCGGTGTGCTCGACCTTGACCCGCCCGGGGCTGACCTTCACCCGCACGCGATAGCCGTCGACCTCGACTTCGACCAGCTCACGCGGCGCCGCCCAACGCTCGACGGTGTGTGCGCGTACCCCGAGGCTGCCCGTTTCGGCCGCCAGGCGGTGGCGGAGATCACCGACGAGAACCGGGTCGCACAGGACGTTCAGTACGTGGCCCGGCCTGCCCTTTTTCATCAGTACCGGTATGACCCAAGCATCGAGCGCGCCATCGTCGAGCAGCGCGGCGACGGCGTGGGCGAGGGTCTCGCCGGTCACGTCGTCGAGATTCGCCTCGAGCTGGACGAGTTGCTGACCCTCGCCGAGCGATGAGGTGCGGACTGACTCCGCCGGGAGGCCGATCACGACCTGGGTGCAGTTCGGAAGGTCGTCCAGTTCTCGCGACCCGGCCCCAAAACCGGTCGCCTCAATCGTCATCGCCGGCATCGGTCCGAACGTCGAGCCCCAAGCGGCCAGCATGGCCGCACCCGTCGGGGTCGTCAGCTCGACTGCGACGTCGCGGCCCTCGGTGGGGATCCCTTCAAGCAGCTCGACGACTGCCGGGGCGGGGTTGGGCAGCAGGCCATGGGCGCTTCGGACCATCCCGAGCCCCGTGGCAACCGAGCTCGCGGAGACCGTGCTCACCTCGAGCAGCTCGAGGGCCGAGGCAGTGCCGACGATGTCCACGATGGTGTCATGTCCGCCGATCTCGTGGAAGTGCACCTGGGAGGGTGGGCGCCGGTGCAGGCGTCCCTCGACAGCCGCGAGAAGGGAGAACGCTGCGACGGCGCGCTCACGTACACGGTCGGGCATCCGAGCCTCCTCGAGGATGCCCATCACGTGTGGGAACGTCCTGACGACCGCGTCGTCGCGAACCTTGACGACAGCTCGCGTGGCCGCGATGCCATTGCGCAGCACGGGTTCGAACCCGAGTGACCATCCGTCAATCGGAAGGCGATCGAGCATGCGCCCGAGCTCGCCGGGATCAGCTCCGGCATCGACGAGGCTTCCCAGGGCCATGTCCCCCGCGATGCCCGAGAAGCAGTGAAACCAGGCGACGCGCCCGCCAGCCCCGTTCCCCGTCCCGCTTGCCGTTCCGTTCTTTCTGACCTCTCGGGCGCGTTTGTCATCTCTGCTGGTCATCGGAGCAACCTCGCGACCGCACACGCCGCACCGAAACCGTTGTCGATCCCTACGACCGTGATCCCGGCTGCGCACGAGGCATGCATGGCTAGCAATGCTGTCACTCCTTCCAGAGAGGCTCCATAGCCGACGCTCGTTGGCACGGCGATCACCGGTGCTGGCGTTAGGCCGGCCACGAGGCTTGGCAGAGCACCTTCCATTCCGGCCACGACGATGACGACGTCCGCCTTGGTGACGTCTTCGATCGACGCGAAGAGGCGATGTACGCCCGCCACCCCACAATCGCCGAGCAGTGCCGGCCTGAAGCCGAACGCACGAAGGACGGCGGTGCACTCCTCGGCAACCGGCAGGTCGCCTGTCCCGGCCGTGCAGACGAGCACGCTCCCAGGCCTATCAGGTTGTCGTCGCCAAACGACCGTGGAGAGGCGGCCTATTTCTGGCTCCAGGGGCGTCCGTAGGCCGCTCGGCGAAGCTTCGAGTGACGCGGTGACCTGGGCCTGGTCAGCCCGAGTCAGAAGGACTGGGCCACCACCACCGGCGGCGAGCAGTTCGGCAACGATTGCCGCGCACTGCGCCGGCGTCTTGCCTGGCCCGTATACGGCCTCAGGCAGTCCTTGGCGGAGTGCCCTGTGATGATCGACCTTCGCAAAACCCAGCTCCGTGAAGGGCAGCGCCCTCAACTTCCTGACGGCGTCGTCCGGCGAGCATACGCCCGATCGCAGGTCGTCGATCAGTCTTCGGATTGCGAGCTCGTCCATGGCTATTACTATCCTGCCTTCATGGCCACACCTGTGCAGGCTTGGAAGCGGATCGCGTTTCTCGGTCCTGAGGGCACTTTCAGCGAAGAGGCTCTCTTGTCGATCCCGATCCTGGCCAAAGCCGAGCCTGTTGCGATGTCGACGATTGCCGATGCACTCGACGCGGCAAACCAGTGCGATGTCGACGCGGCCTTCGTCCCGATAGAGAACTCGATCGAGGGCACGGTCAGCGCGACCCTCGATCGCCTCGTCTTCGACGTTGAGCTGTTCATTCAGCTGGAGCACGTGCTCGACATCCATCTTGATCTTCTCGCACCCGCGGGAACCGATCTTGCCGGCATTCGACGAGTCGTCTCGATCCCGGTCGCACTCGCCCAATGTCGTCGGTTCCTGCACGAACGTCTGAACGGCGCTGAGTTGGTGCACGCGACTTCGACCGCAGAGGCCGCCAGGATCGTCGGCGAGGCCGAGCCGGACGGGACTGGCGCGATCGCCCCCGCCCTAGCGGGACGCCTCTATGGCCTCGAGACCGTTGTGCAGCGGGTGGAGGACCATCCGGGCAACCAGACCCGTTTCGTGCTGGTGGCGCGAGGTGTGCTGTCGCCGCCCACCGGCCATGACCGCACGAGCCTGGTCTGCTTTCAGCAGGCCGACCGTCCCGGCAACCTGCATCAGATTCTCGGGCAGTTCGCCGCCCGGAACCTGAACCTCACCAAGATCGAGTCGCGCCCGACCAAGCTCGGCCTCGGTGACTATTGCTTTGTTATCGAGCTCGAAGGTCACTTGAGCGACGAGGTCGTCGGCGACTGCTTGAAGCAATTGCACAGCGAGCTCGCCTCCGTGAAGTTCCTCGGCTCCTACCCCGCTTTCGGGGAGCGTGGGCCCAAGCGACGCGAGCAGATAGCAGCTGCACGGGCGGAAGCGGATGCCTGGTTGAGAACCCTCCGGTCGCGTGTGCGACCCGAGGAGGACTCGTCCAGCTAGCGCCGCAGCCCAGAGGCGGTGGGAGAGCTCCCGTCGGTGGGCACAGCGATCCTCCCGAGCATCCGGAGTGTGGTCACGTAACCTGACAACGACCTGACAGGCAAAGACTGTGGATGGATGATGGATGCAGGTTGGGTCGAAAGGGGAGGACTGGCTCGGAGGGATGGCAGAGCGGAATGCGACGGTCTTGAAAATCTCTCCCCGGCGTCCGTCGCGTTAGCTGGAGTTGGCTACAAGCCCTCTGAGATGCCGGTTTTGTCCAGCTTGTCAGTCCCAGTCGGTTCCCGTGATCCTGAGCTTGTGGGATGGATTATGGGATGGCCGGCGGGCACGACCTGTACACCAGTGCCGAGCCTGATGGTCCGCGAGTGGGACGGACGGAGTCTGGTGAAGATCTCCTCCCTGCTGCTCGGGCGACGTAGTTGTCGCCGGCGTCCGCTTGTGGCAGTCGCGGTCGGCTGGATAAGTCCACGCGAAGGTCCACAGATACGTCCACACCGGGATTCTCTCGACACTCTTCTCGGTCTATATCCGCAGATCAGCACCTATGTAGCCTTTCTGTGGACATATCGAACTCCTCAACGGTTCCAGTCACGAGTCCGGAGGAGCTGAGTAACCGAAGGGCGCCTTGTCAAGACCGACGTTCCGCGCTCGCTGGTGATCACCATCGTTGTGGGTCGAGGGTTCCAGGAGAACCGCTAGGCGCGTCGGTCGAATGAACTAGCCGAGTCCGAACGCGGAGATCATTCCCGTGCCGAGCCCAAGGTGCTCGGGGAGATATCCGTTATCGGTGGCTGCTAGTTCCGCTGAACTCTTGGCGCGAGCACCCAAATGAGACGTTATGTCGCTACTGAGGTGACCGGTGAGATGTCACTTACGGCCGCGGGAGAGTGATGTTCAGGTTCGCATGGGCGGGGGACGTGCTTGTTCTGGTGCCAAGCAGTGGAGTCTGGCGCCGGACAACTGTCCTGAGACAGCCTCGTGCTGGATCTGCTCTCGGTGAAGTTCGCCCAGGCCATGCAACGACCTGCTAGAAATGCCGAGCCGACCAGCTAGGTGTGGCTGCAGTACGAAGGGGGGCGTGACCATGTCGCACAGGGGGAAGTCGCATCTCGTCATCATGTTTACGGTGGGGCCTGATGACGTGGCCGAAGGAGATCGAATCTTCGCGAGCCACGGCGAATGGATGAAGGGACATCCCCGCGACGGCGATGTGGCACTGCTGGACTACTCCATCTCCAAGGCTCCGGAGTTGTCGAACCCGCTGGACCCGAGCTCTGAGCCAACCGGCAAGACGATCTTCGTGATCGATGAGTACTACGAGTCTCCGGCCGGCATTGCCAGGCATTGGCAGCAGACGGGCAGCTGGTCGGAGTTCCCCGTTGCGACCGAGTGGATGGCCAAGGCCACGATAGTGACGCTGCACAACGGCGCTGTTGTCCAAGGACTCTGGTAAAGCGGAGTTAACGCGGCCGCCACCAAGGATGCAGGGGGTTACCTCCGCAGCGCGAGCGGCGCACATGTTGACGGCGCCTCCTCGGTTCCTGGACGTTGTTGAGCGCCGCGCCATAGAACGGCGAGCGCCGCTGATTGCGTCGGCACTGCTAATCCCTTGCTTCCGTCAGAAGTCTTCGCACCTGAGCGATGCTCGGCACCTCAGGTTCGGCACTGGGAGCCCGCGGAGAACTGGCCGAGTTTGCGGGCGAACGTGCGATCCATCCCCAGCGGACCCCCTGTCGCAACGCAGAGCGCAGGAACGCGTGGTGGTGTCCTACCGTCCTCGCCGACAGGCCGCGCCGGATGAATCCGCGGTAGTAGCTGTCGAGCCTCGCGGCAGTGAGCTTCCGGAGGTCGACCGAACCGAAGTCGGCCTTCGCCTGCTTCGCGAGCAGTTCGTAGCCGAGGAGGGTTTTCGGGGAGAGACCGCGGGTGTTCGCGTGATCGAGGAAGGCGTCCAGCAGATGCCCGACCGATCCCTTGGGCGAGCCAGCCGAGCGGTTTGTCACCTCGGTCAGCAACTCGGCGGCCGCTTGGTTCGCCGCCCGTTTCGTCCCCCGGACCGTCCTGCTGATCTGGCCGTAGTGGCCGGTGTGAGGGTCACGGCCGGTGGCGGCGGTGACCTCCCAAACGCCTGGGGCGCGCTCGCGTATCCTGGGCACGCCCAGACGCCATCAGCATTTATGGGATGGATTATGGGATGGGGCTGGCGCCAGATAGTAAAGCCCCAGCTCGGAGGGATGGCAGAGCGGACGAATGCGACGGTCTTGAAAACCGTTGGGTGATTAGCCTCGTGGGTTCGAATCCCACTCCCTCCGCTCGCTCGTTGTCATGATCACAACGTCATGCCAGGTCAGCGGGCAGTTTCCGTGTCCGTTCGTCCAAGCGTTGAATGATCCACGTTCGAACCGGACGACGGAGCGATTCGGTACCCATCAGCGACCGTTCGGCGGTTGCATTGTGATCCAGATGCGCCTCAGCTTCTCTACCAAACTTGCTCATTGTGAGCAATACTGATCAATATGGGTCACCTCAGCGTGGTTGCCCGACTCGGGACTGTGCCCCCACAGGAGTACACGACGACGTTCTCGGTACTCACTCCAATAAGGGCAACAGCAGAAGGAACGTGTCTTGCGGGGTCGTCGGGAGCTACGTAGGGTAGACCGAGTCAGTTCACTTACCGGGGAAGGATCGCTCATTATGAGCAACTTCGAGCATGAGTTTACGACACAACCGGAGATGTGGCGGCGCGCCGCTGAGCTCGCGTCCACTGTGACGCTGTTTCCACCAGGCGCCCGGGTCGCCTTTGTCGGCTGCGGCACCTCGCTCTACGTCGCCCAGGCGGCCGCCGCATACAGGAACGAGCAGATGCTCGGAGAGAGCGACGCCTTCCCGGCCTCGGAAGTGCCCCCCGGCCGCAGGTATGACGCGGTCGTCGCAATCTCTCGCTCGGGGACGACCACTGAGATCCTCGACGCGACGGCGGTGCTCGTTCCGCACACGCGGACCCTGGCGATCACCGCGGTGGACGAGAGCCCCCTCGCCCGCCTTGTCGCCGAGCGGATCGTGCTCTCGTTCGCTGACGAGCAGTCGATCGTACAAACACGTTTCGCGACGAGCGCCCTCTCTCTTCTGCTCGCCAGCTTCGGGTGGGACGTCGGGGCCTCTGCGGCCAGGGCCGAGGTGTTCCTCGGCGAACCGCCCGAAGAGGTCGGCGCGGCTGACCACTTCGTCTTCCTCGGCCGGGGTGTCGGCGCCGCGCTGGCGAACGAAGCTGCGCTCAAGTTGCGCGAGGTGCTCGGCGCCTGGACCGAGTCCTATCCCACGATGGAGTACCGCCACGGCCCGATCTCCGTCGCCAGCGAGCGATCGCTCGTATGGATCCTCGACGACGCCGAGCCGAGCATCGACGACGAGATAGCGATCACCGGCGCACGTGTCGTGCGTTGTGGGAGCGACCCGCTCGCGGGCCTCGTCCGGGTCCACCGCGCCGTCCAGCAACTCGCGACGAGGCGGGGTGTCGATCCCGACCACCCCCGCTTCCTCGTCCGCTCGATCATGCTCGACCACCGCTGAATGACGAGTGGCGTAGCGAGCGCCGTCGTCGCACTCGACATCGGCGGCACGAAGATCGCTTCGGCGATCGGCGACGCCCACGGGGAGCTGCGCCGTTGGCGCACGCTGCCGACCGAGGCCGAGCGCGGCGCCGAACGCGTGCTCGAATCGGCGATCGCTCTCGCGGACGAGGTGCTCTGCGAGGAGCGGGCGAGTGGCGGTGACGTCCGTGCCATCGGCGTGTCCACGATGGGGTTGACCCGCGCTGATCGCGTCGATCTCGCACCCAACGTCCCAGGCTGGGAGGACCTCGCGATCCCCGCGGTGATCGACAAAGCGTTTCTCCCGTTACCAGCGGCGTTCGGCAACGACGTGAAGCTGGCAGCGCTTGCCGAACTTACCTGGGGTGCGCTCGCTGGCGTGGCCTGTGGTGTCTACCTCAACCTTGGGACTGGCGTCGCCGCCACTCTCGTCGTCGGGGGACAGGTTGTCGAGGGGGCTCATGGGGCGGCCGGCGAGATCGGCTACTGGCTCACGGATGGCTCCGCGACGCGACGAATGGCCGCGGACGGCGCGGTGCCGACCGAGGAGGCCCTCGGCGGCAGGGGTGTCGCTCGCCAGACCGTCGCGCTCTTCGGGCGGCCGGTCGAGTTTGCCGAGCTCGTCGCACGGGCCGAGGACGACCGGCGCGCAGAGGTGCTGCTCCAGCGCGTGTGGGACAAGATCGGGACGCTCGTTGCCAATTTGGCGATTGTCTGCGACCCGGAGGTCCTCGTCCTCGGCGGTGGTTATGTTCGATCTGACCGCTTCCCGATCGACGCCATCGCCCGCTTCGTTGCTCGAGCGGTGCCCTACCCCCCCGAGGTGGTGCGCGCCCGCTTCGCGGGCGACGCGTCGCTCCACGGGGCAGTGGCGGTGGCACTTCGGGACTGCCTCGGCGTCGCGAGCCCAGGTGCGGTCGCCGCCGGGGGAAGGAACACTCGTCGAGGATCCTCACAGTGATCCTGAATGCCGCCCTCGACAAGATCTACCACATCGGTGAGCTCACGCTCGGCGCAGCCCATCGCGCCAGGAGGCGAACGCCCACGCAGGCGGGAAGGGCCTCGACGTCGCGCGCCCTCGCGAGCGCCGGGGTCGCAGTGCTAGCTACCGATCTCGGGGCGAGCTCGACCGGCCGGCAGATCGAGAAATCGTGGCGCTGCCGTACTCCGTTCACCGAGGCGTTCCGCAACGTTTCCGAATGCGTTCTACCGCAAGCATGCGATCAGTAAATGAGCAGCTAAGCACCCAAGGAAGGGGAACGATGAGTAAGAGGACATGGATACATAGCACAGCGTTCAAGGCAACTGCGGCGGCCGTCGCCGCATCGTTGGTGCTTTTCGGGAGCACCGCGGCCGCTTCGCCAGCCACGCGTCACAACAGCGCGAGCGGCGTGACGATCAACGTGGCCATCGCCTACCCGGCTCCGCCGAAGGCGATGCTCGCCAAGTTCACGAGCCAGACGGGCATAAAGGTCAACTGGTCGAACGTGGGATGGGACGACCTGCAGACCAAGATCGCAGCCGCCGCGGCGGCCAACACCTACTTCGCCGACGTTACGGACGTGGACTGGTCCAAGGTGGGCGAGTACTACGTGACGAAGTGGTTCCTGCCGCTGAACCAGTACTTCAAGATCAGCTCCCTTACATCTCAGTACCCGCAGCTCAGCTCGTTCGTCCGGAACGGGACGCTTGTCGGGATGCCGATGGACGTGTCGTTGCTCGTCACGACGATCAATGAGAAGTTGTTCCGCAAGGCTGGGATCACCTCGACGCCGACCACGCTCGGTCAGTACACAAAGGACCTGCAGACCCTGAAGTCAAAGGGCGTTGTCAAAAATCCCCTGGACATCCCCTTTGCCGCTGCCGAAGGGCTCTCGACGTACTGGTACGAGCTCACTGCGGCGATGGGGGGCCAGGTGCTGAGCACGTCCTACAAGCCTTTGTTCACCAGCCCATCCTCTGCCGGTTACAAGGCGATGGCGTGGATGGTGAACGCCTACAAGAGTGGGCTCGTGGCGAAAGCGAACCTCGGCTACACGGACTACCAGGGGATCACGACCGAGATGGCGCACGGTCTTGCTGCGAGCATCTTTTCCGATTACTCGGGAGACATTGGCACCACCTATGACGTCCCCAGCCAGTCGAGCGTCGTCGGTGACGTCACCTATGTGGCGACGCCAGGAATCTCCGGCATAGCTCCCAACCTCGGCAACCCCGACGGGATCGGCATCCCGAGGTTGGCCGAGCACGTCCAAGCAGCGGTCGAGTTCATCAAGTGGATGGAGGAGCCCGCAAACCAGGCGGCGTTCGCTGGTGCCGCCGGGCCCAAGAACGTCATCAGCACCTTCCCGCTACCGTCCAACCGTGGCGGGCTCGGCCTCCTCGCGTCATCGGGCAAGGTCCCCGGCGCGGCCGCGCTCGTCAACCTGGTCGAGAACCACGGACGCGCGGTCTTCCCCGCCGGCGCCCCTCCCTGGTATCCGAACTTCAGCAACGCCGTCTACACGAACCTGCACTCAGCCGCTGCCGGCCAGGAGAGCGTCGCCACCGCGATCTCGGCGATCGCCTCCGAGGTGAACAGCCTCAACAGCTAGCACAAGTCAGACGTGGGTCCCGGCCGGACCGTCAACAAGGCGCACGGCCGGGACCTCGAGCTTGGGAGGAAGGAGGAGCGTGTCGCAGCCCGCGAGCTCGAGCCGGCACCGATCGCAGGCGGGGTTCGCCCACCGGCGTTCGAGCCGGTCGGAGGCTATGGGCTACGCCATGGTCGCGCCGCTGCTCGTCTTCATCCTGGCCCTCGCGCTTTACCCAACAGTGCTCACGACGATCGACGCGTTCATGCACATCGACGCGCTCTCACCGCCGAACCACTTCGCGGGGTTCGGCAACTTCGCGGCCATCTTCTCCAACCCCGAGGTCCGCCAGAGCTTCGAGAACACCGGCTGGTACGTCGTCTTCGGCGTCGGGCTGACGCTCGTGCTCGGCACGGCATTCGGGCTCCTGCTCCAGCGGCGCTTCCGCGGGCGGGGCGTCGTCCTGGCGATCGTCATCCTCCCCTGGGCGCTGCCCGGAGTCGTCGAGGGTGTGATCTGGTCCTGGATCTACGACCCGACGTTCGGCGTGCTGAACTCGGTGCTGAAGAGCCTCCATCTCCTCTCCCAGTACCAGCTCTTCATCGGTACGCGTCAGATCGAGAGCATCCTGCTCATTTCGCTCGTTCAGGTCTGGCAGATCACCCCGCTCGCGACGCTGCTCGTGCTCGCGTCGCTACAGAGCATCCCCGGGGAGGTCTACGAGGCGGCTCGCGTCGACGGTGCCGGCTGGTGGCAGGTGATCCGCCGGATCACACTGCCGCTCATCCGGCCGGGGCTCGCGATCGCGGCCGTCGAGGCACTCGTCCTGTCGCTGAACATCTTCGACCAGGTTTACGTGTTGAACGCGGGCGCGACGACGGCGTCGTCGGTGATGAACGTGACCTACTTCACCACGTTCCAGGGCCTCAACTTCGGGCAGGGATACGCCCTCTCGCTGCTGGCGACCGTAGTGACGGTGCTGCTGTCCCTGGGTGCTTTGAAGGTTCTCTACCGGAAGGTCACCTTCTAAGATGCGACGGCGGATCGGCGTCTGGGCCAGGCGGGCTGCAATCGGGCTCATGATCGCGTGGTCGCTGTTCCCCGTCTACTGGGCACTCAACACGAGTCTCATGACGAATGCGGAGGCCCAGAGCACCCCCACGCACTTCCTGGTTGCCCGGCCGATCTTCACGAACTATCAGGCAATCTTCGGAGCCGGTCCGCAATCCGCCGAAGCGGCCGGTGGGATCTCCCGTTCCCTCGTGAACATCGTGGTGGAGAGCGGCGGGGCGACACTGCTGACGCTCGTGATCGCGATCCTCGGAGCCTACGCGTTCGCGCGGCTGCGATTCCGGCTGAAGAACCTGTTCTTCTACACCGTGCTCGGGACCCTTACCCTCCCGGTGTACGCGACGCTCATTCCGCTCTACCGGATCATGAGTGAGGTCGGGCTTGTCAACACCTACCTCGGCATCATCCTCGTCTACGCATCGGGATTCATGCCCCTCGCCATGTGGATCATGTACAATGTTTTTCTCGCGCTCCCTCCGAGCATCGAGGAGGCGGCCGTTATCGACGGGGCCTCGATGCTCCAGACTTTCTACAGGGTCGCACTTCCCATCGCGAGGCCGGGGATCGCTGCGACCGCGATCATCACATTCCTTCTGGGATGGGGGCAGTTCATCTTTCCCCTGGTGCTCAGCAGCACAGGGTCGACCCAGCCGCTCACCGTCGTCCTCGCCTCGCTCGAAGGCCGCCACGTCGTGCCCTACACGATCGTCAATGCGGCCGCGATCGTTGCAATCGCTATCCCTGCGGTTCTCGTATTCCTGTTGAATAGGTGGATCGTGGAAGGCATCATCGCGGGCAGCGTCAAGTAATGACGAGCCACTTCCTAGGTCGTGCCGTGAGAGTCCGTGAGAAGAACCCGCCTCCTATTTCTGGCAACTCTGACCCGATGGTGCCCCCGGACCCACGAGGCGGTAGCCAGGAAAGGCTCGAAGAGGTGCGCGCACCAGGTCCCGAGCACCCGTTGACGGTCGGCCATGGCGCGCGGAACCTCCGCCCGCGGATACGGGACAGCCGCCTGCGGTCGATCATCGCAGTCATCGACGACAACGGCGCCGTCGGCGTCGAGGACCTCGCGGAGTTGCTCGGGGTGTCGACGGCGACGATCCGCCGGGACCTCGCCCGCCTGGCCGACCAGGGGGTGATCACGCGATCCCATGGCGGGGCCATACGGGCCGACGCTGGGCTCGAGGTGCCGATCACCTATCGCCGCGGAACAGCTGTGGCCCAGAAGCGCCGGATCGCCGCCGCCGCCGCGGCGTTGATCAGCGAAGGCGGCATCGTCGGCATCACCGGTGGTACGACGACGATAGAGGTCGCGCGGGCGCTGGCGCCGGTGCGCAAGCTCACAGTCGTCACCAATGCGCTCAACGTAGGCATGCAGCTAGCGCGCCACCGGAACATCCGTCTCGTCCTCACCGGTGGCGTCTGCCGCACGGCGTCGTTCGAGCTGTCGGGGCCGATCGCAGAGAGCACGCTGTCCGGTTACAACCTCGACGTAGCCTTCGTCGGCGTCGACGGAATCGACGTTGACGCCGGCTGCACGACGCATGACGACGCCGAGGCGAGGGCGAACGCAGCGCTCGTCAAAATAGCGCGGCACACCGTCATCGTCGCCGATAGCTCCAAGATCGGCCGTATCACCTTCGCGAGCATCTGCCCGCTCGACCTCGTCGACCAGCTCATCACCGACAATGAGGCAGATCCACAAGCCGTGTCGCGGCTCGAGGCCGCCGGGCTTCGGGTCGTGCTCGCGTGACTCACCTGAGACGAGCGTGCAGCTGAGGACAGCTCGACCCCCGGAGGTTCTGGTGCTCCCAACCGTGCGCCGACCGTGACCGCGTCTATTATCCCTGCTAGGTGGCCTTGTTCGGGGGACAGCAGGACGCCGGGGAGCGGGTTTGAAAACAGTCCCATGCACTCCGCTCGACCTCTCCGCTCTGTCTTCAAACTAGTGCACTTTCAGCCGCCACAGGAATGACCGATCCAGAGGAGGGGCCCGGTGAGCAAAGCGCCACTGACGCTGATGGCAGTCCACGCGCATCCTGATGACGAGGCGTCGACTACCGGCGGCATCCTTGCTCGATATTCGGCGGAGGGGATTCGGACCGTCGTCGTGACCTGTACCAACGGCGAGCTCGGCGACGGCCACGAGACCAGCAAGCCGGGCGACGTCGGCCACGACGAGACGTCCGTCGTTGCCACCCGCCGACGCGAGCTCGAGACAAGCTGCGAAATCCTCGGTGTCACATCCCTCGAGATGCTCGGCTATCGGGACTCGGGGATGATGGGCTGGCCACAGAATGAAGCTGCGGGCTCGTTCTGGACGACAGAAGTCGCGGCGGCGGCAGCTCGCCTCTCGGAGCTCATCGAGCACTACCGGCCGCAAGTCGTGGTCACCTATGACTCGAACGGCTTCTACGGCCACCCTGATCACATCCAAGCCCACCGGATAACGCTCGCAGCGCTGGAGGCGACGCCGATACCCGACAAGCTCTACTACCCCGGGGTCCCCAAGTCGGCGATGGCGGTGTTCAGAGAGACGCTCCGCAGTGCAGGGATCCAGGGGCCGGACGAAGCCGACGAGGACTGGGATTTCGGCATAGACGACGATCTGATCTCTACCATCGTCGATTGCCGCGACTACGTGGCCCGTCACTACGCGGCTCTCGAGGCGCACGCGAGTCAGGGCGACGGTGCCTTCTTCCTGCGGCTCGGAGTCGACCTGTTCTCGAAGCTGATGAGTCGCGAGATGTTCGTGCGCGCCTTTGACAGGACGGGGGCGCCCACGCCCGAGGACGACCTCTTCGCCGGCTTGCGCCACTAGTGAGAGCCCGCCGGGGCCTGGGCTCCCCGTGTCGCGCACGATCCTTCGAGCGGCACGGGCGAGCGGCGAACTACGTTGTCGGGGCGAACGACGCCGTCTCCCCAAGAGCGCCGGCGTCATGCTCGACTCAACCGTTTGACCGTCTTGGCCGGCACGCCGAGCCGGTCTCTCGGACAAGGAGGATCCGGTCGTGCTGATACGAGGTGGAGTGGTGGTCGACGCTGGAGGCGAGAGACCCGCAGATGTACGCACCACTGCCGACGGTCGGATCGCCGAAGTCGCCCTCGGCCTTGATCGCCTGCCGGGAGAGCAGGTGCATGAGGCGGGCGGGAAGTTCGTCGTCCCTGGAGGGATCGACGCTCATACCCACCTTCACATGCCCGTAGGTGCCGTGCGGGTGTCGGACGATTTTGTAAGCGGGACGCGGGCTGCTGCCATCGGCGGCACCACGACCATCATCGACTACGTGACAGTCGCCCGGGGGGACGACCCGATGGCGACTGTCGCCACCTGGCGTTCGTGGGCCGAGCCGTCGGTCATCGACTGGGGTCTCCATCTAACATTCACCGAGGCTGTACCCGAGTCGGTCGTCGCAGCCGGAGTCGAGATGGGGATCACCTCCTTCAAGCTCTATCTCGCCTATCCAGACCGCTTGCAGGTCGACGACGGCACGATCGTGCGCCTGATGCGTGCTGCCCGCCGCCACGGGGCTCTCGTCACGCTGCACTGTGAGAACGGCGGCGCCATAGAGGAGCTGCGACGAGAGGCGCTTGCTGCAGGACGGACAGGCGTTATCGAGCACGCGCGGACTCGACCGGCTGTGCTCGAGGGCGAGGCTGTCGGACGGGCAGCCACGCTGGCGGAGATCACCGGCGCCGCGATCTACATCGTCCACGTTTCGTCGGCTCCGGCGCTGGCGGCGGTGCGTTCCGCCCAGGAGCGCGGCGTGGACGTGAAGGCCGAGACTTGCCCACAGTACCTCTACCTCGATTCGAGCCGCCTCGAGGGTCCCGACGCGATCGACTTCGTCTGCACGCCGCCGCTGCGTGACCCATGGCACGCCGAGGAGCTGTGGGAGGGAATGGCACGTGGATACATCCACACGGTCGCGACCGATCATTGCCCGTTCTGGCGCGCCGACCGGCGTGCGGGCGTTGCCGGCCGACAGGGTGGCGTGATCGACTTCACTGACATTCCGGGGGGCCTTCCCGGTATCGAGACGCGCCTCGCCCTTGTCTGGCAAGGCGTACGGTCCGGCCGCATCACCACGGCCGACTGGGTGCGGCTGTGTGCCGAGGCCCCTGCCCGAACGTTCGGCTTGTGGCCCGCCAAAGGCTCGCTCGCAGTCGGTGCCGACGCCGACGTGGTCGTGTGGGACCCGCAACGGCGCCAGTCGCTCGGAGCGGCCGATCTCGACATGGCTGTCGACCAGTCGCCCTACGAGGGGACGGTGGCCGTAGGTTGGCCCGAGCTCGTCCTGAGCCGGGGGCAGACGGTGGCCGTGGACGGCCGCTTCATCGGAGAGTTGGGCTGGGGGCGCTACACGGCCAGGGCACCGCTCACTCGCGAATGCGATTGAGTTCGCCGCATCGGCGTGTGGCCTCCTGCCGGCGAGTACATCTGGTCCGGTGTGGCTAAGCGGATTCTGGCAGTCCGCGGACGTAATCGGCTTGCGCGGTCAGGTTGGCTATCTCACAAGCCGGAAATACGACTAGACGGTCAGGATTCGTACGACGCCTTTCAGCAGGGCTTCTGCCTATCCGCGGCAGGCGAAATAGCGCCGACTGGACACGACTGCACGGCTGGTTCCGAATCGCAACCAGAGGCGTCGGAGATAGGGGCCAAAGACCCTACCGTGCGCGCGGACCTGGTCCTAACGTCTAGATCAAAGTCGAAAGTCATCGAGGGCGAGGTTTAACATAGACATCGAGGCCAAAAACCTATTTGGCTCGTGCATGTAGGCCCAGCTCGAAGCAGGCTCGCAAGTCATCAAAGAGGAGATGGAGACACTATGTTGCTTGATCCACCCACCGTGGTTTCGCAGACCGAGATTACTCTGAGCGTGCGCGAGATCGAGCCGCTGCTGCAGGCGCCGCCGATGAACGTTCCACCCTGGCCCGGTGCCACTATCACCCTCAAGGACGGCCGCACGATGTACATCCGCGAGGCGACCCTCGAGGAAGCCCCGGCCATGATGGGCTACATGAAGCGCGTCATGGAGCAGGATCACGACTTCTACGACGTGGTCGGAGCCCGAGTCCATGCGGAGATTGCCGGGTGGTACCGCAAACGTCTGAAGGACCCCTACACGCTCCTCGGCCTCATCGACGGCGAATGGGTGGGATTTGCCAATGGGCGGCTGATGAATGAGGACATCAACATCAGCTTGCACACGATGGCACTGGCCCGCGGGGGTCGCATCGGAGCGATCATGTACTACGTCAAGACGTACTACGCCTTCGAGATTCTCGGTAGCAAGGAGTTCTGGGCGACCTACGAGAGCTACAACGGCTGGCACCGTTGGGGGCTCGGGATGGCGCAACCCTCGTACCCGTGGCCGGAGTACCAGCATGAGCTAGGCGGGGCGCGGGTGTACTACGTCACGAAGAAGTACTGGGACGCAGTAGTCAAGGACTACGTCCGTCAGATGGTCGGGACCGACCTCGTTTTCGACGTCCCGGTGGAGATCGTCAAGGCAAACGAGCAGTTGAAGATCCCACAAGACGTGACCGTGTAATCATGACCGTCGGACTGCCGACCGGGGGTGAACCCAAGGACACGACCGAACCGGACGTGACAATCGAACGTGAGATCGCCGAGGTGGTGCGCGGTAGTTACGCACGATCCGCGAGCCCGCCTGGCAGGCGGCGGATCGGTGCCCGCGAGCTCTACGCCGAGGTGCTCGATCCGGACACTTTCCGCAGTTGGGACACCGCCCTTGTCGATGTGCCAGCCGGGTCGGAGTACCTGGATCAGCTGACCGCCGCGCGTCAGGCCTCAGGGGAGGACGAGGCCGTGATCACTGGGGAAGGCATGATCCGCGGTCGCCGTGTCTGCGTGGTCGCCTGCGAGTTTGCCTTTCTGGGTGGAACCATCGGGGTCGCGGCGGCCGAACGTCTCACCCTGGCGATCGAGCGCGCGACCGCGGAGCGGCTTCCGCTCGTAGCGTCACCCGTGTCGGGTGGCACACGCATGCAGGAGGGAACAGTGGCCTTTCTGCAAATGGTCAAGATTGTCCAGGCGCTGATGCAGCACCGCAGCGCCGGTCTTCCCTATCTCGTGTACCTGCGCCATCCGACCACTGGTGGAGTGTTCGCCTCCTGGGGGTCGCTCGGGCAACTGACCGGAGCGCAGCCCGGAGCGCTCATAGGGTTTCTCGGGCCGCGTGTCTATGAGGCGCTCTACGGCGACACTTTTCCCGACGGGGTCCAAGTAGCCGAGAACCTTTATCGCTTGGGTCTCGTCGACGCCGTGCTCGCGCCGGAAGCCCTCTCGGAGATAGCGGCCCGGGCACTCGACGTGATGTGCACCGCGATCGACGAGGTTCCTGCCGCGAAGGCACCGCCTGAAGAACCGATCGAAGACGTTCCTGCATGGGAGTCGATCGAGCACACCCGCAGGCCAGATCGCCCAGGGGTGGAGGAGCTCCTCCGTGCCGCATCGCATTCGGTGACGATCCTGAGCGGCACCCAGGAGGGCGAGCGCAGCGGTGGTCTCATCCTGGCCATGGCCAAGTTCGGGTTGGCGCCGTGCGTAGTCGTTGGGCAGGATCGCCTCTTTCCCCGGGAGGGTCGGCCGCTCGGGCCCGACAGCCTTCGCGAAGCACGGCGGGGAATGAGCCTGGCCGCCGAGATGGGGCTCCCGTTGCTCACGATCATCGACACCCCTGGGGCCGCCCTGTCCAAAGCGGCAGAGGAAGGCGGGCTTGCAGGGGAGATCGCTCGATGCCTGGCCGACATGGTGACGCTCCCGGTGCCCACGGTGTGTCTCCTGCTCGGAGAGGGGGCGGGCGGCGGCGCCCTCGCTCTTCTGCCTGCCGACCGCGTGGTGGCCGCCCAGCACGGATGGGTGGCACCGCTGCCTCCGGAGGGTGCCTCGGAGATCCTCTACAGGACCGTCGAGCGCGCCCCCGAGCTCGCCGCAGCGCAAGGCGTGCGTTCGATCGACCTCGCTGCTGCGGGCATCGTCGACCGGATCGTGCCCGAACGACCGGACGCGGCCGAAGAGCCGCGGGAGTTTCTCGGGCGCCTCAGCAGGGCTCTCGAGTTCGAGCTGACCTCCCTGATTCACCGGGACAAGGCCGAGCGTCTGGCCGCAAGGTACGAACGCTACCGAAGCCTGGGCCTACATCCAAAGCCATAAATGAGAAGGAGTTTCGTACAACATGCTGCAGCCCATCGAAGTCAGGAAGGTTCTTCTTCAGAAGGTGACCGACGCGTCAGGTTTGGAGGAGCTGATCGACAAGGGCGTCTTCCGGGCCGATGACGTGGTCGGTGTCGTCGGGAAGACCGAGGGCAATGGCGGGGTCAACGACTACACGCGCCTGCTCGCCGACCGCGCGTTCCGGGAGGTCCTCGTGGCCAAGGGGACCCGTAGCTGGGACGAGGTCAGGCAGATCCCGCTCGCATGGTCGGGGGGCACCGACGGTGTGCTCAGCCCTCACGCCACGATCTTCGCGAAGGTTGCCGCCCAGAGCGCCCCGGTCACCAATGAGCCCCGCCTGTCGGTTGGCGTTGCGATGAGCGACCCGATCCTGCCTGAGGAGATCGGTCGGACGGCCATGATCGAGAAGGTCGCAGCCGGTGTACGCAAGGCCATGGAATCGGCCGGAATCACCGATCCGGCGGACGTGCACTATGTCCAGACCAAGACGCCACTTCTCGTCCTCGACACCATCAACGACGCCAAGCGCCGAGGCCACAAGGTGTGGACCGAGGACACCCTGGAGTCGATGGACCTGTCCAACGGAACTGCGGGGCTCGGGATCGCCGTGGCGCTAGGTGAGATCGAGATGCCGACAGACGACCAGGTGATGAACGACCGTTCGCTCTACTCGTCGGTCGCGTCGTGCTCCTCCGGAGTTGAGCTTGACAGGGCACAGATCGTCCTGGCCGGCAATATCCGGGGGATCGGCGGCCGGTACCGGATCGGCCACTCGATCATGGAAGACGCCCTTGACATGGATGGGGTCTGGCAGGCCATCCGCAACGCGGGCCTCGACGACCTTCCCGCCGACTGCCCCCATCCGCGCCATCTGAAGGGGCGACTCGTCAACTTGTTCCTCAAGTGTGAAGCCGACCCCTCTGGTCACGTTCGCGGCAAGCGCAACATCATGCTCGACGACTCCGATGTCCACTGGCACAGGCAGATCAAGGCGTGTGTTGGTGGCGTAGCGGCCGCGGTGTGTGGAGACCCTGCCATCTTCGTGTCGGTGTCGGCTGCTCACCAAGGCCCGGCCGGCGGCGGTCCTGTGGTGGCGATCGTGGACCTGGGATAGAAGTACCAGCCAAGACAGTCGGGCCCGGTGGGCCCGACTCTCCATTTCAGAACTGGAGAAATGATGTCGCATCAGCAGGTGTCGCCAGCGTGGGCGAGCACTGCTGTCGGCGAGTTGCTATGCGGTCCGGGCCAGGACGCAATCGTCCTCGCGTCCACCAGGGTGGCTTCCTACCTCAGCGTGTCGGAACCCGGGTCGAGCACTGCTGTGGTGGCGCTCTTGGCCCAAGGAGCTGTCCGCCTGCCGATAGGCGTCAGCGTGGCATCGGGGAAGCTGCCGGAGGCCGGGAGCAGCGTTCGGATCGGTGATGGTTCGATTGTGGCGCCTGACCACGTTTGGCGGCCGGTGCGCTGGTGGGACCCGTGTCCTCACATATCTGCCGATGACCTGTTCCGGCGCGGATCGGATCTCCTCGAAGTGATCGGGGAAGAGCCAGATTCTACGTTCGGGCTACCACTCGCCGACGCGCTGGGTGTGGCCGTTGGCCTGGCGGGAGGGGACATCGGAGCGGCTCTGGGGGTGATCGGACTTGGCCCGGGCCTCACGCCTGCTGCCGACGACGTCGTGGCCGGGGCGCTGGCCGTGCTCGCTCTCGGTGGCCGGCTCCACGAGCGGGCCAGAGATGCGATCGATGCACGCGCTCGCACCCATACCACAGCCCTGTCAGCTGCGTTATTAGCTGCGGCGGGCAAAGGACACGTGATACCGCAGGCCGCAGCCGTGCTCACCGTCCTCGCGGCCGGCGGACCATCGGCCAGGCTCAGGTCGGCCGTGACAGAGCTGTTCAGTGTCGGAGCGACGTCCGGCCACGATCTGTGTGCCGGCATGGCGGGTATCCTCGCTAGGGCCGAGTTGGAGGGATCGATCCCTTCCGCCGGCGAGGCCGCCACGAGCACGAGGAGCCCGCGATGAGTACCCGGGTCGAGCTTAGACGTGGCATCTACCGCGATTCGGTAGTCCTGATGCAGGTGAGCCAGGCCGTCGCTGCATGTCACGGTGTCGCAGCTGCGATCGTTGCCATGGCTACGCCGCTCAACCTTGAGATCTACGAGCGGCTGGGCTTCGACCCCGCAGCGGTGGAGGAAGCCTCCCCCAACGATCTGCTTGTCGCGGTGCGGTGCGAGGACGACGCGCTCGATGCGGCAGCGGCTGAGCTGGAGCGACAACTGGCGCCGTCGGCGAAACAGCAGAGCGATGGGTTCGGATCACCCCCTGCCCCTCGGACTCTCGCGTCCGCGCTTCGCCGTGGCGGCTCCCTGGCGCTGATCTCGGTGCCGGGTCAACACGCCTTCGTGGAAGCGATGGACGCCATACAGGCGGGCGTCTCGGTGATGCTGTTCTCCGACAACGTGCCCCTCGAGCAGGAGATTGCGCTCAAGGACGAGGCGGCGCGCCACGACGTGCTGGTCATGGGCCCCGACTGCGGGACCGCCGTGGTAGGCGGGCTCGGCCTTGGGTTCGCCAACGCGCTCCGTCCTGGCCCGGTCGGCATCGTGGCCGCGTCGGGGACCGGTGCGCAGGAGGTCACCTGCCTGCTCGACGCCGACGGTGTCGGTGTCACCGCCGTGCTCGGAGTGGGCGGGCGCGATCTGTCCGCCGCCGTCGGCGGCCGTTCGACGCTCGCTGCCATGAAGGCGCTCGATGGGAATGCCGCCACAGAGTTCATCGTCGTGCTGTCGAAGCCTCCCGACCCCAAGGTCGCCGAACGGGTGCGCGCCGCGGCCGGGCGGCTGAACACCCCGTCACTGGTGGCGTTCGTCGGCATGGGACAGGGCGACCTCACCGCCGCCACAGCGAAGATCCTTGTGGCGCTGGGCAGGTCTCCCACAACACCGCCGGAGTGGCCGGCACCCTATGAGCGGGCCCCTCGGCCCGGTTTCGTCCGCGGCCTGTTTTCCGGGGGGACGCTTTGCGACGAGGCCATGGCGATCGCCGCAGAGCGCTTGGGGCCGATCGCGTCCAACACCCCTCTCCAAGCGGCGTGGGCTCTCGGTGATGACTTGCTGGCGCCGGGCCATCTCATGATCGACTTCGGTGACGACCGGCTGACCGCGGGAAGGCCACATCCGATGATCGACCAGTCGTTGCGCCTCGAACGGATCGCGCGGGAGGGTGCCGATCTTCAGTGCGCGGTGCTTCTTCTCGACGTGGTCCTCGGCTATGGAGCCCATCCGGACCCGGCTACCGAGCTCGCGCCGGCCGTTGCCGCCGCCCGCGACAGGGCGCAGCGCGGCGGCCGCGACCTTGCCGTCGTCGTCTCGCTCGTCGGCTCGCGGTCCGACCCGCAGGGTCGCGACGCCACCGCCGAGAGACTGGCTGCAGCCGGCGCGAGCGTTCATTTGTCCAACGCCGCTGCTGCGCGGACAGCGGTGGATCTCGTCGAGGGAGCAGGCAGATGATCGAGCTTGACGAATCGCCCACGATGGTCACAGTCGGCGCCTCCTTGTTCGCCGATGCGCTGAGCGCGCAGGTCGCTTCGCCGCTACAGGTGCAGTGGGCTCCGCCCGTGCCGGGAAGCGCCGCCGACCTGGCGGTCATCGCAGCCGATGGCCGGACGCACGCTGCCAGCGCCGAGTCGGTTCGGCGGCTCACCGCCGCCAGTCCACGTTGGGTGGACGTGGTCCCTGCCCGGGAGGCACTGGGCCTCGGGCCCCGGGAGTTCCTGCACGCTGGACCACCGGTCGCCTGGGCCGATGCGTCCGGTCCGATTCGTGGGGCGCTCGCTGGCGCCATGATTTACGAGGGGCTGGCCGAGAACTTCGAGGAGGCCGGGCGGATCGCCGCTCAAGGTGGCATATCGCTCGAGCCTTGCCACTCGCGCTCAGCGGTGGGCCCGATGGCCGGCGTGGTCGGCGCGTCTATGCCGGTGTCGGTGATCGAGGATGAGGAGAACGGTCGGCGGGCGTACTGCACCTTGAACGAGGGTCTCGGGAAGGTCCTGCGCTACGGGGCGTACTCGCCGGAGGTCATTGACCGCCTTCGCTGGTTGGAGCGGGTGCTCGCCCCTCTGCTGGGTGCAACCCTCCGCAAACGGGGGCCTGTTGACGTGCGCAGCCTCATCGCCCAAGCTCTCCAGATGGGCGACGAGTGTCACAACCGCAACCGTGCCGCCACGTCGCTGTTGTTGCGGGAGATCACGCCCGACATGCTCGAGAGCGGCGCCCGCAGCAAGGACATCGTGGCGGCGTTCCGGTTCATCAACGGTAACGATCACTTCTTCCTCAACCTCTCCATGCCGGCCGGCAAGGTTGCCGCCGACGCCGGACGCGACATCCCGGGCTCCACCATGGTCGTTGCGATGGCCCGCAACGGGACCGAGTTCGGCATCCAGGTCTCGGGCACCGGGGACGAGTGGTTCACGGCCCCCGCACCGCCGGTGAAAGGGCTGTATTTCCCAGGGTTCGGGCCCGAGGATGCCGGCCTCGATATCGGTGACTCGACGATCACCGAGACGACCGGGATCGGCGGTTTCGCCATGGCCACGGCGCCGGCCATCGTGCTCTTCGTGGGCGGCGACGTGTCAGACGCGCTGGAGAACACGCTGCGGATGTACGAGATCACCCTGGCCGAACATCCCTTCTACAAGGTGCCAATACTAGGGTTCCGTGGCACACCGACAGGCATCGACGCGACGCTCGTCGTGCGAAGCGGAGTGCTGCCCGCCGTCAACACCGGAATCGCTGGCCGCGAGCCGGGCGTGGGCCAGGTAGGAGCGGGCCTCGTCGTCCCGCCGATGTCGGTGTTCGTCGATGCCGTGCGGGCGCTCGCTCGGCGAGCGGTGCCACAGGGGGCGCCTGGGCGCTCGGAATCGAGGAACCAGTAATGAACGACGTCTTCAAGTATCGGGCTCCTACCTCACGCGCGGAGCTGTTCGGCATGTTGGCGGCCCACGGCGAGGGCGCGAAGATCTTGGCGGGCGGTACCGACCTGCTCGTCGACATCCGCAGCGGGCTCGTTCGACCCGAGCTCGTGATCAACCTCAAGAAGGTCGAAGACTTCTCAGAGCTCGCGTGGAGCCAGTCCGAGGGGCTGATAATCGGGCCCGCTACGACCGTCAACGATGTTCTCCACGATGCCAAAGTCCGCGATTCGTACCCGTTGCTCGCCGACTGCGCCCTCACGATCGCCTCCCATCAGCTCCGCAATCGGGCGACGGTGATAGGCAACATCGTCCACGCCTCTCCCGGTGCGGACATGGCGCCCGGGCTCCTCTGCCTGGGCGCCCGGGTCCAGATCGCCTCCCAGCGGGGCCAGCGCGAGGTCCCCCTCAAGGACTTCTTCACCGGGGTGAAGAGGACTGTTCTGAGCCATGACGAGATCGTCGAAGCCATCACTGTGCCCACCAGCACGGCGCGGTCCCGCGGTTCGTACCGCAAGCTGAAGCGGATCGATGGCCATGACCTCGCCTTGGTCGGCGTCGCCGTCACGAGCACAGACGGCGCCGTGCGGGTGGGGATCGGCTCGGCCGCCCCCACGCCGTTGCTCATAGAGGGGCTCACCGACGAAGACCCGGCAGATGCGGTGGTGGCCGCGGCGCGGGATGCGATCCGTCCCATCAGCGACCTGCGGTGCAGCAAGGAATACCGGGAGTACATGATCGAGGTCTTCGTCCGCAGGTTGCTCGAGGAGGTGCGGTGATGTGGATGTCAGTTGAGGTCAACGGTCACATCTACGAGCGCGAGGTAACCGAGCACTGGACCCTGTTGCGCTTTCTCCGGGAGGACCTGGAGTTGACCGGGACGAAGGACGGCTGTTCGGCCGGCGAGTGCGGCGCCTGCACGGTGATGCTCAACGGTGAGGCCGTGAACGCGTGCATGGTCCTAGCGGCGGAGGCCGATGGCGCGACGGTCGAGACCATCGAGGCGGAAGCTGTCGACGGCGAGCTGTCAGAGATCCAGGCGGCTTTCGCCCGGAATTACGCGGTGCAGTGTGGTTATTGCACTGCCGGGATGGTCATGTCGGTCCGGGAGCTCCTGCGACTCAACCCCAAGCCGACTGTGGCCGAGATCAAAGAGGGTATCGAAGGCAACCTCTGCCGATGCACCGGCTACCAGCAGATCATCGAAGCTGTGCTCGACGTGTCGGGTCAGATCAACAACGGAACCAGGGGGGGATTGAAATATGTCTGAGAGCACCATCTCATCGGTGGCCACCCACGTGGGCGACGACGTCCAGCGGGTCGACGACGCCGCGAAGCTGACGGGCGGCGCCATGTACGCGAGCGACTTGGTATTTGCCGGCATGCTCTACGCCCAGGTGAAAAGGAGCCCACACGCCCGGGCGAAGATCGTGGCGATCAACACTTCCAAGGCCAAGAACCTCCCGGGCGTCCACGCGGTCCTCACCGGCAAAGAGCTCGACTACCGCATCGGCCTGTACGTCGTGGACAAGGACATCCTGGCCAAGGATGCCGTACGGCACTTCGGCGAGGCGGTCGCCGCCGTGGCGGCGGAAAGCCTGGATATCGCCAGCCGGGCCGTCGACCTGATCGACGTCGAGTACGAGGTCTTTCCGCCCGTCCTCAGCCAGCTGGATGCGCTCGACGAGAACTCCCCGTTGGTCCATCCCGACCTCGGCAGCTACGACTACGTCAAGGCGTCCTTCAGCCCACAGCCAGGTACCAACATCCCCAACATCACCAAGATCCGTAAGGGCGACGTCGACGCAGGCTTCGCCGAGGCGAAGTGGATCATCGAGCGCGAGTACACCAACCCCTCCGTGCAGCACGTGCCGTTGGAGACCCACGTCGCCATCGTCGAGTGGAAGGCGGGGGACGAGGTGACCATCTGGTCCAGCGCGCAATCCCCCTTCACGCTCAGGGATCTCTTCTGCCGCGCGTTCAAGCTGCCGCACAACAAGGTGAGGGTGGTCATACCTCATGTCGGCGGCGCTTTCGGTGGCAAGGCGGGGATCCACCTCGAGCCTCTCCTGGCCTGTCTTTCCCGCAAGGCCGGGGGAAGGCCAGTGAAGTTCCAAGCCACCCGGGAGGAAGAATTCAGCCTCCTGCCCTGCCGGAGCGCCCTCACCTACCGGATCAAGACCGGCGTCGGTGCTGACGGCCGCATCACCGCGCAGAAGCTGCTCATGTACTGGGATTCCGGTGCATACGCCGACTACGCCGTCAACGTCACCCGCGCCTCCGCGTACTCGGCGGGGGGCCCTTATGACATCCCCAACGCCTGGGTGGACGCCTACACGATCTACACCAACAAGCCATGGGGCACGGCCTACCGCGGATTCGGTCACGTGGAGTTCTTCTGGGGCCTCGAGCGGCACATGGAGCTCGTCGCCCAGGTCATCGGGATGGACCCTCTGGAGTTCCGCAAGAAGAACCTCCTGAAGCCAGGGTCGACCACGCTGACGGGCGAGAGGATCAACGAGCACACAGGCAATCCCCTCAAGTGCCTCGAGGCAGCGGCCAAGGCCATCAACTACGGGCGGCTCACCCCTGAGGAGGAAGATCGCCAGGCGCGCACGGGCCGCAGGATCGGCAAGGGGATCGCGACGCTCCACAAGGCTCCGGCGATGCCGAGCTTCACGACGACAGCAGCGGTCATCAAGATGAATTCGGACGGATCGGTTGTCGTCAACATCGCGCTCACCGAGATCGGCCAGGGAACGGCGACCGTCGTCGCCCAGATGGCAGCGGACCGTCTGCGCTTCCCCGTCAGCCGAGTGAAGGTTGCAGTCGAGAGGGACACGGACAAGGACCCCTTCGACTGGCAGACGGTCGCGTCAAAGGGGCTCCTCCTCACCGGCAACGCGGTCATCGCCGCCTGCGACGATCTCCTGCGACAGGCCTACTCGGACGCGGCCCAAGTGCTGCGCGCCCAAACGGTAGACCTTGACCACGACGGTGAGAAGATCTTCATCAAACAGCGCCCGGAGGAGTCGGTGACCTTCGCCGCTTTGTCGATCGGGTACGTCTACCCCAACGGCAACGGAATCGGTGGCCCGCTGATCGGCTTGGGCCGCTACACCGCGCAGGGCTTAACCAGCCTTGACAAGGAGACGGGGCAAGGCCTCCCCGCCCTGGACTGGACCTACGGCGCTCACGGCGTGATAGCGGAGGTAGACCCGGAAACCGGGGAGTACACGGTGATCAAGATCGCGTCGGCCTTCGACGTGGGCAAGGTGATCAATCCCGGTACCATGCGCGGCCAATGCATTGGCGGCATGATCCAGGGCCTGGGAACGGCCCAGTGTGAGAGCTACATCTACGACGACCAGGGCCACTTGCTCAACCCTTCGCTCACCGACAACAAGATCCTCACAGCGAAGGACCTTCCCGAGGAGATCGAGTGCATCGCCGTGGAGACCCCCCAGCTCGATGGGCCTTTCGGCGCGCGAGGGGTCGGTGAGCACCCGATGATCTCGGTTGCGCCGGCGCTCGCCAACGCCATCCACGACGCGACGGGCGCGGAGCTGACGCATATGCCCGTCCGCTTCGAGGACGTGTGGCGTGCGATTCACAACAAGCTGCCGATCGACACCTGGACCACCAAAGCGCCAGCCGTTTAGGGGCGCAGAATCTGGTCAGCGCTCAATGATGGTGGTGCGCACACGCTTGTGAAATGTTTCCTGAGGAGAAAGGAAGGGATCATGCCAGCAAGTGAAGGCGCCTGCGGAGGGCGGGGAGGTTCGTTATAGCACCACTCCTGCCATCGACGAGCAAGTTGTCGAGCAAGTCGAGACGATCCTTCTGCCGGTGCCGGACAACGCGCGCACCTCGACGGCCGGTCACCAGTTCTGGATCTGGTCCGGAGCGAACATCGCGCCGATCAACTGAGTGCTCGGCTCATTGGGCATCGAGATCGGCTTGAGCCTGTTCCAGACCGTCTTGGTGCTGGTCATCGGCAACATCATTGGTATGGCCGTCTTCGGCTTCTTCGTCCTGATGGGCCAGCGCACGGGTGTCAGCCAGATGGTGATGGCGCGCAGCGCCTTCGGCCGCCGCGGCGCCTATCTGCCGGCAGCGATCCAGGGACTCATCTCCGCCGGATGGTGCGCGGTCAACACGTGGATCGTCCTCGATCTGGTCCTCGCCCTGATCGGCAAGCTCGGTTACCACGGCGGCACAAACCTGAAGATCGTCATCGTGCTCCTTGTGATGGGTGTGCAGATCTGGCTGGCGGCGAGGGGCTTCAAGTCGATCGCGAAGTTCGAGCGGTACACCGTCCCGGTCACCTTCTGCGTCTTGATAGCGATGACGATCGTCGCCTGGTCGAAGAACAATGTGCACTGGGGCTACGCGGGCGCCCACCTGCACGGTTGGGCGCTGCTGTCCGCCGAGAGCACGATCATGACCGCGATCGGGATCGGCTGGGGCTGCACCTGGTTCGCCTACGCGTCGGATTACTCCCGGTTCCTGCCGAGGGCGATGTCGCGGTCCAAGGTCTTTTTCGCCAGCGTCTTCGGCCAGTTCCTCCCGGTGGTCTGGCTCGGGATCTTCGGTGCGACTCTTGCCACGGTCACACAGAGGGTCGACCCCGGCGCGCTCGTCGTGTCCAACTTCGGGATCTTGGCCATCCCGGTGCTGCTGCTCGTGCTGCACGGCCCGATCGCGACCAACATCTTGAACATCTACAGCTGCTCGTTGTGTGCGCAGACCCTGGACTGGAAGCTCAACCGGCGCAAGATCGCGCTGCTCGTCGGCGCCATCGCGCTGGCGTTCACCATCGTCCTGGTCTTCCAGAACAACTTCGCCAGCACTTTGGACAGCTGGCTGTCCGGACTGGTGATGTGGATCGCCCCGTGGGCGGCCGTGACATTGATCCACTTCTATTACTTCGCACGCCAAGAGGTCGATGTGGACTTGTTGTACGACCCGCCGGGACATTCCCGCATCGCCGATGTGCGCTGGTCAGCGATCTTCTCGTTCGTTGTGGGCGCCGTCGCCGCCTGGTGCTTCGAGTACGGCGAGGTCGGCTGGCTGATGGGCCCGGCCGCGACGGCTCTTCATGACGTGGACCTGACATGGCTGGTCGGTTCGGTGGTCGCAGGTGTCGTATACCTCGTGATCGGTCGCCCGAGCAGGTCGTCGCTGTTCTCGAAGACCTACAAGCCAGCTGTGAAGGAAGTCGGTGTGTGATGCAGCTTGTGATCCGCAATGGCCGACTGGCTGCGCCTGGTGCTTCTCCTGAGGGCCTCGTCGACGTGCTCATCGACGAGGGCCGCTTTGCTGCGGTGGAGCGCGCCGGAGTCCGCGTCGAAGGCGTGGCTCAGGAAATCGACGTGAGCGGGGCCATGCTCAGCCCGCCTTACGTCGAGCCACACGTGCATATGGACACCTGCCTGACTGCCGGTGAGCCGCGGTGGAACGAGAGCGGCACGTTGTGGGAGGGCATCGCCTGCTGGTCGGAGCGCAAGGCGATGCTCACCCATGACGATGTCGTCGCTCGTGTCAATGAGGTGTTGCGCTGGCAGGTCGCCAATGGCGTCCTGCACGTGCGCAGCCATGTCGACACCACCGACCCGTCACTCGTCGCGCTCGACGCGCTGATCGAGGTCCGAGAGCGCGTGCGGGACGTGGTCAACCTCCAACTCGTGGCGTTTCCTCAGGAAGGCATCGTCTCGTTCCCTGACGGCGACAAGCTGATCGCGGAGGCCGCCCGCCGTGGCGTCGACGCGATCGGGGCGATCCCGCATTTCGAGGACACCCGCGACGATGGGATCCGTTCCCTCGAGATAGCGGTCTCGACCGCGCTGGACGCGGGGTTGCTCATCGACGTGCACTGCGACGAGATCGACGACGAGCAGTCGCGCTTTGTCGAGGTGCTCGCCACACACGCGATGCGTACCGGTCTGCGGGGGCGGGTCACGGCCAGCCACACGACCGCGATGGGCAGCTACAACGCCGCCTACAGCTACAAGCTGCAGCGGATCCTGTCGCGGGCCGGCATCAACTTGGTCTGCAACCCGATGGTGAACCTCCACCTTCAAGGCCGCTTCGATGCCTATCCCAAGCGGCGAGGGTTGACACAGGTGAAGGAGATGCTCGGAGCCGGAGTCAACGTGGCCTTCGGCCATGACGACGTCATGGACCCGTGGTTCCCGATGGGCACCGCCAACCCGCTCCAGGTTGCGCACGTCGGTGCACTGGCCACCCAGATGACCTCGCCGGCTCAGATTGCCGAGTGCTTTGCGATGGTCACCACGCGAGGAGCCGAGGCACTCTCGTTGGGCGACTCCTACGGGATAGCGGTCGGCCGGCCTGCGAGCCTCATCGTGTTGCCGGCGACCGATCCGTTCGACGCCGTCCGGCGTCAGGTGCGACCGTGGTACGTCATTGCTCACGGCCGGGT
>Ga0182014_10001295_pt1 | contig 33670 bp, 30 predicted proteins | sample 612S2DmetaG_FD_120489 | JGI IMG/M metagenome (GOLD analysis project Ga0182014, IMG submission 120489) | Permafrost microbial communities from Stordalen Mire, Sweden - 612S2D metaG | ecosystem: Environmental > Terrestrial > Soil > Wetlands > Permafrost | place: Sweden: Stordalen | collected... | reverse complement strand
CTCTGCTCCTGCCTCGATCTCGCGGCATCCGATTACGCGATCGGCGCCGATGTGTCATTCCTGCGAGCCGCGGAGAATGGCGGCACGGTCTTCAAAGACTCGGGTCAAGCGAAAACGGGCCTCGCGATCCTCAAGGACCACGGGTATACCTGGGTGCGTCTGCGGTTGTTTCACACGCCCACCGACTTACCCAACAATCTTGCGTACACCATCGCATCGGCGAAGGCCGCGAAGGAACTCGGCTTTCATCTTCTGCTCGATCTCCACTACTCGGACACGTGGGCGGATCCCGGAAAACAATTCACTCCGAAAGCTTGGGAAGGATTGCCGCATGCGCGGTTGAGAAGCGCTGTGTTCGAGTATTCCAAGGCCACCATCGCGGCTTTCAAAGCCGCGGGCGTTCTCCCCGACATGGTGCAGGTCGGCAATGAAGTCATCCACGGCATGCTGTGGCCCGACGGCAGTCTGCCCGACCACTGGGAGAATTTTGCGGACCTGATTCAGGCCGGAATCGCTGGCGTTGAGGCGGGCGCGGGCGACGGTCCACAGCCGCGAATCATGATCCACATTGATCGCGGTGCCGACAGGGCGGGCACCAGGACCTTCTTTGATAAGCTGAATTCCTTCCACGTGAAGTACGACGTGATTGGGCAATCCTATTACCCGTGGTGGCACGGAAGCCTGAACGATCTCCGCGAAAATATGACCTTTATGGCGCTGGAATATAAGAAGGACATCGTGCTGGTGGAAACCGCTTACAACTGGCAGGCGTCCGAATATAGCAAGAGACCAGCCCCGTTCCCTGAAACACCGGAGGGGGAGCGTCAGTTTCTGGAAGAAGTGAATCGGGTCGTGCAGCAAACTCCGAACGGTTTGGGAAAGGGGATTTTCTGGTGGGAGCCGGCAGTCACCGGGCCGCTGGGCAGCCGCAGCTTCTTCGACGACAGTGGCAACGCGTTGCCGGTAATTCGAGCCTTCGACAGCCTGACTCGCTTCTGATCCATCCGGGAAGGGCACGACTTTCAGCCGCAGAACGATAGTAGAATCCGGGCTTCGGCCCGTTTGGGAAACGGTCTACACTTCCCTGTGGGACCGATCTGCTGCTTCATGCACTCACAGACCATTCCGGCGGGAATTTGCAAATGGATCAGCACCGCCGGTGGCATTGTGTTGCTGGCGCTGTCCGCTTCCATACTTTTTGCGTCCAGCGTAAATCCTCCGCTGGTGGCTTACACCGAACGCACCTGGCAGATGCAGGATGGCCTTCCCGAACAGATTGTCCAGGCGTTCGCCCAGACCAAGGATCGCTATCTCTGGATCGGCACCACGGGCGGCCTGTTGCGCTTCGACGGCGCCCGCTTCTCCCTCTACAACCGCGAGAATACGCCGGCATTCAGCGACAACAACATCTTCTGTCTGATGGTTTCCCAGGACAACACACTCTGGATCGGAACGGAGGGGGGCGGACTGATCCAGTACCGTGATGGTGCGTTTCGTGCGTTCTCCAGCAAGGACGGCCTTACCAACAGCTTTGTCCGATCCGTATACCAGGACAGCGCAGGCCGGATTTGGATTGGAACGGACAACGGTCTATTTCAGTTTCGCGGAGAACGCGTGGAACGCATCGACGATTCGGCAACGGTACCTCTACTGGCGGTTCACGCCATCTACGAGGACCGTGGAGGCGGACTGTGGGTGGGAGGTTCCCGACTATTGCGTCTGAAAGAGAACTCGGTTGTCGAATACCACCTGGAGGGAGAGGCCAGCCAGAATCGCGTCAAGTCTCTTATCGAGACAGTGGATGGCACCATTTGGGTCGGCACGGTTTCGGGGCTGCACCGGAAGGCTTTCGCGCAAGGCACGACTTCGCAGTTCGAAAAGGTGCGCGAGGTCGAGGGCACCGTACGCTTTTTGCGGCAGACTTCCGAGGGCGCGTTATGGATCGGAACGATTGGTCACGGGCTCTACATCGATCGCGCCGGCACCTTCTCGAAGATGACGGCGCCCGATCAGCTTCCAAGCAACACCGTGCTCAACCTATTCGAGGATGTGGAGCAGAACATCTGGGTCGGAACGCAGGCCGGAATGCTGAGGTTGAGCAACACGCCGGTGCACACGGTGGCGCTGCCGAATGCCTCCGACTCCGACGCCGAGACGGTGTACGAGGACCGAGGTGGAGACGTGTGGATCGCCGCGGCTGACTTGTTTCGCTATCGCGACGGGAAGGCCACCCCGTACCGCTTTCCAGGTATTTCCGGGGTCAGGATCCGCAACCTCTTCCGCGATCGCGAAGTCGCACTCTGGGTGGGGACGGAGGGTAGCGGAGTGTACCGCCAGATGGGCGAGCGGCTCTTTCACTACACGACTAGGGAGGGACTGGTTAACAACTTTGTCCGCGCCTTCCTGGCAAGCCGCGACGGCAGTGTGTGGATCGCGACCGATGAAGGCGTGAGCCGTTGGCGTGACGGCACACTCACGAATTTTCAAATGTCGGACGGACTTTGCTATTTCAGCACGCGCTCCTTGCTCGAAGACCGTAACGGCGATCTCTGGATCGGCACGGACAGAGGGGTGAGCCGCTTGCATGGCGGTCGATTTGAGAATGACGCCGTCACCACTGCCCTGCAGCAGGAGAAAGTCTGGGCCATTCATCAGGACTCCGACGGTGGGTTGTGGTTCGGAACTCGGGCCGGCGGCTTGTATCGCTGGCGAGATGGGAAGCTCAGTCATTACACGACCGCGCAAGGGCTCGCCAGCAACAGCATCTACGAACTGGTGGAGGATCAGCGCGGAACGTTGTGGATCAGCGGTCCGAATGGGATCTCCGCAGTCAACCGCCACGAGTTGGATGCGGTTGCCGAACACCGCGCCGGGCGCGTGAACCTCACCCTGTACGGCATCTCCGAGGGACTGGAAACCATCCAGATGTGCGGTGGAGAAAAACCCGCCGGTCTTCTTACCACGCGCGGAGAAGTCTGGTTCCCGAGCAGCAAAGGGCCGGTTCGCATGAACATTGACCAGCCCAAGCCCTCCGATCAGGCGCCCGTGGTAGTTGACCAGGTGGTGGCGGACGGGCTGCAGATCTCGCCCCTCGGTGGAGTTTCGCTCGGTCCGGATACGAAAAAGTTGGAACTGCACTATGGCGTGGTGCTCTTGCGGTCGCAGGAGCGGGTTGAGTTCCGCTACCGGCTCGACGGGTTTGACAAGGATTGGAGCGAAGCCTCTGCCGATCGCATCGCCTACTACACGAATCTTCCCCCAGGACGCTATCGCTTCCGGGTCGCGGCCTTCGAGATGAACAATCAGGAACAGATCGCCGAAGCGTCGCTCGCAATCCTGCAGCGGCCACATTTTTATCGGACTTGGTGGTTTCTGACTTGTTGCATACTTGCGCTGGCAGGAGCGGTTTGGACAGTTCACGAGTTCCGTCTTCGTCAACTGGCCGGGCGCTTCCAGGCGGTGCTGGGGGAACGCAACCGGTTAGCGAGGGAAATGCACGACACGCTGATCCAGGGCTGCGTCAGCGTTTCAGCCCTCATGGAAGCGCATTCCAGCCTCGGTCCGACAGAGCCAGAAGCGCAGCAAGATCTGCTGAACTGCGCGCGGACGCAGTTGCGAACGACCATCAATGAGGCTCGGGAAGCCGTATGGAATTTGCGCCAGAAATCGCCGCCGGCAGAAGACCTCAGCACGCTCCTCCGCCGAATGACGGAGCAGGTCAGCCAGGAATTCGCGGTGAATGTGGAGTGTCACATTTCCGGCAAGCCGTTTGATTTCGAACAGGCCACCATCCATGAACTGCTCATGGTGGTGCGCGAAGCCATCTATAACGCGGTCCGCCACGGCCGGTCCAGCAAGGTGGAGGTGGAAATCCACTTTGACTCCGCCCGATGCGACGTGACAATTCGCGACGATGGCGCTGGATTTGATCCCGGGTCGGTGTCTTCCTTGTCGGCTGGGCATTACGGTCTGGTTGGTATGAAGGAAAGGATCGCGCGGGTGGGAGGCAAACTGGTATTGAACAGCCGGCCAGGCGGGGGCGCCGAGGTCACGTTCCACATTCCCCGCGGCTCCTTTGTTCCCTCGAATGACATGGAGGTTAAGTTGTGAGCACGCCGGAAAAGATCACAGTCATGGTGGTAGACGACCATCCTCTTATGCGCGTCGGGGTCGCAGCCATCATTAATGCGCGACCCAACATGACCGTGGTAGCCCAGACCGGCACCGGGGAAGAAGCCGTTGCCTTGTTTCACGAGCACAAGCCCGACATTACCCTGATGGATCTCCGGTTGCCGAAGATGAGTGGCGTGGACGCGATCCTTGCGATCCGCGCGCATTATCCGGAATCGCGGTTCGTTGTTCTGACTACCTACGAAGGAGACGAAGACATCCACCGGGCATTCGAGGCGGGAGCAAGAGGCTATGTGATCAAGGGCATGCCGTACCAGACTCTGATCGACGCGCTGCTGCGCGTTCATGCGGGAGGACGCTTTCTTCCTCCTCCGGTGGTGCGGGCCCTGGAATCGCGCATGCCGGATTCCGATCTGAGCCCGAGAGAACAAGAAGTGCTGCAGCTCCTGGTCAATGGCAGGTCAAACAAAGAAATCGCCAGCGAACTGGGGATTACCAATGCCACCGTCAAGTGTCATGTCAGCACGATTCTGATGCGATTGAATGTGAGCGACCGCACCCAGGCGGTGGTCGCGGCCCTGCAGAGAGGATTGGTTCATCTATGAGCTGAGCCGCCAGCTGCCTCAGGACTGTGCTGAGACCAGCTAGAGGCTCTCCCGTGGGGCAACGCGCAGAGGCGTGTGCCCATGTCACGCAGGTTGCATCTGGCCGCAAAGGTCTTCAAACCATCTTCGCTGTGGTAAGCGGCAGATGCGGCGAGCCGCACACGCTCCGCAAGCATCGGATGGTTCTTGTTCAACCCCAACGAATTATTATGAAAAAAGCGGCACCCGCCACTAACGCTAGTTTCACGAGTGACGCCCAATTATCTACGAACACGTTTCGCATGTGATCTGTCCATTCTAAGGAATCGACCAAGGGCAGGTTCTCCTCTTGGCCTCTTCTCTTCTACCAAGTGCGGGAAGGGCTATCGCGGCGCGTTCTGCCGCTCCATCGCCATTGCACGCACGTGAGTTTCACGGCTGTGCTCGGCATGGACATGGCTCAACATCGCTCGAGCGGCCAATGTCCGTTGGTTTCCAATGTTCCCATTGAAGTCTTGGACGCGCTCTGTGTGAGTGCACGCAAGGCAGACGAGGATCGTACCCTTAGCGTCCCTACTGATGCGGTACATAATAAGAAGAGTACAGGATATACTCCGGCGTTAAGGTGATGAGCATCATTTTCCGATTACTGAAGTTCTCCTCTTGCGGTTAATCGACTGTTCTCTCGGACAAGATCGTCCGACGCGAAGGGTACCCTTCTGGAACTGCGTCGTGATCCGCAGCGAAACCTGCAAGAAATCATGACGCCGCACGGGCATTGGACCAGGTTAGCTTCGGACACAACGCCATGATCCAGGCAAGAATTTGGAAATGGGGCGATCTATGCATATGCCTACGATTGGCCTCCCAGCCGCTAATACCCGGACAAGGTTGTGGTCATTTTGCCGGACGGAACGAGGCGGGATGTGCGGGGCGAGGGTGCAGTGCCAGACTACATCAGGAACCACCAGTAGGCTGCGATTAAGAATGCGGTCGATAACGCCGCGGCGGTCGCGTGGAGTTGCCATTACTGAAGAAGATCACAATCCTCCGCGAGCGAGTCGAGTATTGGGAGCGTGATCCGTTTTCGATCCCGGCGACGGGGACACGCGAGTCCGTGCTTCTCGTCGCCAACGTTCCCACCATACAGAAAAAGCAGGATGCGAGTCGATGACAGGAGCGGATGGTTGGGCTGTGGCTTTCATTTTGACGCTGAAGCCATCAATTTGCCCGTCAAGTTGGATGCGCTGATCTTCCCGCGGAGTGTGTGAAGAGTTGACGCCGCTGAACTGATTTTTCCTGATCACCGATTTCGACATTGATGTTACCGCCTCAAGCAGCCAGCGCGTATCGGCTGTTGGCATACGCCAGTAGGGCCATCATTTCTTCGAGCGAAGGAATGTAGAATTCTGCGATCCTGGCACTGTGCTGTAGTCTGCGCTGGACGGACTTGGAGGGATCGAACAGCAGGAACCGGATGTCGTGTTCTCGCGCCCATCGTCGCAGAAACACGAGCATGCCGAAACCGACGCCTCCTATGGCACTTACCGCCGAGAGGTCGAGGACGACAATCCGTGCGTCTGTTTGCGAAGTCACGGATTCCCGCAACTCATGTGCGGATTCGCTCTGTACAAGTCTCCCCTCGCACTCGACGACGGCCAATTCACCTATGTTCTCAACGGACACACTTAGCATGACTTCCTTTTCTAGCGTGGTTCTATCCAGCATTGTTCCGTCTACGTAGAGCACGGGCAGTACCATTCCTTTATTTTGTACAACATGAGTCATTGCTTTCTGGGAGGCGCTGGGATTCCTACGAAGAAACGAGCACATTTGTCCCAAGGAAAGGCAAAATCTCCACTACACCAGCGATCCCGCCGTCCAAAGTGCCTTAGCGTGCGGTTCGGTCTGCGTGAACGATTTTCATGCAGCCCTCAATTTCTCACCCATCTGGGCGGCACACGTTTTGATCTCCACGTCTTTTGGCAACTTCCTGTCGAGTTCGTCGATGACGATTGTTTGGTAGTCCCGCTCGTCGTTGAGATTCATCGACCCCGGTGTCTGCGAAAGGCTCCGTCAGGCTCTGCCCCGTGGGCAAGGTCGTTGTGGTGGGTGAGCACGTCGGTCGCAGCGTTGACCGTCAGCGTTGCCTCGTTGCTGGTTGCGCTCCCTGCTGAGTTGGAGACCACCACGCTAAATTGTGAGCCGCTGTCGGAGGTTCTAGTCGCAGCGGTGGTGCAGTTGGCTGCGCTAGCTCCCGGCGGGATGGTGCGGGTGATGGCGCCCGCAGGCCGTGTTTGGCATGCACCGGCGCCACAGGAAGACCAAAGATTTGAGATGGACTCGTTGGAAGGACTTTTTCTGCGCCCAAGGCAGGTGCGCTACGCCCCGACATTGACCAGCAAGATTGATTCCAAGGCACGTTCCAACTTTATTACCACTCCAACGGCGGAGAAAGCGACACTGCCTTTGGACAGGGGTTCCGCGAACACGTGCTTGTGGTCAAAAGAAGCGGTGTTCGTTAGAACCCTAGAACTGCGGCGCGATTGCCTTCGCTTCCTCCAGCGTGATGCGCTGTCTTTGGCGGTATGCCAGGTTGGCCATGTGCGACGCAATCGCCGAGCGGTATCCAATATCGACTGAGGCATTCGGGGTCTTGCGCGTCCGTATGCATTCAATCCAATTCGACATGTGATCCTCGTCCTTCGTCTTGCCGGTGGCTGCTACCGCGCTCGGCCGGTTTACCTTTTCCGGGGAGTAGCGGATAAACTCTCCCTCCTCGCCGTTCACCATGTCGGATTCCAACCACCCATGTTCGATGGTGCCGTCACTGCCCAGAATGCGCTCGCCCAATCCATAGTGGCGGTTGCTGAAGGTGGACTGCCAGGTCACAACCAGGTCATTTGGAAAATCGAACGTCACGGCAATAGTATCCGGAACCTCGCGTCCGTCCTTCTCGGAGAAGATCCCGCCCGACATGTAAGCCGACGCTGGGAGGGGCAGGTCGAGCGCCGTCATGATCCATGCGATCTGGTGAACCAGATTCTCAGTGACGTTCCCGCCGGAGAACTCCCAGAACAAGCGCCAGTTGATCAGCCGGTAAGGATCGAATGGGCGATCGGGACGACCGTTTAGGAACGCGTCCCAATTGACGTTCTGCGGAGTACAGTCCGCGGGAACGGGACGCACCCACTGCCCTTTTCCATGCGGCGTGTTCCGGCTCATCCACGATTCGACTTGGGTGACTTTCCCCAGCATCCCGTCCCGAATCCATCGCCTGGCATCGGCGAGCGCGCCGGAACTCTCAAATTGCAGGCCGGTCTGGACGACGTGACCGGAATCCTTAACTGCCGCCAAACACTGCTCGGCCTCAGGGATCGACCAAGTCATAGTCTTCTCGACATAAAGATCCTTCCCAGCAGCCAGAGTATCCAGAAAATGCCGGGCATGGATGTGCAAAGGACTGGCCACGATGATGGCGTCGATGTCCTTTCTGTCGAGCAGCCGGCGGTGATCGTCAAAGGTCTCGATTCCGGGCGCCAGCTTCTTCGCTTCGTTTCGCCGCCGGGTGTAGATATCGGCGATTGCCACCAACTGAACTCCGCGGACCGTTGCGGCCTCCTGCAGAAGTTCTTGTCCGCGATTTCCCACACCGATCGCGCCGACGCGGATGCGATCGTTTGCGCCCAGCACCTGGGCAGGGGGATAGGCTAGAAAGGCAGCTGTTCCCAACGCCGCCTGCTGCAAAAAGTCGCGTCTCGTTTTCGCGGTCATAGTTCGTCTTCCCTTTGGTTCGTCTCCCCTTGTCCGTTTTTCCTGGTTCAAATGGCTACAGAGCTTCTGCTTCCTGCAGGACCTTCTTCATCCCGGCCCAACTTTCGCGGGATGACTGTTCTGGAGTGCCACCGCCATCCCAGTGCGTCTCCAGGCTTACGGCATAGCGATAGCCGTCGCGCTTGAGCGCCTTGAACTGTCCCACCCAATCGATGATTCCGCGGCCCATCGCTTCCCAGTCATACTCCTTGCCGTGCTTGACCGCGTCCTTGCAATGGCAGTGACCGATTCGCTCCTTGGGCAGCAAGTCGTATCCGTCCGGATAAGCCTTCTCGCCGGAAGCCGCTGCATTGCCTGCATCCCAATTCAACATCAAGTGCGGCGACTTCACCGCTTCCAGTACCTTCGCCGCTTCCGCGCCGGTCGATGTATTGCACGCCCCTTCATTCTCCAGCAGCAGAATGACGCCTTTCTTCCCGGCCTTTTCCACTGCGTCCCGCAGCCGGTCATTGATGGCGGCACGATGCGGTTTTTGATCCTGAAGCCGCCAGAAATCGAAGCAGCGCACACGATCGGTTTCGAACACCGCTGCCGCATGGAGAGCGCGCTCCAGTACTTCGTCCTGCTGGCTGAACGTGAAGCCAGCTTTGAACTCGTCGTGTTGGCTGTATTTGGATTGTGGAGCGCCCGGCCAATCCACCTTAAAGAGCGGGCTGGCAATGTCGGTCACCCGCAATCCATACTTTTGCAGAATTCGCCGCGCTTCCGCGAGTTCATTGGCATCGAGATTCAGCACATTCTTATTCCACAGGTCTCGCAGTTCCACCCATTGCATTCCGAATTCACGCGCGGCTACCTCGCAAGCGTGTCCAAAATCTTGCGCGATCTCGTCGCTGATGACGCCGACCCGGAACGGCGAAGAGATGCGGTGAACCGGAACTTTGGACTCGCCGGTTTTCTGCTGATCGTCGCTTGACAAGTTCATCCCGGGATGGACCGCGGCCTCTGCCGCCCGTTCCCATCCCCGAAGTGCGCACGTGCCGGCGGCCGCGACTCCGACCCCGGCAATAAACCGACGACGCGAGATTGGCATGGATTCTCCCTTTTTTGAAGCTTATTACAGCCGCGCTGGCCGGCTTGACCGGTCTGCTACGGCCGGCTGCAAGTCAGATTTCATGCCGGCCAAACAGCATATCGTGCAAGCGCCATATCTGTCCTGACTACGACTGTCAGCGCATCAAAATCCGTTGACCAAGGCACGCGCCAATTCCCGCGCATCGAAAATCGGCGGCTGGCACGTGAACCCCGAGCACACCACGGCAAACGATCGTCCTTCGCCCAAGGCCGGCAGATTCGGGATCGTCTCTGCCAAAACCGGTGGCAGATTCTGAGCGACGGCCTTATCGGCGTCCAAGCGCAGAATCGCCGTATTCAAGCCCAGCGGCCGCACCGCAGCTCGATACAATTCCGCGGCTGCTTGATCTTTTCCGACGACCACCACTTGGGTGTGCGCCTGGGTGAACCGGACTACAGCCAGTCCATAAGTCGCCGCAAAAATGCCGTGCTGTCCCGCGACCCCGGCATAGATCTCGAGAGTCTGTTCGGCGAGGTCGCGATACGACGCATCGTGATCCGATGCATCGCCCGCGTACCCATGCAAACGCAGCAGCGCAATTGCCGCCGCTGAATTTCCCGCCGGAGTTGGCGAATCCTGAAACGGTTTTCGCCGCGTTCCTAGAATGCCAAGCGTCGGCTGTCCGTTCGCCGCCGCACCGGACGTATCGCAGAATCCGCCCGCCGCCCGATCGAAGAATCCCGCCACCATCGCCTCTCCGATCGACCGTGCGAAACGGAAATAACTCAGATCCGCTGTCGCCTCGTAAGCGTCGAGACAAGCAATCACCGCGAAAGCATAGTCATCCAGCACCCCGGATATTCCGCGCCGTTCCGCCCGAGCATCCGAGAAAGCCTCCGAGTAGGCAATCACATGCTTCATCCCGTGCTCCGCATTCCATCCCTCGGAAAGCAGACGGTCCAGCGAGCGCAAAGCAAACTGCCGCGCCGGCGCCAGATCCAGCACCTTGGCAGCTTCCAGATACGCCGAAACGCACATGGCGTTCCACCCCGCATACACCGTCTTGTCCACATACGGTGTCGGACGCAGCAGACGCGCCGCATACATTTTCTTCTTGGCCGCGGCCAGCAGCGTACCCGCTTGTTCTTCCGCAATATTCAGCCGCCGCGCGATTTCCTCCACTGGGGTTTGGATGTAGAGCACATTCTTCGCCGGATTGTGATGCATGTCCCCAATTTCCAAAATGTCGTAATAGAGCGCCGCGACCGCGAACTCATCCGCGCTCAACGCTGCTTTCGTTTCCGCCAGCGTCCAGGTGAAATAATCGCCGTCATCGTCCATCGAATAGTCCGCATCCTGCGAAGCGTAAAAGCCGCCGCGAGCGCGGTCGCTGAGCCATTCATCCATCCAGCGGATAATGTCGCGCGCCACCCCGGCAAGAAACTCATCCCCCGCCGCCTGATAAGCGTGCACATAGTTTTTCAGTAACTCCGAGTTGTCGTAACACATCTTCTCGAAGTGCGGCACGATCCAGCGCTCATCCACCGAGTAACGATGGAAGCCGCCTGCGAGTTGGTCATAGACGCCGCCGCGCGCCATTTTTTCCAGCGTCTGGACGAAAATCGTGCGCAGCTCTTCATCTTCCGTGCCGGAGTTGCGCGTGCGCACATACCGGTCCATCACCAGATCCAGCGCCGCAGGATGCGGGAACTTCGGCGCAGCGCCAAATCCTCCGTTGACGTCGTCAAACATCTTCCGCGCTGATTCCAGAATCGCGTCAACCACCGTCGCTGATACCTCCCCGCTCCCCGCCGAAGAAGATTCCGCCCGAGCGATCGCGCTCTCCACCATCTTTGCTTGCTCCAGCACCTCGCCATGCTTCTCGCGATAAGCCTGAGCAATCGAAAGCAGCACACGCTTGAAACTGGGCCTCCCATAACCGTCCGCCGGAGGGAAGTAAGTTCCCCCGTAAAACGGCTTGCCGTCGGGAGTAAGAAACGCTGTAAGCGGCCACCCACCCTGTCCCGTAAGCGCGGCCACCGCCGCCTGATAGCGGCTGTCAATATCCGGACGCTCATCGCGATCGACCTTCACCGCGATGTAATGCTCGTTGACTATCGCCGCCACGTCCGGATCGTCATAAGACTCGCGATCCATCACATGACACCAATGACACCAGACCGCTCCAATATCCAAGAGCATAGGTTTGTTGGCGGCACGAGCCGCGGCAAATGCTTCCTCCCCAAATTCACGCCACTGAATAGGCTGATGCATCGCCGAACGCAGATAGGCAGAAGAAGCGCGAGCCAGGGAGTTGTGGGAGCCGGTAGCCATCAGGAGAGTCTATCGCGAGAGCGGGAACTCTGCGAAGGGAACGCACGTGCGCCAACGAATCGCGCCGAAAGCCTAGGAGCTGAGCTTCTTCGCCATCTCACAATAAATCTCCACCGCCTCCACGAGTTGCGCCTTCTCCACGTACTCGCCCTCGGTGTGTGCCACGTGAATCGATCCTGGTCCCAACAACAGCGGCTCGCCCCAGTTCGTGAGCGAGGGAATGTCGGTGGTGAAGGCCGCAACCATCGTTGGTAGTCCGTCCAGCGTCCGCAGTCGCAGGAACGGAGTCTCGCGCGTAAATCGGACCTCCGCGAGTTCGCCGACGGCGTTAGTAATCTCGCGGCGCAATACGTCCGCCGGGCCCACCAGCCGATAGAAAAGATCGGCCCTGGCAAAATCGGAAATCACGTTCGGAGCGCGTCCGCCCTGAATGGAGCCGACGTTCTTGGTGCAAGGGCCGACGTCGGGATCTTCGGGAAGTTTCATCGCGTGCAAACGGTGCAACGCTTCCACCAGCTTGTCGATCGCCGACTCGCCCAGTTCCGGATACGCCGAGTGCGCCATCTTCCCGCGCGCCACCAGTTCCACGTGCAACGCTCCCTTACTCGCCAGCGCCAGCTTGTTTTCGGTGGGCTCGCCGTTAATCATGAAGCGCGCGCCGATCGGCTGCAGGTTGGCCACCTTCGCGCCGATCGAATCCCGCTCCTCGCCCACCAGAAACAGCAGTCCGGCGAAAACGCCCGCCCCGCGCAGCTTCTCCGCCGCCAGAATCTCGGCCGCAATAATCCCCTTCGCGTCGCAGGAGCCGCGCCCGTAAATGCGCCCGGCGTTTTCTGAAGAGGAGATGAACGGCGGCACCGTATCCATATGGGTGGAGAAAACAATCTCCGGATGATCGTGCCCCGGCCACGTCGCCAGCACATTGGCGCGCGCGCCCTCGACCGGCATCTTCCGAGCTTCGAACCCGCGCCGCCGCAGTTCGTCGCAAAGGAAATCTCCCACCGCAGTTTCATTCGGAGTAATGGATTCGATGTCGATCAGGCGGCGAGTAAGCGCAAACAGGTCCATGCAGGAAAAGAGTAACAGTCGCTGGTCGCTAGTCGCTAGTCGCTGGGTAGCAGATTCTCTGCAATACTAACTACGATTGACGACTGACGATTGACGACAGCCCATGGTCCCCGAAACCTCCAGCATCCGATCCCTGTTCCTCGCCGGCCCCGCCGGACGCCTGGAAGCTCTGCTCAACGGCGGATCGTCCAACGCGACGCACGCCGCCGTGGTCGGCCATCCGCATCCGCTCTACGGAGGAACGCTGCACAACAAAGTCGTCTTCCACGCCATGAAAGCACTCAACAGCTTCGGATTCCCGGTGCTCCGTTTCAATTTCCGCGGCACCGGCCTGAGCGAAGGCGAGCACGCCGGCGGTATCGGGGAAGTCGAAGACGTGCGCGCCGCTCTCGACTGGCTCGAGCACGAGTTCACGCTCCCCGTCATCTTCGCCGGTTTTTCTTTCGGAGCCGCTGTCGGCCTGCGTGCCTCCTATGCCGACGACCGTGTCGACGCGCTCATCGCCCTCGGCCTGCCCGCCGTCAGCATCGCTGGCCGCACTGAAGACCGCGTCTACGATTTCGAATTCCTGCGCGAGTGCGCCAAGCCCAAACTCTTTGTCAGCGGATCGCGCGATCAGTTCGGCCCCGCCGGGAAACTCGAAGCGCTGGTCAGCACATTCGCCGAACCCAAGAAGCTAGTCCGGATCGAAGCTGGAGACCATTTCTTCGAAGGAAGACTAAAGGAGATGCGAGTGGCTATCGAAGATTGGCTCCGCGAGACCGTGTCTTCCTGAATCACCGGCGGCTGACCACCAGCGACGTGTGGCGAAGAGCGAACGACTAACGACTAACGACCTTATAATCCCCACGATGCCCCCGATCTCTCCCGAACGAGACCAGCAATTCCGCCGCATGCGCGACTCCGCCCGCGAAATATTCACCTCCGCGCTCAAGAACGCCTCCATCGAAAGCGCCTTTGCCCGCAACGTGCACTGCACGCGTCGCGTCCTGCGCATCGGCGACGATCTCCACGATCTCGATTCTTACAGTCGCGTCTTCGTCGTCTCCATCGGAAAAGCCGCGCACACCATGGCCTCCGCTCTGGAAGCCCAAGTCGGCAGCAGCAGTTTCGAAGCAGGCATCGTCGCATCATCGGCCGAGTCAACCACCCAGGTCCGCGGCTTCCGCTATTTTCGCGGCGGACATCCCACCCCGACCGCCGAATCCGTCCGTGCCGCCAGCGCCATCCTCAACTCGCTGAACGCCCTCGACTCCACTGCGCTTGCCATCTTCATGATCTCCGGTGGCGGCTCTTCCATCGTGGAAAAGCCCGTTGACGACGACATCTCCCTGCTCGATCTCGCCGCCACCTACCGCGTGCTCGTGAACTCCGGCGCGCCCATCGCCGAGATCAACGCCATCCGCAAACATCTCTCCGCCGTCAAAGGTGGACGCCTGGCCCAAGCCGCCTATCCCGCGCAGCAGGTTTCGATTCTCGTCTCCGACGTGCCCGACGATACACCCGATGCGCTGGCCTCCGGCCCCACCATGCCTGATTCCACTTCCATCCATGACTGCGAGCGCATCGCCGCCAAATACAACCTCGTCGAGCAATTCCCAAGTTCCGTTGCCGATCTTTTCCATCAGCACGGCCTCGATGAGACACCAAAATCCGACGACCCCGCGTTCGTGCGAGCGCGCTGGTGGACCGTGCTCTCTAATAAGGTGGCCATCGATGAAGCCGCCATAGCCGCCACCCGCGCCGGTTTCGCGGTCGAGGTCGATAACTCCTGCGACGACTGGTCCTACGACAAGGCGGCTGACCACCTGCTCAACCGTTTGCGAGAACTGCGAAACAAAGTATCGCGGGTTTGCCTGATCTCCGGCGGCGAGGTGACCGTGACCGTCCGCAATGGCGGCATCGGCGGACGCAACCAGCAATTCGCCCTGGCCTGTGCCGAAAAAATATCGGGAGAAGACGTGACCGTGCTCAGCGCCGGCACCGACGGCATCGACGGCAACAGTCCCGCCGCCGGCGCGGTAGTCGATGGCAGCACGCTTGCTCGTGCCAACAGCGATCGCGTCGATGCCCACGGCAGTGCCGAAGCTGTGCGGCATGCGCTCTCTAGCTTCAATGCCTATCCTTTTTTTGAAGCGCTGGGCGACGCCCTCATCACCGGACCCACCGGAAATAATCTCCGCGACCTGCGCGTCCTGCTGGCTTACTAAGTCGCCGGCAGCCTCTGTCCATGGCTTTCGTTAATTGTTCGCTCTTGTCTATAGCTATGCGCTTAGCTCACTCCAACTTAACCTCCGGATAACGTCTGGCAGTTCATCGTCCACCAGTACAGTAAATTCTCGTAAATCGATCTTCGTTCGGCAGCGTTGACCCCTTAGACTGCATCCAACTCTTAAAACAAACACCGGAGGTTTCGCTTGAAACAGAAATTAGGCACTGCCATCGTTTTGTTTTTTGCCTGCGCTGCCCTCGTGGCGTTCTCGAATGTTGCGCAGGCCCAGAAAGTCGACCTCGGTTTCGGCGTCAGCACGGTGACAGCGCCGGGGCCCAGTTCAAACGGCAACCCGTCTCTTACCGGCGGCACCTATCCGGGCATTAGCGGCGACGTGCTCTTCTGGCACAACGTCGGCGTCGGGGGCGAAATCTACTGGAAGGCAAATCAAGGCAACTATGGCGGCGACCCTACCCTTCCTTTTCGTCCGCTTCTTTTGGATTTCAACGCCGTTTATTCGCCCAAACTCGCGCGCCACACGTATCTTGAACTTGTCGGCGGCATCGGCGCGCTCGACACCCGTATCTACTGTCAGGGATGCGGCAACGGCTACAACACCAATTACTCGAGCGACAAACACTTCATGGGAGACTTCGGCGCTGGCATCAAGTTCTACCCCAAGGGCGGCTTCTTCGTCCGTCCCGAGGCGAAACTCTACCTCGTCAACAACAACCTGAACTTCAGTTCCGCGCGCATCACCCGATTTGGCCTCTCCATAGGCTACACCTTTGGAGGACACTAGGCACGGTTGTCTGAATTTGCCATCCAGACCCTGAGCGGAGCCCTAGGGACGGACCTGCTGTTTGCCAACCTTCGCATGCCAGGTTCTTCGCAGCTAGAAGCAGTGGCACGTCTCAGATCAACTTTCGAGAGCGGATTCGCCGTTGCCGTTTCCCGCTCGTGTGTGGGACGGGTGCCTCGCCCGTCCGCGCCGGGCGGCGAGACGATGCGCTTCCGCTTTGTAAAATTTTTGTCCGCCTCAACTCGCCAGTGGCCTGTATCGCCGTCCCGCATTATGATAGGAACATGAATTTTGGCTTCTCTGGCGAGATGATCTTCCTGTTTTTCCTGGCGCTGATCCTTTTCGGCCCCAAGAAAATGCCCGAGATCGGCCGCCAGGTCGCGCGTTTCCTGAACGAGTTCCGGCGCGCTTCCAATGAGTTCCGCTCCCAGATCGAGACCGAGTTCAATGCCCTCGATAGCAGTAGCGGCCCCCGGCAGCAGATCCTGCCGCCCCTTAAGGAGCCGCTTGGATCGCTGGCCAATCGCATCTTCAATCCGCCAACGGCCGAAAAACTGGAAGCCGCCGAGAATGCCGCCGCTGCCGCAAATACCGAAGCCGCAGCAGAGACGGTGCCAGCCCCGTCTCCCGAGCCCTCTTCCGCTCCGAAAGCAGCGCCCGATGCCTGAAGCGGCCGCCTCTTCACCGGTGAACGATTCCGCCGACGAGCAAATGCCCACCATGGGCTTCCTCGATCATCTCGAGGAACTCCGCAAGCGCATCATTTATTCCATCATCGCCATCGCCGTCGGCTTTTTCGCCTGTTGGGGATATGCCGAGAATATTTATGAAGTCATGCAGCGTCCCATCATGGAGGCTCTGCAACGCAACGGCCTCACGGCAAAGCTCGTTTACCTGAATCCCACCGAGCCTTTCAATCTCTACCTCAAAGTCGGGGCCATGGCTGGCCTGTTCGTCGCCTCGCCCTTCGTGCTCTACCAGATCTGGTGCTTTATTTCCCCCGGTCTCTACCGCAACGAGAAGCGCTACGTCACGCCCTTCATGGTCTCGACCGTGGCCCTGTTCCTGGCGGGCGGATACTTCGGCTACAAACTCGTTCTTCCCGCGGCGCTGGTGTTCCTGATCGGCTATGGCAAAGCCTTCCAGCCGATGATTACCCTGACCGAGTACAGTTCTCTGTTTCTGACGATCATCGTTGGCATGGGCGCGATTTTCGAAATGCCGATCCTGGTATTTTTCCTGGCGCTCATGGGCATCGTCAGCGCTGACTGGATGTGGCGCAATCTCCGCTATTCCATCCTTGTCATATTCATCATCGCTGCGATCATCACCCCGACCACCGACATCCTGAACATGTGCATCTTCGCAGCGCCCATGGTGGCCTTGTACGTTCTGAGTATCGCCATTGCCTGGCTCGTGCATCCCAAGCAGCGCAAGAAACGCGCGGAGAAAAAGTCCGGCTAATCCATAAGAAGAGTCCCGGAGGGACGACCCAGTTTTGACGTACGGAGGCTCACAGGGAAAAATAATGAAACGACAGACAAACGCACCTGAAGTTTGCCCCTGCGTTCCTCTGTGCCCCCTGCGGTTAGAAATTTGCTTGGTGCTGGCACTGACCATAGTCCTGGCGAGCACCATAGCCTGTAGCAAAGGAACCTCCGTCGCCGCCAGTGGCACCGTCAGCCCCGCCAAGACCTCAGAATCCCCCACGGCGACCCTGGCTCCGCACGAAGCTGTCCCTTCCGACTCCGCGCCCCTTCCGCACATCGATTCCAAACGCGCCTTCCAATACACACGCGAGGTCACCGCCTTCGGCGCGCGCTATATAGGCAGCGAGAACCACAAGAAACTGGAGCGCTACATCGTCGACCATCTCAAAGGCGACCAGGTAGAAGACGATGCCTTTGCCGCCGACACCGTGGAAGGGAAGTTCCCCGTCCGCAACATCATCGCGAAGTTTCCCGGCACAAAAGACGGCATCATCGTAATCATGGGCCACTACGACACGGTCTATCCACTGCGCAACTCCGGGTTTGTAGGCGCCAACGACGGCGGATCTTCCACCGCCATCCTGCTCGAATTCGCCAACCAGTTGCGCGGCGGTTTACGCGATAAGAAGCGCGATGGCTACAGCGTCTGGCTGGTTTGGACCGATGGCGAAGAAGCCGTCAAGACCTGGAGCGACACCGACAGCGTCTATGGCTCGCGTCATCTCGCCGAAAAATGGGAGAAAGATGGCACGCTAAAGAAGATCAAAGCGCTTATGGTAATGGACATGATCGGCGATGCCGACCTGGACATCCAACGCAACACCAAGGGCGCTTCCTGGCTGCTCGATCTCATCTACAGCGCCGCCGAGCGGCTAGGCTATCAGTCCCACTTCTACGCCGTTGAGGAACCGATCGAAGATGACCACGTTCCTTTCTTCAATCGCGGAGTCCCCTGCGCCGACGTGATCGACCTCGATTACGGATACAACAACGTCTTCCATCACACCCCGCAAGACACCATGGACAAGCTAAGCCCTAAAAGCCTGGAGATCGCAGGCGATACCATCCTCGAAACCATCCACATGCTCGACCAGCGCTAGAGCGGAATCCCACAATCCCGTTGAGTTGCCATCCGCGCCGAAAAACCAAACCACGAAGCTGAGACCTGAGACCTGAACTCCTGCTACCATATTCTTAGCGCCCGTGGCGGCGACTCTGATCGGCTTCCAGCAGCCGTGAGTTTTGTGGGGATACTGCTTGTTCCAGCGAATTTTTCCGCTAATGTTTCTGTTTGCATTCGGCATTCTGGCGAGCGCGCAAGCACCCAGCGCCCCGGGCAAGCCGCTTCCACCCGGACCCGCGCAAGCCAAAGTGAAGGCCGCCTGCACCCAGTGTCACAATACCAGCCGTATCACCGAACAGCACCTGACCCGCCAGCAATGGTCCGGCGAACTGAAGAAAATGGAAGGCCTCGGCGCCGTCATCTCCGAGGCCGATCGCGATGCCTTTCTGAATTATCTGAGCAAGAACTTCGGTCCCGAAAAAGGCACAGCCAAACCTGCGGCCAAGAAGCCCGGAAGCGCGGCTGACTAGCAGGTGTGGCGCGGAAACTCCTGTCCGCGAATCGTGCGCGCACAACAAGCAGCTGCAAAAGCAAGGCGCTGCCGACCCAACGCCCGCGTTGGCGTTACAGCAGCGCCGCCCGTTACCAAGCTCAAACTAACTCCAGCATGAGCGACCGAACCCAAGACTTCAAGTAATCGTTTAGGTACTCGGAAAATAGCGCCAGCCCGAATCCGCCTGGCAATGCTTATTTCTTTTCCGCGCTCTCAGCATCCTCTGCGGTTGAGTGTTTTTCCGGACGCAGCAGCGGAAACAGAATCACATCGCGAATCGTGTGCGAGTCGGTGAAGAGCATTGCCAACCGATCCACTCCCAATCCCACTCCGCCCGCCGGAGGCATGCCATAACTCAGGGCGTTGATGTAAGAAAGGTCCATCTGGTGGGCTTCATCGTCGCCGCGCTCGCGTTCTTTTAATTGCGCCTCAAAGCGCTGCCGTTGATCTTCGGGATCGTTCAGTTCGCTGAAACCGTTGGCGATTTCCATTTGCCCGGCAAACATCTCGAAGCGCTCAGTCCAGTCCGGTTCGTCCGGCTTCTGCTTGGACAGCGGCGAGACCGCGGTAGGGAATTCATAGATGATCGTCGGCTGCATCAAATGCTCTTCCGCAACCGCCTCAAAGATGGCAGCGATCGTCTTACCGACCGGCGCCGCCGCATCATACTTCAAATTAATTCCCGCGCCGCGCACACGCCCCACCAGCGCCTCGACCGATTCGCGCCCTGCGAAGTCGTTGCGCTCGGGCTTCGCGCCGGCTTTTTCCGGCCAGAAATGCAGGATCGCCTCCCGCATCGTCATACGCCGCCAGTTCGCGTGCGACCAGTCAATCTCATGCTCGCCCCACTTCGTCTTCGTTCCGCCCGTAACTTCCTGCACCGCCCGCTCGATCGCCCCCTGCGTGGTATCGAGAATGCCAAGATAATCGGTGTACGCCTGGTAAGCCTCGAGCATGGTGAACTCAGGATTCCATCTCCATCCGAGCCCTTCGTTGCGGAAGTTGCGGTTGATTTCGTATACGCGATCGAATCCGCCTACCGTCAGCCGTTTCAAGTAAAGTTCGGGCGCGATGCGCAGAAATAGATCCATATCCAGCGTGTTGTGATGTGTCTTGAACGGACGCGCCACCGCTCCGCCGGCAATGGGATGCATCATCGGCGTCTCGACTTCCATGAATCCCTGCCCATCGAAATACCGGCGCAACGATTGCACCAGCTTGCTGCGCTTCAGAAACACTTCGCGCACTTCCGGATTCATCACCAGATCCAGGTAGCGTTGGCGATAGCGCAATTCAACGTCGGTGAGCCCGTGAAATTTTTCCGGCAGCGGCAGCAGGTCCTTCGACAGAAACGTCAGTTCCTCGGCATGGATGCTGAGCTCGCCCGTGCGCGTTCGAAACAGATATCCGCGAACTCCAATGTGATCGCCCAAATCGAGCAGCTTCCACAGTTCGAAGCCGGCATCGCCGATCGCGTCTTTCTTGACGTAAATCTGCAACCGCTGGCCGTCCTGCTGCAAGTGCGCGAACCCAGCCTTGCCCATCAGCCGTATCGCCATGATGCGTCCCGCGACCCGCACGGTCACGCGCGGAGATTCCAGTTCCTCCGTAGTCTGGCCGCCATACTCGGCCAGAATCTGCGCCACGGTGTGGCTGTAGTTGTACTTCCGCGGATAAGCCGGATGCCCGAGAGCCTCAATCTTTTTCAGCTTCTCGCGCCGGATTTCATAAATATTTTCGTCGAGTGCCAATGAGTGTCCTTGCCCAGTAAAAAGTTAAAGACTGGAAGCAAGTGATTATAAATAACCCGGGATCACGTGGGGGCGCACGCATTCGTCCGCCCATGGCTATGGATGACGGTGTCATTTGAGCGGACCTTCACGAAGTGAGGTTCTGACGGGAGTCGAAGGTGAGGCGGTTCTCGCTGTTCAGCCTGTTTTCGCTTTGAGCGGCTCTCTATCTTCATCTGTTAACCAGGAAGGTACTAATCCGTCTTTTATGCCCTTCCCGGTCTCGCTGGTGCTCTCTCCGATACTCGACAAGACTCAATCAAGGCACGAACGGGAAGGGCACGACTTCCAGTCGTGCCATCACGCCGAAGAACGAAGTCCGGCTTCAGCCGCTGAGGGCCACGCGTCTAGCCTGAATCCCGGGAACGCCGAGCAATAGCGAAACTCGGAGGGTTCCCGCACCAATTTCCGTTCGACAGGATTCTGATGAATGTACATCCGATGATGAACGAAGTCCTCCGCATCCCGTATGCGGTGGTCCGTAAACCCTCGTTCCCAGATTTCTAGCGAGCTTCCCAGCTTTTCTTTCACGGCATGAGAGTAGCCGCCTTTGATGAATTGGAGGGCACGTTCGAGCGCGATCGCGGACGGAGTCAGCAGCAAATGAAAGTGCTCGGGCATGAGCACAAAGGCGTGCAGTTCGAATTTTCCTTGCCGGCGATAGAAGTAGAGAGTCTGCAGGAAAAGACGTGCCATCGGTTCCGCGATGAACAGGCTTCGTCTTTGCCAGGTGATCGAAGTTACAAAATAAGTCCCCGGCGGAGAACTTGCGCGATTCGGTTTCAACAGCTCACCTCGGCGGCTGAAAGCCGCGTTTTGTTGGCGGCATCAGCGGCACGACTGAAGTCGTGCCCTTCCCGTTCTTGCTCCTGCCTTTGCCACTGCACCGATCATGCTTCTAGATCTTGATGGAGTCTGTGAGCCCGACCACAACAAATTTGTTCATTTGATTTGCACGGGCCGGCGTCCCGATTTCGCCACAAATCTCGATTGTCGCGAACGAGCCGAAAAGCCAGCGTGAGGCCCCTCAAGCGCCGAATCTCTCGGCGGCGCGCGCTTTGGCCTTGGCGGCTTCTTCTTCGCGGTTCTTCGGCGGTGCGCTGGTGTCGAGCGCATGGAGAAGACGAGCCGAGACGCCGGCGATTTCATCGATCGCGGCGAGGAACGCGGCTTCATTCGCTTTCGACGGCTTATTGAAGCCAGTGATTTTTCTCACGAACTGAAGCGAAGCCGCCCGCACTTCTTCGTCGGTAACGGGCGGATCGAAATTGAAGAGGGTTTTGATATTCCGGCACATTGCAGCATGACCTCCCAGCGCGGCCATTTTCTCATGGGCGGCGCATGGGCGACTCCTTTTCACGGGACGAATCGGGTTAGAATAATCCGCAGCTGACCGTCTCCGGAGGATGCCATGAATTGCTTGCTAGTTCTCGCACTGGTCCTGGTTGCGACCGTCGCCGTCTATCCGCAGGTTTCGCCCGACGAAACCGCGGTTCGCAACATCATTCAGGAAGAAATCGCGGCTTGGAACGCCGGAGATGCGGTTGCCTTCGCGCGTCATTTTGGTGCTGACGGAACCTTCACTAACATACTCGGTCAATTCTTTACCGGACGCGAGGCTTTCACGGAGAGGCATGACTTCATCTTCAAGGGAATTTACCGCGCAACTACCATGAAGCAGGACGTTGTTTCTCTGAAGTTTGTCAGGCCTGATGTGGCCGTTGTGGAAACGCTCACGGCGGTGACTGGGATTCAGAAGCCGTCTCCCGGAATGAGTCTGGATACCAAGGGACGCCTCCGCTCTCGCTTATTACAGGTCATGGTGAAGGATGGAGGCGAATGGAAGATCGTTACCTTCCACAACACGGATGTGAAGCCGGATGTGCCGGTACCCGATCCCCAATAGGGTCTCGAAGCCAGCCGTCTCCGACCAATGCCGGAGCAGAATCTCAAGCCGCGAGAGGTGAACCTGTTTCTTCGGAATGGACCAGAAAATCCCGCCAGAGGTTTTGAATGGGCAGGAACTCACGCTCGTAGGTCAGGCGGAAATGCACATCGCATTGCCTCACCGTGGACCACGCGTTTCGTTCAACGATGTACACGCTCACCTCGTTCATAGATTCCTCCCACGACAGCAATGCTATCAGCGCCGAGTTCGGCATTCTGATCAACAATGCTCGCTTTTCCGAATGCGCGGTTGGATACACCAGTGTTCATCCGTCCTTGAAGCCAGCCCGCTTCGGCGTTAGTATTCAAATTCGGTGTTATCGCGACTGACTGCTTCGAGGGCTCATGCCGCAAAATTATGTTCCCATCTTTATCTTCCTCGCCGTCGTCGGCATTCTCATCGCCGTCACGCTGTGGATCTGCGTAATCATTCGCACCCAGAGTCCCAACCGCGTCAAGTTGATGCCTTATGAGTGCGGCATCGATCCCTATGACAGCGCTCGCGGACGCTATACCGTCCGCTTTTACATCATCGCCATCCTGTTTGTGATCTTCGAAGTGGAAACGATTTTCCTGTTTCCCTGGGCGGTGAAGTTCAAAGCGCTGGCCGTCTTCGGGCTGGTTGAAATGCTGGTCTTCCTCGGCATTCTGATCGTCGGATTCATATGGATATGGAAGAAGGGAGCGCTCGAATGGGTCTAAGTTCCGCAGGTCCCAATCCGGCTGCTTCCGATGAGACTTTTACGGCCAGCCGCTGGACGAGAGGGAACTTCTGGTTTCCGACGCGGATCGTGGTCAGCCCGCTGCGCGTGAGCCGCGTCAAGAGGCGTCTGTTCGGCAGCAACGAGGAAAGCATCGCGATTTCTCAGGTCGCTTCGGTGAAGATTTCGACCGGAGTCTTATGGTCGGACATTCTGATTGAATCTACTGGAGGCAACGACCCGATCACCAGTCACGGCCATCGCAAAGCCGATGCGTTGCGCATCCGCGACCTAGTCGAGAGCTTTCAGGCGGTGCGGCACTGACAGTCATTGTGGAGGGACGGGCGTCTCGCCCCTCCTGCCGGGCGGGGACGCCCGGCGCTCCACCGGCAATGCGGGCGTTGTGATGTAGATCATTGACGGTGGCGCAACCAGATGTTAGAAGTGAAAGTTTCCTAATACTTGCGCGGCTTTTGTAACGACAGACCCTTGCATGGCTGAGGAAGTCAAATCGCCTGCTCCACCACCGCCGCCGGAAGGTGAGAAGACGCCGACGGCGGAAAAGCCCGCAGCAGCGGCGCCGGCGAAGGCCGCCGTTCCCGCTAAGCCCGCTGCTCCGGCCAAAGCCGCGGGGCCGGTTCCGTTGCCTTGGACCTCTCCGCTGGTTGAGAAATACCGGAGCCAGTACGGCTCCGGCCTCGACGCGGAGACTTATCTGGGACAGAACTACCTTGCCGTCGATCGCTCGCTGATCCCCGACATTCTGCGCCTGCTGCGCGACGAAGAGCAATTCGATTACTGCGTCGATATCACTGCCGTGCATTATCCCAAGCGTGAAAAGCAATTCGACGTGGTGTGGATCCTCTATTCTTTTGCGCGCAACGAGCGGGTGCGGGTGAAGACGCAAATTGCCGACGGCGCTTCGATACCATCAAGCGTTGCGATCTGGCCGACCGCGAACTGGCTGGAGCGCGAGGTCTACGATATGTTCGGCATTCAGTTCGACGGACATCCTGACCTGAAGCGCATTCTTTTGCCCGACGGATGGAAGGGCTACCCGCTGCGCAAGGATTACGACATCCTGCAACAAGACAAAGAATGGGTGCAGATCAATCTCGGAATCGAGAGCGGACAATGAGCGAGCGCAGCGGAAAGATGAGATTTTCGGCGAGGCTCTTATTGCGAGCTGCGGTGGTTGGGCTGGTTGGTATCTGCGCGGCTCAGTCTTCGGCGTCGGCCCAAGGTGTTGCGTCTGCGGCATCGCCGAAGCCGCCGCTCAGGATCACTCTTCGTTTATTGAACGATAGCGTGAAGGTCGGAACCCCAGTTCTGTTAAAAGTGACGATCACAAATGAAACTAAGGAGCGAACGCTCGTCGATGTGCGAGACGCAGCCTGGCTGATGGGCATGGACGTTCGGGACAGCCAAGGCGACCGACCCCTAACCAGACGTGGCCGGATCATCTACCATCTCGATCCGGGTATCGAAAATGAGCTTCCAATGGACAACGGCGGCCAACTTGCCGAGCTGTATCCCGGGAAGACGGTAGTCGTGAGCCCAATTGCCGTTCCTGACCTATATGATCTGAGCCAGCCGGGGAAGTACACAATCCAAGTGCATCTTCCGGACGGGGCAGGCGGAGTCGTAAAGTCCAACACCGTTACGGTAGCTGTCGTCCCATAGGCAATGAACGACCCGATCACATCTCGCGCGAATCTCGATCTCGACACTCCCGACAAGACGTATCTTGATTCGAACGAACTCATCATTAATATGGGGCCGCAGCATCCGGCTACGCACGGCGTGCTGCGTGTCATCCTGAAGCTCGACGGCGAAAAAGTTCTCGGGACCGAGTGCGTTATCGGATACCTGCACCGCGGCGTGGAAAAAATCGCCGAGAACCGCACCTACACGATGTTCGCTCCTTACGTAGACAGAATGGACTACGTGGCTGCGGTGTCGAATGGGCTTGGCTATTGCGAGGCGGTCGAGAAGTTGATGAATGTGGAGGCGCCGCCGCGCGCTAAATACATTCGCGTGATCCTGACCGAACTGCAGCGCATCGCCAGCCACCAGATTTGGCTGGGCACGCACGCGCTCGATATCGGAGCGATGACGCCGCTGTTTTATACGTTCCGGGATCGCGAAGAGATTCTCAAGATTTTCGAAAAGTATTGCGGCGCGCGGCTGACCACGCACGCGTTTCGTATCGGCGGCTGCCAGTATGAAACTTACGCCGGCTTCGAAAAAGACGTAAAGAATTTTCTGGCGTTCTTCGCGCCGAAGATCGACGAATACGAAGCGCTGCTCACCACCAACCGCATCTGGGTTGAGCGCACCAGGAATGTTGGCGTGATCTCGGCCGCCGATTGCGTTGCGCTCGGCGTGACCGGTCCGGTGCTGCGCGCCAGCGGCGTGCAGTGGGATCTGCGGAAAGCCCAGCCGTACGCGGCTTACGCCGAATTCGATTTCGAAATTCCGACCGGCACAAACGGCGACACCTACGACCGGTACCTGGTCCGCATGGAAGAAATGCGCCAGTCGATGCGCATCATCGAGCAAGCGGTCAACGGGATTCCCGAAGGCCCGATCATGGGCAAAGTGCCCAAGGTGATCAAGCCGCCGGTGGGGGAAATCTATCACTCGATCGAAGCTCCGAAAGGCGAACTGGGATACTTCATCGTCAGCGACGGATCGACCCAGCCCTACCGCCTGCGCGTGCGCCCGCCATCGTTCGTCAATCTGCAGGCGCTCGACATTATGGTGCGCGGCTTGCTCGTCGCCGACGTGGTCGCGGTCATCGGCACGATTGATATCGTGCTCGGCGAGGTGGATCGCTGATGCCGAATTTCATCATGTCGTATCTCGGGAGCACGGTGACGCCTGGCGAAGCGGGGAACCAGTTCTGGGCACTGATTTATGTGCTCATTATTTTCGCGGGAGTGTCGGTGGCCGTGATCGCGATGAACTGGATCGAGCGCAAAGCGCTGGCGCACTTCCAGGTTCGTCTTGGTCCCATGCGCGTGGGCCCGCACGGATTGCTGCAGCCCATTGCCGACGCGGTCAAATTGATGCTCAAGGAAGACATCATCCCCGCGGAGGCCGACCAGTTTGTTTTCTGGGTCGCGCCGCTGATCGGCCTGCTGGCGGCGTTCACCGTTTATACGGTGATTCCGTTTGGCCCTTCGCAGGCAGTCAGCGACATGAACATCGGCATCCTCTTTATGCTTGGTGTCTCGTCGCTCGGCGTGCTCGGCGTCGTGGTCGCTGGATGGGCTTCGAACTCGCACTATCCGCTGATTGGCGCGCTGCGGTCGAGCGCGCAGATGGTGTCTTATGAAGTCGCCATGGGATTGGCCGTTGTCTCAGCGATTCTGATGACCAGCATGAACGCAAGCGGCACGGGCACGCTGAGCATGATTGGGATCGTGCAGGCACAGCAGCAGCAGGGCGTCTGGTTCATCTTTAAATTCTTTCCACTCGGCCTGCTCGCGCTCATAATTTTTGCCATCGCCATGATCGCGGAAACCAACCGCGCGCCCTTTGACCTGGCCGAAGCGGAATCGGAACTGACCGCCGGTTATCACACCGAGTACAGCGGGCTGCGCTGGTCGCTGTTTATGCTCTCCGAATATGCGGCCATGATTGCCGTCTCTTCGATCGCGGTCACGCTCTGGCTCGGCGGATGGATGCGTCCGTTTCCGAACCTGCTGCACGCCCCGGCATGGGATTTTATCTTCTCGCTATTTCCCGGACTCACATTCCTTGGGCTGGCGGCGATTGCCTTTATCGGTACGGCGCGGATGCCGTCGCATTCCTTCTTTAAAATTCAGCGCATCGGACTCGCCGTTTTTGCGGCGCTGCTTGGATTCATCGCGCTGCTGCTGCTGGTGGCCGCGGTTGCGGGGCGTTCCGCGGACACGAGTCTGGCGGCCAGATTCAACGAGGGCATTGGTTACGTATATTGGTTCGTGCTGAAAGTTGCCGTCTTTATGTATCTGTTCATCTGGTATCGGGCGACGTGGCCGCGTTACCGCTTCGACCAGTTGATGAAGATCGGATGGAAAGTGATGCTGCCGATCTCGCTCGGCGTGCTGGTCGTGACTGCCATTGTGGGGGTGATCGCTTCATGAACCCCGGAATGAATTCGGGCATGGCCCCGGTCGCGACGCCGTGGTTCTTTTATGTGCTGGCGGGAATGGCCGTCATCAGCGGCGGGCTCGTCATCACGCTGCGAAACGCCGTGCACGCCGCGCTTGCGCTGATCGTGACCCTGCTCTCGGTAGCGAGCCTCTACCTGATGTTGTACGCTCCGTTCGTCACTGGCGTGCAGATCGTCGTCTACGCGGGCGGAATCATGGTGCTGTTCCTGTTCGTCATCATGCTGGTGAACATCGAACGGTCGTCGAAAGAGCACCGATTCAATCGCATTTGGCCGGCGGGATTGGCGGCGGCGTGCGCGTTGCTGGTGTTGTTTGTGTCCGCGTTCGTGAAGGGCAAGGCGCTGTTTACGGATCGCGGAATGCCATTGCCCGAGTCGTCGAACACGCAGCAGATCGCCACCATGCTCTACGGAGAAGCCGGCAGGATGGGTCAGTATACGTTCGCCTTCGAGATCGCCTCGCTCTTGTTGCTGGTGGCGATTCTGGGGGCGGTGATTATGACGAAGAAGAAGATTTGAGACCGGCTACTGGCTTCTAGCTACTAGCTAGTGGCCAGAAGCTAGAAGCTTGACTATGGCTCCGATAACAACACTTCACTATCTCGTCGTAGGGGCGGCGCTGTTTGTGCTGGGCGTAGTCGGGGTGCTCATACGCCGCAACGTGGTGATTGTGCTGATGTCGATCGAACTGATTCTGAATGCAGTAAACCTGAACCTGGTGGCGTTCTCACGCATGTGGGGAAACTTGCATGGGCAGGTGTTCGCAATCTTTATCATAGTAGATGCCGCCGCCGAAGCTGCCGTCGGGCTTGGCATTTTGATCGCCTTTTTCCGTAATAAGGAGACGGTCAATGTGGATGAGATTGATTTGTTGAAATGGTGAGAGGGCGGCTCTTAGCTATTAGCTCTTGGCTGTTAGCTACGAGCTGCGGGCTTCGAGCGACGTGCCAACAGCGAACGACGAATAGCGAACGACTAACGACCGACGACTAACGACATGTTCTTTCTCGATCACATCTGGCTGATCCCGCTCTTCCCGGCCTTCGGGGCCGCGATGATGTTCTTTTTCGGCCGGCGGCTGCAGAAGGCCACGGTTAACGCGGTCTGCGTGGGCGTGGTCGTCCTTGCGTTCCTTTTCGCCTGCTTCACGGTCGTCGAGTACACGAACTTCGCGCATGGCACGGGACATCCTTTCGAGAAGATTGTTTACACGTGGCTGGGCAGCGGCGATGGGCATCTGAACTTCGTTAAGCGCGACGGGAGGCTCGCTTCGTTCAATGCCGACGCCGGATTCCTGCTCGATCCGCTTTCTTCCATCTGGCTGCTCTTTGTAACCGGCGTGGGCCTGCTGATCCACATTTACTCCACCGGTTACATGGCGCACGAAGGCGGCTATTACCGCTTCTTCGGATACATGAACCTGTTCATGTTTTCGATGCTTACCCTGATCCTGGCGAATAACTACATGCTTTTATTCGTCGGATGGGAAGGCGTGGGCTTGTGCTCCTATCTGCTGATCGGTTTTTACTTCCATCGTAACTCCGCGTCGACGGCGGCTAACAAGGCGTTCATTGTGAACCGGATCGGCGATGCGGGATTCATTCTTGGTGCGCTCACGCTCTCCTGGTATCTGGGGTCGTTTCGTTTCATCGACATCAACAGGCTGGCGCACAGTGGGACGTTTGCAATCGGCGATCCCGTACTGACGATCGCCGCGCTGTTGCTGTTCGTCGGGGCTTGCGGTAAGTCGGCGCAGATTCCTCTTTATGTCTGGCTACCCGATGCGATGGAAGGTCCGACGCCAGTTTCCGCGCTGATCCATGCCGCGACCATGGTGACGGCGGGCGTGTACATGGTGGCGCGTTCGAATGCCGTGTTTGTGCTGGCTCCGACGGCGATGAAAACCGTCGCCATCATTGGCGCACTTACCGCGGTGTTTGCCGCGTCGATAGGGCTGGTGCAGAACGACATCAAACGCGTGCTTGCGTACTCCACCGTCTCGCAACTGGGATACATGTTCCTGGCGCTCGGCGTCGGCGCCTTTGCGGCGGGCGTCTTCCATGTGTTCACGCACGCGTTCTTCAAGGCGCTGCTCTTCCTTGGTTCGGGCTCGGTGATTCATGCCATGAGCGGCGAGCAAGACATGCGTAACATGGGCAACCTGCGCGGGCGCATCCCAACCACTTATAAGACGATGTTGATCGCGACGCTGGCGATCGCCGGCATTCCGCCGCTGGCAGGCTTCTTTTCGAAGGATGAAATCCTCTGGCAGGCATACCGGTCCGCCTACGGCAGCTTTCCCTATCTCTGGCTGATCGGCTTTGGCACCGCGCTGATGACCGCGTTCTATATGGCGCGGCTCATCTTCCTGACGTTCTATGGGAAGCCGCGGATGAGCCCCGAAGTCGAGCACCACATTCATGAATCGCCGAAGTCCATGACTGGCCCCTTAGTCGTGCTGGCGATCTGCTCGGTCTGCGCGGGATGGCTGGGTGTGCCGGCGAGTTTGGGTGGAACCAACGCCTTCGGAAAGTTTCTGGAGCCGGTATTCGCGCAAGATGTCGGCGCGTCCGCTTCCGTCGCGGCGGCTGAGCCGCAGGAGCCGGCTGGCGAAGAACATCGCGGCTTGGAGTGGACGCTGATGGTGCTCTCTGTCGGGGCTGCGGTTGTGGGCGGAGGATGGGCCCATCATTACTATGCCAAGGCTGGCAAAGATTACCCGGAGCCCATTGCCGTCGACGCCCCGCCGCTCTACACCGCGCTCTACAATAAGTGGTTTGTCGACGAGGCTTACGACTACGCTTTCACCGGACGCCGCAAGATTGGCAAGGTTCGCCTGGGCGCGATGGGCGCGGGCGAAGCGTCGTCGTGGTTCGATGCCAAGATCATCGACGGGGCCGTCAACGATGCAGGGTGGGTTACGCGCGCCGTCGCCACGCTTTCGACCTGGTGGGATAAGTGGATCATCGACGGCTTGTGCGTGAATGGCCCGGCGATTTTGGCGCGGATGATCTCTTATCCGGCGCGCCTGTTCGAATGGGGACTGGTGCAGTGGTACGCGTTGGTCATGATCGCGGGACTGCTGGGATTTGGCGTGTATTACGTGTGGAAGTAAGACCGCTGCTAGCTGCTGGCTCCTGGCTTCTAGCAAGCAAGGTCGCGCGGTATCTGGAGCCAGACGTAGATTGCTAGAAGCCAGTAGCTAGAAGCCAGAAGCTGAACTTATGCAGAGTCACATACTTTCGATCATTCTCTTCACGCCGCTTGTGGGCGCGCTGGTTCTCCTGTTTGTCCCTAAGGAGAACAAGAACGCGATCCGCTGGATTGCGAATCTTTTCGCGCTGGGCGGATTCCTGAATTCGCTGCCGCTGGTGCCGATGTTCTGGGCGGTGCGCTTTGACGCCTCGCAGCAGTTCAAGTTCATCGAGGGGACGGCGAACAACTGGATTCCCTCGATTGGCGCGGGTTACAACCTGGGCATTGACGGCATATCGTTTCTGCTGATCATGCTGACGACGCTGCTGGGATGGATCTCGATTCTGTCTTCCTGGACCGCCATCGAGATACGGGTGAAGGAATACTACGTTTGGTTTCTGGTATTGCAGACGGGCATGCTCGGCGTCTTCATGGCGCTCGATTTTTTTCTCTTCTTTGTTTTCTGGGAAGCGATGCTGGTGCCGATGTACCTGCTGATCGGCATCTGGGGCGGCCCGCGCAAGCTTTATGCGGCCATCAAGTTCTTCCTGTATACACTACTGGGCTCGGTGCTGATGCTGCTGGGTATCCTGTTCCTTTATTTCCATCATCACACAGTTACTAACATCTTCACGTTCAGCATTCCAGAGCTTTATAAGACGGCGCCACTGATTCCGTTCCACATAGCGATCTGGCTGTTCGTTGCTTTCTTTATTGGATTCGCCATCAAGGTTCCGATGTTCCCGTTTCATACCTGGCTGCCGGATGCGCACGTGGAGGCGCCCACGGCCGGCTCCGTCATCCTGGCGGGCGTTTTACTGAAGATGGGAACTTACGGATTCGTGCGTTTCTCGCTGCCATTCTTTCCCTCGGTCGTATCGCACCCGCGCGTGCAAAGCTGGGTGATCGGGTTGTCGCTCGTCGGCATCATCTATGGCGCGCTGGTTTCGCTGATGCAGAAGGACATGAAGAAGCTGGTGGCGTACTCGTCGGTCAGCCATCTTGGGTTCTGCACGCTGGGAATCTTCGCGCTGAATTCGATGGGCTTGACTGGGTCTGTGCTGCAGCAGATCAACCACGGCATCTCTACTGGCGCATTGTTCTTGATCGTCGGCATTCTGTACGAGCGGCGGCATACGCGTGAGATCGTCGAGTACGGCGGCATCTCGAACGTGATGCCGGTGTATGCGACGATCACGATGATCATGTTTCTCTCGTCGATGGGATTGCCGTTGCTGAATGGATTTGTCGGCGAATTCACAATTCTGCAGGGAGCATTCACGGCGAACTGGAAGTGGGCGGCGTGGGCGGCGCCAGGGGTGGTTCTGGCGGCGGCTTATTTACTCTGGCTCTATCAGCGTGTTTTCTTCGGCCCGGTGACGAATCCGAAGAACGAGAAGCTGCACGATCTTACGCCGCGCGAAATCCTTACGTTTGTGCCGCTGATCATCATGGCGTTCTGGATCGGGCTTTATCCGAAACCGTTCTTCCAGATCCTCGAACAACCGGTCAACCAGATTGTGCAGACAATTCACGACAAGGCAAATGCGAATGTGCCGGTGACTGCGCCGGTTGCTCCCGCGCCAGTTCCGCAGGCGCCCCCTGCTGCGATCAAGCCGAAAGTCGTCAAGCCGAAAGTTGTCAAACCTGACTCTGTCAAACCGGAAGCCGCGAAACCTGAAGTTGTCGCGCCCAACGCCGTCCAACCGAAAGCGAGTCACTAAGTGCGAGGCCTCTCACCAACTGAATACCGGTTGATGTTGCCGATGGTCGAACTTACCATTTTCGCGCTCGGCATTCTGCTGATCGACCTGATGATTCCGCGGGGATGGAAGTGGATTAACGCGGCGGGCGCTCTTGTCGGCGTGCTGTTTTCGGCTCTGTGCGTGTGGCAGATTCAGTCGAAGCTGCCGCGGGGCGCAATTGGGTTCTATAACTCGCAGTTAGTCGACCGCTTCGCCATCTATTTCTGGTATCTGTTTCTCGCGGGAGCGGCTATCGCTATCCTGATGTCGGTGCACTATCTCGACGTGGAAGGCGAGGATCACGGCGAATACTACGCATTGCTGCTGCTTTCCGTCGTGGGCATGATGTGCATGGCCGCGGGCATCGACATCGTGCTGATCTTTATCGGCCTCGAGTTGATGGCGATTTCCACTTACGTGCTGGTCGGTTTCTTGCGTCGCGACCGGCGTTCGAACGAAGCGGCGTTGAAGTATCTTTTGCTGGGGGCCTTTTCGTCGGGTATTTTTGCCTATGGGCTCTCACTATTCTATGGAATATCCGGCAGCACTAATTTAGGGATCATTGCTCGCAAGGTCTCGACGCTAGATCCGCACAATCCGGTGGTGATAATCGCGCTGCTGACGACCATGGTCGGATTGCTGTTCAAGATCGCCGCCGTTCCATTCCATCAGTGGGCGCCGGACGCTTACGAAGGCGCGCCCACCAGCATTACCGGCTTTATGTCGGTGGCCGTGAAAGCGGCGGCGTGGGCGCTGTTGCTGCGCATTCTGGTATTTGGGCTGTGGCCGCTGCGCTCGGTTTACACGCCCGTGATCATTGTCGTCGCCATTGCCACCATGACCGGCGCCAACTTCGCGGCACTTACGCAGACGAATACGAAACGGCTGCTGGCTTACTCCTCGATTGCGCACGTTGGCTATATGCTGCTGGCGTTTGTGGCCATGGGAACCTCGCAGCCCGGCAGCGCCGGTTTTCTCGACGGCTTCAAGGGAATCCTGATCTACTTGCTCGTCTATACCTTCATGAATCTGGGTGCGTTCGCG
>Ga0182014_10001294_pt1 | contig 33697 bp, 29 predicted proteins | sample 612S2DmetaG_FD_120489 | JGI IMG/M metagenome (GOLD analysis project Ga0182014, IMG submission 120489) | Permafrost microbial communities from Stordalen Mire, Sweden - 612S2D metaG | ecosystem: Environmental > Terrestrial > Soil > Wetlands > Permafrost | place: Sweden: Stordalen | collected... | reverse complement strand
CGCCGGTTGAGCCGCGATTATGAACGACTCGCTACCAGCGGTGAAGTCATGGTGTACCTCGCGATGACTCGTCTCATGCTACGCCGTTTGACTAAATGACTTAATTTTTAAACAGGCTCTTAGCAGATTGTAATCATGCGGCTATCTACTGCATGAACAAGCTGAGATCGATGGAGTTCGCCATAGCCCGGTAGCCAGCCGGGTTGAGATGCAACCCGTCGCCAATGTCATACGAGGGCGCAAGATTGGTGAGCGTGACCGGGTTGCGCACGACGGCGTCAAAATCAATCACCGCGTCAAACTTGCCGCTGGTCCGAATCCAATTGTTGACGGCCTGGCGGACAGCCTCATGAGCGGCGGTGTAATAGCCATTCCCACCAAACGGAGTGAGCGTGGCCCCGTAGGCGCAGAGGTTTCGCGCATGCGCCTTGTTCACGAATTGCGCATAGGCGTTGCTCAGATTTTGGGCGCTGGCACCTCCACCAATATCGTTGACCCCCTCAAACAGGATAAGCCAGCGCGCGCCGCTCTGGCTGAGCACGTCGCGATCAAACCGCGCCTGCGCCGACGGCCCGAGGCCGCCGAATACGCCGTTGCCGCCAATCCCCATATTCAACACGGCCAAGCTGGCTGTGGGCTCGTTGGTGTGCAGCCGCTGAGCGAGATTGTCGGGCCAGCGATTGTTCCCGTCAGTCGTTGAGCCTCGGCCATCGGTGATTGAATCGCCCAGGATGACAACGGCCCGGCTGGCACCGTCCGTCAGGACGTCAATGCCGGTGATGATATACCAATGCTGCATTTTGACTGCCGCTGGCACGCTCGCAGCCGAGACAGCATTGCCGGGCTGGATGAAGGAGGTGGTCCGTGAGCCCGGGTGGCCGGTGACGGTGGTAGCCGAGATGTCCCCGAAATAGATGGTCACAGCAAGGTCGGTGAGCCCGGGCAAATCGTAGGCAAGAGAATCGGAAAGGATGGCCTCGCCAGGCTGAATAATCACCGAAGAAGCGCCGTGAAAGCTCAGCGCCTTGTCCGTGGCCGGGTCGATGTGACCGAGGCCCGCGCTGCCGGCTCCAGCCGCCAAGGCCAGGTGGACCGAGTTCATGGTCACGGAATTGGTTCCATAAACATTGGAGAAATGGACGCGCAATTGTTTACCGCCCAGGGTCGTATGCACAAACTGTCGGAGCGTGCTGTTGACCAGGGGCGCGGGCGGGAGGTTTGAAGGTTCAGTCAACTGGGGTCCGCAACCCCATGTGCCCACCCAGTGTCCACGGTCCACCGCGGCCGCTTGTTGCGCGCAACACAGATTCAAGGCGATGGACAAAGCAGTCCACCAATTCATTCTTGCCAGCAGCCGGTGGATTCCCTCTGCGGCCTTTTTCTCGGCCCTGAACATTGCCGGCAACAACCCTGCTGAGAGGCAAATGGCAGTAAGGACCGCAAATAGTCCAATCAACACGAAGACCAACTCCAGGCTTTGGCCGCTCACTCTTGTCATGTCAAAATGCTCTTGGATAGTCGCAACGCTTCTGGAATTGCAGGTTCCCGGAAATCCGCGCTAACTGCCAGGCTGAAGACCATACTGGCCGGGCGAATCCTGACACCACCGCCGGAGCCGCCAGGCAGCCCGGCCAACCGGCCGGCCCGACCCCCCATGCCTCGCCCTGCCAACACCGTAGCGCTACCGGATCATCCCCATAGTTGCAAGGATGTTGCAAGCATGTTCCTAGGATGTTCCTTGGTTGTTCCTGGCTTTTTGGTTCCTCACTTTGTGCCCTCCTGCCCCCGGTCGCGGCACCCACGACACGCCAAGACCTGCATTCTGCGGCCCTGTCTCCCGCCTTCAGCCCAGGCGCCGATCCGATCCAGCCGCCCGGCCTCAACGCCGGCCCAGAGTCGCCATTCCTAATATAGAGACGGCGGCGGCCTTGTCGAGGTTACAATGACCGCCCCCAGCAGTTCATACTGGCCAGGCTCGTGTCTTCCGGCTGGCTTTTCGCAGAATATAAGAGTAGTCAAGTGATGCCCGACAGCCGTGACTCAAAAAAAGGTGAACAACTCTCGCTGCCGAAGCATTCCATTAAACCGGGAATGTGCTCTCACTGCATTCTTGGCCCTGATGAGTTGTGTCTCGTCGGCGAACCCACAAACATCTACTGCCGGCACACCTGGCGGCGCCTTCTCAACAGGTGCGTACCTCTACCTATTCGTCGAGGTGGGCCATTTGCCCCAGGAAGTCACCAACCGGGTTCACGCTGCCTTCAGGCAGTTATCTCACGGCGACCCCCAATCCGACGCGGTCTATTTCCCCAATGGAACCAATGCGAACGGCCCGCTGGCGTTCATTTATGACGTCAACAGCCGGGACGTGCGTTCTGAGGCGATGTCCTACGGCATGCTTTACCTGCTGGCCATGCTCCACTGCAGCGGGGAATTTAGAATCTGGCTTCCGCATTAGAACCACATGATCAGCCTGATGAAACCGATGCGGAACAAAGCCAGACTAGTGGTTCTGCTGGCGCCGTTCTTGCCGTTGGTCGCTTTCGGCATCGGTCAGCCGCTGATCGTGGAGTCTTCTCCCAGTGTTGGCAGCTTCACGTTGGTTAATGGCGGCGCTACGCCCGTAATCCAGGTGGACGACCAGGACTGGACGGGGGTGATCCGCGCGGCGGCCGATCTCAGGGCGGATCTTGCGCGTGTCACAGGAGTGACGCCCAGGCTGGCCCACGAGGAAACAGCCATAGGACCGAAAGTGATTATTATTGGCACGATCGGCAAGAGCCGCCTGGTGGACCAATTGGTTCGCGAGAAGAGAGTAGATGTGACATCCATCGCCGGAAAATGGGAGGCGACGCTGATCGAGGTGGTGAAGCAGCCGGCGCCGGGCGTCGAGAGCATGCTTGTCATCGTCGGCAGCGATAAGCGCGGGACGATTTACGGCATCTACAACCTCTCCGAGCAGATGGGCGTGTCACCGTGGTTCTGGTGGGCTGACGTGCCAGTCACCCACCGGGAATCCCTGTTTGTGAAGGCCGGCCGTCACGTGCAAGAACCTCCCGCGGTCAAGTATCGTGGGATATTCCTAAACGACGAGGCCCCCGCGCTGGCGGGCTGGGCCAAAGAGAAATTCGGGGGCTTCAACCACAGCTTCTACACGAATGTGTTCGAATTGCTGCTGCGGTTGAAAGCCAACTATCTTTGGCCCGCGATGTGGGACAATTCCTTTGCTACGGACGACTCGCTCAACGCCAAGCTCGCTGACGAATACGGCATCGTCATGGGCACTTCGCACCATGAGCCGATGATGCGTGCCTGGAAAGAGTGGGGCCGCGCCGGCAACGGGCCGCATACCTGGGATTATTCCAAGAACGACGCCAAACTGCTCGCCTTCTGGGCAGAGGGATTGCAGCGCACCCGAGACTTTGAAAAGGTCATTACGCTGGGCATGCGCGGCGACGGCGATGAGCCCATGACGGAGACTGAAAGTGTCGCGCTGCTTGAACGCATCGTGGCGGATCAACGGAAGATGATTGGGGACTTCATCCTGCCGGACCTCTCGCGGGTACCGCAAAGCTGGGCGCTCTACAAAGAGGTGCAGGGCTACTATGAGCGCGGCATGCGGGTGCCGGACGACGTCACTCTGCTCTGGTGCGACGACAACTGGGGCAACCTCCGCCGCCTGCCCACCGCCGCAGAACAGGGCCGCCCCGGGGGTGCGGGCATCTACTACCACTTCGATTATGTCGGTGGCCCGCGCAATTACAAATGGTTGAACACCGTCCCGCTGCCGAAGATCTGGGAGCAGATGAACCTGGCCTACCACTATGAGGCCACTCGCCTCTGGATAGTGAATGTGGGCGATCTTAAGCCGATGGAAGTGCCGATAGAGTTCTTCCTCACGTTCGCCTGGGACCCGGAGCGCTGGACGCAAAACGACCTTGATACCTACTTGCGCCTTTGGGCCACACGTGAGTTCGGTCCCAAACACGCCGCGGAGATTGCCGACCTGGTCGCCAAGTACACCAAGTACAACGGCCGCCGCAAACCGGAGCTGCTCGATCCGGACACGTTCAGTCTCCTGAATTACGGTGAGGCTGATCGCGTCGTCGCTGAATGGCAGGCGCTGCGGGAGCGTGCCAAGGCGATCTCGGCCCAACTCCCTCCCGAGGCGCGCGATGCGTTCTTCGAGTTGGTGCTGCACCCGATCAACGCATGTGGCATCGTGAGCGAGCTTTACGTCGCGGCTGCGAAGAACCGGCTGTATGCCAGCCAGGGTCGCGCCAGCGCCAACGACTTCGCCGCCAAAGCGCGCGCACTGTTCAAGGCGGATGCGGATCTCACCACTTATTTCCATCGAACCCTCGCCAACGGAAAGTGGGACCAGATGATGTCACAGACGCATATCGGTTACCCCAACTGGCAGCAGCCGCCCTTTAACCTTATGCCTGCCGTCCGGGAAATCGAACTGCCCTCCGCGGGCTCCCTGGGCGTCGCCGTCGAGGGCTCCGCCGCAGCGTATCCGGATGCGAACAAGTCCCCGCTGTTGCCGGTGTTCGACGCGTTCAATCAGCCGCGTCATTTCCTTGATGTCTTCAATCGCGGTAGCTCGCCGGTTGAATTCCAGGCCGCAGCCAGTGCGCCGTGGATTGTTTTGAGCGCTACTCAGGGAAAGGTCGCAAAGGAACAGCGACTCTGGGTCAGCATCGACTGGAGCCAGGCGCCGGTCGGCTCGACTTCCGGAAGCGTAAAGGTTACCGGATCGGTGGCGGAGCCAGTGGTAGTGCAGGTGAGGCTTTTCAATCCGCCTTCACCCCTCCGCAGAGAACTGCAAGGCTTCGTCGAAACAGACGGGCACCTCGCCATCGAGGCAGCCCATTACACTGCGCGGCGCGACACGGCTGCGGCCCGCTGGGAATTGCTGCCCGACGACGGCCGCAACGATTCGGCGATGACCGTATTCCCCGTCACCGCGCCGTGCGCGAGTCCGCCCCTGGATTCACCTTGCCTGGAGTACGCCCTGTATCTGTTTAGCACCGGCCGCGTCGAAGTGGCGTTACAGCTCTCCCCTGCGCTGAATTATTCCCCTGGACGCGCTGCCCGTATGGGCGTTTCCTTCGACAACGTCGCGCCGCAGATTCTGACGGTCGTGCCGGAAGGCTACGTTGCAGGTGATGGCAATCGGGACTGGGAGGAATCCGTTAAGGACAACATACGGATGGTGAAGTCAAACCACGCTCTCGCAGCCCCAGGCCCGCACACGCTCAAAGTCTGGATGGTGGACCCGGGCGTGGCGCTCCAGCGTGTGCTGGTGGACGCCGGCGGCTTGCGCCCCAGCTACCTGGGTCCACCTGAGAGCTTCCATTCAAGAATCCCCTCGGAGGCCAATCAACACTCTTCCGTAGAACAGACTCCTAACTTATGAACCGACAATCCCCTGCCGGAAAGCCCGGCAAATTGCCCCCTCCTTACAAGAACCCCAAACTGCCTGCGCGCAAACGGGTGGCAGACCTGCTGGCCCGCATGATTCTGGAGGAGAAGGCCGCCCAGATGATGTGCGTGTGGCAGCAGAAAGCCGAAACGCTGCTGGACCCAGAAGGCAAGTTTGACCTTTCAAAAGCCAAAGCTGCTTTCAAGAAGCGCCATGGCCTTGGACAGATTGGCCGGCCCAGCGATGCCGGTGCCCCGCCGAGCGAACCTTGGAAAGGCCAAACATCCCGCGGCATGGCCGAGTTGACCAACGCCATTCAGAAATTCTTCCTCGAGCACAGCCGGCTAGGCATCCCGGTCATTTTTCATGAGGAGTGCCTGCACGGCCACGCCGCCCGTGAAGCCACAAGTTTCTGTCAGCCCATCGGACTGGGCGCCACCTTCAATCCCGAGCTGGTGGAGACCCTTTTCACCATGACGGCGTACGAAGCCCGGGTGCGCGGGACGCACCAGGCCCTCACGCCGGTCGTGGACGTCGCGCGTGACCCGCGCTGGGGACGGGTCGAGGAAACCTACGGCGAGGACCCTTACTTGAACACGCAGCTTGGCATGGCGGCGGTCCGGGGATTCCAGGGTGACGGCTCATTCAATGACAAGAAGCGCGTCATCGCTACCCTGAAGCACTTTGCCGCGCACGGACAGCCGGAGTCGGGCATGAACTGTGCGCCGGTGAATGTCTCTGAACGGGTGCTGCGGGAGACGTTTCTCCAGCCGTTCAAAGACACCATCCGGAAGGCTGGCGCCCTTAGTGTGATGGCGTCCTATAATGAAATCGACGGTGTGCCGTCCCACGCGAACAAGTGGTTGTTGCGACATGTCCTGCGGAAGGAATGGGGCTTCAAAGGATTCGTCGTTTCTGATTATTACGCCATCTGGGAACTCAACTACCGGCCGGACACCCACGGGCATTGTGTGGCCAAGGATAAAAAGGAAGCATGCAAACTCGCCGTCGAGGCAGGTGTGAACATCGAACTGCCTGATCCTGACTGTTATCTCCATCTGGTGGAACTGGTCCGCAAAGGCGTGCTGAAAGAAAGGCTTCTGGATGAACTGGTCACCCCGATGCTCTACTGGAAGTTTAAATTGGGCTTGTTCGACGACCCCTTTGTTGATCCTGATGAAGCTGAGCGGGTGGTCGGCTGCCAAGAACACCGCGAGTTGGCGCTGCAAGCCGCCCGCGAGACAATCACCTTACTCAAGAATGAGAACGACCTGGCACCGCTGAACCCATCAAAACTCAAGACCCTTGCCGTAATTGGCCCAAACGCGAATCGGCCGCTGCTCGGAGGCTACAGCGGGCTGCCCAAGCAAAATGTCACTGTCTTCGAAGGCATCAAAGCCCGCATCGGCGACCTCGTCAAAGTGCTCTATTCTGAAGGATGCAAGATCACTCAGGGTGGCTCATGGCAACAGGATGAGGTGGTCTCCAGCGAGCCCGAAGATGACCACCGCCAAATTGCCGAGGCGGTGGAACTCGCCAGGCAGGCGGATGTCGTCGTGCTCGCGATCGGTGGCAATGAACAGACCTCACGGGAAGCCTGGTCGCTCAAGCACCTCGGAGATCGCGCCAGCCTCGATTTGCCGGGGCGGCAGGAGGACCTGGTCAAGGCCGTCCTCGAAACCGGCAAGCCGGTCATCGTCTTTCTGTTTAACGGCCGGCCACTCGCCATTAATTACATCGCCCGCCATGTGCCCGTGATCTTCGAATGCTGGTATCTGGGTCAAGAGTGCGGCCGCGCCGTGGCGGAGGTCCTGTTCGGGGACCACAATCCCGGCGGCAAGTTGCCGATTACCATTCCCCGATCGGCTGGCCATTTGCCGGCCTTTTATAACTACAAGCCCTCCGGCCGCCGCGGTTACCTCTGGGATGATGTTTCCCCTCTGTTCCCGTTTGGCTTTGGCCTAAGCTACACGACTTTTGCCCTTAAGAACGCGCGCCTTGTAAAAAGGAAGATCCGCCGAAACGGATCCACCCAGGTGCTCGTGGATGTGACCAACACCGGCCAACGCCAGGGCACCGAGGTCGTGCAAATGTATATCCGGGATCGGATCAGCTCCGTGACGCGGCCCGTCAAGGAGTTGAAAGGGTTCAGGAAGATATCACTGCAACCAGTGCAGACGCAGACCGTTGCGTTGGACATTACCCCCGAATCGCTGGCGTTTTACGATGTGAACATGAACTATGTCGTCGAGCCGGGGGAATTTGACATCGTGGTCGGCAGCTCCTCACGAGACTGCGATCTGCAGAAGGTCGTTTTGACGGTGACAGACTAACACGTTCGACAACTTAACCCAGGCCCCTCATGCCCGAACACTTCCAGCAAAAACTCTCGTTCTTTGAAAAGGCCGCCTATAGCGGAGGCGACGCCGCCGCCAACTTCGTCTTCATGACGATGATCCTTTTCCAACTGAACTTTTACACGGACGTCTTTGGCCTTACGGCCAGCGCCGCCGCCGCCATTCTTTTGGTGCCCCGATTGTGGGATGCCTGCTTCGACCCGATTATGGGCGTCCTCGCCGATCGCACGCGGACGCGCTGGGGCAAGTTCCGGCCTTGGGTGCTCTGGACCTCCGTTCCCTGGGCTGTCGTCATGATCCTGGCTTACACGACACCTCGGGGCTGGAGTCTCGGAGCGATGATCGCCTACGCCACGATCACCAACGCGTTGCTGATGACGCTTTACTCCATGAACAATATGCCCTACTCGGCACTCGGCGGCGTCATGACCGGCGATGTGCATGAACGGACTAAGCTCAACTCCTATCGCTTTGTCGCGGTGAACATCGCCCAATTTGTTGTGGGTGGGTTCACTCTGCCCCTCGTCGCCAAGTTCGCCGTTGGCCACGACCGCCAATACGCTTGGCGGATGACCATGACTCTATGGGCCGGGCTATGCCTGGTGCTTTTCCTGATTACTTTCCTGGCCACCCGGGAGCGCATTGAACCGGTCAAGGAGGAACAGTCCTCCCCCAGGCAGGATTTCAAGGACTTGCTCAAGAATATCCCCTGGCGGGTGATGGCCATTATGACGCTCGTCCATTTCGCCATCCTCTCTTTCCGCGGCGGTGCCCTTTACAATTATTACCATCATTACGCTGACAAGACCGCGATGTACGGCTTCCTGGCCAAACTTGGTTTGACGGGGGCGGCCGGCGCCTCTGGCGGCTTTCTCGAAACGCTCGGCTATCTCGTACACGGGGACAAGTCGAACGTGGCTGACGTCTTCAACAGCATCATCAACATGGTGGGCACGGGCACTACCATTCTGGTGATTATCCTTTCGCCGCCGCTTTCAAGGAAATTCGGCAAGAAAGCCGTCGCGGTCGCCGGCTTCGGCCTGGCCAGCCTCGGCACGTTTGCGTTCTATCTGCTCGCTCCGGCGAATGTCATTGGCATGTTGGCCCTGACGATCCTCATCGCCATTTGCTACGCCCCGACCATCCCGCTGGTCTGGGCCATCTTTGCCGATGTGGCGGACTACTCGGAATGGACGGTGGGCCGGCGTTTCACCGGCATAGTTTTCGCCACGATTGGTTTCGCCCTGAAATCGGGCCTGGCGCTCGGCTCGGCCTCGTTTCTCTGGATCATGCAATGCCTCTTCAGCTATGACACGCGCCTGCCGGGGACGCCCGAAGCCATTGCCGGCTACCGTTTCACCAGCGGAGTTGTCGTCGGTGTGCTCTTCGCCGTCTGCACCGCCTTATTGCTGGCCTACAAGCTCAACAAAGAGACAACCCTGCTCATGGCCGACGAGTTGGCTCGCCGGCGGAAGAAGGTTTGAGGACCTCCTTCGGTCTGAGGTGCAGTCATTGTTACATAACGGACACAGGGGGTGTTTCTCCTGACTGCCACGGATTCCCCGCCGGGTACAAAGCCGGCGCGAAAAAGTAATGGGCTTTCTTCCAATAGGTGGCATTCTCCTTCAAGTTCGAGTGATGAGAAGTCTAATGCAAACAGCGTTCTGCGTGCTAGTAGCTATCCTGCTCGCATGTGGTCTGCCGTTCCGCAGCGAAGCAAAAAGCTACGGCAGTGGGGGTGGCCATAGCTACTCCTCGCACAGCTTCAGTTCCGGAGGTGGCCACAGCTTCAGTTCCGGAGGTGGCCACAGCTTTAGTTCCGGGGGCAGCCATAGCTCCAGCTCGGGGAGCAGTCACAACTTTAGCTCGGGCAGTGGCCATAGTTTCAGTTCGGGCAGCAGCCACGGTTCGAGCGGGGGATCCTCGCAAAGTTCGAGTTTCGGCGGCGGGAGCCACAGCGCCAGCTCGGGCGGAGGTGCCGGCCAGAGTCACGGGGGCGGCGTGAGCCAGGGATCAAGCTCGGGACGCAGCAGCGGCGAGCACTTCAGTTCTGGGAGCGGCAAGAGTTACAGTGGCGGCTCGACCTGGAACGAGAATAGCCGGCACAGCTATTCTTCCGGCAAGAGTTATAGCTCCGGCGCGGAGCATGTTTTTGCCTCCAACTCCGGCAGTGACATCGACATCCGGAAGAGCCAATCTGCCCCCAGCCCCAGGTCGGATTCGAGCGGCACTCCCCTCACTTTCGATACTGCAGCCGCGCGTGCCCGGCAGGAGGAAGCCAGCAAGGCGAAATTCACGCAGTTTAAGGAATCCCAGCTCCCGACGTCCGCCTCGCCTGGCGATGCCCCCCGTTCCACCGCCTCGTCATACCGGGTCCAGGCGCCGCCACTCCCGGGCTCTGGCGGCGGTTCTTATCGAACCAGGATTTATGTGCCTGATGCCGTGACGATTTCCAGCCGGCCGGTGCGGATTTACAGCGTTTTCAATCCCTACTACTCGCGGCCCGTGATGGTTTACAGCGATCCCTACAACAGCTTGTTCTGGTGGTGGCTGCTGGACCGCTCGCTAGATGACCGGGCCTGGTGGGCGTATCATCACCGCTATGACATGGACCCCGCACGCTACCAGGCGCTGGTAGCCAACGACCAGCAGCTAGAGGCGCGCGTCCAGCAACTGGAGGCCCAGCAGGCGCCCCGCGATCCGAATTATGTACCGCCCGGCGTGGACAGGGATTTGATGTATTCCGACCATTACATCGCGCAGTCGTACAGCAATCGCCCAACGACCTCCGGGGTGTTTGGCTTCTGGCTCCTGGCTGTCCCGACAGCGCTCGGCGTGACGGGCTTTTTTATTTGGCTGATTTGGTTCAAACGCTGGCAAACCGCAACCTGACTGAAAGAAAGAAACTGACCCTATGCAGACACATCTGCCTGACTACCTGTTGACTGACCTCCTTGCCACTGTGGCCTTTGGCATGGTGGCGATCCTCCTCATCGTGCTCGGCTACATCACGTTCGACAAACTCACTCCCAAGCTCAACTTCAGCGACCTGCTCAACAAGGGCAACACCGCCCTGGCTATCGTCGTCGGATCATTCATCCTGGGCCTGTGCTACGTGATCGGGCGGGTCGTGGCGGCCATCCTGGGAGGCTAGGAACTGGCGTTCGCGCCGCCCCTTGTTCCGCACCCATGGCAACGTCATCTTTCCACTCGCACATGGAACCTGAGAATAAAGGCAAGACAATCTGGGATATGCTCCAGGAACGGCTCCACGGCAGCACCAACGGCGCCGGCATTGCGTTCGCCAATCCGCTCGATCTGCGGGTCGGCTCAGCCGTCGCCATCGCTTATGCCAACGGCCCAGAGTTCAACGATTACAATTTCACGGCGCAGGAGATTCGTGAATACACCCGGCGCATTGGGGCCCAGGAGTTCCGTTTCACGGATTTTATCCTGCGCGGCGTCAACGCCAAGTCCCCCGACGCCGACGACACGATGGCCGCCCGCCTGCGCGTCGTGCCCAACCAGGCCGGGGCGCACGACTCCCTCCTGCTGCGGCTCTACGATGAGTTCGAGTTCGCCGAGGACTTTCTCGGCGTAGTCAAGGATACCACCGGACTGTTCAAGGTGACGGACGACAAGACTGGAGCCGAAACGACGTTCGCACGCATCAACGACCAGCGCGAATCATACCAGGCGGCGGTCCTGGTGGTGTCGGAGACGACGCCTGATGGCAAAGGCGCCACCGGCAAGGTGTCGCCGGCCAAGATCGAGTATTGGGACTACTGGCGCGATGTGGACATCGGCGGAAGCAAGACCGCCAAGGAATTCATCTTCGTCGAGATGAACTCCGACACGGGCTGGTTCCAGATCTGGCGGGGCCGGGAGTTCTTCTCCTGAAGCAACTGCTCACTTGCGGCGCCTGATCACCGTGTGAGGGCTCGCGGCCGACGCGAGATGGCAGGCCGCCTTAATGTGGGTGCATTTACTTAGCGCCACAAGGCCCCCCCCACGGCGCGAACGCCAGGCTTTCAAAGAAGTTCCCAAGTCCTCGACCGCCTCACGCCGCCAGTTGCCGCTTGAACTCGCCCAGGAGCCCATTGAAGAAGGCTGCTGATTTGGGGGTGACGGTCACTGTGGAATCAAAATTGATTACGGTGGGGAGGGCGCTCTGCGTCGGAATGTCGAAATAAGGAAGCACGGTCCTGATCCCGCCCCCCGGGCCGGTGCGGGAATAGCAATCAGCGATATGGATTTGTTTAGTCATCGTGACCCGATAGCCAAGCCGGGCCAGGAGGTCTTCATATGAATTCGTGGCCTGCACTCCGTCGCAGAGTGCCGTTCGGTCACGGGAGAGGCTGTCCAGGATCGCCTTTAGCCCTTTGAATGGTTCCCTGTTCAAAAGCCGCTCGAACCGCTGCTCCTTCGTCTCAACGACTGCGTTTGCTGAAGAATCTGCCATATTGCTTGCTTTGCAGGCGGAGCGTCGAGTCGCAACCGAAAATTAGCGGCCGCAGAACCCATCACGCCAATGGGGTTCTGCTTCGCAGAATCCCACGGCGATTATCAGTCCGCCCGGACGGCTTAATAGCGGGAACGCTGCCCGCCGCGGTAACCGCCGCCGCCGCCGCTTCGGGCGGGACGGTCCTCGCGCGGACGAGCCTCGTTGACCGTCAGAGCGCGGCCTTTCCAATCCTTGCCATTCAAGCCCAGGATTGCCGCTTTAGCGCCTTCCTCGGTGTTCATGGTGGCGAAAGCGAAGCCGCGCGCGCGCCCGGTGTCTTTGTCCATAATGACGTTGATTTCGTTCACCGGGCCATGCTGGGCCAGCATGTCCCTGAGATCGTTTTCGGTGACATCAAAGGAAAGGTTCCCGATGTATAGTTTGGTACTCATAATGATGTTTGTTTCTTAGACGGACCGCTTCTTCGAAGACTGTTCCCGACCATCGGGTTTCAAATCATCATTGAAAGCAAATTCAACTGAGGATCTACCGGCCTTGAAATCGACTAGTTGCCTAAAAGCAGGGGTAATCTACACAAAGTCGCGGGGTTGGCAAGAACTATTTCAAGTACCATGTTATGTTTTGACATGCGTTTTCTGGCTGCCATGATGCCCGTATGCAATGGAACCAAAAGCTTGGGCGGCGCAGTTTGCTGAGTTTCTTGAACCGTTAGTCGCGGAGCTTGAGCATAGCGAACGCCGCGAGGGGGCTACGCTTTACGTGCAAGGATTACTTATGCCGGGGGAACGGAAGTCCATTGAGCCCATGGCGGCCCGGTTGCGAGCCGACAGTCAGAAGTTGCAGCAATTCCTAGGGGAATGAGCGGTGCCGGGCATTCCGCTACGGCGCGAAGTTCCTGGCGGCTTACGCCGGGCAGGTAGATCATTGGGATGACTTTCTCCGTCCATTTACCCTCGGGCAAGGTGCGGGCCATCATGCACCTGAGCCATAACGCTGGTCCCGTCCTCGTGCCCACGTCAAACGTGCGCAGCATGAGCAGGTGCGCCAACCGTTCACGCAGCACCGGCATCAGCGGTTCCCACTGTCATTCTTTGTCCGGCCACAGGATGACCGCAGGCGGAACCTGGTCGTCCCGGTTGTATTCAGCGGCCCGGTTGAGCAACTGGGTGAGCGCATCGAGAACAGTCATTGCAGCGTCTCCCTGATCTGGCCCAACTGCGACAGCGATACGCACTCGATCTTCTCATCCATCGCCAAACTCAAATGCCGGTCTTTATCCCGCTCCTCGCCCTAGGGGGGGAGCCGGGCGGGTTCTTGCCGCGATCGATGCCCCACTTGATGTTCGTTCGGGCACTTGCGGAGCACATCGGCTCCCATGAATGGTCGGATGTTCAGTCGGACGCCGTCATTCAGGTCCGGGTGCCATCTGATCGGCTGCTGCTCCAGCGGTTTCCAACGGACAAAGATGTCGTAGGGCGCTTCGCCTTCCAGGATCAGCTTGAGGCGGTCCTGGAGTTGACGGGCTTTGAATGGGCGGTCGTCAGCGCCGCTTTCCTCGTTCGCGATGGCTTCCTGCTGCTTCTTGATCCATTCGCCCAGGTAGGTGTAGGTGAACCGAACAGACAGATTTCCCGCATATTCGGCTCTCCGAACTCACTCATCGGGCAGCTTTCCATGCCGCCGTGCTCGGCAGTGCATAGAATCCGTATTGCGTGTGCAGGCGCTCGTCGGGGTAGTCGCTCCACAAATCTCGCGTGCAGGCGTGTTTGCACCAGATCCACCGTCGCAGCCGGTTGAGCACACGTTCCCAAAACCGTCGCCGGACTGGCAGACGCGGGTAATCCGGGATGTAGCCAGCCAGCGGTTCGAGGTCGTCTTCTTGCCCAGGCAGTTCTCCTCGACAATGCGCTTGTTGAAGTCGTCGCGGTTGGCCTCGGCGGGTGCGCTTGACAGGAGCGCTGTCAAATCCGCCAGCATCATCGTCGGGGCGGAGTGCGCTCCACTGCTCCCAGCCTTGAAGCCCAAATCGGGGTGGAGGTCGCCCAGGTTGCCTGGGCAATCAGCCAGACCAGCACTCGATTTGGTCTTCATTTGCCAGATCAAGGCTGAAAACGGGTGCCAACAGCAAGCAGACCGCAACGCGGACGCCTCCCCACCGCTGGAGCGCGTAAAACGTCAGCGGCTCCGCGACGAGATTCTAACTAGCGCAAATCCCTGTGTGCAAGAAGCTTTCGCGCAGCTCAAATAGTTGCCCTTCCTCCTTCGGTTGCCTAACCTCGGACAGCGACGAATTATGAATATCAAACTGCTGCTGAGAACGATCTTTCTGGTTTTGATTCTGCTGCTCCTCGTCATCATGGGCATGAACAATCGGCAAACGGTCAGCCTGTCATTGCCGCCGATCTTGCCAAAGATGCAGAAGATGCCCGCGGCGATTATGTATTTTGCCTTCTTCGCCGTGGGCGTCTTGAGCGGAACTATGCTGACCGGTGGAAAGAAGGGCGGGGCTGGCGGCAAGAGCAAAACGCAAAAATAGTCAACTAGACAAACCCCCTCACGCCCAACAGACCTTAGCCAGCGTCGCCTCGGAGCAGGTTGGATCGCGCCAGCGCCTTCAGCATCTCCTTCAACTGCTCCGGCAGCAGCCGCTGGCCTTCCCCCTCCAGGTGCTCGAAATTCGGATACGCCGCGATGGGCGCATCCACCGAGCCCGCACCGCCCGGCGCTTGGCCCATTGCGTCCTTCAATGCGCCGAGGAAGGCCGCCAGCATCGCGCTTTGCTCGCCGACCTCCTTGGTCAACTGCTTCAGACTTCGCGTTGCCCAGAAGTTGCCTTCGTCGCTCACCGCGCCCAGAACACCGAGCTTCTTGGCCTCGTCCAAGAGCGCAATCACGCCCAAGTGACAGCGCAGGAAATTGGGTAAGCCGCCGCAGCGCGGGTCGCTGGCGTAGTGCGTCTTACAGAAGCAATGCCAAGACCAGCCTTTCAGCTTCGTCTTGAGCTTTCCGTATTCGGGGTGGGAAAGTTCACCGGGGAATTGGCATAGCCCGAAATTGGCCGTTTCACAACCGTCGCCAGGTTCCGTCTCGAAAGCCATGACATGCTTGGGCCGGACATCCAGATGGCGGGTCACGCCCTGACGTTTCTCCCCCAGATCCACCGGCAGCGCGATATGGGTGCCTGCCTGAATCAGCAGCCAGCGGTGCGGATCGTCGTCCGCCCGCTGCTTCCAATCGCATTCGTCGCCCTGAAACTCGACAATCTCGCCGACGTGCTGGAAGGGCAGGTCGAGCGCCGCCTGACGAAGCTGCTGGACGAGCTTGCGGGCCTGGGCTTGGTCGCCCGTGGTCGTCAGTTGGTAATGAATCGTCAGGCCCATATTGTGTCGCTGGCGTTCATGGTGCAACGTCCCGGCCAACGCGTCACCCACGAATTGCCGCTTGCAGCGCCGCCGCCGCCGCCGCCCCGCCGGTCGTGGTTCCGGGCGGAACCGAGTGGCCGCCGCCAATCGGTGTGGATGCTGTTGACGGGACGTTCAATTGGCCTGATGTTAGTCTGTAGATTGATATGAAATGTTTATGAAAAGCCGAATTCTTTGCAAGCCGATGGCGGCGTTGGCGGTCATGGTGTTGTGCAGCCAGGTCGCGCCGGTCTTGCTGGCACAGGATTCCACCCCGGCCCCCGCCGCCGCCAGCGAAACCCGCCCGGTTCAGTTGTCACCCGGTGTGACGGATATATTAAAGCTTGGGAGTGCCCATGTGAGCGACGGGGCCATCACCGCGTTCATAAACAACTCCGGCAGGACATACCACTTGAGCGTGTCCGAAATTCTTTATCTGCGGGAGCAAGGCATGTCCGATCAAGTGCTGACCTCCATGCTTACCGCCGGGCAGAACCTGGCGGCAGTCGCCGCGCAGCCCGCTCCACCACCAGCGCCGCAACCTGCGCCGCAAACTGCCCCGACCGGACCCACGGCGGATTGGGCGAACAGTAGTCCCCAGCCCGCGCCCACCCCAACCCAATACGCGCCCACTTATGATGCGATGGCACCAGTCTATGCTCAGCCCTCGCCGGTATATTCCTATCCGGCACCATACTACGGGTATTACGACTCTTGGCCTTACTACTGGGGTTATCCCTCAGTATCGTTCGGCTTCGGATTCGGGCGCGGTTATTATGGCGGCTACCACGGGGGAGACTATCACGGCGGCGGCTACCACGGTGGTGGTGGCGGGCACCGATGACGGCCCCGCAGGCAGGCCGGGGGTGACCGCTTCCTTTCTTCGGCCCCGCCTCCTACAAAAGAAGGCCGCTCAAGTCAACTTCGGGCGGTTGTGCCCTTTTCCCGCTTCAGGGCGCGATGAGCACAGGGAACCGGATGTTCACCCCGTCGACGCGCATGATGCCTTTCGGCAACCGCTGCGGCCATTGTTGGCGTTGGGCCGGTGGCCGGTGACGCGTAGGCGCGGCGGCATGCCGTCAATCAGCGCCGCACTGCCGCTGCTCAGCGAACCTGCCAGCGTCAGGAGCGGCGGCGAGTGCGCCAACTTCTACGAACCGACCTCGCCAGTCTGGCTCGGCCCTCCGGCGTCTGAGTCCAATGCAGCTTCCTCGACGGAGTGGCTGTCGCGGAAGTGCCGAGAATGGACTCCAATTCGCCTTCTAATTCGGCTATGCGCTCTTTCAGACTCGCCGCCTGCCGAAGCTGCGCCGATGTTAATTGCAATAGGTCCATCGCCACACAATTAAGAAGACCTTACGGAAATGCAACCCAATATTTTCCAACTCGCCCGCTCGTGAGAAAACCCTCGGTTGTTGTATCCCCACATCCCATCCGCTTCCCGCTGGACACCGTGCGGGTCATCGCCATCCGTGCTCGCAAGTCGCCCCGCCACAGCTTCGGCCTCGCACTTGGCATCCTCGAACGTGGAGAACGAGGGGCGTTTCCTTTGTCCATCCTGGTAATACGAGACGATATATCGGTCGCACCCGTGCGATGGTGTCCGATAGATTTTAACCTCAACAGACCCCCGCCTGATTATGAACGGGTAATTCCGTTCACGCGGGCTTGTGCAACTATTCATTCACGTGCCTTTCAACAGCGCATGGGGAACAGGGTAAAAAATGGCCGTCCACATGGGGATGGCTTCTTCTTCCGTGAAGATATTCTTTTGCACTGGGCATTGTCCTGCACACCTGTCGTAAATCCACGAGGACTTACGAGACCACCGCTGCGTCTCCAAACGCTGGTTGGTAAAACCTGCCTCTAGGGACAGGTTCGTTCGCCATGTTGTTTGAACTCCAGCATAACTTCGCCATCAGCACAACCGAAGAATTGGAAAAAGTTGCTTTAGTGTCTGGAAAGTGCCTGGAAAATGAGGAACATCGCAAAAACCCCATAAAAAGGTGGTGCCCGCGACAGGACTTGAACCTGTATCCGGTTAAGGACTAGAACCTGAATCTAGCGCGTCTGCCAATTCCGCCACGCGGGCAACCAATAAAGCCAATGTTTCTTGCAGTTTCGTCACTTCCGGTTTTTCCGTTGCACCCGTAACTTTTAAGTGTGCAATCCTTACAGGATAAACATCCGGGTTCCCGGAAACGCGAGGGACACTTGTCAAACAATGGCAAGTGGCGCTCGTTTCCGAAAGTGCCGCATCTGCTGCAATACGTTATCAGCGGAAACTACTTTGGCAAAGTCAAAATTAACGGCAAATAAAAGGGATGTACAAGAGATGTAGAAGGAACTTACAAGTGACCAATACCGGGGCAACACTGGGCCAATGCCGCAGCAATACCGTGCCAGGTCGCCCTGTCCAAGGCTCGAAAGCAGGACGCTGCTCCGGGCCAGTGAGATGCCGGTTGCCTTTCCCACTTGGCAATGCGGACTCGGCCTGCTAGCAGAAGCACCCGTGAACATCGGCACGGATATCCAGATGGTCGGTGTGAGCTAGCATGAACGAAGAAATCTTCGATGTCGTCAACGAGCGCGACGAGGTCATCGGGCAACAGCCGCGCGGCGTGGTGCATCGCCTGGGATTGTTGCACCGGGCGGTGCACGTATTGGTGTTCAATGCGGCGGGGCAGGTCTTTCTGCAAAAGCGGTCGATGACCAAAGACCGCCAGCCCGGCTTGTGGGATTCCTCCGCCTCGGGCCACGTGGATGCCAGGGAGGATTATGACGCCTGCGCCGTGCGCGAACTGCACGAGGAAATCGGTCTGCAATTGAGCGCAGCTCCGCAGCGGCTCTTCAAGCTCGCCGCGTCCGCCGAAACCGATCAGGAGCATGTTTGGGTCTATCACTGCGAGGCGGAGGGGCCGTTTCGCCTGCACCCGGAGGAGATCGAGCGCGGTGGCTGGTTTGCACCCGCAGAAGTCACGCGTTGGATGGCGGAGCGGCCCGAGGATTTTGCCGGCGCGCTGTTGCTGATCTGGAAGAAGGTTATCCGCGAATTGCGCTAGTCTGCGCTAAGCAGTCACATTAATCCCGCGGAGCGTCGGAAGCGTCGTGCGCGCCTCTTGACCGGGGCAGGCCGTTCCATTAGGTTGTGGCCAGATAATATAACATGTCTATGAACAATTTCTTAGTGCCGATGGTGGTGGAGCAGACCGGGCGTGGAGAACGGGGCTATGACATTTACTCACGGCTACTGGTGGATCGGATCGTGTTCCTGGGCACGCCGGTGGACGACATGGTGGCGAACCTCATTATCGCGCAACTGCTGTTCCTGCAGATGAGCGATCCCAAGAAGGACATCCATCTCTACATCAATTCGCCGGGCGGCAGCGTCACCGCCGGGCTGGCGGTTTATGACACCATGCAGTTCCTGACCTGCGATGTGAACACGTACTGCATCGGGCAGGCGGCCAGCATGGGGGCGGTGCTGCTGTGCGGCGGCACCAAGGGCAAACGCTACGCCTTGCCGAACTCGAATATCATGATCCACCAATTGCTCGGCGGCGCGGAGGGCCCGGCCAGCGACGTGGAAATCCGCGTGCGCTACATGCTCAAGCTCAAGCAGCGCCTCAATAGCATCGTCGCCAAGCACAGCGGTCGCTCGCTCGAACAGGTCGAAAAAGACACCGACCGCGATAATTTCATGTCGCCCGAAGAAGCCAAGGCCTATGGCCTTGTGGATGAGGTCGTGCAGTCCCGCAAAGAAATTCCCAACCTGGCCGAGCACGCCACAAGCCTGGCCGATAAGAAGGAATAGCCGCGATGGCCCGCCCAACCAACCTGACGCTCTGCAGCTTTTGCGGCAAATCGCACGCCGAAGTCAAAAAGCTCATTGCCGGGCCGGGCGTGTATATTTGCGACAATTGCGTCATTCTCTGCAAGCAGGTCCTCGACAAAGAATTCGCAGCACCAACGAGGAAGCCCAAACCGCGCGCCAGCATCGCCAAGCCCGCCGAACTCAAGCGCCAGCTTGACCTCGCCTGTATCGGCCAGGACCACGCCAAGAAGACCCTGTCCGTGGCGGTGCATAACCATTACAAGCGCATCCTCCAGGAGCCGCCTCCCCCACCGCAGGAAGGCGAAGAAGTGGTGCCGCCCGACCCGCACGCCGAGGTGGAGATCGAGAAGAGCAACATCCTCATGATCGGACCGACGGGCTCGGGCAAAACCCTGCTCGCCCGCACGCTCTCGCAAATCCTGGACGTGCCATTCGCAATCGCGGACGCCACCACGCTGACCGAAGCCGGCTATGTAGGCGAGGACGTCGAGAACATCATCCTGCGCCTGCTGCAGAACTCGGATTATGACGTAAAGCGCGCCCAGCGGGGGATTGTCTATATCGATGAGATTGACAAGATCGCGCGCAAGACCGAAAACGTCTCCATCACACGCGACGTCTCGGGGGAAGGCGTCCAGCAGGCGTTGTTGAAGATCCTCGAAGGCACGGTTTGCAGCGTCCCGCCGCAGGGTGGACGGAAACACCCCCAGCAGGAATATATCCGCGTGGACACGAGCGACATCCTGTTCATTTGCGGCGGCGCTTTCGTCGGTTTAGAGCGCATCATCCAGCGCCGCCTGGGCAAACACGTCATGGGCTTTCGCGCCGTTGAGGAAGGCCTCAAGGCCGGGGCCATTAACCGGCAGGAGATCCTCCAGTATGTCGAACCCGAAGATTTACTTGGGTTTGGCTTCATCCCCGAGTTCATTGGTCGCCTGCCGATGGTGACCGTGCTGGCCGAGTTGACCGAGTCCCAGTTGGTTCAGATTCTGACCGACCCGAAGAACGCCCTGACCAAGCAATACGCCAAGCTCATGGCGATGGAAGGCGTGGAACTGGAGTTTTCGACTGACGCCCTGCATGAGTTGGCGGTGCAGGCGATCAAGAAAGGCACCGGTGCGCGCGCGTTGCGCAGCTTGCTCGAGCGGTTGATGCTCGACATCATGTATGAGGTCCCAAGCAGCGATGATATCCTCCACATCCACATCAGCCAGGCCGTTGTGACCGGTCAAAGCAAGCCCCTCATCCGCCGCAAACCCGGTCGGGCCGCGGCCTGAGCCGCCTATCCCCGGCACGGTTTAAGCCCTCCGCATTGTCGCTGCCGTCGGCCCCTGCTGGAATCAGTTCTTCGCTGTTTTACCCTGAAAATAGGAGCAAGTTATTGATTATGAGAAGGAAGCGTGGTTTTCATCCTCAGGGATAGTTTAAGGGACAAGAATGATTCGGTGGAAACCCATCTCTTTCGAGATACCGCTGAGGATGAAAATCGGCATTTTCAGTGTAATGGGGGGGGGAACAGCGCCCCCCACCTCCCGCTCATCTCCGTAGCCCCACCGGAGCCTCACCGGGGCCTCACCGTAGTACCCTCGATCCGGATCGAGGGTACTACGGTGAGGCTCCGGTGGGGCCCGCGGCAGGGTCTGGTGAAGGGTTGGAGAACAGGGGGCCAGGAGCTCGACTGTTTGGGGTGCCAAGCTGGGTTCGGATGGGTCGCCGAGACGCGGGAGGCGCGTCAAGGGCCAGAGCTGGGGCACCGCTTGGCGCGTGATCCTTAAGGCAAGCCCAGTTACCATTCCATCGGAAAGCGCGAAGAACTCTGGAATCGCTCCCACCCTCTGGACTGCGGGTGTCTATGCAATCCAACGGTCGAAATCGGAAGCGGCCATGGCCGCGTCAAAGCAAGGTAAGCGGGAACTCGCTTTCGTCGGGGTCGCTTGGTTCGGGTGGGGGCGGCAAATCGGGCAGTGTCGGCACGGCTTTACGGTGATGAGCGGGCTTCGGCAGCGCCCTAGTGCGCTTATGAGCGGGACGTTTTCCCGCAACTTCAGCCGGCGGCGATCCGTCACCCGCAATCAACTCCCGAAGCTGGCGCAACAGCCGGGCGGCCGATACCATGCGGGTCTCAGAAACGTAAGGCAGCAGAGCTTCGCTGTTCTTGGATTCCCGCGCCGTTGTGGCAGCCACCAGCTTCCTTCCGTGATCCGTGAGATAAACCAGCCCTGACTTCTTGTGGGCAGGATTGGCGGCCAACGCGACGTAGCCCTGAGCTTCCAGGCGATTGATCAAGGTTTGGATGCTCTGGCGGGATACGGTGCGATTACGGGCTATGGCGGGAACGGTCAGCGGCCCCAGACGGTCAAGGACCTGCAAAACGCTCTGCCCTCCCCTGTGCGAATTGGCCTGCCGTGGAACCAAAGCGGCGGTCTTCCGCAACTGATTGGCCAATGCAGTTGCTTCCGCGAACAGTACATGCAACTTCTCGCGAGACGTTGCATCAGCCGTGCTTTGCCCGTTCCCCGCAAGGTGAACGTCTCTGGGGCGATCCTGGAATTCAGCCGTAGCCATAATGACAATATAATGCCATATTGACATATGACTGTCAATATGACGCATCGAGCAGGAGAAGCGTGAGAAGCACCTCGCTTTTTCACTGGGTCCGGCTTCACTCGCAGCGCCCGCCTCTCGTTCACAGGCCGCCAGAGATTTGGCCCGAAAACCACCATGCCATCCAGCGTTGCCTCTCTGCTCACACAACCACTCTATGCAAGAATGCGTTTTTCCAGTGCCCAATGGGCTAAGCCACCGCTGCTCCAAGCAGGGCTTGGTGTTGGTCGCGGGGAGGATTTCGCACGCTCAGAAAGAGGCAGGCAGTCTGCACTGTGCGATGGTCAGCAAAAGGCGACCAGGGCTATGGCGTCCCTAGTCGCCTGCAACCCAATCCTCTATGAAAAGGCGGATGGCGTCAAATCCGGGCACCGACCCGCCAGGTGCAGGAAAACCAACCTGCACCACCAATGAGAGCGCATAGATTGTGCCGACTCACCGCCGTTTCAGGCGACTGAGCGAGGTCGGCTAGGTGGCTTTCGGCGTGGCAGGTATTACTGGTCGGCGCGCTCTACTGCCAACGGCTGCCGATCTCCTCTGTGCGGTGCTTGTTTTTCGGCGGGGGCGGCGCATAATTACCGCGATGACCGACTGGTTGAAGGCGATCTTGCCTAAGACGCTTTGGCAGGCGATGCGGAGGGGCAAGCATTGGGCCCTGCGCAGCTCGCGCCGTGGGGCTGAGACCGTGGGACTGGTCATTGCACGCAAAGGGGACTACCACAACCCGCTGCCCAGCGAATTTGAACTGCGCAAGTCGCTGGCTCGCTGGAACCGGCCGAGCGCCTTGCTGGGCGTCGATTATGATCTACAGACCTTCCGGAGGCGGCTCGCTGCCCTCATGACAGGGTATTACGCGGAGTTCAGTGAACTCCCGCCTTATGCGGACCTATCCCGCCGCGGCTTCGGGCATGGATTCCCTCACCTCGACGCGCTGATCCTCTACACGATGGTGCGGGATCTTAAACCCAAGCGATACCTGGAGGTAGGCTGCGGGCTCTCGACTTACTATGCCTCATTGGCGGCGCGGACAAACGCTGCCGAAGGTCATCCGCTGGCGATCACTTGCATTGAACCATACCCCTTTGCAGCGCTGGCGACGATCGAAGGCATCGAATTGATCAAGGCGCAGGTCCAGGATGTCTCCATCGATGCCTTCACCGCGTTGGAGGCCGGGGACATCCTGTTTATTGACTCGACGCACGTCGTGCGCATTGATGGCGACGTCCCCTTCCTGTTCTTGGAAGTGCTCCCGGCGCTTAAACCGGGAGTGCAGGTCCACCTCCACGACATCCCGTTCCCCTACAACACTCCGTATCCGGCAGACTTCTGGGTGCTGGTTCGAGACCCGGCCTCGAACCACTGGCCAGTCTATTGGACTGAACCAATGCTCTTGCAGGCATTCCTGGCCTTTAATACCCGTTATTCGATTGGCCTTTCTTGCCCGATGCTGCGCTATTTCGACCCTGCCTTCCTCGCGCGGACTATTCCCGGTTACGACCGCATGAGCCAGGAGACAGACCACTTCAGTTCTATCTGGATCGAGGTTGGGCAGGGCGTTTCCGGCTGAGCCGAGGTGGTGCGCTCGTCAAGCTACCGCCGGGCGCATAGTCGGAGCGACAATGATGCAAGATTCTGTCATGAAGATGTCATTTCACACCTTGGTTAAAGCCTGGGTTTTGATTTCAGTCCTCGCAGTTGCTGCGGGGTGGGTGTTGTCTGCCCAGGGCGAGTTAAACCAGGTCGGATATGTGCTGTTCGGGGTGGTGGGTGTTGCTGGGCTTTGGTTCGGACGCAAGGCGCTGGGCATGACTGGGCCGCAAACGCCCTTTAAATGGCGGAAGTGCCGGACGCGGTTCCGGCGCTGGCTGCCAGCGTGGTTCCTGGGGTTGATGGTCCTGGTGTTCATCGGCAGCGTTTGCTACCCGCCCACCACCCACGAAGCGATGAGTTGCCGTGTGCCTCGGGTCTTGCATTGGCTTTCGGAAGGGCATTGGCATTGGATCCATACCCCTAACACGCGCATGAACAATCGGCCTTGTGGCTTGGAATGGCTTAGTGCGCCCCTGTTGCTCTTCACCCGATCGGATCGCGGTTTGTTCCTGCTCAATTACATCCCTTTATTGTTGATGCCCGGCCTGATATTCAGCGTCGCGACGCGCCTCGGGGTGCGGCCCCGCGTGGCGTGGCACTGGATGTGGCTGCTGCCGACGGGCTATAGTTTTCTTTTGCAGGGCGGTAGCTTGGGCAACGATACCACACCGGCGGTTTACGCCTTGGCGGCGGTGGATTTCGGCCTGCGCGCCTGGGCCTCGCGCCGGATGGGGGACCTCTGTCTTTCGATCCTGTCGGCTGCTCTGCTGACGGGCGCCAAGGTAAGCAACGTGCCCTTGCTATTGCCCTGGGCGATCGTCGTGCTTCCCTTGCTGCCGCTGTTAATGCGCCGGCCTGTAGCCACGTTCCTGCTGGTCTTGGTGGCGGCCTCGGTTTCCCTCCTTCCGACCGCCCTCTTGAATGCCCACTACTGTGGCGATTGGACTGGGTTAAGGTTGGAACAGGCGGTGACTGAGATGAAACATCCGGTCGTGGGCATTTGGGGGAACGCTCTGCTGCTGGCGAAGAATCTTGCGCCACCATTTTTCCCGGCGGCGCGCTGGTGGAATCAGTCGGCCCTCGCGCTTCTGCCACCTGCGTTGGTGAACCCGATGGCGGCCAACTTCGAAACGGGCTTTTATACATTGGGAGAGTTACCGGTCGAGGACTCCGCCGGACTTGGCTTCGGGGTCAGTTGGCTCCTACTGATCTCCGTTGTAGCGGCCTGGTGGGTCCGCCCCGTTCCAATGGCGCAGGTGGAGGGGACCCACTCCATTCCCCGCAGCCTGCGCTGGGCGCTCTTGGTGGCACCCTGGTTTTCGTTACTGGCCTATTTCATGAAGGCCGCGCTGATGGACTTGCCGCGCCACATATCCGGATATTATGCCTTACTCGCTCCCGCGCTGCTCGTCGGGGCCGGGCAGGTTGTGATTGTGCGGCGCCGTTGGTGGCAGGCGCTGGCTTTGGGCGTGATGCTGCTGGCTTCGGCGGTGGTGATGCTGACCCCGGGCCGCCCCTTATGGCCCGCCCAAACGATCTTATCGAAGCTCTTGGCTTGGAAGCCAGGCCAACCACAGCTCAAACGCGCCCTGACAGTCTATAGCGTCTATGGCGTGCGCTCGGACCCGCTCGCCAACATCCGCGCCCTGCTGCCGCCGAGCTTGCCGGTCGTGGGCTTCATGGGGTCAGCCGATGACATTGACATTTCGCTATGGCGTCCGCTCGGCAGCAAGCGTGTGAAACATATCCTGCTGAGCGATTCGCCCGAACAGATCCGGCAGCGCGGCATACGGTATGCCGTGGTCGGCGAATTGAACCTGCTGGAGAATAAGACTACGCTGGCCGATTGGCAGAAGCGGACCGGCGCGGAATTGGTGGCAACCGCCATCGCCACGGTTAGCGTCACTCAGGGCCCGCACTCCTGGTATGTCGTGCGGTTTCCGGATTAGCCGGAGAGCCGGCCTCGCTTAAACGCTTCGCGCAGCAAGTCACCCCGGCCGGCGGCGAGCAATGAGGTAGGCGGACCAGCCAAGCCAATGGACGCGAGCAATAAGTTTCTTACGGTTGGCCGGCAGGAAGAAGAACAGCGGATAAGCCGCCGCAAGGAGCCAACTCCGCGAGGTCCCGCTGGCCACGACTTCCAGGCCAACGCTGCGCACCTGCTGGGCCAGCGCGCCTAACGCTACCAGCCTCACGTGAGTCGGATCGTCGAAGAAGTTGAGTGTGAAAGTCCCTGCGGCTCGGCCGCGCGGGCTCGCAAGGGTGAGTGTTTTAGGGTGCGGGGTCTCGAAATATATGCGTCCACTCGGCTTAAGCAGCCGCGCCGCCTCTTGGAGCAACAGAGTGAGATCGCGCAAATGCTCGGCCAGTTGCATGCATGTAATGGCGTCCATCGAACCTGCCGCCCAGAGCAGCCGGTCCCGCTCCAAATCCGCCCGTTGGAATTGGCAGCCGACGGGATAATGCTCCGGCGTGCCCGCTATATCGGTGGCATAGAAATGTAAATCCGGCCGCAATTCGGCCATGTGGCGCAGCGTTTGGCCATCTGACGAGCCCAAGTCCATCAGCGAGCCCCCGGGCGGCGTGCCGGCGACAAAGCGAGCGCGGGTGTCCACCCAGGCGCAACGTTGCAGATAAGTCCAGTTCATGGCTCTTTCATGACGCGTGCGGACAATCCCTCTGTCTGATCGCCTCAGCCGCCGTCCTCGCAACCTTAGTCATTATCCAAATCGGAAACAAGCAAAGCAGACTGCAGCCAATACGACACGCGCTTTTCAAGCGAAATGGCGTCCGCCGAGGCATAGCCTCTTTCTCGCTTGGGCAACGTGTCGCCGGAAACCTGAAAGTTATCTACGGGATATGGCGAGTAGCAAGGCCGTTACCAACCGCGTCCAAAAGGTGAAAGCTGGGAGTGGGTGGAGATCCTGCGCGGTTTGGATAATCTCCAGGAAGTCGAGGCCCTGTTTCAGGGCAAGCGCTTTGTGTTGCGCAGTCTGGTGTTGGGACCTGCGCACCACGCGTTTATGGCGGCGGTAGTTGCCCTGCCACCGACCTTGCGGGAGAAGACCTGAATCCAAAACTAGGGAACCAGAAATGTAGTGCCAAGACTATTTGGCGCTTTTGTATGTGATTCAAAATCAGGGAGCTAGTTTTTCAAGCTGTCGAAGATGGGTATGAGCTTGCCCCGCGCCGCGAACAGCCGCCACGAAACCGTCGTTTCCGAGCAGCCGAGACCGGCCGCCGCCGCCGCGTGCGTGAGACCGTCGCAGGTCGTCAAGATTTGGGCCGCTCGCTGTTTGGGCGGTAGTTTCAGGAGCGCCTCCTGGACTTGTAGGGCCTGACCGGCGTCGGCACCGGACGGCTCGCGGCCCTGCTCGCTCCACTCCTGATGCAGTTGGTCCAGCCGTTGCCTGCGTTTCCGCCAATTCAGGCACTGGTTGACGGCAATGCGGTATAGCCATGACGAGAAGCGCGTTTCGGCCCGAAATAGATCCAGGTGTTGATAGGCGTGGATGAAGGTCTCCTGGGTCAGGTCCTCCGCGTCGGCCTGCCAGCCCGACATCCGATAGCAAAGCGATTAAATCATGCGCTGATGTTCTCTGTTCAAAGCTTCAAAAGCGCCGTGGTCGCCCCTTTGGCTCTGCACTAACCGACGTCTGTGTTCATCCGTCGCGACCATGCGCTTATCTTTAACAGGTCTGACAATCGCGGGCGAGGAGTCCTTTGTACGAACTGCGGCTGCGCGCTCCGCACTCCCACTCCGGGCCAATTTGAATTGGCTTTGCCGCCCAAGGCAGCTTAGGGTCTTTGACTAAATCAAAATGTCTGTGCGCGATCTACTGCAAGACCCGGTTTGGAAGGGCGAGGAGCTTGGGCAGCCGATTCCAGCCATGCCGCACGCGGTGTCAGTGGCGCTACCGCGCTGGCAGGATGTGGTGGGTTACGAGGAGAAGAAACCTGAGGTGGTCAATGCGCTCACCAGCGGCTATCCGCGCTTCTTCATTCATCAAGAGGTGCAGGAATTGGCGCGGCAGATTGGCGACGGGAAGCCGTGCTTGCCGTTTCCGTCGGTGCATGCCGCCCAGCAGTGCGCGGAGTTCGTCCGACGCAGCAGCGGCGCGCAGGCCCGAGTGCTCGCTTTTCGGGGCGTGCATGGCGTCGTTACGAATGACGCCGGCGCAGCCGCCTTGCGCGCCTTCTGGCAACACACGGGGCTGATTGTTTCCAGCCGGGAGGCCGAGGCGCACCTGGCCGGCCCCGTCCCGGCGTCGGATGAATTGCCGGTCCGCCAGTCCTTGCGACGACAGCTTGCCGGGTTCTACGACTGTGCGGAGGACGACGTATTCCTGGCTCCAACCGGAATGGCGGCACAGTTTGCCGCCCTCCAGGCAGTCATGGAGCGGACTCCTGATAAGCCGACGGCCCAATTGGGGTTCCCTTACGTGGACACCTTGAAGCTTCAGCAGAAGCTGGGCAAGGGCGGGATACTGCTGCATCACCTGGGAACCATTGAGAGCGAGCTGCAAGCCTTGCTGGGCCGGCAGGCGCTGGCGGCGTGCTTTTGCGAAATCCCTGGCAATCCCTTGCTCGGCTCGGCCGATGTTCGTCAGATAAGCCCGATTCTGCGCGAACACCGCGTGCCCCTGGTGGTTGACGACGTGGTCGCCACCCCGTTCAACATCGACTTGGGCGGCCACGCCGACCTGATTGCGACCAGCCTCACCAAGTTTATTCTCGGCACCGGCAACGCGATGGGCGGCGCGCTCATTTGCAATCCCAAGTCGCCACTCTACGCCGAGCTCAAGCCAATCATCAGCGAGCAGCACGAGGAAATGCTGTGGGGCGAGGATGCCGTGGTGCTGGACGCGCAAGCCCGGAGCTTCCCGGAGCGGATGAAGCGTCATAACCAGAGCGGCCTGCTGCTGGCGGAGCGGCTGCGCCGTCACCCGGCGGTGGAACGCGTCTGGTATCCCAAGTGGGAATTCAGCGAAGCCTATGAGGCCGTGCAACGCCCGGGCCGCGGCTGGGGCGCGCTCATCACTTTCCTGCCCAGGAACGGGGAGACGACGTCACCGGGCATCTATGACCGCCTCGTGTTCTGCAAAGGGCCGAGCCTCGGCACCGTGTTTACTCTCGCCTGTCCGTTTACCCTGCTGGCACACTACACCGAACTGGAGTGGGCGGAGTCGTGCGGCGTTTCGCGCAATCTGATTCGCATTTCCGTAGGATTGGAAGACCCGGAAGACCTCTGGCGGCGGCTGGAAACGGCTTTGGCAGGATAAGCACCCAACTGCGTGCCCGCGGGCGGAAGGGATTCACTTGAGCGGAGCGTATTCCAGGTCTTGGAGTTGCTCACGCAGAGTCAGCGCCCGGCGACCACGACCTGGTCCCGGCGGAGCCAGCCCGTCCTGCGAGGGCCGGCGTTCACCTGGAACCACTCGTCCTTTTGATCCAGAACCAGCAGCTCAGCGCCGTCCTGGACGGTGAAGGCAGTGGCTGATTCCGGCAGTGGAGTGTAACGCACTGCCGTGTCGCGGGTGATGACTATGGCAGTGCGAGTGAATCGGGTTTCGCGCAAAGCAGCGGCGGCGCAGGAGCACAACAAGACGGCGAGTATGGCGATAGAGAGAACATACGCTCGCAGGGGGGGCCTAAGCGCGGGACGCCATTGCAGCACGGCCAACAAGAGCAGCCAGATCCATACTGCGCCCGCGGCCAGCACCGTCCATTCGTTCAGAGTCAACCGCCCGAGCCAGCGCTGCCAGCGGGTGGGCGATAGGGTAGGACTTGGCGTTTGGTTCCGCGCAAATTGCAGGTTGGCGCGCAGGTCCGGGTCGCGCGGCGTGAGCTGCTCGGCCTGATGGTAAGCGGCGATGGCACGCCCGATCTGGCCAGACTTGAAGAACGCATTGCCGAGGTTGAAGTAGAGTGCGGCGGAGGCCTGCCCGGCCTTGGTCATAGTCTCGTAAGCAGCGGCTGCCTCGGCGAACTTACCTTCTTCGTAGAGCTTGTTGGCTGAATCGAAGGCGGCGGCGGAGACGGCGGCTGGCGATTGCGCTGGAAATAGGGAGATCACAACCGCTGCGAGCAGCGGCATGGCTTTGCCAATACCCAAGCCGCGGACAACAAACCTCGCCACTGCCAACATGAGGCGGCTCATTCTACTCCGCTGGATTACAGGAGTGATGCGCGGTCTCATGTCTTAAGCCCTTGCAGTTCGCGCAGCATGGCCTCGAGCTTAGGAATGACTGCGGCCAATTCCTGGCTGGTTCTTATTGGCGCGTAGCGGGCGAGATTGCAGGCTTGAAACAGCTCATGCAGGGAAGCGAGAGTGGCTTCCGGCGCGCCACGCGGTCGGAGGTGCTCCTCAATGACGGCTTCCGTGATGGCGGAGGCAGGCAGGTCAAGGCGCTCGCCGAGCTGTTCCTGCAGCAGGCGGAACAAGGTGGCGAAGAAATCGTCGGACTTCTTGTCGGAGGCGAACTGCCGCAGTTCGAGGAGGCCCTGCCGCATAATTTGAGCTACCTGCCGCCGGCGGCGCAGGCGGGGATTGTTAGCGAGCATCTCAGTGCGGTGGCGCCATACGAGGGCCGAAAGCCAGGCCAGCAAGGGCACGGCCTGGAGTGCCAGGAACCAAGGCTGTTGCACCAGCGGCGGAGCGATTTGTGCCAGGGTCCCCAAGCGCGGTTTGATGTGAACGATGTCCTGCGCCGGCGGCGGATTGTCCGGCGCGGCGCGAGTGGTGGCTGCCACCGTCGGCGCCGGAGCTGAGCCGCCCGGCCGCACCACCAAGGGGATCGCCGGCTGCGTGAGGGTGCGGTAGCTCTTTTGGTCAGGGTCAAAGAAACTGAACGAAACCGGCGGCAGGGCTTTGATGTCCGGGCTCTGCGGCACAACCAATTGTTCGAACGTCTTGGTGCCCTGCAAGCCAAGCGCATCGGTAGTGTCCAATTTGGTAGTCGGCGGGTAGGTCTTGAATTCCCGCCAGGCATTTTGCTCTGGCAAGGAGAGCGAGTCGAGCGTGCCGCGGCCCGAGATTTGGACTTTGACCGTGACTGGGTCGCCCGCCGCGACGTTGGTCGGCCCCGCAGTTACAGACATCGAGAAACTGCCCACCGCCCCGTTGAAATTGGTGGGCACATTCTCCTTGGGCAGCGGGAGCACGGTGAGCGCCGCGGGTTCAGTCGTCAAAGCGACTTGTCGTCTTTCGTACTGCTGGAACATGCCGAAGGGATCAAACGGATCGCGCGAGCGCTGGTTGGGAAGCGGGAGCTGCAGGGTGAGCGTGACCTCCATGGCGCCAATGGTAAGCGGGCCGGTCTTAACGGGGGAGAGGGAGGTGATGAGGGTGGCGACGCCATAAATGGCATTGCCGGAACGCATGCGCCGTCGCTGGGCGTGGGCGGTCTTAAAGATGCTCACGCCCTCGGCTTTCACCGGGCACCCGGCATACTGCTCAAAGCCCTGCAGGATGTTCTCGGCATTCGCGACCCCCTCCCGCACGTAAACCTGAAACTCCGCGGCTAGAATCTCCCCCACATAGACTTCCTTCTTCGGCACGAACAGTTTGAAGAAGGCCAGCTTCTCTCCAGCGGCGTTGGCCGCGGAGGAGTCGGCTTTCACGGCGGTCAATTTCAATGGCTGCGTCGCCAGGACCTGCCCATCGATTTCGGCTCTTAGGGCGGGGATAATAAACTCGCCCGGTTGAGTGGCGGTGAGCGCAAAGGTCTGCGAAATGCTGGCGGAGAACTGGCCGTTGTCGATGACCACGTTCCGGGAAGTGCCTTCGCCGGCGATTTGTAGATTGGGAAGTTGAGGGAGGGCAGGGATTGACTTGGGCTCGCCGCCTTTAAATGTAAGCGACAGGGTGGCGGTCTCGCCGACGGTCACAGTCTCGCGGTCCAGCGTGGCGGTAAAGGTCGCCGCGACGAGAGCGCACGGCGCTGCTGGCCAGAGCAACAGGAGGAGAAAAGCGAAGAGGAGCCGAAGCCCGGACCGGCTACGGCAGCGCAGATTATGTTTGATCCACGACGATGACCTTCGCATTGACACGTTCGCTTAGTTTTGCCCGGCGGGATAGGGCGATGCAAGTTTGACTTAGGCAGCGCGCCTTAACGCCACCAGGCGATGCCTTAGCGGACGTTTTATGGACATTTCAGGCGGCATTTTGTTCGGGCGAAATTTCACGAGGGTCTCAGCATAGCCTGGGGCTGCCGGGGGCTTCGGGGCTTGGACAGCTCCGACCAACTGCCGAGACCCCGGCCTGGCGAATATCCCCTTTCCCCTCACCCTGACCCTTGGGGAGAGGGAAGAGCGTGCTGCGCGGCAAGCAGGGCCGCGATGAGCCCATCGATGGTGTGTTGCTTTGCTTCGAGGGCGGGTTTCAATCCCAGCGCCGCCAGGGCTTTGGAGGTCTCGGGACCGATGGTGGCGGTCTTGACCTGCGGGAACTTGCTCAGCAAGGCCGGCAGATCGAACCGCGCGTGGAAATGCTCCACGGTCGAAGCGCTCGTAAAGACCACCCAATCCGCGCCCCGCTCCAGCAGACTGGCCGCCGCCCCGCTCGCATCCTCGGTCTCGGGAACGGTTCGATAGCAGGCCACGTCATCCACGATGGCGCCCAGGGCTTCGAGCGCCTCGGGCAATTCCCGGTTTGCTACCTGGGCGCGCAGCAGACAAATCTTCAGGTTCTCGATGGTCTCGAACTCGGCGAAGGCCGCGGCGATCTCCGAGGCCAGCGCCTCGTCGGGCATCAAGTCCACCTGCAGGTGCAGCTCCTTCAATTTGTTCGCTGTCGCCGGGCCGACGGCGGCTATACGCGCGCCGCCGAGGTCGCGCATATCATGGAAGCGCTTGAAGAAAAGCTCGAAGAACTTCGTGACGCCGTTGGGGCTGGTAAACACGAGCCAATCGTAGGCGTTCAACTCCAGCAGCGCATCCACGAGTTCCTCGCGGTGGGTGGGCGGTTCGAGCTTGATCGTGGGGACCTCGACCACCTCGGCGCCCTGCTCTCGCAAGCGGCCTGAAAGCTGGCCGGCGTGCTCGCGGGCACGGGTGACAACGATCCGCTGCCCGAAGAGCGGCCGCCGCTCGAACCAATTCAGCTTGCTCCGCAGCTTGACCACGTTGCCGATAACGGCCACCGCCGGCGAGCCGATCCCGGCCTTGGCGGCAACATCGGCAATGGTGGCCAGCGTGCCCTCAATGGACTGTTGGCGACCGGTGGGACCGCCGAAGACGATTGCCACCGGCGTATCCGACGCCATGCCGTGGCCGACGAGCATTTCGGTGATCTGGCCAATGCGCTCCGCGCCCAGCATGACCACTTTAGTCCCCGGGCTTTTCGCCACCTGCGCCCAATCAATGCCGGGGGCAGCCTCCGAGGGGTTCGCGTGGCCGCCGAGGAGAGTAAGCTGGGAGGCATGCTCGCGATGGGTCAGTGGGATTCCCGCGTAATTGGGTCCCGCCACCAGGGATGAAACGCCTGGCACGACCTCGAACGGGACGCCCGCGTCGGCCAGTTGTTCCGCTTCCTCGCTGCCGCCGCCAAAGAAATAGGGGTCACCGCTAATGAGCCGCACAACGGTCTTGCCTGCGCGCGCCCGAGTGACCAGCAACTGGTTCAGTGCGGCCGCCGCATTGCCACCGCCGATAAGTTCGGCAGAGTTCGGCGCCAGGCGGAGGATCTCGGGATTTACCAGCCCGTCATGGAGCACCACATCAGCGCGAGCAAGCAGTTCTGCGGCGCGCAGCGTGAGCAATCCAGCGTCGCCCGGTCCCGCCCCAACCAAATAAACCATGCCTTTTGGCTTCATCGTTGGATACTGTATGCGGAAAGCAGCCGTGCCGCAATCGAACAGCGATCCGGGTTTACAGATGGACATTCTGAACGGTTCCGCACACGCCGAGATGCCTTCAGCCAGCGCTGCCATAAATGGGCTATCCCGAAGGGTTTACATCACTCAGCTCATCAGGATGGTTAGATGTCGGATAGGTGTCGGATAGGTGTCGGATAGG
>Ga0182014_10001290_pt1 | contig 33792 bp, 30 predicted proteins | sample 612S2DmetaG_FD_120489 | JGI IMG/M metagenome (GOLD analysis project Ga0182014, IMG submission 120489) | Permafrost microbial communities from Stordalen Mire, Sweden - 612S2D metaG | ecosystem: Environmental > Terrestrial > Soil > Wetlands > Permafrost | place: Sweden: Stordalen | collected... | reverse complement strand
GGAGCGCCTGGGCTAACCAGTGGAGCGCCTGGGCTAACCAGTGGAGCGCCGGGGGCTAGGAGGGCCAGGCCTGCCACTGGGGCAGTTCGAGATCGGCGAGCCGCGTGGCCACGGCCTGAGGGTCAGCCCATTCCAGGCGGCTGCCACTTGGCCATATCAGGAAAACGTGACCGGCCCGGCCGGTCTTCACGATCTGAGGCAGGACTAAGGCCGGGCCGCTGAGCAGGAACGGCTGGCCGACGCCGGCCGCCCGGCAGGCGGCCCGGGCCAGGGCGCGGACGCCGTAGCCGTCGCAGGACGATGCCCCGGACATCCGCACGGTGAGCAGCTGGCGGTCGTCCTGGATCACCCCGTCGAGGTACTCATAGGCCCGCTGCGCGTTGGCCTCGCCCAGGTGGCCGCGCACGATCACCCGGGTGCGGCCGCCGGTGGCCCGGTACCGTAGCGCGAACGGGTGCTCGCCGGAGGACCGCACCGCCTTTTCCGGCCGCTGGCCGTCTCTGCCCACGCCGACATTTCCGGTCATTATTTCCTCTCCCCGTGCGGCGATCCATTCGCCTGCCTGAACAGTCCTCCTTCCACCGGTGTGGAATTAGTTCGAGAGGTCCTTCATTTAGACCCCTGACGTCCTGAAACATGCCTATCCGGATAAAACCTGACAACGCCGGCTAATCGGGTAAAAGGGTAAAAGGGTAAAAGGTAAGATTACGCCCAAAAGGTAAATGTGGTACCGCTGAACAGTGCCGTTTGCGAAAAAGAAATCCCGCGCCCAAAAAAGTAAAATAACCTACGCTGGATTATAGGTGCGCTGGAAATAATTACATCCGCGCTTAGTGGCACCGCTTAGTTGTGGTTCACGGTCTCGCCGGCGCGCGCGGTGGGGTAGGAGTGGCTCGGCAGGCCGTACCACGGGTCCTCGGTGCGCAGGCCGGGCGGCGTCCGCCCCCGCCCGGAACGGCCCGGCGTGTCGCCCGCACCGCGCACGACGGCGGCCATGCCGAGCAGTGCGACCAGCGGGATGGCCAGCGCGATGAAGTCGGAGGACGTGAAGCTGCCCAGGGCGACCAGGGCGCCGCCGAACCCGATGACCAGCACCGCGACGACGACCAGCGTCCATCCCTGCAGGAACAGCCGCAGCGTGAAGGGCGGGGCCGGGGCGGTCACGCCTTCCTCGGCGGTGACGGCCTTGGTGGCGCGGCGCTCCGCCAGTCCCTTGCGGACGCGCACGATTACGGTTAGGTTCCCGGGCTGGTCCGCGGTCAGAAGCAGTTCGTCGGGATGGGCCGGGTCGGGCGCCTGTGACACCGAGCCGCCGCCCACCGCCCAGGACACCACCGTGCCGCCGCCGGTAAGCCGCGCACGGTAGCGGGTCTGCTCGCCGATGAGCACCATGTCCGGCCCGTCGATGACCACCGGCGACGCCGGCCCGGCCGCGCCGGGGCCTTCGGCGCCCTCGCCCGCGACGGCCTCGGGGAGGCCGGTCCCGTTCACCGCGTGACCGGCCGGGCCCCCGGCCGCGACCGCGCCCGCGTTCGTCTCCATGTCCGCGGCCGCGGCGACCTGCCGGCGGGCCATTATCTCGGCCAGCCGGAACTGGCGCACGTGCACGTTCCAGGCCATGGCGACCACCATGCCCGCGAGGCCGGCGGCCGCGAGCCCGAGCAGGGCGGCGACCACAGGGTGACCCGCACCGGCGGTTACGGATGCGAGCATTACTTCTCCTGACGGGTTGACCTCAGTCACAGCGTATACGCTGTTCCTGGCGTATATTCAAACACATAATCGATTGCTATGGAACCGGGGCCCGTCCTTCGGCCAAAGTATCACCGCGGGGGACCCGGCTGGCCCGGCCCAGTCAGCCGGTCGGGGACGGTCGGGGACGGTCAGTCGGGGCTTTGGTCTCTGTGACGGCCGGCTGGGATTATCTAGCGTTCACTCATGGTGATGACGGGAAAGGTCCAGCTGAAGGACGGGCGGGCGGTCCTGCTGCGCGGGGCATCGCCGGGGGACGTCCCGGACATCGCCCGGCTGCTGCGTGAGCTGTCCCCGGATTCGTTCCGGGCCCGCTTCCACGGCGGGCTGGCCACTCCCGGCCTGGTGGCCCGGCTCGCCCGCGTCAATCAGGTGCCCGGCACCGTCTGTGTCGTGGCCGCGCCGCCGAGTGAGCTCCAGCACCTCGTGGCGGAAGCCCGGTACGTGCCCATCGGCGACGGCGTGGCGGAGCTGGCGGTCACGGTCCTCGACCGGTACCAGCGGTCGGGACTGGGCGAGGTCATGCTCGACGCGCTGGTCGGCCGCGCCCGCGACGCCGGAATCGAGGTGCTGCGCGCCGTCGTCAGCCTCACCAACGGTCCCATGCTGCGCCTGCTCGCCGGCTACGGCTGGACGCTGGCCGAGCCCACCGACGAATGCGCGATCGCGTGCCTGGAGATCTCCTCGGCCGGCGGCATGCCGGGCTGGCCGAAGGACGTCACCGGCCAGCGGATTCTGGTGGAACAGAAGAGCTGGTTCGACGACGGGCTGACCGTCGCGCTCCGTGCGGCCGGGCATCAGGTGCGCCTGTGCAGCGGCCCGGATCAGCGCACGGGGCGCGAATGCCCCCTGATCACCTCGGGCGAATGCCGCCTGGCGGAGGGGGCCGACCGCATCGTTCCCGGGCTGCCCGCCGCCGACCCGCACTGCGCGGCCGTCACCGAGGCCCACCGGCGGATGTGGCCCGGGAAACTGCCCTCGTAACGGCGCGGATAGCTGGCCCGGATAGCTGGCCCGGATACTGGCCACGCCGGGCCCGGTCACCCGCACGTATTACGGGGCAAACCGCGTTTCGTCACACGAATTAGACTCCGCGGCGTGGACTTAGGAAAACACGCTGAGCTGCAGCACCCGGTCACGATCGCCGACGAGCAGATCGGCCTCAACGCGGCCATCGCGGCGGCGGTGACCCGGTGCGTGGGCTCGATGCCTGCCCTGTACGTCGTGCTTGTCATCGTCGCGGGGTGGATGGCGCTGGCGACCTGGGGCCCGTTGCACCGGGTCGATCCGTATCCGTTCGCCTTCCTGCTGTTCCTGAACAATGTGGTGCAGCTCGTGCTGTGTTCGGTGATCTTGGTTGGCCAGCGGGTGCTGGGTATGGCCGCCGACCGCAGGGCGGTGCAGACGTATCAGGACGCCGAGGCGATCTTCGTGCAGATCGCGGACCTCCAGGAGCACCTTGACCGGCATGACCGGGTGCTCAGCCGCGGGGTCAGCGGCCGGCACGTCGGGGCGCCGGGGCTGGGCGGGCTGGATCATCGTGCCGGACCCCGTGGCCGGGGTGACCCGGCCGGGCCGGGACCGCCGGCCGCTTTCCTCTCGGAGGCCCCCGCGCTGCGCCGGGCGACGCTGCGGCGCCGCCGCCCCGGTGGCGCCGATCACACCGCGTCCCGGCATGGCCGCTGGCCCCGGCGCACGCGTCACACCGGATACCGCGGCGGGCGCTGCCGCCGCCCCGGCCGCGCTCGCTGATCCGGCCACCATGGCCAGCGCGGCCAGCACGGACGCCAGTTTCGTGTGCATGATCCCCGTCCCCCGCCGGGAGCTCACACCGGCAGAAAGCCCGGGTCATGACCAGCCGCCTCCCGGCGCACTCCGCTGACCCGCATAAATACCCGGCACCCAAAGTATTGTTCGGCTAACTCTCAGCCACAAGACGTTACGGGGTGCTCTTTTCCCTCGATCGCACCGTCGCGAGTCTGCTGTCCGCGATGTGCGCACCGTGACCTTTGCCGGGGTTGATTGCGCGGCTTTGGGGCTGGGGCGCCGCCACCGTTGCTGGCGTTCATCGCGGACTTGCTGCCCGGCCGGGCGGCGCGGTGGCGCGCCGCCCCGGCCCTGGGCCGGCATCAGTACCCGGCATCAGTACTCAGCGGGCTGGTTGCGGATGACGACGAGGCTGGCGATCTTGCCGTCGCGGACGCTGAAGTAGTTGGTTAGCACGAGCTCGCCGTCCAGGGCGCTCTTGTCGAAGGCGCCGTCGTAGGCGCCGCGGACGATGGTGTCGCCGTGGTGGTCCAGCACCTTGCGGACATCGATGCGGAGGTGGTCACCGGTGACCTCTTTGGCGACCCAGCGGCGGATGGCGGCGGCGCCGGTGAACTCGCGGCGGACGTCGTTGACGTAGGCGTCCGGCGCGAAGGTCGCCACGATGGCGTCGGTGTCCTCGGCGTTGACGGCGGCGATGTGCTCGGCGACGACACCGGTCAGCTCGGTGGGGGTCATGGCGGGAGTCTCCTCTCGGCTGGTTTCACGCCGTTGCGGCGTTACGTGACCCAGACTGCCGTCGGCGGCTGGGGGAGGGTCAAGGCCGCGCCAGCCGCTTATTCCTCCCCCTGGGGGAGGCTTCACCGCCACGTTTGAGGACATGCTGACCCAGCCGCTGGTGATCAACCACTACGACGAGCCCTTCTTCGGTTGCGTTTTCGGTCGTATTCGGGCGTGGTAGTCCGGGCTGGACGCGTGCTGCTGCTGAAGAACGAGCAGGTCGGGGAGTTCACCGAGTCCGAGGTCCCGGGGCTGGTGATGCCCCAGGGATATAAGGACTCCATCGCCTCCTGGTACGCCGTACTGCGGGAGCCCGGCGACGCTGGTGTCACCCGTGCGGATCTTCTGCGCGCCGGCGGGGGGACCCAATCGCATGGGGCGATCTGGTAGCGGTTATGGGATCTTCTGGCCGGTGCCTGGTATGCGGGACGGGCCATCCTCGCCGTGGCTGGCTCACTCAGGCTAGGCGCGGCCGGCCAGTTCACGCCATAGGTCGGCGGGGTCGCTGCTGATGAGGCACCAGGGGCCGGGGCCGTTGTGACGGCGGACGGCCTCGAACCGGTGGGTGGGGCTGCGACTGGTGATGGTCACGTCGTAACCAGGCAGCGCGGCGCGCAGGGCCGCAAGCTCAGCTCGGCACGGGGAATTGTGATCATGTCGGACGCTTCGACGCTCACCCGCGGCTCGACGCTTTCCTCAGTGAGTCTAAATGGATGGTGTCCGGCGTGAAGGCCGCCACGATGGCGTCGGTGTCCTCGGCGTTGACGGCGGAGTCCTTCTCCGGCACCGGGATCGCCGCACCTCGTGTCGGATGGCAGTCCGGAAGGTCAGTCACTGTCCAGAGCTTGTACTAAGTGTGGGGTGCTGTGAATGCGGAAGATCCGGGGGCATGGCGGCCAGGGCAGGACGTAAGTATTATTACGTAGTAGTTGTAATACAAGATACGTTCACAGGAGGCCGTCATGGTGCTGAACAGTAAAGGCCAGCTGACCATCCCGGCGCATCTGCGGGCCAGGTACGGGCTGCACCCCGGCGATGAGGTCGAGGTCATCGAGATCGACGGCACGCTTCAGATCGTCCGCGTCGAGGGGGCCGAGAGCAGAGGGCAGCGGCTGGTCCGGCGGCTGCGCAACACGGCCACCGGCCAGGACGTGGCGGGCATGAGCACCGATCAGATCATGGCGCTGCTGCGTGGCGAGTGACCCCGCAATCCGCCCTGCCACCCTGGTCGACTCCTGCGTGCTTCTTGACGTCATCACCGGTGACGAGCAATGGGCCGACTGGTCAGCCCGGGAGATCGCGGCAGCCATGGACGCCGGCCGGGTGGTGATCAACCCGATCATCTATGCCGAGGTCTCGGTCGGCTACCAGACCATCGAGGAACTCGAGGAACTGCTCCCGGCGGCCGACTACGAGCGAGAGCCGCTGCCTTACCTGGCGGGCTTCGCCGCCGGGAAGGCATTCGTCCGGTACCGGCGCGGCGGCGGCGAGAAGCGATCACCGATGCCTGACTTCTATATCGGCGCCCACGCCGCTATAACGGGCTACCGGCTGCTGACCCGCGACGTCCGGCGGTACCGGACCTACTTCCCGACCATCGACATCATCGCCCCGCCCCAGGCCGAAGGCGAGACGGCCTAACGAGTCCTCTTCGGTTGCGTTTCAGTCGTATTCGCTGAAAACGCAACCGGGGATCGCCGCGCCGCCCGCGTAGGCCGGCCCGGCGGGCTGTGGACAGCTGGAGGGCGGCCCGGGATCCGCCCGCAGAGCAAGGGGGCGGCTCAGGGGGGCGGCGAGGGCGGCGGGTCAGGGGGAGGCGAGGAAGGCGCCGATGGCGGTGCCCAGGTCCGGCTGGGCGACGGCGCTCATGTGGTTGCCCGGGATGCGGGCGGCCAGGCCGCGGGGGAGGGCGTCGGCCAGGTCCTCGGCCGGGCCGTTGTCGTCGTCCTCCATTCCGGCCAGGACCAGGACGGGCACGTCAATCTTGGCCAGGGCCTCGGGCGGCGTGTCGACCGCGGCGTCCAGGAGGTGCAGCGCCGCGACCGGGTCGGCGCCGGTGCTCTTCAGGAAGGCCTCCGCCTTCCCCTCCGGTGAGCGCCGGTCGAACGTGCCCAGGTTGGTCAGGATGCGGCGGAAATGGTCGTTGCGGCCGGTGGCGTCGAGCACCCCGTCCAGTCCCATGCCGGCCACCACCGCCCGGTCCGGCGTCGCGCCGCGGGTCAGCATCCGTATCGTGGTCCGCCCGCCGAGTGAGTAACCGCCCAGCGCGTATTGGGTCAGCCCGAGGTGCTCGATCAGCGCGAACCCGTCGTCGGCCAGCACGTCGGGCGGGTAAGCGGCCGCGTCGTGCGGCTTGGCGCTGTCGCCGTGACCGCGCAGGTCCGGCATGATCACGCGGAACCCCCGGTCCGCGATCGCCGCGGCGTGCCCGTAGCGCACCCAGTTGACGAGGGCGCTGGAGAAGTAACCGTGGATCAGCACCACGGCCGGTCCCTCCCCGACCTCGCGGTAGGCGAGCCGGGCGCCGTCGCGGCCGCGGAAGTGCTGAACGGGAAGATCGGGCATCCCCCTAGTCTCCCCGACCGGCCCCGCTCCCGCCGCCGCCGCCCCGCCCCAGCGCGTCAGCCCGGAGCCGGCGGCCCCGCGGCCCGGCTACTTCCGCTTCGGCAGGTACAGGTCGGTGATCGTGCCCTCGAACGCCTCGGCCGACAGCCCGACGGTTTCCGAGAGCGTGGGATGCGGGTGGATGGTGAGCGCGATATCGGCGGCGTCCGCGCCCATCTCGATCGCGTGCGCGGTCTCGGCCACCAGCTCACCCGCGTTGGGCCCGACCAGGCCGGCGCCGATCAGCCGCTTGCTGGCCGGATCGAACAGCAGCTTGGTCATGCCCTCGTCCCGGCCCAGCGACAGGGCCCGGCCGCTGGCCGCCCACGGGAATACGCCCTTGCCGTACGGGACCCCGGCCGCCCTGGCCTCCGTCTCGGTCACCCCGGCCCAGGCCACCTCGGGATCGGTGTACGCCACCGACGGAATCACCCGGGCGTCGAAGTAGCTCCGCTGCCCGGCGGCCACTTCGGCGGCGACCCGGCCCTCGTGGGTGGCCTTGTGCGCGAGCATCGGCGGCCCGACGACGTCCCCGATGGCGAAGATGTGCGCCACGTTGGTGCGCTGCTGCTTGTCGACCGGGATGTATCCCCGGTCGTCGACCAGGACGCCGGCGTTCTCCGCGCCGACGAGCCGTCCGTTCGGGACCCGCCCGACGGCCACCAGGACCTGGTCGAACACGTCGTGGTCCGGGGCGCCCGGGCCGTCGAAGCTGACCCGCAGCCCGCCCGCGTCCTTGTCCGCGTGCTTGCCCGTGCCCGTGCCGGTGCCCGCGCCCGCTTCGGCCCCGGTCACCTTGGTCGTGAGATAGATGTTCTCGTACCGGGCCTTGATGTGCTTGGCCAGCGGGGCGACGATGTCCCGGTCGGCGCCCGGGATGAGCTGGTCCATCAGCTCGACCACGGTGACCCGCGCCCCGAGCTCGTGGTAGACCGTTGCCATCTCCAGCCCGATGATCCCGCCCCCGATCACCAGCAGGCGACGGGGGACCGACGCCAGGTCCAGCGCCCCCGTCGAGTCGAGCACCCGGCGGTCATCGTTCGGCATAAACGGCAGCCGGACCGCGGACGAGCCGGCCGCGATGATGGCGCGATCGAAGCTGACCGTGGTGACGCCGCCGTCGGCGGCGGTGACCTCGGCCAGGTTCGCGGAGACGAACCGGCCGGTGCCCCGCAGGGTGGCGACCTTGCGCTGCCGGGCCAGCCCGGCCAGGCCGCCGGTCAGCCGGGACACGACCCCGTCCTTCCAGCCGCGCAGCGCGTCCAGGTCGATGTCCGGATCCCCGAACCGGATCCCGTGCGCGGCCATTTCCCGCGTTTCCGCGATCACCCGCGCGGCGTGCAGGAGCGCCTTGGACGGGATGCAGCCCACGTTGAGGCACACGCCGCCCAGGGCCGGCCGCTGATCGGCCAGCACCACCGACTGCCCCAGGTCGGCGGCGCGGAACGCGGCGGTGTACCCGCCGGGCCCGGCGCCCAGCACGAGCACCCCGGCGTGCACGTCACCGCGGGCGGCGGGGCTCTCGATCTCAGCCATGTTGTTTCCCTAAAGACGGCGTTCCCTAAAGGATGAGGCGGCGTGGATCTTCGAGGACATCAGATAGATACGTAACGAACCTGGCCGCGAGCGCACCGTCGATGACGCGGTGGTCGTAGGAGAGGGAAAGGGGCAGCATCAGCCGCGGGGTGAACTCCGTGCCGTTCCACACCGGCTTCATGGCCGAACGGACCACGCCGAGGATCGCCACTTCGGGAGCGTTCACGATCGGGGTGAAGGCGACGCCGCCGATGCCGCCCAGGCTGGAGATCGTGAACGTGCCTCCCTGCAGGTCGGTGACCGTCAGCTTGCCGTCGCGGGCGCGGCCCGACACCGCGCTCAGTTCCTGGCTGAGCTCGATGATGCCCTTGCGGTCCACGTCCCTGATCACCGGGACGACCAGGCCCTCGGGGGTGTCCACGGCCACCCCGAGGTGGTAGTAGCCCTTCACGATCAGGCTGTCCTTTTCCGGCGACAGGGAGCTGTTGAACTCGGGGAACCGCTTGAGCCCGGAGACGGACGCCTTCAGCAGGAAGGCGAGGAGGGTCACCCGGTACCCGTCGGGCCGCGCGGCGGCGTCCAGTTCCCGGCGGTAGGGGTCCAGGAGCGTGATGTCCGCCTCGTCGTGATGCGTCACGTGCGGTACGTTCAGCCAGGATCGATGCAGGTGCGGCCCGGACAGTTTCCTGATGCGGGACAGTGGCCGCGTCTCGACCGGCCCGAACTGGGCGAAGTCCTGCGCGGGGATCTCCGGGATGCCGGTTCCGGCCGCCGGCCCCACGACAGGCGGGGACGCCGGGCCCGCCGGGGACGGTCCGCGGAGGTGCGCGAGCAGGTCGTCCTTGGTGATCCGGCCCTTGGGCCCGCTGCCGGTCACCGCGGTCAGGTCCACGCCCAGCTCGCGGGCGGTCCGGCGCACGCTCGGACCCGCGTGCACACCGGTGAAGTCGGTCGCCGGCCCGGCCATCTCAATGACCTCCTTGGCCCCGGCAGCCCCAACGGCCCCAGCGATCCCTTCGGCCCCGGCAGCCCACTTGGACCCAGCGATCCCTTCGGCCCCGGTAGACCCGGTAGCCCCAACGGCCACCTTGTCCCCATTAGCCATAACAGACCCATGTGACCCATCGGGCCCACCAGCCTCAGCGGGTACCTCGGGCTCCTGCTGCTCCACCAGCGTCGGCGGGGCTTCGACCGCGCCGTCGCCGGGGTCGATGGTCAGGATCAGCGATCCGGTGCTGACCCGGTCCCCGATCTTGACCGCGATCTCCGCCACCTGGCCGGCCACCGGGGCGGGCACGTCCATCGTGGCCTTGTCGGACTCGAGCGTGATCAGCGGGTCTTCCTCGTTGACCCGGTCGCCCGCCTTGACGTGCACCTCGATGATCGGCACGTCATCGAAGGCCCCGATGTCGGGTACCTGAACCTCGGTCGTCATCTGGGACCCCTTCGCTAGACCTCGGGCGGATTCGGCTTGCCGGCGTCGATCTCGTACCGCGCGATGGCGTCGGCGACGGTCGCCAACGGGACGGTCCCGTCGGCGGCCAGGCTGTGCAGCGCGGCGACCGCGACGTAGTGCCGGTCCACCTCGAAGAACGAGCGCAGCTTGCGCCGGTAGTCGGACCGGCCGAACCCGTCCGTGCCCAGGACCCGGTACCGGCGCGGAACGAACGGCCGGATCTGGTCGGCGAAGGACTTTATGTAGTCGGTCGCGGCCACCACGGGCCCGGCGGCCCGGCCGTTCAGGCAGGTCTCGACCCAGCTCGGCCGCGGCGGGTCGGTGGGGTGCAGCATGTTCCAGCGTTCGGCGGCCAGCCCGTCACGGCGCAGTTCGGTGAAGCTGGGCACGCTCCAGACGTCGGCCGTCACCCCGAAGTCGGCGTCCAGCAGCTCGGCGGCGGCGATCACCTCGCGCAGGATGGTCCCGCTGCCCAGCAGTTGCACCCGGGGCTTGCCTTTCCTCTTCCGTCCCTCCTGGAGCAGGTACATCCCGCGGAGAATGCCCTCTTCGGCTCCGTCCGGCATGGGCGGGTGCCGGTAGTTCTCGTTCATCACGGTCAGGTAGTAGTAGACGTCCTCCTGCTCGGCGAACATCCGCCGTAGCCCCTCGTGCACGATGACGGCGACCTCGTAACCGAACGCCGGGTCGTAGGACACGCAGTTGGGAATCGTCGCCGAGATGATGTGGCTCTGCCCGTCCTCGTGCTGGAGGCCTTCCCCGTTGAGGGTGGTGCGCCCGGCGGTCCCGCCGATGAGGAACCCGCGCGCCCGGCTGTCCCCGGCCGCCCAGGCCAGGTCGCCGACGCGCTGGAAACCGAACATCGAGTAGTAGACATAGAACGGGATCATCGGCGTATCCGACGTGCTGTAGGAGGTCGCCGCGGCGATCCAGGACGACATCGCGCCCGGCTCGGTGATGCCCTCCTGCAGCATCTGGCCCGTCTTGCTCTCCCGGTAGAACATCAGCAGGTTGGCGTCCTCCGGCTGGTACAGCTGCCCGTTCTGGGAGAAGATGCCGAACTGCCGGAACATGCCCTCCATGCCGAAGGTCCGCGACTCGTCCGGCACGATCGGCACCACGCGCCGGCCGATCGCCTTGTCCCGCAGCAGGGTGTTCAGGATCCGGACGAACGCCATGGTCGTGGAGATCTCGCGCTCGCCGGTGCCCTTGAGCTGGCTGTCGAACGCCGACAGCGGGGGCACCTTCAGCGGCTGGGACGTCGTCCGCCGGGCCGGCAGGTAGCCGCCCAGGGCTTCCCGCCGCTGCCGCAGGTAGCGCATTTCCGGGCTGTCCTCCGCCGGCCGCAGGTAGGGCAGCTCGGCGATCTTGTCATCGGTCACGTCGATGCCGAACCGGTCCCGGAACGCGCGCAGGGTGTTCTCGGCCATCTTCTTTTGCTGGTGGGTGATGTTCTGGCCCTCACCGGCCTCACCCATCCCGTAGCCCTTGACCGTCTTGGCCAGGATGACCGTGGGCCGCCCGGTGTGCTCGACGGCCTCGGCGTACGCGGCGTAGACCTTGACCGGGTCGTGGCCGCCGCGGGCCAGCGCCCATACCTCGTCGTCGGACATGTCCGCCACCATGTCCAGCAGTTCGGGGTACTTGCCGAAGAAGTGCTGCCGGACGTACGCGCCGTTCTTGGACTTGAAGTCCTGGTACTCCCCGTCGACGGCCTCCTCCATCCGCTTGAGCAGGATGCCGCTGGTGTCGCGGGCGATCAGCGGGTCCCAGCTGCTGCCCCAGATCACCTTGAGCACGTTCCACCCGGCCCCGCGGAACAGCGCCTCCAGCTCCTGGATGATCTTGCCGTTGCCGCGCACCGGGCCGTCCAGCCGCTGCAGGTTGCAGTTGACCACGAAGATCAGGTTGTCCAGCCGCTCCCGGCCGGCCAGCGAGATGGCGCCCAGCGATTCGGGCTCGTCCATCTCCCCGTCTCCCAGGAACGCCCACACGTGCCGGTTGTCCGTGCTGGCCAGGTCGCGGTTGGACAGGTACTTCAGGAACCGGGCCTGGTAGATGGCCATCAGCGGCCCGAGCCCCATCGAGACCGTCGGGAACTGCCAGAACTCCGGCATCAGCCACGGGTGCGGGTAGGAGGACAGTCCCTGGCCGCCGGTCTCCTGCCGGAAGTGGTCGAGCTGCTCCCCGGTGAGCCGGCCTTCCACGAACGCCCGCGCGTAGATGCCGGGAGCCGAGTGGCCCTGCAGGTAGACGAGGTCCCCGCCGTGCCCTTCCGAGGGCGCGTGCCAGAAGTGGTTGAAGCCGACGTCGTACAGCGTGGCGGCGGACTGGAAGCTCGCGATGTGCCCGCCCAGCTCCGAGGATTCCTTGTTGGCCCGGAGCACGATCGCCACCGCGTTCCACCGGATCATCGCCCGGATGGTGTGCTCGATGGCCTGGTCGCCGGGACTGTGCTGCTCGCGCTGCGGCGGGATCGTGTTCAGGTAGGGCGTGTTGGCCGAGTAGGGCACCGGCGCGCCGTTCCGGCGGGCCTCCTCGATCAGCTCGTCGAGCAGGAAATACGCCCGTTCCGGGCCATCGAATTCCAGCACCGCGTCGAGGGAGTCACGCCATTCCCCGGTCTCGGCCGGATCCAGGTCGCTGGGCATCGGCACTCTCCTCATTCAGCCGTGCCCAATCAGCTGGGTTGATTTAACCGGATTAATTCGGCTGGGCATGCATCCCGGGCGTTGATCGTTCACACCCCGTTACAGGTCTAGCGGACAAAGCCGCTCCCGCCTAGGGCTGACGAGCGTCAATGACCAGCGTCTACCAGATGCGGCCCGTCGGGGCCGAGCGCGGAGCCGGCCCGGACGTGGCCCGGACGGCGGCCAGCACGCGGCCCCGGACACGGAAGAATGCACGTCATGAAGGAATCGCATCAGTGCACGCCCGCCGGGCTGCCGCGGGCCCGGTCGATCGGCGTTCCGTTCGACGGGCGGCCCGGTCCCCACAACGCCATCACCGACGTGCCGGGGGTGGAGGTCGGCTACGTCACCCTGATCGAGGGGTCCGGGTCGATGCGGGTCGGCCATGGCCCGGTACGGACCGGCGTCACCGCGATCCTGCCCCGCGGCAAACAGGACTGGGGCGCGTGCGCCGCGGGCTGGCACTCCTTCAACGGCAACGGTGAGATGACCGGCTCTCACTGGCTCACCGAGACCGGAATCCTGAGCTCGGCGGTCATGCTGACCAACACCTACGCCGTCGGCACCGCGCACCGCGGTGTCGTGGACTGGATCAACCAGAACCGGCCCGGCCAGCTTCCGTGGGAATTTCCCGTGGTCGGGGAGACCTACGACGGCTACCTCAGCGACGTCAGCGGTGCCCATGTCACGCCCGGGCACGCGGTCACCGCGATCGACCGTGCCCGCAGCGGCCCGCTGGACGAGGGCTCGGTCGGCGGCGGGACCGGCATGTGCTGCTACGGGTACAAGGGCGGCAGCGGGACCGCTTCGCGCCTCGTGGCCATCGGGACCGGCACGTATACGGTCGGCGCCTTCGTGCAGGCCAACTTCGGCCGGCGCCGTCACCTGACCGTCGCGGGCCGCCCGGTCGGCAAGGCCCTCCCGGAAGACAACCCGATGGAGGCGGGGGAGTGGTTCCTGCCCGCGGGCGCGGGATCGGTCATCGTGGTCGTGGCCACCGACGCCCCGCTGCTCCCGCAGCAGTGCAGTGCCCTGGCGCGGCGCGTCACCCTGGGCATCGGCCGCACCGGGACCACCGGATCGCACAGTTCCGGGGATATCTTCCTGGCCTTCTCCACCGCCAACGCGGGCCAGATGGACGGGCAGATGGGCGTCACCCGGTCCGGCCGGCTGTCCCTCCGCACGCTGTCGTTCCTGGCCTGGGACGATATCGACGATCTGTTCGAGGCGACCGTCCAGGCCACCGACGAGGCCGTGCTCAACGCCCTGGTGGCCAACGAGACGATGACCGGCCGCGACGACCACCGCGTACCCGCGCTGCCCCGCGACCGTCTCACCGAGATCCTGGATGCCTGACCGGCCCCGCCATCGTGATCGGCGGCCAGTTCCCCGTTAACCCGCTGACCATCCGCGCCGGGCCTCGACTATCTCGACCCTGATCCCCGGGATGATTGCCAACGGCTATCATGTGCCACGCGTGACCCACACTGGCGGCAATAACCTGCTGCCGGCCAACCCGCTGGCCGACCAGCGCTAAATTCGCTAGCCCGCATGTCACCTGGACATCCGAAGGAGAACCGTTGGGGTCTCCCGCCCGTGAGGTTCCCGTACCGCAGCAGCAGGCAGGCCAGTCCACCGCACGGGAAGAGAATAGGCACTCCGGGGTGAGAGCGGCGATCCTGCGCAGACCAAGGGCCATGGCGAACGGCCATCTGACGCGAACGCCGGCGCTTGCCTGGCTCGCCGCCGGTGTGGCCGCATTCGCGGCTTCGGTACTGGTGTACCAGCAACTCATCAGCGCCAACCCGATTTTGTGGGGGCACACCGACGAGTGGATCTACCGCGCCGCGGGTGTGATAGTCCACCAGCACCCTGCGGACCTGTACCGCGTGCTCCTCGGTGAGCCGAATGCAGAGAAGCTCCCGTTCACCTATCCTCCGTTCGCGGCTCTGGTGTTCGCCCTGGGCACCTCGTTCAACTTCGGGGTGTGGCAGAGTGCGCTGGTCGTCATCAACGTGCTGCTACTGCCGGTGATCCTCTGCGCTTCGCTGCGCATCTCCGGACACCGTGGGCTTACTGGCACGGCCCTCGCGTTCGCGCTGGCGGCGATGGCGCTGTGGCTGGAGCCCGTCTATATGACGATGTACTTCGGCCAGATTAATTTGATCTTGCTGACATTGGTGATCGTCGATCTCGCATTGCCGGACTCCTGCAAGTGGAAGGGAATCGGCATCGGCATAGCGGCAGGGATGAAGCTGACCCCGCTGATCTTCATCCCTTTCCTGCTGGGGTCGCGGAGAATCCGCGCCGGGTTGGTGGCCGTGCTCAGCTTCACCGTTACGGTCGTGATCGGATTCCTGGCGCTTCCGGCTGCCTCGCGTGATTTCTGGACCGGCAATATTGCCAGCCGGACCGACTCTAGGCTGCAGAACCAGTCGATCAGCGGGCTCCTAGAGCGGCTGCTTCCCGGCCAGTCAGCGGCCCACACACTCTGGCTGGCCGTGGCGTTCGCCGTCGCAGTGGCCGGTCTGGCGACGGCGGCGCTCGCTAGCCGGCGAGGTCTCGAACTCCTCGGAATCGTGCTGACCGGGCTCACCGGCCTGCTGATCTCGCCGATCTCGTGGACCCATCACTGGGTCTGGGCTGTCGTGCCGGGCCTTGCGCTCATGGCCGCCGGCGCCAGGCGCGGGGCGACGGGGACGCGAGACCCGGCGACCATCCACCCACGGGACCGGATCGCCCGGGCCGCCGGAGCCGCGGTGCTTCTCATCCTGTTCGGCATGTGGCCGAGGCCGGGCCCGGTCGGCCACGTCATCGAGTGGCTCCCGGCAGGGCTCCTGCGGCTCGCCCCGCACGGCAACGGCCTGGAGTACACCTGGCATGGCGGGTTGCTGCTGCTCGGCAACTTCTACGTGATCATGGGTGCCGCAGCCGTGGCCTCCGCGGCGGGGTACTTGTGGGTTACCCGTGCCCGGTCACAGAACTAGCCGCTCAGGCTCTGCAGAGTTAGCGGGCAATACCAGCCGCGCGGATCGGTCAGCCTATCGGGATGGTAAAGTTCCGCATTTCCGATAATTCCGATTGCCTAAGCCGTTTACACTCGCGAGGCGGCCCTGGTATACCGTGCGACCTGTTGTGTAGTCATATCGTCCAGCCCGCGGTGCCCGGCCACGGCGGGCAGCCCGCAACTCACGTCAGAGTGCACATATAAACATATGAGCCAACTCGAAGCGACAGGTCTCGCCGAGTGACAGTAGACAGCGCCGCGCCCGCCGCGCGGCAGCATGCTGACCGCCAGGTCACCAGGTACCGGGCCGCGCACATGGTCGCGGTAGGGATGCTGGCCGCGCTGATGGCGGCCGGCTACTCCGTGTTCTCGCTGGTCCTCAACTACACCTTCCAGACCTCGTCCTACGACCTCGTGATCTTCGATGAGGCCGTACGGTCGTACGCCCACTTCCGCCCCGGGATCTCGATCGTCAAGGGCCTGCACAACGGATTCGGCCCGCACTTCTCCATCCTGGGCGATCACTGGTCGCCGATCCTCGCGTCGCTGGCCCCGCTGTACTGGATCCACGACAGCCCGACGACCCTCCTCGTGGCGCAGGCCGTGCTCTTCGCGCTCGCCCTCCCGCCGCTGTGGGTGTTCACCCGCCGGGCGTTCGGCGGCGGGGGGAAGGCGACCGCCGCCGCGTATCTCGTTTCCGTGGCGTACATGGTGAGCTGGCCGATCGGCTCGGCGGCCGCCTTCGACTTCCATGAGGTCGCGTTCGCGCCCGTGCTGATCGCGGTGGCGCTCGAGCGCTTGCAGGCGGGGCGGCTGCGGACCGCGCTGATCGCCCTGGCGGCCCTGCTCCTGGTCAAGGAGGACATGGGGCTGCTGGTCGCTGGGATCGGGGTCTACCTCGCCGTCGCGAGGCCGCGGCAGGTGCGCAGACAGCGCATCGTCGCCCTCGCTCTCATCGTCGGCGGGGTGGCGGATACCTGGCTGGCAACCTACGTCCTCATCCCGGCCTTCGGGGGCCGTGCCAGCTACTACTGGGCGTACGGCGCGCTCGGCCGGGACGCGCCCCAGGTCGCGGTGCACATCGTCACGCATCCGCTCGGCGCCCTTCGGTTGTTCATCACGCCCGGTATCAAGCTGGACACCATCCTCTGGCTGCTGGCCCCGTTCTGCTTCCTGCCGCTGCTGTCACCGATCTCGATCGCGGTCATCCCGCTGCTGGCGGAACGGATGCTGCAGGACCAGTTCCCCAACTGGTGGGTTACCGGCTATCACTACAACGCCTACCTCGTGATCATCCTCGCCTGTGGCGGCGTCGACGGCGCGGCCCGGCTGGGCCGGTGGGTGCGACGGGCCAGGCAGGGCAACCGCGCCAGGGCGGGGAAACCGGCCCGCAACGAGACGGACGGGAGCGTGAGCACGGTGGGGCTCTGCGCCGCCGTGGCGATGTGCGCCGTCGGGGTGTACCTGATTCCCCGGTTCGCGCTCGGGCCCGCCCTCCACCCGTCGTTCTACCAGCGGACCGCGGAGGAGCAGGCGGCCGCGGCCGCCGTCGCCGCCGTGCCGAGCGGCGTCACCGTCGAAGCCGTGGACCGGCTCGGCCCGCACCTGTCCGGCCGGGATACCGTTCTGCTCTGGGACGGCGACGGCGGAACCCCGGTATTCGCGCCGTGGGTGATCGCCGCGACGTTCGGGCCGCAGTTCACCTTCCACTCCGTACAGGAACAGGAACAGCGCATCGCGCTGCTCCAGCGGCACGGCTACAAGACCGTCTTTGACCACGGAGGTTTCATCGTGCTGCACAGTGCCAATGCGGCCAAGGCCGGGCCCGATGCGGCCAAGGCCGGCCCGGGTTCCGCGGGGCACGGCGGATGAGCGTCGGCGCCAAGCCGGAGACCGCCGGTTCCGCCGCCGGGGATGCAGGTGGCGGGCCGGCGGCCGGCCTGCCGGATCCGGCCGGACAGCTGCTCGCGCGGCTGTCCGTGCTGCCGGCGCTGCTGGTCATGGCCTGGCTCCTGGCCGGTTTCCTGCTGCTGCTCATCGGCCGGTTCACGCCCGTGCTTGCGCTGGCCGGATCGGTGCCGGTCGCGGTCGTGCTCGTGCTGCTCGGCCTGCGCTGGATCCCCGCCCCGTCGGCGGGGGTCTGGCCGGTGCGCGCGGCGGAGAAGGCCCGCACGCCCTGGTGGGCGGCCGCGGGGGTCGTCGTGGTCGCCGTCGCCTTCGGTGCCGATCAGGTCGTCTACCACTCGCAGTTCATCATCGTGATCCGCGACCCGGCGTCCTATTTCCAGTTCGCGGAATGGATCTCCCGGCACGGGTCGCTGCCGATCCCGCAGGATCGGGCGGCCTTCGGCGGTGCGCACAGCAGCCTGCTCAAGTTCAGCAGCTTCGCGTACTACCAGGTCGGGGGCAGCATCGTGCCGCAGTTCATGGCTGGGCTGCCGATGGTGCTGTCGGGCGCTCTCTGGGCTGGCGGCGCGAACGCGGCTCTGGTCACGGCGCCGGTGCTGGGGGCGGCGGCGCTGCTCACCTTCGGTGGCCTGACCGCCCGGCTGGTCGGGCCGCGGTGGGCGCCGCTGGCGGCCCTCGCCCTCGCGGTTTCCATGCCCGAGCAGTTCACCAGCCGGTCGAGCTACAGCGAGCCGCTGGCGCAGATCCTGTTCTTCGGCGGGCTCTGCCTGGTCATCGACTCCCTCAGCCGGAACCGGGCCGGCGGTGACCGGGTTCTCGCGGCGCTCGCGGGCCTGGCGCTCGGCCTGACCGTGCTGGTGCGCATCGACGGGGTCAGCGACATCCTGCCGATGGCCCCCTACTGCGGCCTGCTGCTGCTCGGCCGGCGACGGCAGGCCCTACCGCTGATCGGCGGTGTGGCGGTGGGCGCGGCCTACGGCATCGTTGACGGGCTGGTGTTCTCCCGGCCGTACCTGTCCACCAACAAGTCGTCGCTGGAACTGCTGGCGCTGGCCGCCGCTCTCGTGCTCGCCGTCACGCTGGCGGCGCTTCCGCTGCTGTGGAACCGCGGCCTGCCCCAGGTGACGCGGAGGTGGCTGCCGGACGCCGCCTCGGCGCTGGCCGTCCTCATCGTGGTCGCGTTCGCCGTCCGCCCCTGGGTGCAGACGGTCCGGAGTCCGGCGGCCCCGGCCCTCAAAACGGAAATGACCGGCTTCCAGCAGGCAAATCACCTGCCCATCGACCCGAACCGAACCTACGCGGAGCTGAGCCTGCACTGGGTGTTCTGGTACATCGGCGTGCCCGCGGTGATTCTCGGCACGGCCGGGGCCGCGCTGCTGGCCCGCAGGTGCCTGCGCGGCCAGGCCCCGCTGTGGACCCTGCCGCTGATCACGTTCGCGTGGACCATCGTCACGTTCCTGTACCGGCCGGCGATCACCCCCGATCAGCCGTGGGCCAGCCGCCGCCTCGTCGCCGCCGTGCTGCCGGGTTTCATCCTGCTGGCGGTCTGGGCGTCCGCCTGGCTGGTCGGCTGGCTCCGCCAGAACGGCTTCGCCGGAGTGGCCAGCATCGGCACCGGCGCGGTCTGCACGGTCGCCCTGCTGCTGCCGGCCTCGATGACCACGTTCGGGCTCGGAGTCAGGAGCGGGGGCCCGCTCGGGCTCATCCCCGTCGCCGACGGCCTCGCGTTCACGGCCACGCACGCCGGCGAGCTCAATGCGGTCGAGGGCATGTGCGCGGCGATCCCCAAAGACTCGTCGGTCGTCTTCGTCGACGGTTTCACCGCCGACCGGCTCACCGAGATCGTCCGCGGAATGTGCGGTGACCCGGCGGCGCGCGTCACCCCGGTGCACACGTCCACACAGGTCACTGCGGTGCGGGACGTCGTGCGGGACATCCAGCGGGCCGGGCGGCGGCCGGTGCTCCTGGCCGCCGACACATCGGAACTAAAGCCCTACGGCGGGGTCGTGAGGAAGGTCATGACGCTGAGCACGAGAATGGACAACAGCACGCTGATGTTCCCACCGCGGACCACCCTGCCGGAAAACCTGGACGTCTCTATGTGGGAGCCGGCGCCGTGACCGATTCACCTTCGTCCCCGTACGTCTCGATCATCCTGCCCTGCTACAACGAGCAGGGTCACGTGACGGCCGAGGTGGCACGGATCTGCGCGGCCATGGACGCCAGCGGGTACGGCTACGAACTGCTCGCGTTCGACGACGCCTCCACCGATGAGACCCTGGCCCGTCTCTACGAGGCCGCGCCCCGGTTCCCGCACATGGAAATCGTGCCGTTCCACCGCAACGGCGGGTCCGGCACGGTCCGCCGCATCGGCACCCAGCGGGCGCGGGGCGAGATCGTCGTGTGGACCGACGCTGACCTGACGTATCCCAACGAACGGATTCCCGAGCTGGTCCAGATCCTCGAGAAGGACCCGGCCATCGATCAGGTCGTGGGGGCGCGGACCAGCGAGCAGGGCACGCACAAACTGCTGCGGGTACCGGCCAAGTTCGTCATCCGCAAGCTCGCCGAAGTGCTCACCAACGCCCAGATCCCGGACCTGAACTCCGGGCTCAGGGCGTTCCGGCGCGAGGTCGCGCAGCCGTACCTGCGGCTGCTGCCGCCGGGGTTCTCCTGCGTCACCACGATCACGGTCGCGTTCCTGGCCAACCAGCACGATGTGCGGTACGTGCCAATCGAGTACGCCAAGCGGGCGGGGACGTCGAAGTTCAAGTTCGTCAAGGACGCCTACCGGTACATCCTGCAGGTGCTGCGGATGGTGATGTACTTCAACCCGCTCAAGGTGCTGATGCCGGTGGCGCTGTTCCTGCTGGGGCTCGGCATCCTCAAGGGCGTTTACGACCTGATCGTGCACCCGCTGCTGTTTGCGGTCAATACGGTGCTGATCTTCCTGACCGGGGTACTCATCGCGTCTCTCGCGCTGCTCGCCGATCTGATCGTCCGATCGAGAGGAGACGTCTGACCATGGTGGACCTGGACGATAGGGCCCGCACCCGCCTCACGGTCATCGGCGCGCGGCGTAACGTCATCGATACCCGGTCCGCCCTCGACGAGCGGCGGTGGCGGTCAGCCGGCTGGTCATTCCACGCCCTGGGGCGCCCCTTAGCATCGGGGATCGGCCGCGGTGCCCGCCCGGTGGCCACCGCGGCCGTGACGGCTGCCGGTCTACGGCTGCGGGAGCCTACCGTCGAGCCGGGCCAGGGCCAGGAGGCCGGTCCCGGTGTTCGGGAAGGCCCGCTGCACCACCCGGAAGGGCGCGGTCCCCCAGCGGGCGGCCGTCGCGCGCGGGCCGCCGGACGGCTGGAGCAGCCGGCCGGATCCGGCGGTGCGCTCCGCCGCCGACGTGGCTGCCGCGGCGGCGAGCCGCCGCCGGGCGATCAGGTTGCGCCCGGCTTCCAGCAGGTAACCGAGCGGGAAGCCATACTGGCGTAGCTGTATCTCAGTGAAACCGCAGCCGGTCAGCAGAGCCGTCATCGCTGCGGGATCATAGCGGCGGAAGTGGCCCACCAGCTCGTCGGCCGGGCCGTACCGGTCCTGGTGCGCGGGCACGGAGAGCAGCAGCCAGCCGGGGGTGCGCAGCCTGCTCGCCCACGCCTTCAGCGCGGCCGCGTCGTCGTCGATGTGCTCGAGCACCTCGAACGCGCACACCAGGTCGAACCGGTCGTCGCCGAGGTCCTGGACCGAGACGTTGCGGACCTCCCCCCGTCCGGCCGCGCTGATCCGCTGGCTGGCTACCGCCCAGGACGCCTGGTCCGGCTCGACCCCCAGGTAGTTGTAACGCTGGGCCAGCCGGACACCCAGCGCACCCTGACCGCAGCCGACTTCCAGCACGTCGCTGATTCCGGGCGGGAACATGTCTTTGACCAGTTCGTAGCGGAGCCAGGCGTTCGGTGTGAGCGGCGACAGCGCGCTGATATCCGCTGGTATCCCCATGGCCGTCGAACCGGAAGCCATCCGTGGCACCTGCCTAAGGCCGGGCGGCGGTAGCGGTGCCGCGATCCGTGACGAGTTCCCGGATGAGCGGGAGCACGATCTGCTCTGGTCTGAATTGCTCGTCGGCCAGCTGGCGGGCCTGCCGGCCGAGCCGGGCCACTTCGCTGCGGTCACCGGCCAGCCGCAGCAGGACCGCGGCCAGCGTGTCAGGGTCGCCGGGCGGGACCAGGACGGCGGCCCCGTCCAGGGCCCGCTGCTGCGGCGCGGTATCCGAGGTCACGATCGCGCAGCCCGCGGCTGCCCCCTGGAACACCTTGTTCGGCACCACGCGGAGCGCCTTCTCACCGGTGCCGAAGATGCCCAGGCAGACGTCGTGGCTGGCGACCAGGGCGGCCAGTTCAGCGGCGGGCACCCAGTCCAGCCAGCGGACCGCGTCGTTGCCGTCCGCCGCGGCCATCGTGGCGGCCTTGTCCTGGCCGTCACCGATCATGGTGACCTCGAGGGGCGCCCCGGCGATCTGCCCCAGCGCGGCGCCGATGACCGGAGTGCCCTGCAGGGGGGTGTACAGGCCGTAGAACACCACCCGCACCGGCCCGCCAGTGTCGTCCCGCTCAGCAGGCCGGGCCGCCAGGTACCACGCCGATGGCGCGCCGACCGGTACGACCACCGCCCGGGCCTGGTGCCGTCCGGGCAGGCGGGCCAGGTGCTCCTCGGTGTCCACGACAACGATGCTGGCGGCTCTCAGGGCGCCTGCGTCGATCATCTTCAGGAGGGCCTGGAGCGCGATCCCGCCCAGCCGCCGGTCCCGTGCGGTGTCGCTGGCCCCGATGAGGTGGTCGAGCACGATCGGCACCCGGCGGAAGATCAGCCTGGCCAGGTAGACGTCGAAGTGGCCGAGATAGCCGACCAGCACCACGTCCGGTGCGGGCATCCGGCGGGCGGTCCGGGCCAGGATCACCCAGCGCCGGGCCAGCCGGGCCAGCAGGGCCGGAGCCCGCCACGGGTGCGCCAGCATGCCCACCCTCGCCGCCGTGTCGAGGCCTAGCGGTGCGTTGCATTCGGCCACGTCGATACCGCGGGCCCGCAGGCCCTCGGCGATCGTGCCGATTCTCGGATGAAGCGAGGTGTCATAGGTGCCGAAGAGCAAAGCGCGCATGATCCCTATACCCTAGTATTCCGGTTTGCCCCATCGGTGCAAAGTTCTGCGAATGCCCGAATCCACAGTGAGGCTGTCGCTATGCCGGATCGCCCCGCGATATCGGACAGTCCGCCCGCCGCCGCTGCGGACGGGCGGCCCGGCCGCGGCGGCACGCTACGCGGCGGGATCCGCACCTCGTGGACCGTGGCCAGGCGGATCCTCACCAGCCGGCCGGTCCGCTGGGGATTCGCCGCGGCCGCGGTCGCCATCGGCGGCTACGCGGTGGCCCGCCAGTGGTCGGGCGTACGTGCCGCGCTGGCCAGTATCGGGATCCTGACGGCCGGCGCCGCCATGGTCAGCGTGCTGATTGCCATGTTCGCGGCGATGCAGGTCTGGCGGCGGCTGCTCGCCGGGCTCGGCTCGCCGCTGCCGGCCCGGACCGCGGCCCGGATCATGTTCGTCGGCCAGCTGGGGAAATACCTCCCCGGATCGGTCTGGCCGGTTCTGGCGCAGATGGAGCTGGGCAGCGCCCACCGCGTGCCGCGGCATCACTCGGCGAGCGCCTCCGTGCTTACCATGCTCGTGTCCGTGCTCAGCGGATTGCTCACCGCGCTCGTCACGCTGCCGTTCGTGGCGGGATCGGCGCCCTACCTGTGGGCCTTCCTGGCCGCTCCCGCCTTGCTGGCCTGCCTGCACCCGAAGGTGCTCAATTACGTGCTGGGCCGGTTGTTCCGGCTGACCCGGCGGCCTCCGCTCGAGCAGCCGCTGACGGCCCGGGCCATAGCAACCTCGCTCGCCTGGTCGTTCGGGTCGTGGATCTTCTACGGCCTGCAGATCTGGCTGCTCGCGACGCGGCTCGGCGCACCTCGCGGTACGGGGGCGCTGCTGGCCATCGGCGGCTTCGCCCTCGCCTGGAGTGCCGGTTTCCTCGCCGTGTTCGCGCCGGCCGGGGCCGGGGTGCGCGAGGTGGTGCTCGTGGCGTTGCTGAGCCCGGTGCTGGGCGTCGGGGCGGCCACCGCGGTGGCCCTCGTCTCCCGCGTGCTGACCACCGCCGGCGACCTGCTGGCGGCCGGCCTGGCGGCCGGGTATGTCCGCCGGCCGGGGAAGGCAGCCGGACGTTAAGGCCCGACGTTAAGGAGTGCCACATGGAGCCGACCGGGATCGACGGCGCCTGGATGTTCACGCCCCGGATCTTGTCGGACAGCAGGGGGTCTTTCCTGGAGTGGTTCCGGGCCGGGGAACTCGCCGCGTCGCTCGGATACCAGCCAGAGGTCGCGCAGGCGAACTGCTCGGTGTCCCGCCGGGGCGTGATCCGGGGTATCCACTTCGCTGACGTCCCACCCGGCCAGGCGAAATACGTCGTCTGCGTCAGCGGCGCCATCCTCGATGTGATCGTCGACGTCAGGATCGGATCCCCCAGCTACGGACGCTGGGAGGCGATGCGGCTGGATGACGCCAGCCGGTGCGCGGTATTCCTTTCCGAGGGGCTGGGCCATGCGTTCATGGCGCTCAGTGCCGAGGCGACGGTTGTCTACCTGTGCTCCACCGCCTACGCGCCGGGACGCGAGCACAGCGTGGACCCGTTTGACCCGGAAATCGGCATCGCCTGGCCGGCCGGCGCGGAACCGGTGCTGTCCGGCAAGGATGCCGCCGCCCCAACGCTGGAGCAGGCGAAGCGTGACGCGATGCTGCCGGCCTACGCTGACTGCACGGCCTACCGGGACCGACTGCGCCGCACCGCCGGCGGCGAGCACATGGCCACGAGCGTCCAGAGCGAGTGACCGGCCATCATTCAGCCGCCACGGCCTGCCGCTCCCCGGCGGCGATCTCCGGGAGCGCCCGCTTCAGGGACGGCTGCCAGTTCCCGATCGGCGGCACACCCGACCGGGTCCAGGCGCCGTGGCCGAGCACGCTGCGGGCGGGACGTGGCGCTGGCCGGGACAGTGCGGTGGCGGGAACCGGCCTGACCCGGGCCGGGTCAGCGCCGAGCAGCCGGAAAATCTCGCGGGCCAGCCCGAACCAGGTGGTCTGCCCGGAACTCGTCGCGTGGTAGATACCCGGACTGGCCGCCGAATGGATCAGGGCGATGATCTGCCCGGCCACGTCAGCGGTCCAGGTGGGCTGGCCGTACTGGTCGTCGACGACGTCGACGGTCGGCCGCCGGCGCTCCAGCGTGATCATCGTACGGGCGAAGCTCCGCCCGTACGCCCCGTACAGCCAGGCTGTACGGACCACATAGCCCGCGTCGGGCAGGCCGTCGAGCACGGCTCGCTCACCGGCCAGCTTGGTACGCCCGTAGGCGGAACGCGGTGCCGGGATGTCGTCCTCGGCATACGGCCGCTGGGCGGTCCCGGCGAAGACGTAGTCGGTCGACACCTGCACCAGACGCGCACGGCCGGCTTGGCAGGCCGCGGCGAGGTTGGCCGCGCCGCCGCCGTTGATCGCCAGCGCCTGCCGCTCGTGCGCCTCGGCGTCGTCGACGCCGGTCCAGGCCGCGCAGTTGACGACCACATCCGGCCGGAAGGCGGCCAGGGCCTCAGCGACGGCAGCGGCATCGGTCACATCCAGGCCGGCCCGGTCCAGGCCGGTGACGGCCTCCCCCCGGTGGCCCAGGACAGCGACCAGCTCACGGCCCAGCATGCCGCCGGCCCCGGTAACCAGCCACCGGATCATGGCGCCCGCCCGGTGCCGGCCGGGACCGCCGGGCTGGCCGCGGCGCCCGGCCCCGGCTGCTTCAGCGGCTCCCACCAGGCGCGGTTGGCCTGATACCACCGCACGGTCGCCTCCAGACCCCGACGGAACGGGATCCGGGGGGCGTAGCCCAGGGCCCGCAGCCTGTGATCGTCCAGCGAGTAGCGCCCGTCATGACCCTTGCGGTCCGGCACCCGGGCCACCATGTCCCAGTCCGCTCCGCAGCACTCCAGAAGCGCGGCGGTCAGCTCGCTGTTGGTCAGCTCGGCATCACCGTTGATGTGATAGATCTGCCCGCCCGCGCCCCGCTCCAGCACTAGCTGGATGCCGCGGCAGTGGTCGTCGACGTGGATCCAGCCGCGTACGTTGCTGCCGTCGCCGTACAGCGGGACGCATCGCCGGTCGAGCAGGTTGGTCACGAACAGCGGGACGACCTTTTCCGGATGCTGGTAGGGGCCGTAGTTGTTGCAGCAGCGGGTGATGCGCACGTCCACTCCATGAGTGCGGGCATAGGCCCGGGCGATCAGGTCGCCCCCGGCCTTGGCCGCCGCGTACGGGGAGTTCGGCTCGACCGGGGCCTGCTCGGTCCAGGAACCTGACGCCACGCTGCCGTACACCTCGTCGGTCGACACCTGCACCACCGGCCCGACCCCAGCTTCCAGGCACGCCTGCAGCAGCACCTGCACCCCGGCCACGTTGCTGGCCACGAACGGCGCCGCACCGGTGATCGACCGGTCCACATGGGTCTCGGCGGCGAAATTGATCACTGCGTCGTGGCCGGGTACGAGCGAGCCGGCCAGCGCGGCGTCGGCGATGTCGCCCCGGACGAACCGCAGCCGCGGGCTGGCCAGGACCGGCGCCAGGTTCGCCAGGTTCCCGGCGTAGGTCAGCGCGTCCAGGACGGTCACGTCCGCGTCCTCATAGCCGGGGTAGCCGCCGCCCAGAAGCGTGCGGACGTAATGCGAGCCGATGAACCCGGCACCGCCGGTCACCAGGATTCTCACGCGGTCTCCAGGGCTTTAGGAACTGATCTGCACCTTGCTGTGATCTCCCAGAATGAGGCGGTGCGCCCCGCGGACCCGGGGCGCCGGTGTCACCTCGACGTCGTGACCGATCAGCGACGCCTCGATCCGGCGGACACCACGGATGGAGGCTCCGCTGAGCACGATCGAGTACTCGATCTCGCTGTCGGCGATGATGCAGCCCGGCGCCACCGAGGTGAACGGGCCGACGTAGGAGCCGGTCACCACGGTCCCGGCACCGATGATCGCCGGGCCGACGATCCGGGATCCGCTGATCTGGGCCCCGGTCTCGATGACCACCCGCCCGATCAGCTCGCTCGCCGGGTCTGCTGTGCCGGCCATCCGCGGCTCGGCGCTTTCCAGCACCATCCGGTTGACTTCCAGCATGTCCGCGACGTTACCGGTGTCCTTCCAGTATCCCGAGATGACCGTGGAGGTGACCTTGCGGCCATGCTGGATCAGCCACTGGATGGCCTCAGTGATCTCCAGCTCTCCCCGCTGCGACGGCGCCAGCCCGGCTATCGCCTCGTGCACCGCCGCGGTGAACAGGTACACCCCCACCAGTGCCAGGTCGCTCTTTGGATGCTCGGGCTTCTCTTCCAAGCCGACAACCTGGCCTGCGTGATCCAGTTCGGCCACACCGAACTGGCGCGGATCCGGCACCGTCGTCAGCATGATGTGCGCATCCGGCCGGCTGGAACGGAACTCCTCCACCAGTGCGGTGATCCCGCCCACGATGAAGTTGTCCCCCAGGTACATCACGAAGTCGTCGTCACCCAGGAACTCCCGGGCGGTCAGGACGGCATGGGCCAGCCCCAGCGGGGCGGCCTGCCGGATATAGGTCACTCGCAGGCCGAACGCCCGGCCGTCGCCCACCGCCGACTGGATCGCCCGCGCCGCATCGCCGACCACGACGCCGACGTCGGTGATCCCCGCGTCCCGGATCGCTTCCAGGCCGTAGAACAGCACGGGCTTATTTGCGACGGGCAGCAGCTGCTTGGCGGATGTATGGGTGATCGGCCGGAGCCGGGTGCCCGATCCCCCGGCTAGAACCAGGGCCTTCACGAGTCGTGACTTTACCGCCGCGGCCCGCGGGAAACATAGTATTCCTATCTATTTTATGACGGATCAGCCTCTAACGCGCTCCGCTTCAAGCCACGGCGGGCCGCAGCCGCGGGCGGACCCGCCCGTGACCGCGGGCAGCAGATCATGATTCCAGACCAGCACCTCGTAGGCGCCTATCCGGGCGGTACGCACCGGAGCACCGAACTGGGCGACGGCGTCCGCGGCGGTGCCGTCCGCCCCGGTGGCACTGGTGAGTGCGAGCACGAGAAACGTTGCCGTACTCGGGGGTTCGTACCACGATTCCTTAGATTCCCAGGCATCCGGGGAGAAACGGCCACAGGAGAGATCGACAGGCCGTACCGCTACCCGCCCGCTGGTCGCGACGGTCGTGACGTTGGCCGTCCAGTAGTCGCCAATTCCGGCCGTCAGGTGATTGGCCGTCAGCCACGATGCCACGGCCTGCGTGGCTGGCGGCCGCGGGGGTCTGGTGGCATGGTAGGCCAGCGCGCCGGCGTAGCCCACCAGTACCGCGAGCAACGCGGGAAGGAGCGCGGCGGTCGCCGGCCTGCCGGGGATGAGCCGCCCGGCGAGGACCGCGCCGAACGGAAGCACCGCGGCGAGCTCATGCGTCGATCCGAGATCAATCGCCTGGGTACTGAGCACGAACGCGGCCAGGTTGATGCCGATGCCCGCGACGAGTATCGGGACCAGCCGCCCGCCCGCGTCCGGCCGCCGCCGGGCCGCGATACAGCAAGCCCACGCCACCAGGAGCACACCGGTAAGGTGCAGCAGCGCGACCGCCGCAGCAGGTCCGAACCGCAGCCCGAAGAAGTCGGCGCCAAACAGGGCCAGTACCGATTCTGCCGTCAGCGACACGTTGTGCGGCAGCTGAGCCGAAGTGATGAAGACCGCATGGGTGGGTGCGGCGACGAAGCCACCCGCCCGGCGGATGAGGAGCGTGCCGGCCATCGCCAGCGCGACCGAGGCGGCTGCCGCCGCTAGCAGGCCCACGTCGAGCCGCCATGATCCGCGTCGCTGAGACAGGCGGATGGCGGAAACGACGATGACCGGCAGGGCCCCCACGTACACGGCCATCTGGTCAGCCATCTCCACCCACGTGAGCAGCACGCCGACCAGCCAAGGCAGATACCAGCGGTCGCCAAGCCTGTCGATCACCAGCCAGATGAGCAGGAGCACGACCTGGGTGCCCGTGTGGTCGGGTGAGGAAAGGACGCTGGCCGCGCCGATCCCGGGGCCGGGGGCGAGCATGATGCCCCCCGCGATCAGGACCCGCAGAAGTCCCGCGGTCCCGGTGGCCCGGCCCCTGGCCAGCAGCACCGCGAGCGCGAGCAGCGCGGTGTACGTGGCCGCTCCCGCCGCGTTGATGACTCCCGGATTCAGCCCGCGGACCAGCTCCACGAGCATGTACTCCGGCAACTCGGTGGTGTAGAAGGACACGTCCGAGAGCCACCAGCCACGTAGCAGCGGGTTTCCGTGCAGCATGTCCCAGGCCTGGAGCACGTTGCTCGCGCCGTCCGCGTCAGTGCCGAGAGCTCTTGACTGCCCCAGGTAGGCGGCGTACAGCAGGAGGACCGCGCCGAGGCAGGCCACCACGGTCAGCGGCCGATGGTGCCGCCGCCAGGCGGCACGAAGTTCAACGTGGCGTGTGCCGCGGAACCGGGACGGGATCCGGTCAGGCACGGGGAGATCGCCCTTACCGGGCGCGGCAGGCAATTCGGCGGCGCTGCGCTCCGGGCCGGTCGCTTCGACGTTAACCACCTCTGCACAAGCACGGGGCACGGGGCCGGGTGTCTGGAGGAGCTCAAAGCTTAGGCGCTGCGAGGCTGCGCCGTGCCCCTCGGTCACGATATGGGTATCTCACCGGGGACCACTACCGGGTCGTCAGGGCGCGGCTTCGCGGTGGCCTATGGCCTGAATCCGCCCGGGGCGCGGGCGCGAACCCGCTACCCGTACTGTCCCATGGTCCTTCCGGTCTATGAGCTCTCTCTTGTAAGGCTGTTCAGTGATTCCGCCGCAGCATTGTCGCAGGATTAACCGGCCAATATCCCTGGAGTTATCCATTGGCCGGTCAAGGGACAATCGCCTTTCCGGCCGGCCGGACCGCACTGATATCACCCAGCCGCTCGGCATGGCGGATCGAGGTATCACGATTTCCATGACTGCGCAGGCCGGCTCCACCCCGAACTGGTCCTTAGGCGAATCACTGAACTCGGCCGGCACGACGTCCCGACTCGAGTTCCCAGGCGAAATGGGCCCTCGCCGCCTTCAGGATCTCATTCGCCCGGCGCAGCTCACGGTTTTCCGTTCCAGCTCGGCGATCCGCTTAATATCCTCAGTCGTGATCCCCGGCCTTGCCCGGAATCAACCTCCGATTTCTGCATCCAATTATGGAAAGTCTCGGTATTGATGCCGAGCCGCTCACCCACCCGGACAAACGATCCCCGCGTATTCCCGTCTCCGCATGCAACTCGAAGACCGTCTTCACCGTACGTTCCCGCAGCTCCACGGGATGTATGCGCCGTGATGCCATGAGCCTCAGCTCCCAGAGGTCATGGCCTTCAGCGAACCGGGGGCAGCCCAGCTTGTATATCCTCGCCAAAAGCTCCCTTAGCCTAATTTAGGACAAAGCGTCCGAGAAGGTGAGGTTGACCGCCGGCACCGCAGGTTCTGACCCGACGATCGCGCGGAGCCGTCTTACCCGCCACTCCGCCGGGCGTGACCCGTGGCGTCAGCTCGCGGCCCGGTCGACGGGGCACGACCTGGGCCGGTGACGGCTGCCCTTGCATACCCGCCATAAGGGAAAGGAGATCGTTGACAATGTCACGAAGCTCGTATGGAGTGACAAGCCGTGTCAGGCCAACAAGCAGCGATTACCCCATCGGCCGCCCGCTGACGATATTGTCCGGCGCGGCCTTGACTCAATTGGCCCGCTGCTATGACGCGCCGTTCGACCCGGCACGGACGGTCGGTGATGTGCAGCCGTACCGGCAGCGTCGGTATGCCCACATCGGCCAGGCATGGCGGGAGCCCACCGTGTCGGGCGGGAAGCACCATCGTTGCCCTCGCGCCACCGATAGGTGGGTAACCCTTGATGGGGGCGGCGGGAGGTGACGGTGAGCGAGCGTGAACGAGTCCTCGCATTACGCCAAGACCTGGGGCGGCAGCTACGCGGCCTCCGTAAGGAGGCCGATCTGAGCCAGCAGCAGCTCGCGTCACGGATTGGTTACACTCGCAGCGCCGTGTCCAACACGGAAAGTGGCGGATACGCGGCCCGGCGGTTCTGGCGGAAATGTGACGAGCTGTTTGGGACCGACGGGGTGCTCGCCCGCCGCTACGACCAGATCCACCTGCAGACAGCGACCCATCGGCACCCGGCCGGTAACACCCAACGGATACCACCGGACGGTAATGCGGGCTTGCGCAGATTGCGTGCCACCGGGGGCAGCGGCGCGCTGGGCGAGGCTTTAGCGGCTTACCGGGAGCTTGGCTGGCCCGTTGAGCAACGTCAGGACCGTCTGGTCCTGGTCACCGGGACCGTTGTCGATGCCCTGGAGATCCCGCGCTCGGCAGGGCGGCTGGCTGCCCGATGGTGGACCTACACCAGCGGCGCTGCCGACGCGGTTCGCGGTCTGCCCGCCCTGCCGCACCCTGAGCAGGCACTGGCCGTGATCAGCGCAGGTGACAGCTGCTACTTCCTCGCCGCGTCCGGCTCGTCTCCGTGGACCGAACCGGATGTGCCCGTTGACCGCCCGATCGCCGAAGGCGGGCCGACGATCCGCTGGCACTGCCTGGGCAGCGGTATCCCTGCTCCACCAGCCCCCATCGGAGAGGGAAACCCGGCTAGCTGGGCGTGCCTGCCATCGCGCCGTCTGCGGCTGGCACCGGCCATCGGCCTGCTGGACCTGCTGGCGATAGCTACCTCCCAGCAGGAGGCGGACCGGCTCCGTCTGCCCGGCGGCGTAAGTGCCATCCCCGTCCCCGGGTACCGCCTTCCGCTCGCGGATGACACGGTCGGCACGATCTGACACTACCGCTTCCTGTTGTCGGCCGTGTCAGCCCATCGTTTCCGGCATGTCCGAGATAACAGGAAATAAAGCCGCCGCAGCGATCTCGAGGCGGGGCGTGATAACGGCCGGAGCCGCGGTGCTGGCTAGCGCAGGATGCGGGGCGGGGCAGGCGACGACGACATCGGTGGTGGAGAAAACCCATCTGCAGGTGGGGGCGATCAAGGCGGTGACTGCGGCCGGATTGTACGTCGCGCAGCAGCGGGGGTTCTTTGCCGACGAGGGCCTGCACGTGACGATCGTGCCCACCACCGGGAGCGGGCCGGTAATGACCGATCTGCTGAATGGCCGCCTCGACGTCAACTTCGGCAATTACGTGTCATTCATCGCTGCGCAGGCCAAAGGCGTGGCGAAGTTGCGGATCCTGGTGGAGGGAAACAATGCCACCGCACACGAGCAGGAGATCGTCACCCTGACGAGCTCGCCCGTCACCTCCGTAGCCGGGCTGCGCGGGAAGGTCATCGGCGTCAACGCCCTGGCCAATGTGGCCACGCTAATCGTGTCCTCGGTGCTGGCCGAGAACGGCGTCCGGCCCAGGTCGGTGAAATTCGTAGCCATCCCGTTCCCGGCGATGGGGGCTGCGCTGGCGGCCCGCCGGATCGACGCGGCGTGGCTGGTCGAGCCCTACCTGACCGAAGCCCAGATCAAATACGGCGCCCAGGTGGTCGCTGACGGCGATCAGGGCGCCACTCAGAATTTCCCGATCTCCGGCTATGTCACCACCGCCGCCTGGGCTGGCCGGTACCCGAAGACGGCAGCGGCGTTCACCCGGGCGCTGAACCGGGGGCAGCAGGTCGCTGATACCAGCCGCTTGACGGTCGAGCAGGTGCTGCAGCGCTACCTCGGCGTCAGCGAGCAGGTGGCATCGCTGGCGGTGACCGGTAACTTCCCAACGAGTGTCGACGTGATGCAGATCCAGCGGGTCGCCGACATCATGCACCAGTTCGGCATGCTCGCCCAGCCCTTCAACGTTAGCTCGATGATCAGCTGAGCCCCGTGATGCCCGGAACAGCACAAACCCCGGACTTCCCTTCCCGGGTGATCGCCGGTTTCGATGCGGCCGCCCCCGGCTACGACACCCACGGTGTCACTTTCTTCACCGCCATCGCCGGCCGCCTGATCGAGCTGGCCCGGATCAGGCCTGGTGACCGGGTGCTGGATGCTGGGTGCGGCGCGGGCGCCGCGCTGATCGCCGCATCCCGCGCGACCGGGACCGGCGGGCAGGTGACAGGCATTGACCTGTCCGCAGCGATGCTCCGGCGTGCCGCGGCCACCTGCGCGGCGCTCCGCCCGGGCAACGTCGCCCTGGCCCGCGCCGACGCCGCTCAACCCCCGTATGCGGCCGGCAGCTTCGACGTGGTGGTCGCCAGCATGGTGGTCTTCCTGCTGCCCGATCCTGCCCGCGCGGCCCGGTCCTGGCTGGGCCTGCTCCGGCCGGGCGGGATGCTCGCGTTCTCCTGGAATGTCGCCGAGGACCCGCGCTGGGCCCCCGTCATCGCGGCCGTCGACGCCTACCTCCCGGAGGGAGAAGGGTTCGCGAACCTGCTGCACCACCCTCCGTTCGCCAGCGGCGTGACCGTGGCTGCGATGCTGGCCGCGGCCGGCTATACGGACATCACTACGACCGCCGCGGACGCCGAGGCCCGCTACACCGGCCCGCGCCAATGGTGGGCCGCGAGCTGGTCCCAGGCACCCCGGATCGCCTGGCAGCACATCGCACCCAACCGGCAGCCCAACGCCCGCGACGACGCGTTCCGCCTCCTGGAAAGTGTGCGTAACTTCGACGGTTCCCTGACCCGTCGCTCCCTCATCGGCTACACCACCGCCCGCCGGCCCGCATCCGGGCGGGACACCCCGGCCTGACTACGGCGTCCCCTACCAGCGCGGTCTTGCCGGGTGGGTCTGCCCAGCCTTCGGCGTAACTGATCTTGTGGGTTCTACTTCGCTCCAGATTTTAGAGCAAGCGGCAGCACTGCTGCTCTATTGGCGTTGGTCGGCTAGGTGGAGGCTCCGCCGTCCGGGTGACGGGCCGACGTGACGGGCGCAGTCGTGCCCGAGCGGAATGCGGACGCGATGAGGCCCCGGCCCACCGTCCGCGGTCCTACGGAGTGCCGCCGCCGAGGTGGCGAGCGGCGTGGTCCGCGTTGGGAGCAGCGCTGCCCGGCAGGCCGTCGTGCATCTCCCGTACCAGGCTGTCCACGACCGCCCACAGGTCGCCGCCCGCCCGGGCGGCGACCGCCCGCTGCCGCTGGTAGCTCGCCCCGGCGGTCATGAGCCCGGACACCGACGCGAGTTCGG
>Ga0182014_10001289_pt1 | contig 33813 bp, 28 predicted proteins | sample 612S2DmetaG_FD_120489 | JGI IMG/M metagenome (GOLD analysis project Ga0182014, IMG submission 120489) | Permafrost microbial communities from Stordalen Mire, Sweden - 612S2D metaG | ecosystem: Environmental > Terrestrial > Soil > Wetlands > Permafrost | place: Sweden: Stordalen | collected... | reverse complement strand
GCCGCCCTGCTGACGATCATGTTCGCAGCCGTGACGCTAGGGCCGGTCTCAGTGCATTACCGGGGTCACACCTATCTGTTCGTCTTGAGCGAAGTGCCGCTGCTGCTTGGGCTGGTGATCGCGGCGCCTGCGGTCCTCGTCATCTGTCGCGTGCTCGGGGAAGCGTTCGCTCTCGGCGCGGTCCGGCGGCAATCGCCGCTGAAGCTCGCCTTCAACCTTGCGTCCGAGACCATGTCATGTGTGGTCGCGATCATCGTGTACCGGGAGCTCCTCGGACAGTTCATCGTCACCGGTGGACCGCGCGTCGCGGTCCTTCCCATCGGTTGGGCGGCGGGAGCCCTGGCGCTCAGCGCGGCCTTCGTCTACGGCCACTTGGCGGTCACCGTCGTCGTTCGCCTCAATGGACACGCCCAGCAGCGCAAGTACGGGTTCGAGTTCACCACCGTCGCGCTGGTGCTCGTATCGAGCATCGCCCTCGCCCTGGTCGTCCTCGACGCGGCCTGGTGGGACACCTGGGCAATGCTCCCGCTCGTGACTGTCGGCGCCCTCATCGTGTTCGCCTACCGGGGCTATCTCCGCCTGACGAACCGTTTCGGCGCGCTTCAGCAGCTGTACGACTTCAGCAAGTCGGTGGCTGGCCCCTACCTCGAGACCGCCGGAACTGCCTGGGCAGTGCTGGAGCAGGTGCAGTCGGTGATGCGGTCGAACCGGGCGGAGCTGTTCATCGTCGACGAGTGGCCCACGGTCCGCCACGTCGCCTTGAACGGAGAGGTCCGCTCATCGGTCGCAAGGACGATCGTCGACTGCTCATCGGTGATCGCCAGGGCGATCACCGACCAGCAGGCGAGCTTGCGGCCGGGCGCGACCGGAAACCACAAACGGGAACCGGACGCCGACCCTCTCCTCGGCGAATTCCGGGGCGCCGTCGTTGTGCCGCTCGCCAGCGGAGAAAGGACCCTCGGAGCACTTGTCGCGCTCGACCGTGACGAGGGCTTCGACCCCTTCGACGACGATGACCTGAGGCTCTTCGAGGCGTTGGCTGCTCACGCAAGCACGACCCTGGAGCGGGCGCAGCTCATCGAGGAGCTTCGTCTCGAGGCCGCAAGCAAGTGGCACCAGGCGACCCACGACTTGCTGACCGGGCTGCCGAACCGGATCCTGTTCCTTGATCGCGCGGCGAACGCGCTCACAGAGACGGGCAGGGCGGCAGTCGCCTTGCTCGACCTCGACCGTTTCAAGGAAGTCAATGACACCCTTGGCCACGACACCGGCGATCGGCTGCTGTGCGAGGTCGCCGAATGCCTCGTCCGCGCGAGCAGCGGCCGAGCGACGGTTGCCCGGCTCGGAGGCGACGAATTCGCGCTCGTCGTGCCGGACATCACCGGGCCCGAAGAGGCCCTGGGCATCGTGCGCGATCTGCTCGCGGCGATCTCCAAGCCGATGAACATAGATGGGATCGCCCTCGCGGTCACAGCTACGGCGGGAATCGCGCTCGCACCCGACCACGGAGACAACGTCGCAACCCTCCTTCAGAGGGCAGACATCGCGATGTACCACGCGAAGGACAAGCGCTCGGGCATCGAGCTGTACTTGCCCGAGCACGATCAGAGCATGCAACGGAAGCTCCTCCTCGGAGGCCACCTGGCGGAGGCCCTCTCCAGCGGCCAACAGCTGAGCGTGATGTACCAGCCGATCGCCGGCCTGGTCTCCGGAGAGGTGGTCCGTGTCGAGGCGCTGGCGCGCTGGTTCCATCCCGTGCACGGCCAGGTTCCAGCCGACGAGTTCATCGCGATCGCGGAGCAGATGGGCCTCATCAGCCAGGTCACCGACTTCGTGCTCACCAAAGCCTGTGACCAGGCAGCCCGATGGCGGCGAGATGGCCTCGACATCGGCCTGGCGATCAACATCTCCGGGCGCGACCTCTCGGATCGTTCCCTCGTCCGCAACATCACCGCGCATCTCGGGGCCAACGGACTTCCGGCGAGCTCGCTCACGCTCGAGATCACAGAGACCGAGGTCATGGCCGACATCGGCGAGGCGAGCGACGTGCTCGGCCAGCTCGCCGATCTCGGAGTGCGGATCGCCGTCGACGACTACGGGACCGGTTATTCGTCGCTCGCCTACCTGCACCGCCTGCCCGCCAACGAATTGAAGCTCGATCGCTCCTTCGTCGCCAACGTCGCCGCCGACCAGAGCAACTCGATCATCGTCCGTTCCTCCATCGCGATGGCGCACTCGCTGGGCCTGACCGTCGTCGCCGAAGGTGCCGAAGACGAGGTCACTTGTGCGATCCTCGCCGACGCCGGCTGCGACGCGGTCCAGGGCTACTACTTCTCGCCTCCGCTGGGCCATGAGGATCTGCTGCGTTGGTTTGCCACCCACCCGCGCCTCAGGTTCTCCCGTGAGATCCCTTCGTCGCGCCCACTTCGCATCATTCCCGGACGGCTGGAAGACGCGCCGCAAGCCGACAGGGTAGAGAACTCCAAGCTCAGAGGCTGAGTTCAGTCTCGATCGGCGTGACCGATCGCGGCGACAGGCGAGGTTGACGGCCAAGAAATCGCGGTCGCGGAAGCGGTTCGCGGGGTCGTTGACAGCGTGCTTGGTGTTGTCATTGTGCAGTAGCCCCCTCAACTGGGATGATTAACGAACGCGGGGGATTTGAGGGCACCGGTGACTCGGTGTGTCGCCCTCGTATCCCCCGACCGTGGTCCCTGCTTGCGAAGGGAGGTGGTCGACTTGGTCAGCTGTGGGCCCATGTGGGGCTGAGTCGAGCGGCTTTAGCCGCTTGACCCCAAAGCTGGAGCCGCTGTTGCTTTGACGTTGCGGCGACTCTTCCCATTTACTATCGGAGCGGCAGGCGGAGTCCTTTAGCAGTATGAGGTTTCCGCCTGCCGTCTTCCGCGTCAGCTTCGAGAGACGGGGCACCTCTCTCGTCGCCACGCCACGCGGGCGGGCGTCGGATCGGCTGCGGGCTCGATGATCGACAGCGTGAGTGCCGAACACGAGCAATGATGCACTGTGACCTCCGGGCAGCGCCGCGAGAAAAGTGAAGACAGTCCTTCTTCCGCGCGTCGGACCACGAAGTCGCTAGGGCGACGATTCAGCTACCTCTGGGCGACTTTTGCCGTGTCGAGCCTCGGCGACGGCTTCGGCTACGGAGCCGTCCCACTCCTTGCTCTGTTTGTGGACCCGCACCCGATTCCCGTGGCCGGGGTCGCGGCGGCCGACACGTTCCCGTGGCTCGTGCTGGCGCTGCCTGCCGGCGCGCTCGCTGACCGCTGCGAGAGAGGCCGGCTCATGGCCGTGACAAACATGGGGCGCGCTCTGGTCCTGGTGACACTGGCAGCGCTGGTCGCGACCCAGCACATCGATCTCTTGCTGCTCGTGGTCCTCGTGTTCGCCAACGGCGGGGCACGAGCCATCTACTACTCCGCCTCGCAGGCGACCGTGCCGGAACTGGTCGCGCCCCGCTCGTTCCCCCGTGCGAACGGGATCCTGAGCGGCACAGAGGCCGCCACCGAGCACCTCGGCGGGCCGATCCTCGGGACCCTCGCCTTCGCTGCGACCAAGGCCCTCCCCTTCTTCGCCGATGCGAGCGCGGTCGGAGTCGCCGGCCTGTCGCTGCTCGGCTTCCGCACCGAGCGCCTCAAGTCCAGGTCTGCGCATGGTTCGATCCTGGACGGCGTCCGCCAGCTCATAAAGGACCGCTCGCTGCGACTTCTCGTGACCCTGCTCGCGGCGTTGGCCGGCTTGCAGGGCCTTGTCATGGGCGTGCTCGTCATCACCGCGACCGTCGACTGGGGAGTGTCCAAGAGCCTGTACGGAGTGTTCCTGGCGGCTGGAGCCATGGGCAATGTCCCCGGTGCCCTGCTTGCGGACCGCCTCGCGACCCGGATCGGGAACATCCCGACTCTCATCGCCAGCGCGCTCGTGTCGGGGCTTGCCTATCTGGTCATGGCATCCGCGAAGGGCTGGCTGCTCGCCGGTGCCGCCTTTGCTGTGGTCAGCTTCGCCGTCTACGCCGGAAGCGTGATAGCGAACTCCCTTCGTCAGCGCCTCTCGCCCAGAGAGCTGATGGGGCGCGTCGGCTCGGCGTGGCGCGGCATCGTGTGGGGCGCGTTCCCGATCGGGTCGCTCATCGGAGGTGGGCTCGCGGACCTCGGGGGGCTGCGCCTGCCCCTGTTGGTCGCAGGCGTGGCTCAGTGCGTCATCGCGGTCGTTCTCGCAGGCCCGCTCACCGTCAGCCTCGCCGCCTCGGAGCGAGCCGAGCAGTCGGCCGATGGTGATCAGGCCGTCACGGCAGCTCTGGAGATCGAGGCGGCTCAGAGGTCCTCGGGGCGCCGCCTGCACGGCCGTCCCGGTCGCCTGCCCTTCCACTGGGGCCGCCGGTCGAGGACTGGGCGCCCCTAGCCATGGCGGCGGTGCCTGCGGTCCCGTGCCAAGAGAAACAGGGCCACCAGCACGATCAGCAGCCACGGGCCACGCGTCCACCCGAACCACCAGAACCCCCTGGTGGCCGTGGCGGCGAACGAGAGGGCCCAGAAGGCCAGGACGGCGTACAGCACGACCCTCACAACCCGCGGTCGACGGCAGGGCGCCTGCTCGGGCGTCGCTTGCTCCGGGGTCACAATGCTGGGCAGGTCGACGAGGAGACCGGACAGGTCGGCCCGCGTCTTCGCGCTCATGGCCCGGTCCAGCCGCTCCTGGAACTCGGCGGCGTCCAGGCGCCCGTCGCCGTAGTGCTTGGAGAGCTGTTCGCCGATCTCGTTGCGCTCTGCGTCCGACACCCGCATGTTCGCGTTGTTGTCAGGCCTCGGCGACGGTCCCCAAGGGATGTCCCATCGCGATTGCATGTTCTTCCTTTCTCGGCCACGGGTGGAGCCGGCGGATCCGGCCACGGTCAGTGGTACCGGGCGTGGTTCAAGATGTCGGCGGCGATCGCGACGTCGGAGCCTTCTTCCGGGATCAACAGCCAGGCCGCAAAGTAGAGCGGGACGCCCGCACCGCCGAGAAACGACAGTGCAACGATCGCGATCCGCACAAGGGTCACGTCGAGGTCGAAGTAGACGGCAAGCCCCGCGGCCACGCCCCCCAACATCGCTCCGTCGCCCGATCTGCGGAGAAGCTGGGTCTCGGCAGGGTTCTTCTCTGTCATGGTGTTGTTCACGTAACGATCATCTGCCCGTTGGGACCCAATAGATATCGGGGACACCCCGGATCGGACCCCGAGAGCGTCCCGAACAGCTCAGGGTCTCACCCGATGGTGATGGTGCTGCCCAAGCGCGATCATCGATGTATCTCCGATCAGCTCGAGTCACGGCCACCGCGGTGGGAGGCACAACGGCCTCGTCGGGGCCCACATGGCGACCACCCGGGTGGCTACGGGCGAGTCCGGCGCCATTCCGGACGAGGCCCGTTCTGGCGAAGCCGGGAGGACCGGATCATCGCCGGCATTGCCGGCGGCCTCGCCGCGCGCCTCGGCAGGGACGTGACGGTCATCCGCATCGTCCTGGTGCTGTCGGCCCTGGTGAGTGGGCTCGGGGTCGCCTGTTATGTGCTGGCTTGGTTTGTGCTCCCGGCCGAGGGCTCGTCCGAGACGATCGCAGCGCGCGCCATCTCCGACCGGCAGGGGATCACGCTCGTGCTCGCCCTCGTACCGGTGCTGGTGCTCGTCCTGCTGGTTGCCTCGGTGCTGCACGCGGGCTTCCTGACATCTTGGGGGGTGCCACTTCTGATCAGCGCCGCCGGGCTGATCCTCGTGTACCGGAACGCCGAAGACGACGAGCGGGCGTGGCTGATCGACTCCACAAAGGCCTTGCTCCAGCTCGACGCCGAACCTCAAGCGTCGCGTCGCTCGTTCGTGGTCCGTCTCGTCGCCGGCTTGCTGTTGTTCGCGCTTGGCGTCTCGGTCATCGCCGACGGGGCCCTGAACCGGTCTTGGCTTCGGCCGCTCGGAGGGACGTTCCTCATGATTGCGGCGACCGTCGTCGTCCTGGGCCCCTGGTGGCTCAGGCTGGCACGCGATCTCGTGCGTGAGCGTCAGGCGCGCATCCGGGCCGAGGAACGCGCCGACATGGCAGCCCGGGTCCACGACTCGGTGCTGCAGACCCTGGCCATGATCCAGCGGTCCGCAGACCAGCCCCTGGAGGTCGCAAAGCTGGCCCGAACCCAAGAACGCGAGCTTCGCTCGTGGCTGTTCGAAGGGCGAACGCCGGGGTCGTTCGGGGCCGAAGGAGCCTCGACGCTCTCGGCCGGAGTCGAGCAGATCGAGTGCGAGGTCGAAGCCGCCCACGGGATCGCCGTCCATGCCGTCACCGTCGGCGACTCCCCGCTCGACGACGAGCTGCGCGCGCTCCTCGCGGCCGGCAGGGAGGCGACCGTGAACGCCGCCAAGTGGTCCGGAGCCACGACGGTGTCGATCTACCTCGAAGTCGAGCCCAAAGGTGTGTCGATGTTCGTGCGAGACCGCGGCTCCGGTTTCGACTCCGATGCCGTTGCCGGCGACCGCAAAGGGATCGCGGAGTCGATGCGCGCCAGGATGCAGCGCCACGGCGGCACCGTCGTCATCCGTTCCGTGCCCGGGGAAGGGACCGAGGTAGAGCTCAGCGTCCCGAGGCGCCCTGGTCGCGCATGAACCCGACCGGGCCTCCCAGGGTCTTCCTCGTCGACGACCACCACCTCTTCCGCGCGGGGGTCAAGAGCGAGCTCGGCGACTCGGTGCAAGTCGTCGGGGAGGCGGACGAAGTCCCAGCGGCGATCGAGCTGATCGCGGAGCGGCTCCCTGACGTAGTGCTGCTCGACGTCCACATGCCGGGCGGAGGCGGCAAGGCGGTGATCGACGCCGTCAAGGCCAGTCATCCCACGGTCCGCTTCCTGGCCCTGTCGGTGTCCGACGCACCCGAGGACGTGATCGCCGTCATCCGGGCCGGAGCCCGCGGGTACGTGACCAAGACCATCTCGGGGCCCGAGCTCGTCGACGCGGTCCTGCGTGTGGCGGGCGGTGACGCGGTCTTCTCGCCGCGTCTGGCCGGGTTCGTGCTGGACGCGTTCGCCTCCATGCCACCGGGCAGCGAGCCACCGGGGCCGCTCGATCCCGAGCTCGACCACCTCACGCCGCGCGAGCGTGAGGTCCTGCGTCTCATCGCCCGCGGCTACACCTACAAGGAGATCGCCCGGGAGCTCACCATCTCGGTCAAGACGGTCGAGAGCCACGTCTCGGCCGTGCTGCGCAAGCTCCAGCTGTCGACGCGCCACCAGCTGACAAGATGGGCGACGGAGCGGCGCCTGATCTGAACCGCCACCGGCGACCGGCGTTGGCCGCGATGTGGGCCGCCGCGCAAGCTAGCGTGACCTGCACGCCACGGACCTTCCGCACGATCATCGAGCCGTTCCGCATTCACGCGGTGGAACCGCTCCGGATGACGACCCCCGAAGAGCGCGCTGCCGCCATCCGGGAAGCCGGCTACAACCTTTTCAACCTCTCTGCGCGAGATGTGCTCATCGACCTGTTGACCGATTCGGGCACGGGCGCGATGAGCCGTGACCAGTGGGCGGCGATCCAGCACGGCGACGAGTCCTATGCCGGCTCGCCCTCGTGGTTCATCTTCCGTGACGCCGTCACCGAGTTGTTCCCGTTCCGCCATGTGATACCCACCCATCAAGGCCGCGCCGCCGAGCGGATCCTCTTCTCGGTTATGGGGGGCCCCGGACAGGTCGTGCCGAGCAACACCCACTTCGACACGACACGGGCCAACGTCGAGTTCACCGGTGCCGAGGCGGTCGACCTGGTCACCGCCGAGGGACGCGACCTGACGAGCATGTATCCGTTCAAGGGGAACCTCGATGTCGCCGCGCTCGACGAGCTCATCAGAGCTCGCGGGCGCGAACACGTGCCGGTGGTGATGGTCACCGTCACCAACAACTCGGCCGGTGGTCAACCAGTCAGCCTGGCGAACCTGCACGAGGTGCGAGCCGTCTGCGACCGCCACGGCGTCCCGTTGTTCCTGGACGCCTGCCGTTTCGCCGAGAACGCGTGGTTCATCCGTGAGCGCGAGGAGGGTCAAGCCGGGCGCGAGGTCGCCGACATCGTGCGTGAGATGGCTTCACTCGCCGATGGGATGACGATGAGCGCCAAGAAGGACCCGCTCGCCAATATCGGCGGCTGGCTGGCGTGCAACGACGACGCACTCGCCGAGTCGTTCCGGAACATGTTGATCCTCACCGAAGGCTTCCCCACCTACGGCGGGCTCGCCGGTCGGGACCTCGAGGCCATCGCGCAGGGGATCCGGGAGGCCGTCTCGCACGACTACCTGCGTTACCGGATCCAATCGACGGCATACCTGGGCGAGGCCCTGCAGCGGACCGGTATCCCGGTCGTCATGCCGATCGGTGGCCACGCCGTCTACCTCGACGCTCGTGGGCTCCTCCCCCATATCCCTCCGCTGCAGTACCCGGGTCAGTCGCTCTCGGTGGCGCTTTACGAGGCCGGCGGCATCCGCAGCGGCGAGATCGGCACCGTGATGTTCGGCCTCCAGAGCGATGGCACCGAGCAGGCGGCGACGATGGACCTCGTGCGGCTGGCCATCCCGAGGCGCACCTACACCCAGAGCCACATCGACTACGTCATCGAGGTATGCCAGGCGGTCGCCGAGGAGGCCTCCGGCCTTCGTGGCTACCGGATCACCGAGCAGGCGCCTCAGCTGCGCCACTTCACGGCCCGTTTCGAACCTCTGCGCTGACCCGGCCAGCGGGCTCAAACGACCCAGCAGCCGGCCGCGCGACAATGGAAGCCGATCGGGGCCGCTCCACATCTATGCGAACGGCGAGTCGCTACTGCAGACGACGACCAGTACCTTCTCCTCCCTCTCGGGGGTGCGCTACGTCGTGGGTTACCAGTCCCAGGCTCGGGGGCACCCTCAGGGTCGTCAGCAGCTGACGACCCCAACCGCCGGCATGTGGTCAGCCCATGGTCTTGGCGCCGTCCAGGGACTCCCGGATGATGTCGGCGTGGCCGGCGTGCTGGGCCGTCTCGGCAACGATGTGCAGCAGCACCTGGCGGGCGGACCAACGGGCACCTGGCTTGTACCAAGGGGCGTCGGGCAGAGGCTGCGAGGCGTCGAGGGAGGGCAACGAGGCCACGAGGCCGTCGGTCCGGCGAGCCACCTCGTCGTAGTTCTCGAGCAGGCCCGCCAGCGTCTCTCCCTCCAGCATGTGAAAGCCAGCTGCGTGTGACTTCATGGCCGCCTCGTCGCCGGATCCGATGGCGACGGGTCCCCGCACGATGAAGTCGGCCCAGCGCTGCTCGGCCCGGGTCACGTGCTTGATCAGGCCACCGAGGCAGAGCTCACTGACGGTGGTGCGCTGGCGTGCCTGTTCGTCGGTGAGATCCCTGACGGTGTGGCGCAGGAAGGACCGATGGGTGGACAGCGTCTCCAGAAAGTCGGCCCGCTCCCGGTCCTCGGCAACTTTCTCGGTTTTCATGGTTCCCTACCGTAGCCACCGGTTCACCAGGCGATACGGTCGGGTGGCCCCGTCAGGCGTCGACGTCCTTGAGCTCGCGCCAGCGGAAGCAGCTCGTCACGTGATCCATGACCAGGCCGGTCGCCTGAAGGTGGGCGTAGCAGACAACCGGCCCCAGAAACGTGAATCCCCGTCGCCGCAGGTCTCCGCTCACTTGCTTCGACAGCGGCGTCTCGGCCGGGATCTCCGAGTCTGCACCCCAGGTGTTGACTATCGGCACGCCATTGACAAAGTCCCAGATGTAGCTGTCGAAGGTGCCGAACTCCCGCTGGATCTCGAGAAACGCCCGGGCATTTCCGATCGCGCTCTCCACCTTGCGACGGTTGCGGATGATGCCGGGATCACCGAGAAGTCGCTCGACGTCGGTCGACCCGAGCCGGGCGAGCGCGTCGGGGTCGAAATCGCAGAAAGCTCGCCGATACCCGCCCCGGCGTTTGAGGATCGTGACCCAGCTCAAGCCGGCCTGCGCCGACTCGAGGATCAGGAACTCGAAATGCCGGCGATCGTCGTGCACCGGCACGCCCCACTCCTGGTCGTGATAGGGCTGCAGGAGCGTACCGGACGCCCAGCGGCAGCGCGTGGGTTCCGGAGAGGTCGCGGCATCCGGCTCAACTTCGTGCATCGCCGAGTTGTAACAGACCTTTGCCAATGCGTTCAAAGCAGGCGGAGCTGCTCATTCGACGAACGCACGCGCTGGGCCCGGCCCCGGAGGATCTGTTTCTCACCGGCACTCGCGGCTCGCGCGGCCGGCGCTGCGGGCGAGCAGCGCCCCGCAGAGCGGCGCCCGGCAGAGCGGCGCCCGGCGGAGCGGCGCCCGGCGGATTCCTCTACCGCTCGCACGACATCGGCGATGCGCTGTTGTTCGGCTCGCGGCTGGTAGGAGCCTTTGCGAAAACGTTCTACACAAGGGGCTACGAGCTCGGGCCGAGCTCTGCTGAGCCACCCGAGGTAATGCTCACGGACCCCGGGACGCAGATGGAGGGCGGAAGGTGTCACCGAGACCGCCCCTGCCTCGAGGCACGCCTGGGTCACCGCTCGCAACTGGTCGTCGGAGTCCGACAACCCAGGTAAGACCGGTGCGATCAGCACGCCGCAACGCACGCCTGCCTCGTTCAGCCGCGCGACGGCCTCCAAACGCTTTTCCGGGGAGGGCGCCCCTGGTTCGGTGAGCCGCCACACGTCGCGGTCGATGGTGCCGATCGAGAGGGCGAGCCTGACGCGCATACGCCTCGCGGCCTCCACAAGCAATGCCAGGTCTCGCAGGACCAGCGTCGACTTCGTCAGGATGCTGAAGGAGTTGCGGGCATCTGCGAGCACTCCGACGATGCCCTGGGTGAGGTGGTACCTGCCCTCGGCCTTCTGGTAGGGATCGGTGTTGGTCCCCATGGCGATGGGGTCGCCCTGCCATCGAGGCGATCGCAGCTCGGCGCGGAGCCGGTCGACGGCATTGACCTTGACGACGATCTTGCGATCGAAGTCTTCGCCCGTTCCGAACCCGAGGTATGCGTGCGTCGGCCTCGCAAAACAGTAGGTGCACGCGTGGCTGCATCCCCGGTAGGCGTTGAGCGTGTAGCCGAACGGCATCCTGGAGGCCACCGGCACCTTGTTGATGATGGCCCGTGCATTGACTTGGAAGAACTCCATACCACGGTATTCCCCGGTGCCCACGTGGCGCTCGCCGAGAGCCGACTGCGGAAACAGCATTCCGGACTCCTCCTGCCAGGCGAGGCGCCACCGGAGCTGGCCCGGTTCCCCCTGCTCGCCCATCGCGACAGCTTATCGAACATACGTACGCCTCGGTGAATCCGCCCCGCGTCGCCGAGTTGGCCATAGGGTGGCTACGTGGCCCGAGTACCGGCGGCTGTCACAGCCATCACCGATCCGAGCGAGCGCGAGCTCGTTCAACGTGCGTTCGAGGTGTCTTTCAAGGCGTACGCGCCGAGTTCCAAGTTCCACGTCGGCGCGGCCGTGAGGACGACGAAGGGCACCTACGTGGGCTGCAACGTCGAGAACGGGAGCTACGGGCTGACATCGTGCGCAGAACGCAACGCCGTGTTTGCCGCGATCACAGCCGAGGGCGGCAAGACCCGGATCGAGGCGGTGGCTGTGTACGCTCGATCACCCGGCAAGAAGGTGAAGACAGCATCACCGTGTGGCGCGTGTCGTCAGGTGCTCGCCGAGTTCGGGCGCCACGCGGTCGTCACGTTTCTCGAAAACGGGCGGTTCCGCTCGATGACGCTGGACGAGCTGCTACCCGCCGCCTTCGAGTTGTACTGAGGCCGACCCAGAGCCCGAAGGCCGACGAGACCTGGGAGACGGTCGCTGCGAGCTCGGCAATCCGCTCGCTGAGCTCGGGCCAGGACTACCTGATCTTGCTGAGGTCGAGGGTCACGACCCGGCTCCTTTGTTCAGAGAAGGCCCTCGGCCTGCAGCACGGGGACGGTGGCAGCAAAGGCCTCGACGGTCTGTCCGAGATCGCGTTCGCAGTGCGCAGTGCTCACGAAACCCGACCCGTGGAACAGCTGCACGCCCCCGAGGAGCATGCCGCAGTGCAACTCGGAGGAGAGCAACGGCCCGAGCCCGGCTTTGAGCTCGGACAACGGGAGCGATTCCGGCTCACCCTCGTGACCGAGCAGGAGGTGGAACGTCGAGGACTCGCCGTAGGCGCGGCCCGCAACGCCACAGCGGTCCAGCACTGCGCTGAGCTCGCGCCGGAGCTCGGCAGCGAGTCGCGCTGCGCTGTCCTGGGCCTCGCCCGAGGCGACCTGGCGAAGGGTGACGATCCCGGCGGCGGCCGCAACCGGGTGCGCGTTGTGCGTGCCAGGATGCGTGACCCGGCGGGGATCGCCGCGGGACAGCGCCAGAGCGCCGAGCAGGTCGGCGCGGCCGCACACCGCTCCCCCGGGCATGCCGCCGGCGAGGATCTTCCCGAGCGCGGTGAGGTCCGGTTGCACGCCGACAACTTGCTGGACCCCGCCTGGAGACCACCGGAACCCGGACACGACTTCGTCGAAGATGAGAACGGTGCCCGACTCGAGCGTCAGACGCCGCACCTCCTCGAGGAAACCCGCCGGCAAGGGCACCATCCCACACGCCGCCCCAGACGCCTCGAGGATGAGCGCGGCGACGTCGCCGTCGGCAAGGACCTCTCGGACCGCTTCGGCCTCCGCCGGGATCACGACCACGTCGGCTTGGAGAGCGGGTGGGATACCGGCCGTGTCGGGCCCGTTGAAAGGCGGATCGGTGCCGAACGCGACCTGTCCGCCCCAACCGTGGAAGTGACCGGCAAGCTTGGCGATCCTCGGACGACCCGTCGCCGCGCGCGCCAGGCGCAGCGCCAGCATGCACGCCTCGGTTCCACTCGAGGTGAAGCACACCTGCTCGGCAGAGGGCACCAGGGCGACGACTGCCTCGGCCCACTCACATTCGAGCTCGTTGCTGGCCCCCGCGTGCAGGAAACGGCCCGCCTGCTCCTGAATCGCTGCGACCACTTCTGCGTTGGAATGCCCGAGAAGCAACGCTCCATGACCCATGACGTAGCAAACGATCTCGTGCCCATCGAGGTCCCACTTCCGCGAACCCGCGGCTGTGGCCACGGCGACCGAGAACGGGTCCGCTCGCCGGACGTCGTGAGTGACGCCGGCTGGAAGCGACCGGCGCGCCCGCGTGCTCAGCGCCCCGGAGCGAGGGTTCTCCCTCGCCCATCGCGCCGCTAGCCGCCCGACGACCGCGGGCTCAGAGCTACTCAGCGTCGTGGCAGACGGCTTCCACGTTGTTCCCGTCGGGATCGCGCACGAACGCCGCGTAGTAGTGCTCGTGGTACTCGGGCCACGCACGCGGCTCGTGGAGCACGGGGGCGCCGAGAGACACGGCCGCATCGAAGAAGGCCCTCACGCCGGCCCGGTCCTTCGCCCTGAACGCGACGTGGACCTCACGATTCGGCTCGCCGGAAACCAGCGGGCCCACCCAGAATTCCGGCTTTCCCTCGAGCCCGTAGCCGATGACCTCGCCGAAATCCATCACCCGGCTGGCGCCGAGCGGAGCAAGGACACCGTCGTAGAACAGGGAGGCTGAGCTCGGGTCCGCGCACTGAACAGACAGATGATCCAACATGACCCGGATCATACGGCCATGGCCCCAGTGTCGTCAGCGCCTTCGAGGGCTGTGTGACCAACGCTCGGTGCGCGAGACTTCGTGGTTCAGATGGCTGCTCGACTCAGGCACTCTTTCTCTCGCGCAATGGCCGACCAGGCGGACTTTTCGGTCGTCGTCCTCGCTGGTCCCCTCGAGGCCGCACGCCGCCGGGGCGCGACCAGCACGCTGTTCCTCGTCGATATCGACAACTTCCACGTCCTCAACAACGGCCTTGGACGCGCCCTCGGCGACGGGGTGCTGAGGGTCGTCGCCCAACGGCTGGAGCAGAGCGTTCAGAACCTCGGGGACTGCCTTGTGTGCGGTGGCGACAGGTTCATGGTGCTGGTCAGCGGGACCACGGCAACACCGCCGATCGACGCCATCGCCGACCGGTTGATCGACGCTGTGCGCATGCCGATTCGCCTCGAGGAAGGCGAGGCGGCGCCCTTGGTGGTCTCAGCCAGTGTCGGAAGTGTCCTCGACGACGGGGCAGGCGTCGACGAGCTCGTCCGTTGCGCCGATATCGCTCTCCACCAGGCCAAGACCAAGGGACTGAACGGCCACGTCAGGTTCCAGCCGGCGATGCGAGACGCCGCTGAGGCGGCGGCACACCTCGAACGCGATCTGCGGGAGGCGCTCGACACCGAGCTGTTGTTCCTCTCTTACCTGCCGGGCGTGGACATCGCCTCCGGTCGCGTGACCAGGGCGGAAGCGTTGCTCCGCTGGCGACACCCCGAGCGCGGGGTCATCCCTGCCAGCGAGTTCGTGCCACTCCTCGAACAGAGCGGAACGATCGTCGAGGTCGGTAGCTGGGTCCTTCAGGAGGCCTGCATGCAGGCCGCAGCCTGGCAGCGACGCGGGATGAGCATCGCAATCCACGTGAATCTCTCAGCACGCCAGCTGGGCGCGGAGGTCCTCCTCGGGGATCTGCGCGATACCCTCAGGACGAGTCGACTCAACCCAGCCCGTCTCGTGCTCGAGGTCGCCGAGGCCACTATCGCAAGAGACACGGCCGCCATCGCAGAACGCCTCGCTGAGTTCAAGGCTCTCGGTGTCCATATCGCCATGGACAGCTTCGGAGCCGCCTACGCCACTTTGAACCAGTTGAAGCTCCTCCCGCTCGACATCGTCGAGTTCGACCGCTCCTTGATCGCAGACCTCGGCAAGCAGGACTCGGCCGCCTCCCTGATCCGCCTTCTCGTGCAGATCGCTGACAGGCTAGGGCTGGGGACCCTCGCCGCGGGCGTCGAGGACGAGTGCCAGCTCGAAGAGCTCCGCGATGCCGGCTGCGCAGGAGCGCTCGGCTATCTGTACTCCCAGCCGGTGGATTCCGATGCCCTGGACAGGCTCTTCCGGGACTTCGAGGCGCAGACCCCGACCGCGTGGTCCGCTGCAGGAGGCGGGAGCCTCGTCGATGAGGACGAGGCCGTCGAGGACGAAGTCGTCGATGCAGACCAGGCGGTGGAAACCCGATGACCCGTCAAGCTCGACCGAGCGGCTCGAGCGAGCCTCGAGGCGGGCCACGCCAGATGGACATGGTGAGCCTCATCTGCTCGAAACGGGACGGCCGCGAGCTCACAGACGCCGAGATCGACTGGGTCATCGGTGCTTACGTCGATGGCGCGGTCGCGGACGAGCAGGTCGCCGCCTTCTTGATGGCGGTCTTCTGGCGTGGCTTGTCGGTCGCCGAGCTGTCCAGGTGGACGAGCGCGATCATCGCCTCAGGAGAGCGGATGGACCTCTCCGGCCTGTCGCGACCCACGGTCGACAAGCACTCGACGGGTGGCGTAGGCGACAAGGTGTCGCTCGTCCTGGCTCCCCTCGTGGCAGCCTGCGGAGCCGCAGTGCCACAGCTGTCGGGACGAGGGCTCGGCCACACGGGTGGCACCCTCGACAAGCTGGAGGCAATACCGGGATGGCGCTCGGAGCTCTCCAACCGCGAGATACTCGCCCAGCTCGAGGAGGTCGGCTGCGTCATCTGCGCGGCCGGCGCCGGCCTTGCCCCGGCGGACCGCAAGCTCTACGCGCTGCGCGACGTGACCGGGACCGTGGAGTCGATCCCGCTCATCGCCGGGTCGATCATGTCGAAGAAGATCGCCGAGGGGACCCAGTCACTCGTCTTGGACGTGAAGGTCGGCTCGGGTGCGTTCATGGCCGACCGGGGCCGGGCCACCGAGCTTGCCCGGACGATGGTTCGCCTCGGCCGTGACCACGGGCTCAGGGTGACGGCGCTGCTGAGCGCGATGGACGCTCCCCTCGGGCGAGCGGTCGGCAACGCGCTCGAGGTCGCCGAGTCCGTAGAGGCGCTCTCGGGAGGCGGTTCGCCCGATCTCGTGGAGCTCACACTCGCGCTCGCACGAGAGATGCTCGCCCTGGCCGGGATCCGGGCCGATCCCGCCGTTGCACTCCGGGACGGCTCGGCCCTGGAGCGGTACCGGGCCATGGTCGTAGCCCAGGGAGGCGACCCCGACGCTCCCCTGCCTCGCGCGGCCCATGTCGAGATCGTGACCGCCGACCGTTCGGGCATCGTCGGGCGGCTCGATGCCCGGGCGGTCGGGGCCGCAGCGTGGCGCCTCGGGGCCGGAAGGGCACGCAAGGAGGATCCCGTGAGCGCCACCGCGGGCGTCGTGTGCCACGTGAAGCCTGGTGACGAGGTGGCCGAGGGTCAGCGCCTCCTCGAGCTTCACACCGATCAATCCGAGCGTCTCGACTGGGCGCGTGAGGCGCTCAAGGGCGCGATCTCCATAGGCGAGCAGTCCACACTGCCCGGGCCAGTTGTGCTAGAGGTGATCGCGTGAGCGTCAGGCTTGGGCTCGACCAGATCCGCAGCGCGCCGAAAGTGCTCCTCCACGATCACCTCGACGGCGGCCTGCGGCCGGCAACGGTGGTGGAGCTCGCCGCCGAACAGGGCTACCGGGAGCTGCCGACGACCGATCCGCAGGAGCTCGCGGCGTGGTTCGTGTCGGCTGCGCCCCGACACGACCTGGTGCGCTACCTGGCGGGCTTCGCCCACACCGTCGGCGTGATGCAGACTTGCGAGGCGCTCGAGCGCGTCGCGACCGAGTGCGTCGAGGACCTGATCGAGGACGGGGTCGTCTACGCCGAGGTGCGCTTTGCCCCCGAGCTTCATACCGAGCGCGGCCTGACGACCGAGCAAGTGGTCGAGTCGGTGCTCGCGGGCTTCGACGGCGCGACGGCGCGTGCCGCCGTGGCAGGGCGGCCGATCACCGTCCGCACTCTGCTCACGGCCATGCGCACCGCAGCCCGTTCACGCGAGATCGCCGAGCTCGCAGTGAGGTACCGGGACGCCGGGGTGGTCGGCTTCGATGTCGCGGGCCCCGAGGCCGGCTATCCGCCGACAGCTCACCTCGATGCCTTCCACCTCGTGCAGCGCGAGAACTTCCATGCCACCGTGCATGCTGGCGAGGCGTTCGGCCTCCCCTCTATCTGGCAGGCGATCCAGTGGTGCAACGCCGAACGGCTCGGCCACGGGGTTCGCATCGTCGACGACATCGTCGTCGGCCCCGACGGTGGCGCCTCGCTCGGCCGGCTGGCGAGCTACGTGAGGGACCGGCGGATACCGCTCGAGATGTGCCCTACCTCGAACGTGCACACCGGGGCGGTGCCTTCGCTCGCCGATCATCCGATCGGGCTACTGCGCCGCCTCAGGTTCAGGGTCACGGTGAACACGGACAACCGCCTGATGAGCGGCATCAGCCTCTCCTCGGAGCTGGCAGGGCTGGTCGAGACCTTCGACTGGTCGTGGAGGGACATCAACTGGCTCACGATCAACGCGATGAAGAGCGCCTTTTGCCCCTTCGAAGAGAGGCTGGCGTTGATCGACGGCCGGATCAAGCCGGGTTTCGCCGCGCTCGACCCTGATTGCACCCGAGCAAGGCCCTCGCAGGAGACGTACATAGCTCACGGTTCGCTCGCCGACGAGCCCTTGATCGACTGACAACGCGCCGCGACCTCGTCCTTGAGCGGGCGCAGGAGACGGTCGGCCCGGCGCCGTGCCTCGGCCAGGCGCCCGAGTGGCACCGGCCCGGTGACGACCTCGAAGTAGCCCTTCAGTTTCGGCTCCGTACCGCTCGGTCGCAGCACCACGCGAGCCCCCTGCTCGAGCCGGAGAACGAGGGCATCGGTGGGGGGAAGCTCCCCGTTGCCATCCGAGAGGTCCACGAGCTCGGTCACGGCCAGGCCGGCGAGGGCCGCGGGCGGGTCCCTGCGCCAGCGGCTGACGATCTCGGCCATCTCGTCTTGAGCGGTCGGACCCGCAAGCCGCAGCGACCACTGCGCGGTCAAGTGCACACCGAAACGGGACGCGAGGCAGTCCAGCCGGCCGACCACCGATGTCCCCTGGGCCTTGGCGCGTGCCGCAAGCTCGGCGGCAACCAGTGCGGCCGACAGCCCGTCCTTGTCGGAGACGGCGTCTCCCACCTCGTAGCCGATCGCCTCCTCGTAACCGAAGACGAGCCGGAACCCGGGACGGCGCAACGCCGCTCTGGCGATCCACTTGAAGCCGGTGAGCGTCTCGACGTAAGCGACCCCGGCCGCTTCGGCCATCGCCGACAGCATCGTCGAGGAGACGATCGTCGTCGCCACCAGCCGGTCGGCACCAATGGTCGAGCTGAGCACGTGATCGGCGAGAAGCACACCGAGCTCGTCACCGGTCAGCACTCTCCACGCCCCGCTCGTCGGGTCCGGCACCGCGACAGCCAGGCGGTCGGCGTCGGGATCGTTCGCCAGGACGAGGTCCGCACCGAGCCGGGTCGCGTCCGCGAGCGCGAGGTCGAGCGCGCCGGGCTCCTCGGGGTTGGGAAAGGGCACCGTGGGAAAGTCCGGGTCGGGTGCGGCCTGAGCGGCGACAACAGACACCGGCCCGAAACCGGCTTCTTCCAAGAGACTCGGGAGAACCTCCCCTCCAACCCCGTGCAGCGGCGTGTACACGATCCGGAGTCGCCGCGCCCCCGCCGGGTCGAGAAGACTGAACGCGGCGCGCCGGTAAGCCCCGAGGAGCTCCGCCTCGTCGATGAGCTCGACAGGCGGGGCGGCGACCCGACCCGGCGACGTCATCGAGGTCGTCGGCGAATCGGTCGTTCTCGCCGCCACGATCCTCACCGCCTCGGAGATGCACGAGTCGTCCGGAGGTATCACCTGGGCGCCGTCTGCCATGTAGAGCTTGTAGCCGTTGTCGGATGCAGGGTTGTGGCTTGCGGTGATCATCACCCCCGCGGCCGCACCGAAGTGCTTGACGGCAAAGGCTGTCACGGGGGTCGGCAGTGGGCGGGAAACGACTCGGACACGTAGCCCTGCGGCGGCGGCGATCGTTGCGACGTCGCCGGCGAACTCGTCCGATCCGTGGCGGGCGTCGCGTCCCACGACAATTCCACGCCGCGCGGCCTCGGCGCCTTGGTCGAGCACCCACTGCGCCACGCCGGCCGTCGTCCTGCGAACGACCAGCCGGTTCATCCGGGCAGGGCCGGCACCGAGCGCGCCACGAAGCCCTGCAGTCCCGAACATGAGCGGGTGCTCGAACCGGGCCCGCACCTCGGCGCCGTCCCCGGCCTCGAGGAGTGCCGCTAGCTCCGTCCGGGTGGAGGGGTCAGGATCCGCCGCCATCCACGCCTCCGCCTCGGCGGCGAGGGCGGCGGAGACAGGCTCGGCCTTCTCGTGCCCGACCGTCACAGCCGCGTCAGCACGCCCGCCAGCAGCTCGACCAGGTAGGGCGCTGCCGCTGCACCGACAGCCAGCACATCCTCGTGATCGAGCGGAGTCGGGCTGACGCCCGCCGCCAGGTTGGTGACGAGCGAGATGCCCAGAACCGACGCCCCCAGGTGGTGGGCGGCGATCGCCTCGAGTGCCGTTGACATCCCCACCAGGTCCGCGCCCGTCCGCCGCAGCATCGCGACCTCGGCGGGCGTCTCGAAATGTGGACCTCCGAGGGCCGCGTAGACGCCTTCGGTGAGCGCGGGATCCACCTCTCCCGCCAGCGCACGCAGCTTTGCCGGGTACAGATCGGTGAGATCGACGAAACGCGCCCGGTAACCCGCCGGAGGCGCCGGGCCGCTGAGCGGCGAGGCTCCCATCAGGTTGAGGTGATCCCGGATCAGCACCGCCTGCCCAGGCTTCATGGCTGGATCGAGGCCGCCGGCGGCGTTCGTCAGGACAACGACCCGGGCACCGGCGATCACCGCGGTCCGGACCGGGTGGACCACCTCGGCCGGGGAACGGCCTTCGTAAAGGTGGGTGCGCCCGACGAACAAGAGGACCCGGTGGTCGCCCACTGTGAGCGAGCGCAGCTCACCGTGGTGGCCGGCAACCGTCGGCGTCGGGAATCCTGGGAAGTCACTGGCGGCCCGCTCGGCCTCTGCGGTCCCGAGCCCGTCGGCGACGCCCTGCCAGCCGGAACCGAGAACGATCGCCACGTCGTGGGGCGGAGCTCCCGCCCAGCGGTTCACCTCGGCGGCGGCCTCGGCTGCAAGTTCGAACGGGTCCCACGTGGCATTCGCGGCCGTCATTGAGCGAAAGGCTAGATCCGACACGCTTGCCCGGCACGCGTTACGGCGAGGTGCTCAGAGCCCGACGGGGTGCCACACGGTCTTTGTCTCCAGAAACGCCAGCATCCGACGCGGCGTGGGAGCCTCGGCCCAGTCGGGCTCGCACGCTTGTGGAAGCAGCACGCGTTTCACGTTGCTCACCGCGGCGCGCTCGAGCTCGACCACGAGCGAGGCCGGCGCGCCCGTCAGATCGAGTGCGTCGACGTCGCGATGGGCGGCGAGCACCGGCGCGAGCTCGGCTACCTGGCCGGTGAGCAGGTTCACGACGCCTCCGGGAAGGTCAGATGTGGCGAGCACCTCAGCAAGGGTGATGGCCGGCAGGGGCCTCGTCTCACTGGCAAGGAGCACGGCCGTGTTCCCAGTTGCGATCACTGGCGCAAGCACGCTCACCAGCCCCAGGAGCGAGGACGACTGCGGCGCGACCACTCCCACGACGCCGGTGGGCTCGGGCACGCTGAAGTTGAAGAACGGCCCGGCAACGGGATTGGAGGAGCCGGCAACTTGCGCCACCTTGTCCGACCAGCCGGCGTACCAGACCCAACGGTCGACTGCGGCATCGATGCTCGCCGCCGCCGCCTCCTGGCTCGTCCCCTCGCTCGAGCTGATCTCATCGGCGAACTGGGAACGCCGGCCGTCGAGCATCTCGGCGACACGGTAGAGGACCTGTCCCCGGTTGTACGCGGTTGCGCCGGACCAGCCGGCGAGTGCATTGCGCGCAGCAACGACGGCGTTGCGCAGGTCCTTTCGTGACCCAAGAGCCGCGTTGGCGAGGAAACTACCGTCCGAGGCCACCACGGCATAGGACCGACCGGACTCCGAACGCGGGAACGCCCCTCCGATGTAGAGCTTGTAGGTCTTGCGCACCACCAAGCGTTCGTCAGACATCGAGGTACGCCGCCAGCCCGTGCCGGCCGCCCTCCCTGCCGAAGCCCGACTCGCGATAGCCGCCGAAGGGGCTCGTGGGATCGAAGCGGTTGAAGGTGTTTGCCCAGACCACGCCCGCCCGCAGATGCTGAGCCATCCAGAGGATCCGGCTTCCCTTCTCTGTCCACACGCCTGCCGAGAGTCCGTACGTGGTGTTGTTCGCCTTTGCCACCGCCTCCTCGGGAGTGCGGAAGGTGAGGACGGAGAGCACCGGTCCGAAGATCTCCTCTCTGGCGATGCTCTGGGAGGGTGAGACGTTCGTGAACAGCGTTGGGGGGAACCAGTAACCGTGCGCCGGAAGAGCGCAGCTGGGTGACCAGCGCACGGCACCCTCGGCTTCTCCTTCCTCCACGAGGCTGCGGATCTTCTCGAGCTGGTCGGCGTTGTTGATGGCACCGAGGTCGGTGTTCTTGTCGAGCGGGTCGCCGACGCGAAGAGTCGACAGGCGACTCTTCAGCCGCTCGACAACGGTGTCTGCGATCGACTCTTGCACCAGTAGGCGGGAACCTGCACAGCAGACCTCACCCTGGTTGAAGAAGATGCCGTTGACGATGCCCTCGATCGCCTGGTCGAGGGCGGCGTCCTCAAAGACGATGTTCGCCGCCTTGCCACCGAGCTCGAGTGTCAAGTGCTTGCCCTTCCCGGCGAGCGCGCGCTGGAGATCCTTGCCGACCTCGGTCGAACCGGTGAAAGCCACCTTGTCGATCCCCGGGTGGGCAACAAGCGCCGCCCCGGCGACGGACCCGGCGCCGGTGAGAACGTTGACCACGCCAGGCGGCAGGTCGGCCTGCTGGATGATCTCGGCAAGCAAGAGGGCTGTCAACGGCGTCGTCGTTGCCGGCTTCAACACGCAGGTGTTGCCGGCCGCGAGCGCTGGTGCAAGCTTCCATGCCGCCATCATCAACGGGAAGTTCCAGGGAATGACCTGACCGGCGACTCCAATGGGGGCTGGATTGGGCCCGAAACCCGCGTGCTCGAGCTTGTCCGCCCAGCCCGCGTAGTAGAAGAAGTGAGCTGCCGCCAACGGGACGTCGACGTCGCGCGATTCGCGAATCGGCTTGCCGTTGTCGAGGCTTTCCAGAACGGCGAGCTCGCGCGACCGCTCCTGAATGATGCGCGCGATTCGGAAGAGGTACTTCGCCCGCTCAGCACCCGCCATCGGGCCCCAGACAGTCTTCTGGGCGCGCCCGGCCACTTCCACGGCCCGATCGACGTCGCGAAGGCCGGCGGCGGCAATTTCCGCGAGCACCTCCTCGGTGGCGGGGTTCTCCGTCCTGTAGCTATCGCCGTCGACCGGCTCGACGAAGGCGCCACCGATGAACAGGCCGTAAGAAGACTGCAGGTGCACGATGGAACGGGACTCAGGCGCTGGGGAGTATTCCCAGACCACGTGCTCAGGCTGGTCGGTTCGGTAGGTCTTGCTCATTCGAAGCTGAAGTCCTCCCTCCCTGCGTAGGCGCCGCTCAGCTGCTTGGAGCGCTGCATCAGCAAGTCGTTGAGAAGGCTCGACGCCCCGAAGCGGAACAGGGACGGGTCCAGCCAGGCCTCGCCGACGGTCTCGTTCACGATGACCAGGTACCTGAGGGCATCTTTCGCGCTGCGGATGCCACCGGCAACCTTCACGCCGACGAGCGCGCCGGTGAGCCCGGCGAAGTCTCGCACGGCCTCCAGCATCACGAGCGCGACAGGTAGCGTCGCCGCCGGGCTGACCTTGCCCGTAGAGGTCTTGATGAAATCGGCGCCACCCACCATCGCAAGGTAGCTGGCCCGGCGCACGTTGTCATAGGTGGCCAGTTCCCCCGTCTCGAGGATGACCTTGAGGTGCGCCTGCCCACAAGCCTCCTTCACGGCCTGCACCTCCTCGAGGACCAGACCGTACCGGCCGCTCAGGAACGCTCCCCGGTCGATGACCATGTCGATCTCGTCGGCACCGCCCACAACGGCGTCTCGCACGTCGGCGAGCTTGACTGCGATCGAGGCCCGCCCCGAGGGGAAGGCCGTCGCCACCGATGCCACCGCCACGCTGCTACCTGCCAGCGCCCGCTTGGCGACGGGCACGAGGTCGGGGTAGATGCACACGGCGGCGACCGGGGGCACGGCCGCGTCGGCGGGGTCAGGTCGGCGCGCCTTGGCGCACAGGCTCATGACCTTCCCAGGGGTGTCGGCTCCCTCGAGGGTCGTGAGGTCGATCATGCGCACCGCCATCTCGAGGCCCCACAGCTTGGAGGATGTCTTGATCGATCGGGTGGCCAGCGACGCCGCCCTCGCCTCGGCGCCGACCTGGTCGACCCCGGGCAGGCCGTGCAGGAAACGGCGCAGGTCCGCTTCCGAGCGTCCCACCTCCGCGAGCACCTCACCGACAGCGGGGCTGCCCGCACCGACAGCGCCCCCGAGCGGCCGAGGAGTGCGCTGGAGCTCGAGCCGGCCAGGCGGCCCCGAACGACCCGGCACAGTCGTCATTGCCTCGCTGTCCATTCGCCTACCTCTCGGGTCGGTGCGAGATCGAGCCTATCCTGCGGCCGCCGCGCATTGAACGCCTGGTCCAGGCAGGACGCGCCCGTTGATGCAGTAGGTCGATCGAAGTCGAGCGGTTAGAGGAGAATGCCGAGATGGCGAGATCAAACACGACGAGCTTCGGAGTCCGCTCCGAGGTCGGACAGCTCCGCCAGGCCATAGTTCACCGGCCGGGGCTCGAGCTTTCGCGACTCACCCCGCAGAACATCGGTGAGCTGCTCTTCGATGGCGTGCTCTGGGTGACGAGAGCCAAGCAAGAGCACGACGCGTTCGTCGAATCCCTCCAGGACAAGGGGGTCCGCGTGCACTACTTCGCGCAGCTGCTCGCCGATGTCCTCGAGATCAGCGAGGGTCGCGCTTTCGTGCTCGATCGCATTTGCACCGCGGAGATCCTCGGACCAACGCTCGTCGATCCACTTCGCAAGCTCTTCGAGGATCTCGATGGCGAAAGCCTCGCAACGTTCCTCGTCGGAGGTGTCCTCAAGGGCGACCTGCACCCGATCAGGGCGAACAGCTTGAAGTGGGAAACGCTTCATGCCGATGACTTCCTGCTCGCGCCCTTGCCGAACCACCTCTTCCAACGGGACAACTCCTGTTGGATCTATGGCGGTGTGTCGATCAACCCGATGGCGAAGCTGGCACGCCAACGCGAGACGCTGCACAGCCGGGCCATCTACAGGTACCACCCGATGTTTGCCAATGCGGACTTCGTCACCTACTACGGCGACGACGACCTGAACCACCTTCCCGCCTCGGTAGAAGGCGGTGATGTTCATGTGATCGGCAACGGCACGGTGATGATCGGGATGGGCGAACGCACGACCCCGATGGGCGCCGAGATCCTCACCAAGCGACTGTTCGCTTCCGGGCAGGCACACACCGTCATCGCAGTCGAGCTGCCCAAGTCCCGTTCGATGATGCACCTCGACACCGCCATGACGATGATCGACCACACCACCTTCGTCCTCTACCCGTACTTCGACCGGCAGGTCCGCTCCTGGACGATCACACCCGGCGAGGCCGGCGACTTCAATGTCTCGCGCAACCACAACCTTTCGGAAACGCTCGCGACAGCGCTCGGCGTCGACCAGGTGACCATCCTTGCCATCGACGAGGACATCCGGGCAGCGGAGGGTGAGCAATGGGACGACGGGACGAATTACTTCGCTGTGGCCCCTGGGGTCGTCTTCGGCTACGACCGCAACGTCGCGACAAACACGATGCTGAGGAGGAACGGGATCGAGGTTTTGACCGTCTCTGGGGGCGAGCTGGGGCGCGGGCGCGGTGGGCCGCGTTGCATGACGTGCCCGATCGAGCGCGACCCCGCTTAGAACGAGAGCCGCCGCGACCCTCACCGCCGCTCCGGCGCCTCCGACGCTGCGTCGAGGTCGGTCGCAGTGAACACAGCGCTCACGGTGAGGCCGGCGACGGCGGGACCTTCGGCGAGCTTGGCGGTCCCGTGGGGCTTCGCCGCCTTGGGAGCGAAGACGGCCTCGAGCCCTGTCGCGGCTGAGAGCGCAATCGCGATCGGGACACCTCCGAGTTCGAGGCCTGCGAGAACCTCCGTGCCGGGAAAATGGGCGGGGCGGCTTCAGCCACGACTTCCTGTGGTAACTCCGGCTCAGCCTCGAACAGATACTTGTCGAAGTATTAATTGGTGATCTGGCCCGGGCGGAGAGTGAACATGCCTTCGAGGCGGCAGTGGTTGATGCGGGCGGCGAGCGTCTGTCTGTCGACTGCCGCCAGTCTGGTGCGATGGCTTGAAGGGCGGTGGCAGCCTCTCCCGCTAAGCGACGATCACGACGTGATCTGCAACCTCTTCACAAACTGGCCGATGAACCAACGCCATCACTGGTCCATTGCAGGCGCGGGACTCAACATGACCACCTGCCGACAAAGTGAGGATGCGTGCTCTCGGTGATCGGCACGAGCATTGGTGAATGCCGAGAATCGGGCCGCCCTGAGCTTTCGAGTGTTGCCCCAGTTCAACAGAGCAGACCCTCCTTGAACATAGATCGACGATCCTTGAGTCTTGTGGCTGAGCCATCGCGTGCCAAGGCCTACAGGTCCCAGCCTGTCGTTCAGCCACCAGAAAAAGTGAGGGTGCTGTGATCGCTCTGACGGGGTTGGCGGATGAAACAAACTGGGTCGGCTTCCCGAAAACACAGTGCAAGCACGGGGCTCACCTATTGTCGCGGGTGACTGGAAGAGTCGGGTGGGTGAAACCTTGAAAGGCTCTGAGAACGTGAAACCGTCGCGAAAATTGGCATCCGCTCTGCGTGTCGCCTCGATTCGGCATCGCAGCTCGCAACGGATCCTCGTGCCGTTGCTTCTGCTCGCCAGCTCGCTCGGCGGCGTTCTTCTCGCCGCGCCTCCTGCGTCTGCACAGTTGACGCAGAACATCACCATGGCCGCGACCGGCTCGACGACCTTTGACCAGTCCGGCAGCTACAACGTCGACGCCACCACCAACGACGACGACCCGGGTTTCTTGCTGGTGTACAACGTCGACGCGGCCCGCAACACGGCCGACTGTTCGGTCGATGGCTCGGGCAGCGTGAGCTTCACGAGCGCGGGCGGGTGCACCATCGACGTCAACTCTGCCGCCACCGAGAACTACTACGCGGCCAACCAGGTCCAGCAGACCCTGACGGTCGCCAAGGCAACGCCCGGCAAACCGACGATCAGCAACCTCCCGACAAGCGGCACTTACGGCGACGGCTTCACCGCGACGGTGAGCACCAACGGCGACGGGGTCAAGTCGGTGACCTCCAACTCGACGAGCGTCTGCAAGCTCAGCGCCTTCAAGGTGTCCTACGTCGGGGTCGGCACGTGCTCTCTCACCGCACACGTCGCCGTTGGGACGAACTACGGCGCAGCTAACGGCACTGCCCAGAGCTTCCCGGTCGCCAAGGCAACGCCCGGCAAACCGACGATCAGCAACCTCCCGACAAGCGGCACTTACGGCGACGGCTTCACCGCGTCGGTGAGCACCAACGGCGACGGGGTCAAGTCGGTGACCTCCAACTCGACGAGCGTCTGCAAGCTCAGCGCCTTCAAGGTGTCCTACGTCGGGGTCGGCACGTGCTCCCTCACCGCACACGTCGCCGCTGGGACGAACTACGGCGCAGCTAACGGCACTGCCCAGAGCTTCCATGTCGGCCAGGGCTCTCAGAAGGTCACCTTCACCTCCACGGCGCCGTCCAACGCGACCGTGGGCGGCCAGACCTACACGGTGACGGCCACCTCCACCTCCGGCCTGGCGGTCACCTTCAGCTCCGCGACAACGTCGAAGTGCACCGTGTCGGGCTCGACGGTGAGCTTCATCGGGGCGGGCACCTGCACCATCGACGCCAAGCAGGCGGGCAACGCCAACTATGCCGCCGCCCAGACCACCCAGAGCTTCCCGATCGCCCAGGGTTCTCAGAAGGTCACCATCACCCAGCTCGCCCCGGCCTCGGCGACGACCGCGGCCGGTGAAGGCTTCACCGGCCAGCTCGAGGTCTCGGGCTCGCGTGGAACGGTCACCTACACCCAGTCGAGCGGCGCGCCTCGTCTGAAGGTTTCCTCGTCGGGCAACGTCTTGGCCCCGGCCACCTTGGCGGCAGGGACCTACAGGGCAACGGGCTCCGACTCCGACACCCACGGTGACACCGGGAAGTGGAGCTTCGCCTTGACGGAAACCGCCAAGAAGATCAGCCAGATCGCCCCGGCCAAAGGCACGACCGCGGCTGGCAAAGCCTTCACCGGCCAGCTCAAGGTCTCGGGCTCGCATGGCGCTGTCACCTACGCTCAGTCGAGCGGCGCGCCATCTGTGAAGGTCTCCTCCTCGGGCAGGGTCTCGGCCCCGGCCACCTTGGCGGCGGGGACCTACAAGGCAAAGGGCACTGAGAGAGACAGCCTCGGTGACTCCGGGTCGTGGAGCTTCGCCCTGAAAGTCACCGCCACGGCCATCACCCAGGTCGCCCCGGCCACGGGCACGGTGAGCGTCCCGGACTCCTCGACCTTCGCCGACCAGCTGGCGACGACCGGCGGCACAGGAACGGTCACCTACACACAGTCGAGCGGCGCGCCATCTGTGAAGGTCTCCTCCTCGGGCAAGGTCTCGGTCCCCGCCACCTTGGCGGCAGGGACCTACAAGGCAACGGGCTCCGACTCCGACACCTACGGCGACACCGGGAAGTGGAGCTTCGCCCTGACGGTCACCGCCAACAAGATCACCCAGGTCGCACCGGCCACGGCGACGATCAAGGCCGGCAAAGCCTTCACCGGCCAGCTCAAGGTCTCGGACTCTCATGGTGCTGTCACCTACGCCCAGTCGACCGGCGCGCCATCTGTAAACGTCTCGTCTTCCGGAGCGGTCTCGACCCCGGTCACCTTGGCGGCGGGGACCTACAAGGCAACGGGCTCCGACTCCGACACCCACGGTGACACCGGGATCTGGTCCTTCGCCCTGACGGTCACCGCCAACAAGATCACCCAGGTCGCGCCGGCCACGGCGACGATCAAGGCCGGCAAAGCCTTCACCGGCCAGCTCGAGGTCTCGGGCTCGCATGGCGCTGTCACCTACGCCCAGTCGAGCGGCGCGCCTCATCTGAAAGTTTCGTCCTCGGGCAAGGTCTCGGCCCCGGCCACCTTGGCGGCGGGGATCTACAAGGCAAAGGGCACTGACAGAGACAGCCTCGGTAACACCGGAACGTGGAGCTTCACCTTGAAACTGACCGCCAACAAGATCACCCAGCTCGCCCCGACCTCGGCGACGATCACGGCCGGCAAAGCCTTCACCGACCAGCTCAAGGTCTCGGGATCGCGTGGCACCGTGACCTTCACCCAGTCGAGCGGCGCGCAGATTCTGACTGTCTCGGCCTCGGGCACGGTCTTGGCCCCAGAGATCTTTGCGGCAGGGATCTACAAGGTCACCGGCACTGTGAGAGACAGCTTCGGTGACATCGGAACGTGGAGCTTCACCTTGACCGTCGATGCGGCTGCGTCAGCACTGGACCTCCAGGCCGCCATGGACCTGCAGCGCCACAACAAGCCTGCCGGTGACGTGCCCTCACGCACGAGCGAGGTCTGGAGGGCGGTGTCGGACGTCGGGCTCGGCAGTCCTGATCGATCTCAACGTCGGCGCTAGGGCAAGCGATGGCCGCGCTCGGGTGATCACTCCTGCCCGCTGGTCAGGGTACTCCTGACGCTGTAAGGTGTAACCTGACTAGATGCAAGGAGAAACCGAGCCCGTCGCCGACGAGGAAGCCACAATCGCTGTCTGCTCGTTCTGCTTGCGGCCCAGCACCGAGGTCACAACACTCGTCGCCGGTCCGGGAGTGTTCATCTGCAGTGACTGCGTCGCCATCTGTGGTCAGGTGATCGAGCACAACAAGCCCGCCTCCGTGCCCCGCGTTGCCCCTTGGGAACTGGAATCGAGCCTTGAAGGGGTTCTGACGAACCTCCCGCGAATAGCAGCGGCTGGGGCCCAAGTCGACCAGAACCTGGTCGAGTGGGTACGCAGGGCTCGATCCCTCGGGGCGACCTGGACACGAGTTGGCGAGGCCCTCGGCGTGACTCGACAATCTGCATGGGAGCGTTTCTCCGGCGAGGAATGAGAGCCTCACCTAGTTGACCACTTCTCTCTTACGAGAGATTATGTCATATGGTGCAGACTTGCAGTCAGATGGGTGAGGACAAGACAGGCAGACGCTGGTGGGCGTTGGTGGCGCTTTCAGCCGCCGTGCTGGTGGTCGGGGTCGACCTGACCGTGCTGAACGTGGCACTCCCCACCTTGGCAAGGTCCTTGCATGCTTCCACGAGCCAGCTCCAGTGGTTCGTGGACTCCTACAGCCTCGTACTGGCCGCGTTGCTGCTTCCGGCGGGGCTCCTGGCCGACCGCTACGGCCGCAAGCGGCTCTTGCTTGTCGCCCTGGCGGTGTTCGGAGCGAGCTCGGCCGGGTGCGCTTTCACCGGCTCTCCGGCTGCCCTCATCGCCATCCGAGCAGTGCTCGGTGGAGGTGCCGCGATAATCGTGACGGTCTCGCTCTCCATCCTGGCAGTGCTCTTCCCCACAGATGAGGAGCGCCAGAAGGCGACGGCAGTGATCATGGGTTGCACAATGCTCGGCTACCCGCTCGGTCCCTTGCTCGGCGGTTGGCTGCTCAACCACTTCTGGTGGGGGTCGGTGTTCCTGATCAACGTCCCCGTTACGGCGGTCGCCCTCGTGGCAATCGCAGTCCTGATGCCCGGGTCCCGCAGCGCCCGTCCCCCCCGACTTGACGGAGCCGGAGTTGTCCTGTCGAGCCTCGGCCTGGTGGGAGTCACCTACGGGGTGATCCAAGCCGGCCAGGACGGTTGGTCGAGCACTCGTTGCGAGGTGGCTCTCGTGATCGGGGCGGTCGCGCTCTTGGCCTTTGTCGCCTGGGAACGTCGTGTCTCCGGCCGTCATCAAGAGCCACTGGTCGATCTCGGCCTGTTCCGATCGGCTCGATTCACCTGGGGCACAGTGCTAGCCACCATGGTCTCTTTCGCGATGTTCGGGCTGCTGTTCGCGATGCCCCAGTACTTCCAGGCGGTGATGGGCCAAGACCCTTTGGGAAGCGGCATCCGCCTGCTGCCTCTGATCGGCGGGCTCGTGATCGGAGCTGCCCTCGCCACCCGGCTTCAAGCAGCCCGATCCCGCGACGAGGTGGCGACAGCCGCAACTCCGTCATCACCAAGGCTCGCTGTCAACCTCGTCGTCGCCATCGGCTTTGCCTTCATGGCCGTGGGTCTCTTCCTCGGGTCAACCACAAGAGTGAGCAGCGGCACCTGGTGGGCCGTCTTCTGGTTCATCATTTGCGGTTTCGGACTGGGCTTCTCGCTCCCGGCGACCATGAACGCGGCTCTGGGCGCGCTCTCACCGGAGCGGGCCGGCACCGGCTCCGGCTTGATCATGGCCTGTCGTCAGGTCGGCGCCACTATCGGCGTCGCGCTGCTCGGGAACGTCCTGAACTCCGAGTACCGCGACCGCGTGGACGTCGCCCATCTACCGGCCTTGGCTGCCCAGGCGGTACGCAAGGGCGTGGCCACGGGGATGGCGGCTGCACGACAACTCGGGGACGTTGCGCTCGGGCACTCCGTCCGCTCCGCCTTCGTCACATCGCTTGATGTCATGCTGTGCGTGTGCGCTGGGATCGCTGTGGGCGCGATGGCTCTGGCCCTCGTCTTCTTGCCGCGACGCCACGCGGCCGCACGAGTGCCGGTTTCCCCCGTTGTGTCGCGCATGGGAGCCGGCGCCGATGACTGAGCTCCCAACGGGCTTGAGGGAACGGAAGAAGGTCAAGACCCGTCTCGCGATCAGAGAGCACGCCATGGCGTTGTTCAAGGACCAGGGGTACGACAAGACGACTGTCGAGCAGATCGCCGCAGCCGCCGAGGTGTCTCCGAGCACCTTCTTTCGTTACTTCCCAAGCAAGGAGGAGGTCGTCCTTCAAGACGACTACGACGCACTGCTCATTGCCGCCTTCCACGCGCAAGAAGTCGAGATCCCGCCGCTGCAAGCCCTGCGGAACGCCATCGGTGAGGTCTTCTTGTCAATGCCCGAAGACCGACAAGCCCAGGAGGCTGAGCGGATCCGTCTCATGACAGCGGTGCCCGAGCTGCGGGCGCGCATGCTCGCCCAGCTTTCCGAGATGATCCAGATGCTCGCCTTGGCAGTCGCCGAGCGTGTCGGCCGGCAACCGGACGATTTCGAGGTGAGGACGTTTGCCGGAGCACTCATCGGTGTCGCCCTAAGCATCGCGGTGAGCCCTGGGGACGACTCCAGGGATGACTACCTCGAGCAGTTCGATCATGCCCTCGCACTCCTCGAGGCTGGGTTGCCGACTGGTCCGTGATGGTCCGGCCGCGCCCTTTGGATCACCTGCGGAGCATGATTCAACCGTGAAGCCGGCCCGGACGAGCTCAAGGTGATGTCCGAGCCGGTCCATCGGAAAGACGAGGGCGAGCCGGTCCGTCAGGATGACGAGGGCCAGCCGGCCCTCGAGGTCCTGCATCAGCGTCCCTACCGCTCGTGCAACCTGGCATCGAAACTGTCGCGCAATGCGTCGCCGACGAAGTTGAACGCGACCACTGTCGCCATCACGATGAGCCCAGCCGGATAGACCTCCCACCAGTAGCCGTCCAGCAGGTAGGTCGTTCCCTGCGACAGCATGCCTCCCCAGCTCACCGCGGGCGGAGGCAGGCCGAAGCCGAGGAAGCTCAAGGTGGCAAGGATGATGATCGCGTCGGCCACCTGGAACGTCGCGTTGACCGAGATCGTCCCGAGAGTGTTCGGGATGATGTGACGCCCGACGATGCGCGAGCTGCGGCCGCCCGCTGCTCGCACCGCTTCCACGAACTCCCGGGTCCTGAGCGAGAGCGTCTCGCCGCGAACCAGACGCGCGGGCCCCAGCCACGACAGCAACGAGAGCACGATGATCAACAGCGGGACCGTGGGCCTGAACACGGTGGCGAGGTAGATGAGCAGGAAGATGGCCGGCACGGCGATCACAACGTCGACGATGCGCATCATGATCGCGTCGAGCACCCCGCCCGTGAAACCGGACACGGCACCCCACAGCGTGCCGAAGCTCGTCGCCACGAGCGCCACGGCAAAGGAGATCTCGAGCGCGCTCTGGCCCCCGACCATGAGTCGTCCGAGTATGTCGAACCCGTTCGCGTCGGTGCCCAGCGGGTGCCCACGGCCTGGCGCCCGGTTCGTGAGGAGGATGTTCGCGTGGATCTGGTCGCTGTGGTACACGAGCGGGCCGAGGAAGCAGAACGCAGTGACAGCGACGACGATCCCGAGTCCCACGATCCCCAGCCGGTTGTCCACAAACGCGGCGACGAACGACTGGCCGCCGCGTTCGCGTGTCACATCCGGCGCGCGGAACGTGTCGAGGTCCGCGCCAGTGAGCTCGACTGGCACGTGCACGGTCCCGACCGAGGTAGAGACAGGCGCAGCGCGCACTGTTTCCCCGACGAGCTCAGACATAGCGGACCCTCGGGTCCAGCACTGCGTACGCGAGATCCGCCAGCAGACTGCCGAGGACGGTCGCGATCCCGACGAGCACGGTGATGCCGAGCTCTACCGGGTAGTCCGCGTTCACGGCCGCGTTGAAGTACGTGAGGCCGAGCCCAGGGAAGTTGAACACGTACTCGACGACAAGCCCGGTCGTGAGCACGGCCGGGATCGACAGGCCCAGGAGCGTGACGACCGGCACGAGCGAGTTGCGCAGCACGTGACGGGTGAGGATCACACGCGCCGGAAGGCCCTTCGAGCGGGCGACGCGGACATATTCCTGGGCGAGGGTGTCGACGGCCGCGGAACGCATGTAGCGGCTGAACAGCGCCACGTTGACGAGAGTGAGAGTCACCACGGGAAGCACGAGGGCGCGGGGGTCGGCAAGAACCCCGCCCGCCGAGGCCGCTTGGGGCGCCTCGGCGGGAAAGACGTGAAAGCTGATCGTCAACCCCGCGATGAGAAGGAGCCCGAGCCAGTACGAAGGCATGGAGTAGAGGAGAAACGCGGCGCCCGTCGCCACATGGTCGAGCGCCCGGTTCCGCCGCACCGCCTGGGCTACCCCGAGCGGGATTGCGATCAACAGCGCTAGTGCGAGCGCGATGCCGACAAGGATGAGGTCGTTCGGCAGCTGGTGGACCACGAGCGAGTCGACGCTCTGGTTAAGGCGGTAGGAGTACCCGAGGTTGCCGTGCAGGAGGTGCGAAAGGAAGGTCAGGTACTGCGCAACCACCGGGCGATCGAGCCCGTTTGCCCGGTTGAACGCGGCAATCTCCACACCACTCGCCCTGGGCCCGAGAATGGCTCGTGCAAGGCTGCCGGGGATGAGGTGCTCGAGCAGGAACACGAGCACCGTCACGCCGAGCACGACTATTGCAGCCTGGCCGAGGCGCCGCAGTGTGTAGCCGATCATGTGCGGTCCTGCCCTCCATTCGAATTGGCAGCCTGGTTCAGCCCCTCGTGAAGTACCACTCCTCGGGGCTGATGAACCCGTAGGCGTTCGGGACGAAGCCGTGAAGGTTCGACTGGACCGTCACCAGTGTGCCCGGACTGGGCTGCCAGAAGTTGGGCAGCTCGAGACGCACCTGGTCCTCATAGGCGTCGAGAGCCGCCTTGGCCCCGGCGGCCGGG
>Ga0182014_10001288_pt1 | contig 33816 bp, 24 predicted proteins | sample 612S2DmetaG_FD_120489 | JGI IMG/M metagenome (GOLD analysis project Ga0182014, IMG submission 120489) | Permafrost microbial communities from Stordalen Mire, Sweden - 612S2D metaG | ecosystem: Environmental > Terrestrial > Soil > Wetlands > Permafrost | place: Sweden: Stordalen | collected... | reverse complement strand
TCAAGCGGAACCGCACCCAGATCGACGGGCTGGAATGATCCTGGTATTCCACCTCGGCTTCCGCCAGCGCCGTGCGGTCTTTGATGCACCAGTGCACCGGCTTGAGACCCTTGTAGACGTAGCCCCGATCCAGAAACTCCACGAACGCGCCCGCGATGGCCGCCTGGTATGGAGCGCTCATCGTCAGGTACGGATCGTCCCACTGCCCCAGCACGCCCAGCCGTTTGAAATCGGTGCGCTGCAGGTCGATAAACTTCTCCGCGTACTTGCGGCAGGCGCGGCGAATCTCCACCGCCGACATTTTCGCCTTCTTCGCGCCCAGCTCCGAATCCACCTTGATTTCAATCGGCAGACCGTGGCAATCCCAGCCCGGCACGTAGGGGGAGTCGAAGCCCGCCATGGTCTTCGATTTCACGATGAAATCCTTCAGGATCTTGTTGAACGCCGTTCCCAGGTGAATCCGCCCGTTGGCGTACGGCGGCCCGTCGTGCAGAATATACGTCGGCCGCCCCGCGCGGGCGGCGCGAATCGCCCCGTAAAGGTTCTCTTTCTCCCACCGCGCGACCAGTTTCGGCTCGGCTTGCGGCAGGTTGGCCTTCATGGCAAAGGCCGTCTTGGGCAGATTGATGGTCTGCTTCAAATCTAGGTTGTGCGGGTCCATTTTCGGGAGCTAACTTCATGTTACCAATCCGCGACGGCAGGCCTCGGCGGGGTAGTGCCTGCGGGGCGCTAAACGGATCCGGGGATTTCGCAGTTAAGGCGCGGAAACCGCTCCCTTACGGTCGCGGCTCGGTTGCGGGCGCCGCGTGTTTGCAGTCACTTACCGAGCCGCGACCGTCAGGGAGCGGTCGACGAGAACTACCGTCAGGTCGATTGGCGTCGGCGAGGGAGTTCCTCTGCCGAGGCCTCGGCTCCAGGTGGTTCACGGAACGGTTCAACAGAAATGCGCTCGTAACACACGTTCAGGACGATCAGGTATTCTGTACCGCCCGGCGCTTGGAGAGCTACGCGGTCGCCCGCTGACGACTTCATCAACGCGCGCCCCAGAGGCGACACCCAACTGATGTGGTTGCGGTTGAGATCGACCTCGTCGGTGCCCACGATGCTCACCACTCGCTCCGTTCCTGCGGCGTTGGCATAGCGCACGGTCGCTCCGAAGAATGCCCGCGTCGCCGCCTGCCCCGCTCTCGGATTTTCCGGGTCCACCACTTCCGCGGCATCGATTCGCTTCGTGAGAAAGCGAATCCGCCCATCGATCTGGCGAAGCCGCCGCTTGCCGTAGTGATAGTCGGCGTTTTCACTGCGATCGCCGTTGCTCGCAGCCCACGCCACCACCTTCGCCACGGCCGGGCGTTCCCTGGTGAGCAGAAACCGGTGCTCCTCTTTGAGGCGCTGCAGCCCACTCGGCGTTATGTAGTTCTTGCCTCGCATCGCGGGCTCGTCTTCTTGCGGTTTTCTCGTAAACCCTTTTCGCATATCATAGCCCTTCAAGCGCGAATCCAGTGGGTGCCACAAGGCTCTCAGGAGTGCCACAAGGTTCTCAGGAAATGATAGTGCCATGCCTGTTCATACGCTGTCGCCTCGATTCTGCTCTGAAATGGCGCAACGCCCCAAAAGAGCTTGCCGACCAGGCGCGGATTGCTGTGAATGATCTCCGTATCCTCGCGTCTTCATATTCGCACGCAGTCCGTTACTGATCCTATCCATCATCTTGGACAAGTGCCGACGAAGGCATGGTGAGCGCGGAATTATTCGCGCAAAGTCACCTACCGTTTACTGAACCCACTGGCTGCGGGCGATCACGGCCTTTCGGTGGCAAGTGGACGGGAAACGCCCTTCCGCGGAAGTGGACGCCCGAGTTCCCAAGATGTCCCATCTAAGAAACCACAGATCAGGCCTCACAACTCGCGCCTACCGACCGACCGGGTGACAGTCGTCCAAACCGATCCACTACCTGCTTTCCGATCAACGCCGATTTCAGCCGCGACCCCCGGACGCCACGCAACTCCCCGCGCCCGCCAGTGCTTTCGATCCAGGACCGCATCAGTGCGCGTCCCGTATCATTAGGCAAACGGGCAGATGATCCTCACCGGCAACCCGGCGGACCTGCCCGTTTTTTTCTCGTCCTATTCCCGCCGCAGAGCTTCCAGCGGTTTGCGCCGCAACAGCCGCCAGGCCGGCAGCCATCCCGCGGCTATCGTAACCAGCGGCGCCGCCACTACGGCGCCCGCGATGCCTCTCCATTCCAGCGCGATTTCGAGGCGCCGAAAAAGGGCGCTGGTCAAGACCACGCCAAAGCCGCAGGCCAGCAGGCCGCCAATCGCTCCGGCCAGCAGGCCGATGGCGGCGAACTCCACCGTGTAGATCCCCGCTATCGTGCGCGGCCGCGCGCCCAGCACCGCCAGAATCCCCATTTCCCGCAGGCGCCCCGCCCGCGATGCCGCCACCATCGCAAGCAGCACGCATAATCCGCCGGCGATGGCGTAGCCGGCTACCAGCCGAATCAGCATCATGCCGTCGGCGAATACGCCGCCGATGGTCGCCCGCAGTTCCTCGGCCGTGATGGCCGCCAGCGTCGGGAAGCGCGCGCCAACGGCGTCGCGCACGGCTTCCAGGCGGTCCGGACGCACTGTAACCACTGCTTCGTCGTAGCGGTTGGGCAGGTCCAGGCCCGCCGATTCCAGCTTGAACGTGTACCAGAATCGCTCCTCGCCAAGCGACCGGTGAATCGCCGCAACTACGGCCGGAATCGTCCGTTCGCGAGCCTGGAAAGTAAGCCGCGACCCGGCCCGCAGGCCCAGCCGCGCGGCCAGGTCGTCGGCCACTGTCACCCGCATCGGCAGCCGGCCGGTGCCCGCGCTTTGATCGCACTCCACCAGGTACAGCCGTTCCGTCGCTGGTTTCCCATCGATGTCCGCCAGCCTCAGGCCGGCCATCGCAATCATCTTGACCGCCTCCGTGCCCGGCTGCGCGGAGAGGTACCGGCGCACCTGCTCGCGATGTTCGTCCTGGAAGTTGCCCACCAGCAGGTTCGCGTCGCCATACGGCAAGGCCGCCGTGGCCGCGCGCGCCACCGCTCCGGCGGTTTCGTAGGTGCCGGCAATCAGCATCAGGCCGATAGCCAGCGATACAATCATGATCGCGCTACGGCGCCTGCCCCCCTCCAGGCGGTCGACCCCCATCTTCATCATCCGCCACCCACTCCGGCCGGCCCACCACCGCAGGCAACCGAGCCCGCCGGCCGCCAGCCCAGCCGCCGCGCACGAGGCGACCGCCAGCGCGCCCAGCAGCAGAGCGGCCGTGGCCACCGAGTGCAACATGCGGACCGCGACCGCGAGCCATGCCGCGCCGGCCGCCAGCGCCGGCAGGAAAGTTTGCCGCCAGCCCGCCAGCGCCGCGCCGCGCGTTTCGATATCGCGTCGCAGCACCCGCAGCGGACGCAGCTTCCGAATCGCGGCCACGGGTTGAAGGACCATGGGGAAGATCATCGCCCCCGCCGCGATAGCGATTTCGGCCAGCGCCCAGTCTCCGCCACGCGCCGCGTCCAGAAACGGCACGTACTTGCCGCCCAGCCACAACAGGGAGCGTCGCATCCACCAGCCCAACGGAGTTCCCGCCGCCAGTCCGGCCGCCGCCAGCCACGCGGTCTCGAACCCGAAGAACGCCGCCATCTGCCACCCGCGCGCCCCCAGCATGCGCATCACGGCCAGCGTCTCCATGCGCTGCTCCAGGGCCTGCCGCACCGTCACCGCCACGCCCATCGCGCTCATGGCCAAGGCCAGAAACGCTACCACGGCGCAAAACGAAAGCACCAATTCCGCCTTCGCGATTGCCGGTCCGGCCGCGTCGCGATAGTCCGCGACCGCGCCTTCCGGCACCAACTCCTGCAGGCGGTTCCGCGCCGCTGCAAGATCGGCCCCGCGCGGCAACCGCACGAGAATCCTGTGCAGCGGCGCATTGGCGGCGCGTGCCGCGGCGATGCGCTCCAGGCCCGCCTCGGACAGAATCGCCCGCGGGCCCCAGCCGAAGACGCTGCCGAACCGCTCGGGCTCCGCCCGAACTATCGCCGCAATCCGAAACCACTGGCCGCCGATACGGATGGAGTCTCCCACGCCGGCCTGGAAGCGCCGCACGGCGGCTTCCGAAATCACCGCCGAATCGGGCGTCAGCGCCTGCCGCAGCGAAAGCCGCGGTGCCAGCGTCGGCGCACCGTAAAACGGGTACTTGCCCGGGTCGATCGCCATGATCGCCAGGTAGCCCGCGTCGGGAGACTGCGAAGACGACGCCATCGACAACAGCCAGGTGACCGGTGTCCAGTCGATGCCCTCGGCGCGCCAGCCGTCCAGCGCGGCCGCCCGCCCCTCGTCGATGGCTTCCCCCGTGTCGACGCATATATCGCCGCCCAGCCACATCCGCACATCGCGCGAGAGGACCTCGCGCGCCGCCGCATCGGCGCCGCGCACCCCGCCCACGCTGGCCACGCCGAGCGCGATCGTTGCCGCCAGGAATGCCGCCCGCGCCGGCGAGGATCGCAAGTCCCGCCAGGCCAGCCGCGCCGCGATGCGCCAGAAGCCGCCAAGCACTCGACCATTCTGGCAGGTTCCTGGCCAGGTCTGCCGAGCGGTAGCCTGTAAAGATGACCCGCGCCGTTTTCGTCTGGTTCGCCATGGCGGCAGCTGCCGGCCGCCTGGCGGCGCAGCCAGGCATCGGTCAGAATGGCGTGGTCAACGCCGCCAGCCAGATTGCGCCCACGCTGCCCGGCGGCGCGTTGGCGCGCGGTGCGCTGTTCACCATCCACGGAGTCCGATTCGGGACGGCGGGGAACCTGGCAGTCGCCATCCGCAAAGGCGAATCCGTCCTGGTCGCGCGCATTCTTTCCACCACCCCGGAGCGTATCGATGCGCTGGTGCCCGCTACCGCGCCTATCGGTCCGGCCAGCCTGGTGGTCACCGCTGCCGGCCAGCCCAGCCTTCCGTTTCCGATCGAAATCGTGGAGTCCAACCCCGGCCTGTTCAGCCGCAACGGGCAAGGCTGGGGCCCCGGCCGCATCGATAATCTCGAAGCCCCCGGTTCCCGCCGCGCCAACGCGCTGGAGCATCCCGCCCGTCCCGGCCGGCAAATTGTGCTGGCCGCCACCGGCCTGGGTGTTGCCCGGTCCATCACTGTATTCGTGGGGAATCGCGCCGTGCGCGCCGGCGCGCCGATTTCCTCCGGTCGTCCCGGCGAGGAGCAGATTCCCCTCACTCTGCCCGTCAACGTGCCGGAAGGTTGTTTTGTCCCCGTGTATTTGGAAGCGGCGCCCCTGCGCGCCAGCAACGTGGTCACCGTAGCCATCAGCTCCGCACCGGGCGCCTGCCGTCCTGCCGTGTTTCCCGTCTTCCACGAACGCAGGATCGCCGCCGTCGTACTGAGCCGCGTTCGCATGCGCGCTCTGCGCCAGGACGCCGAAACCATCACCGATCAGGTTACCGTGACCCTGCTCGCCAACGACGGCGAGCCGCTCCTTTCGCCCCCAATGCTGATCCCGCCGCCCGGAACCTGCACTGCTTATACCAGTAGCTTTCAATCCGATACGGTTTTGGCCAGCCCTTTTTCCGGAGCGCTGGCGGCCGGCCGCGGCCTGGACGCCGGTCCGCAGCTCACCCTGGTCCGGACCGGCGAAACACGCGAGGTCTATCGTGCCGGCCCCGGCTCCTATCGATCGCGCACCGGCCGCGGCGGCCTGGCGGCCAACCCGCGGTTGCCCGGTCTGTTTCTCGAACCAGGCCGCTTCACGCTGCGCGGCCTGGGCGGCAAAGACCTCGGCCCGTTTACGTGGAACTTCGACGGGCCGGCTCCGTTTGATTGGACCGACCGCGAGCAGTCCGCCGTCGTGGTGCGCAGCCACGGCCTCACCGTGCATTGGAAGGGTGCGGACTCCGCCCAGCTCATGGTTCTTCTCGCCACCAACGTCGACAAGGTTACCACCGCCATCGGCTCATGCATGTGCACTGCCAGCGCCGCCGCCGGCCATTTGACTGTTCCCGCCGAACTGCTGGCCAATATCCCGGCATCGCAGGACATGCCCGGGCCGCCTTACGATCAACTGCACCTGGCGTCGGTGAGCGCCGCTCCGCGCGGGGCTCTCGCCGCTCCGGGCATGGACAGCGCGGTTGCACCCGCTATCTACGCCGTCGGCCGGTTCGTCCAGTTTCGATGAACGCGCCGCTACTGAATCGTAATCAGCGTCCCGCTCTGCGTGGTGGCGCCGTTGTAGCTAGCCGAGATGGCGGCGTCACCGGCGGCGAGCGAACTCGGTATCGTCACGTTGAACTGAAACTCGCCGGGAGCGCCGCTCAAGCCGGCAAAAATCACCGTGGCCTGGACGCCGCCGATGGTGACAACCGGAAGAACCGGCAGATTTCCCACCTGCGAGGCCGATCCGGCGGTTACGGCGGGGGTAATCGGGCCAAAACCGTTGGCGTAGAGTTCGATGGTTTCGCCCGGAGCTGCCGGCGAACTGAGGCCCGGATACAGGGTCGTGGGTCCGATATAGGGAAAGCTGCCGTGGGCGTGAACTGCGGCAACATAGGGCCCACTGCCGAAAATGAAGAACGAGGGCGAAACCGACTGCGCCGCCACCGTAAAGGCGGCGCTTGCGGCTGCCCCATTGGTCACCACCACCTGCACCGAGCCGGCCGCCAGGTTGGGCGGCGTCAACACGTTGATCTGCGTGGCGCTGATGTAATACACGTAGGCGGGCGTTCCGTTCATGGTGACGCTCGCGCCATCGAGCGCCGTGGGCAACTGGCTGTTCACGAAATCGGAACCTTGCCAGATGCGGGAGTCTGGCGCCAGCCCCGTGCCGAAAATCGAAACCCAGGTGTTGGGCGCTATAGTCGTGCTTCCGCCCTCGGCGTTCGATACCGACGAAATGGTCGGGCCAAGGGCCAGGCCGGTGAAGACGGAGTAGAAGGCGTCCCCGCTGCCCAGGCCGCCATAGATACCCGAAGGGCCGCCGCCGCCGTACGCGGGCTGAAACGCCTTGGAAGTGACCGGGAAATTGTTCGAGAGCGTATTGCCGGTCAGGTATACGTTGCCCTTCCCATCCAGGGCAACGCCGTAGGCCCAGTCGTCGAGACTGCCGCCGAGGAACGTGCTGTAGAGCAGCGCGGTGGCGGTGGGATTGACCACCGCCAGGAAAGCGTCGCCAAACAAAATCCACGGCTGGGTTCCGCCGCCATCGCCGCCGAAAGCCGATTGAAACGGCCCGCCCGCCAGCGGGAAGTTGGGCGAATCGGTGAAGCCGGTGACGTAGGCGTTTCCCGCGCTGTCGATGGCGATGGCCGTTCCCGCATCGTTATTGCTTCCGCCCAAATAGCTGAAGTAGAGCAGAGCCGAGCCGGCGGCATTGAGCTTGGCCACGTAAGCGTCGCCGAACAATTGCAAGATCACCGGCGGCAGCGTGAGGTATCCGGCATATTTCGGCTGGAAAGCGCCAGTTGAAGTCTTGAGCTGGGAACTGCTGGTCGAGCCGGTCATATAAACCTCGCCCGCCGAATCCACCGCGATGGCGTTCACCGCATCGTCTCCCGCGCCGCCGAAATACGTGCTGTACAGCAACTTGCTCAGGGTGGGATCGAACTTGGCCACGAAGCCGTCGCCCAGGTTGAACCAAGGGTCTTGGTACTCGATGCCGCCGAAGGTGGTGTCGAACGCGCCCGCGGTGGTCGGGAAATTCGTGGAAATGGTGTAGCCGCCGATATAAATGTCGCCGGTGGGATCGAGAGCGATGGTCAACGCAATATCGTCGAATCCCCCGCCCAGCATGGTGCACTCCAGCAACTTGGAGCCGGTCGGATCGAACTTGGCGACGAAGGCATCCCCGGGGTCCCATTCCGGCATTCCGAGGATGGGCATGACGGGCTCGCCGCCGGCGCCGTTCATCGTGGTCTGGTATGCGCCGAGGGTGGCGGGAAAATTACGGGATGCGGTGGCGCCCGCCACGTAGGCGTTGCCGGATGCGTCGATGGCGATGGCGGTGGCGACATCGTCCCCGGAGCCGCCCAGGTAGGTGGAATAAACCAGAGCGTTGCCGCTGGGGTTGAGCTTGGCCACGAACGCGTCGCCGCTGTGATCGAATCCGTTGCCTCCGGACCCGCCGTACTGGCTCTGGTAAGCGTTCAGCGTGGGAAAGTTGGTGGACGTGGTCAGGCCGCAAACATAAGCGTTGCCGGCCGAATCCACCGCGATGGCGCTGGCGGCGTCGTCGCCGCTGCCGCCCAGGTAGGTCAGGTACACCAGCGCCCCCGCCGGGTTGAACTTGGCCACGAAGCCATCGCCAAAGTTCTGGATCCCCGAACCGCGGAAATTCGGCTGCAACGTGGAAGCCGTTGTGGGCAGGTTGAGGGACGTGGTGTTGCCTGCCAGGTAGACATTCCCGGAAGCATCCGCCGCAATGCCGCGCGCCACTTCGTCGAACGTTCCGCCCAGGTACGTCGAGTACGCCAGCGTGGGGTCGATTACCAGAGTCCGGGTGCGGTCGTAATCTCCCACCACAAAGCGGACCGTGCGCTTGCCCACCACCGCAAACCGGCCGTCGATGGGCACCCGGCCTGCCGCCGACTCCTGATAAACTTCGGGGCGCTTCCAGCGGATCTCGCCGCCATCGGCCGAGATCACCAGGTCGCCGGAGGGATCGATTCGCAAACTGCGCTGGCCATCCACGTCCAGGCGGATTTGGCCCGGATCGGCTCCGGGCGCGGCTACCAGATCGTATTCCAGCCGCCCTTCGCCGCCGTGGAAGACAAGGTCGATGTGGGGATAAATGTCGCGGTAGCGGATGCGCGCGAAGCCGGGTACGTCCGTGCGCCAGTCCTGCCGCCCGCCGACGAAGTAATTTACTTTACCCGGCAGGTCCTCGGCGGCTTCCAGGCGAGTCGCTGGGTTGGCTCCCACCAATCTGGTGTGAATCGAAGCGCTTCGGTCTCCGGCTGGATTGCGCCATTCCAACCAGTTGCCATCCGGCGCCAACCGCAACCGGTAGCTGCCGGCACGCGCCACATAACGCACGCCGTTTCGGCCGTCCAGCCCGCGAGCTTCCTCGAATCGAAGCGGCAGCTTTCCCAGCAAAGTCTTGACCGGTGCGCTTGCCACGGCCGGTACCGTCCCTAACACAACTACCGCCAAAATTGCAGCGCGTGTTCTCATGGCTCACCTCCAGCAGCCGCCAGCGGCGTCAGCCTAGGATATCTCTTTGTCACCTCTTCAGCAACCTGGCCAGATGGAGGACGGGCCGCACGCGCGGTCCGCCGGCGACGGCCGTCTGCTATCCTGAAAATCCGAATGCGCCCGGCGCCCTTTCCCGCGGTTCTGTTTTTCGCCATTCCAGCCGTTGCGTACGCCCAGCCGCCGGCCATCGCGCAGGAGAGCGTTCGCAACGCAGCCAGCCGGATGCCACCGTCGCTTCCCGGAGGCGCCCTGGCGCCGGGAGTTCTCTTCACCCTTGAGGGTTTGCGGCTCGCCGGCGCCAATTCGGAAATGCATCTCCATATCAAGCAAGGAAACTCCGACCTGGAAGCGCAGTCGATCTCGGCGGGCGCCGGGCGGATCGAAGCGCGCCTGCCCCCGCAGGCGCCGCCCGGCGACTCGCAATTGGTGGTAACGCGCGACGGCCAGCCCAGCCGGCCCTTTGCAATCCGCGTGGTCCCGGCCGCTTTCGGCATCTTCGCCCGGAACGGCAAAGGCTGGGGTCCCGGCGAGATCTTCAATAACGACTCGCCGGGCGAGACGCTCAATACTCCCGCCGCTCCCGCGCCAGCCGGATCGCTGGCGACGCTCGTGGGTACCGGCTTGGGGACCGCGCAAGCCATCGAGCTATTCGTAGGCGGGAAGCCGGCCCGCGTGCTGTCGCGGGGGCCGCGGACTGCCCGGCCAGGCGCCGAAGAGATCCGGTTCCAACTGGCGAAAGATACCCCGCCCGGCTGCTATGTTCCGGTGGTCGTCAAGCTGCCGGAGAGCGTGAGCAACGTGGTCACCATGTCGATCGCGGCAAAGGGCCAGGCCTGCTCCAGCGCCGTCGGGCCAACCCCGCTGTTAGTGCTCGCGCGCCTGTTTACGCGGGTGCAGTTGAGGCCCGGGTATCCCGTGGATTTGACCCAGGACTCGGGTACGGCAATCTTCCCGGCCGAGGACCGCGCTGATACGCTCCTCACGCCTTGGGAACTGCTGCCGCCCACCGGCACCTGTACGGCCTATACCGGGCGCTGGACTCTCGATTATTTGACGGCCGGCGCGACCGGCGACTTCCCACCGCTTTCCGCCGGACCGGGGCGGGACGCGGGCCCGCGGATCGCGGTGGCAGGTCCGCTAGGCACGTTGACGCTGAGCCCCTCGCCGGACGCCAAAGGCATCTATTGGGGGGAGTTGGGGGGCGGCCTTCGTCTGCGGCTGCCGAAGCCGCCATTCCTCCAGCCGGGCAAATACCGGATCTCCGGGCAGGGCGGCCGGGACATCGGCGCATTCGCGGCGGAAGGGCTTTACAACGCCAGCCTGGAATGGGCGGGAGCGAAGCGCTTCGACACGATCGACCGGACGCGCGGCGCAACCCTGGAGTGGCGGGGAGTGGCCGCGCACGAGCGCGTGATGGTAATGGCTATCAATGTGGATCCGCTCTCGGGAGGCACGGGGGTTTGTTTCTGCGTGGCTCCCGGCTCGGCCGGCCGCTGGCGTCTGCCCGCTCTGCTGCTCTCGAATCTGCCGGCCAGTCGCGATACCCCAGGCGTGCCCATGAGCTATCTGCTGATGGCAACCTTGCCCGCGGAACCGTCGCCGGCTTTCAGCGCCCCCGGCGCAGCAACCGGATTGGTTTGGTTCACCGCCGTGCGCGCCCGAATGGTCAAATACAAATGATCGGCGGCTACTGAATCGTAATCAGCGTCCCGCTCTGCGTGGTGGCGCCGTTGTAGCTCGCCGAGATGGCGGCGTCACCGGCGGCGAGCGAACCCGGCACCACCACGTTGAACTGAAACTCGCCGGGCGTGACGTTCAGTCCGGCAAAAATCACCGTGGCCTGCACTCCGCCGATGGTCACTACCGGGAGAGTCTGCAGGCTGCCCGACTGCGTCTCCGATCCGGCGGTCACCGCAACATTGGTCGTGCCGAAGCCGTTCCCGAACAGGAGAATGGTCTCGCCTGGAACCGCTGGCGTGGTGGCGCCCGGGTACAACGTCGTGGGCCCGATGTAGCTGCCGTTGGCGTGAACCGCGGCTACGTACGGACCGCCGCCGAAAATGAAGAACGAGGGCGAAACCGTCTTGGCCGTGGCCGTAAAGGCGGCGCTTGCGGTTGCCCCATTGGTCACCACCACCTGCACCGGACCGGCCGCCAGGTTGGGCGGCGTCAGCACGTTGATCTGCCTGGCGCTGATGTAATACACGTAGGCGGGCGTTCCGTCCATGGTGATGCTCGCGCCATCGAGCGCCGTGGGCAACTGGCTGTTCACGAAATCGGAACCTTGCCAGATGCGGGAGTCTGGCGCCAGCCCCGAGCCAAAAATCGAAACCCAGGTGTTGGGCGCTATAGTCGCGCTTCCGCCCTCGGCGTTCGATACCGACGAGATGACCGGCCCAAAATTCGGAGCCGAGAACTTCGCTACGAAAGCATCGCCGTAGATACGCCCAATCGAGCCAGCGCCGCCGTACTTGCTCTGAAATGCCCCGCTGGTGACCGGAAAATTGGCCGACATGGTAACGCCTGTTACGTAGATATTATCGGAGGAGTCGATCGCGAGCCCCTCGATGGAATCGTCCATGGAACCGCCCAGGTAGGTGCCGAAAACTTCTTTCGACCCGGTGGGGTTGAGCACGGCCACAAATCCATCGCCTATATAATCGCCGTTGTTGTGCTCCCCGCCCGAGCCGGCGTAGGTCTTCTGTGTGGCATCGGGGGTGATAGGGAAATTGAGGGAGACAGTGCTGCCCGCCACGAAAACATTGCCGCTGGCATCCACGGCTATGGCGTTGCCGGCATCGTCCTGACCACCGCCCAGATACGTGCCGTAAACCAGGCCGGAACCGTCGGGCTTGAGTTTGACCACAAACGCGTCGCCCACGATACGTTCCGAATTCGTGTCGTACAGCGGGCCGGAGTAAGAGTTTGAATAGGAGCCGACGGTCACCGGGAAATTGGTCGAGGTGGTTGCGCCGGTTGCGTACAGGTAGCCGTTCGCGTCCACGGCGATGGCGGTAACCGCATCGTCGCCCTCCCCGCCCAGGTAGGTCGAATAGAGGAGCGCGGTGCCGGTGGGATTCAGCTTGGCGATAAAACCGTCGCCCAGATTGTAAAACTGGTTCTGTTGTTCGGAACCCTGAAAACCGGTCAGCATCGCACTCGCGGTGGTGGGAAAGTTAGTGGAAATGGTAAAACCGGCGACGTAGACGTTTCCGGCGGAATCCACGGCGATCGCCGTTGCGGCGTCGTCCTGCGATCCTCCCAGGTAGGTGGAAAACACCAGTTGCGATCCGTCCGCGCTCAGCTTGGAAATGAACGCATCGCCGGTGACAAAAAACGGAACGCCGAAATCCGTTATCGGCTGCCCGCCCGCGCCATGAAAGGTAGACTGAACCGCGCCGGCGGTAGTGGGAAAGTCGGACGAAAGGGTGATCCCGGTGACGTAGGCGTTTCCGGAGGCGTCGATCGCAATGGCAATACCAGCTTCGTCCATCGAGCCTCCCAGGTAGGTTGAATAAACGAGCTGAGACAGGCTGGAATTCAGCTTCACGATGAAAGCGTCTCCCACCGTGAACAGGGTGTTTCCGCCTTCACCGCGCGTTTGCTGCTGGTATGCCTTGGAAGTGACCGGAAAATCGGTCGAATTGGTGTAGCCCGTGACGTATACGTTGCCGGCCGAATCCAGCGCCAGGCTGGAAGCCAGATCGTCTTTTGCGCCGCCCAGATAGGTCATGGCCAGCAGCGCGCCCGCCGCCGAGAATTTGGCCACGAACGCATCGCCCGTCTGATACGACGCGGTGTTGCCGCCGTAGGCCGGCTGCGCGGCATTGGCGCTCACCGGCAGGTTATACGAGCTGGTGTAGCCCGCAATATAGATGTTGCCGGCCCCATCCACGCCGATGCCGTGCGCGGCTTCGTTCTGGGTGTTGCCGAAATAAGTCGAGAAGTCGATCACCGGGTCGATGACCAGCGGCAGCGCGCGATTGTAAGTGCCCACTTCGAATTTGACACGCCCGCTGCCTTCCAACACGAAACGCCCCGGAACGGTCCGGCGCACGCCCGCCACGGTTTGGTAGATCGCCGGCCTGCTCCAGCGCACTTCACCGCTGCCGGTTTCGAGCGCCAGCGCGCCCTCCACGATGCGAGTACGAACCGATCCACTCACATCGATGCGGATCGCGCGCGGGCTGGCTCCGGGCGCCACGTCGAAATCGAACTCCAGCGACTTTGGCGAGCCGTAAAACACCAGGTCCACGCCCTTGTAAACGTTGCGCAATCGCACGCGCGCATAATTGGGCACACCGGTCCTCCAGCGGGTGGCGTCGGCGCCCAGGAAATAGCTTGTGCGAGAAGGCAGCGGGTCGGTACCCTCCAGCCACGCCCCCGGATTCGCGCCTTCGAAGTGCATGTGCAGCGCGCCCCCGCGCCGCGCGGCGCCATCCCAGGTCAGGTCGAGCGCGGATCGTCTCAGGGCCAGGCGATAGCCGGGCCCCCGTGCCACATAACCACCCTCGCGGCCGGGTTCGAAACCGAGAGGCGCCTGGGAAAGAAGCGCCTGGGCGCCCGCTTTCGGTGGCGCCAGTTTTCCCAGCGGAGCCTCGACCGGCGTGCTAGCCAAGGCCGGTGTCGTCCCTGCCACGACTGCCACCACCACCATTGCAGCACTTGTTTTCAGGGTTCACCTCCAGCAATCGCCAACGGCGTGAGTCTAAGATATCGAAATCCAGTCCCCGTAGCAAGCCAGGACGGTGGAAAACGAATCAGAACATAAGTCCTGCCGCGCTCTCTGCGCCTGCCGCCAACTCCAGAAACCGCCGCAGGCCCCGGTATTCCCGTTCTCCCAGCTCGTGGACGATGTGGCGAGTCAGGTATTCGCGCGCCAGGTCCGGGGCAAAGCCGCGCCGCGGAGCTTCCTCGAGGACAATCTCTTCGATACGCTCGCGGCCGTATCGGCAGGAGGCCAGGAACGCTTCGGCGACTTCGGGCGAGGTGGCGGCGTCCCGTCCGGCCCAGACCGCAAATACCATGGGCATTCCCGTCAGTTCGGTCCACTCGGCGCCCAGATCGTAGACGCGGTACGGCAGCGTGGCGGGATCGAGGTGCAAGGCCGGGTCGCCGATGATGAGCGCCGCATCCGCTTGTTCGAGCATCGCTTCCAGTTGCGGAGGATGCGGCGCCATCGCCGGTTCGGCGCCGAACTTCCGTTTCAGAATGACACGGGCCAGTTGCACCGACGTCCGCGAGCTCCGGTCCGTCGCCAGGCTGCGGATTTCGCCGGCTGGAACCTTGGAGATCAGCAAAATGCTGCGCACCGCGCCATGAGCGGCGATGCCGGCGCCCGGAATGATGCGCAGATCCTGCCGGCTCAACTCGAAAGATGGCACAATCCCGATGTCGGCCCGGCCCGAAGCGAGGGCATCGGCGCACTCCGCCGGAATGCGAAATTCCAGATCGAAAAGCCCCCGCTGGGGCCCGTGAAGCATCCCCCAAACCAGTGGAGATGTATTCAGGAAACTGACGGCGCAAACCTTGAGCCGCCCGGAGTTGGTGAGATTCAACTTACAGTGTACCCGGTAGCGGACGAAATGGGTGTTAGCCGCCACGCTGCCCCAGGCGCTCGACAGGGTGTTCCGAGGGTTGCTATTTTGGATGGTCGCGGAAACCGCGATCGATGTAACGAGAAGGAGAGGATTATGAGCGCTAATTCGGTATCTCGAAGAGTGTTTATGGCAGCCGCCGCCGCTGCTCCGGCGGTGCCCGCTCTGGCTGCCGCGGACACCTCGGACAGAATCAGGATATTCGACCCGCCGCCCACGAGGATACGGATCTTGTGTACACGCGTCGGACCCTCAGCCGGCTTCACGCCGGCGGAGCTTGAACAGCTCAAGGCCGCGGGCAAGAACAACGTTGAGATCTTCATGCCCACCACCCAGGAGGAATTGAACACGCTGCTGCCCGAGTGCGACGTCGTTTTCGGCCAGCTCAACGCGGCCACTCTGGCCAAGGCGAAGAACTTGAAGTGGGTGCAGAACCTGGAAGCCGGACTCGAGAGGGAGATGTTTCCGGAACTGGTCGCCCATCCTTGCGTGATGACCAACATGGCGCGGATGTACGCGCCGGCCCTCGGGGAGACAGCCATGGCGATCCTGTTGTCCCTTACGCGGGGGATTCAGGCGCACTACGTTACCCTGTACGAGAAGAAGGAGTGGAAGCCCGTGCGGAATCTGGTGGAGATCCAGGGCAAGACCATGGGCATCGTGGCCCTGGGCGGCCTGGGGCAGGCCACGGCAAAAATCGCGCACTACGGCTTCGACATGAAAATCCTGGCCGTGGATATCAAACCGATGGCCAAGCCGGTCTTCGTCGACACGCTGCGCGAGCCGGAGTGGCTCATGGAGATGGTCCCGCAGGTGGACGTACTGGTCTGCTGTTGCCCCAACACACCGGTGAGCCGGGGAATGATCAGCGATGCGGTGTTCCGGGCAATGAAGAAAACGGCGTACTTCATCAACATCTCCCGCGGACCGCTGATGGACGAGAACGCGCTCGCCTCCGCCCTGAAGGAAGGCCGGATCGCCGGCGCCGGATCGGACCCGGGGCCCGTCGAGCCGTATCCCCCCACTGGCGTTCTCTGGGGTTGCCCGAACATGATCTTCACTCAACACACCGGTGGATTCTCGCCGGAACGCCAGATCCGTCACATGGGGCTGCTCGCCGACAACGTCCGGCGCTACGCGCACGGCTTGCCACTGGAGAACGTGGTGGACAAAGTGCGCGGTTACTGATCGGCGAAGAGGTCTTATCGGCGCAACGGGCACACCTGTAACGAAGGTTCGCAACCGGCTGTCCGCCCCGTGACGGCATGCTACCTCGGGACTGACGTTGAAACTCGCCCGACAACCCTCTCTGAGACGGGCCGGGCCCGGCGGCGAATTGTCCCATTTTTCGGCGTAACGCGGCGGTTACAATGAGAGCGTGCCTCGCTCTGTCCTCGCGGCGCTCGCGATGCTGGCCGTTTCGGTCGCGGCGCAAACGCCGTTCCTGTCCTTGAAGGATGTCCGTCCCGGCATGCGTGGCACGGGGCGCACGGTTTTTTCGGGCACCCGCATCGATGAGTTTCAGGTGGAGATTCTGGGAGTACTGGAGAATGTCGGCCCCAAGGAATCGCTGATACTGGCCAGGCTTTCGGGCGGCCCGCTGGAACAGACCGGGGTGATGGAAGGCATGAGCGGCAGCCCGGTCTATATCGATGGCAAGCTGGTGGGCGCGGTGGCGATGGCGTTTCCTTTCTCGAAGCAGCCCATCGCGGCCATCCGGCCCATCGAAGACATGGTGCGGATCTCGACGCCGTCCGCCGGACTGGCGCGGCGTGGCGGGCATCTCGACGGACAGCGCGCGGCGATTCAGCTTGCGGATGCCGATCTGACGCTTGCCATTCCCGGTCCGCAGCCCATGCTGGCCGGCGGCGTGGGTCTGGCCGATATCGCCACACCCATCAGCTTCGGCGGATTCAGCCAGGCCATCCTGGACGTTTTCGGCCCCCGCTTGCGCAAGTTGGGGCTGGAGCCGCGCCAGGGGGCCGGCGGCGGCTCTTCGCAACCGGTGATGGGCAACCCCGCCGAGCTGAAGCCCGGTTCGATGATCAGCGTGCAGCTGTTGGCCGGCGATTTCACGGTGGATGCGCAGGGCACCGTTACCTATATCGACGGCAACCGGCTGTACGCTTTCGGGCACCGTTTTCTTTCGGTGGGCGCTACCGCGCTGCCCTTCGCCCGCGCCGAAGTGGTTACCCTCATCCCCAGCGTGAATACGTCGTTCAAGCTTTCCGCCGCGCGCGAATGGATGGGCTCGATCCAGCAGGACCGCAGCACCGCCATCGCCGGCGAGCTGGGCAAACGGCCGCCCATGGCGCCGGTGAATCTTACCGTTTCGCGGGGCGGCCGCACGGTGGACAGCTACCACATCCAAATGGTGGAGGACCCGCTGCTGTCGCCGCTGCTGCTGCAGATGGCGCTGTATTCCGCGGTGGACTTCACGGAGCGCTCGGTGGGCGCGGAAAGCCTGCGCATCACCGGCAAAATCGATTTTCAGAACGCCCCCGGTCCGCTGTGGATCGCCAATGTCTTCGCGGCCGATAACGGCGCGGCACAGCAGGCTTCTCTGAGCACGGCCATCCCGCTCGCCTACCTGATGCAGAGCGGCTTTGCCGGCTTGCGGCTGAAGAGCGTGGATCTGGAGATCGAAGTTTCCGACCGTAAGAGAGAGCTCAGCATCGATTCGGTAACCGCCGCGCGCCGCCAGGTGCGCGCCGGGGAGAAGGTGACCCTGCACGTGCTGCTGGCTGGCGATGGCGGGGTGGAAAGCGAGCGGACGGTGGAGTATGCGGTGCCGATCGGCGCCACTCCGGGTCCGTTGTATTTCACCGTTTCCGACGCCCTCACCGCCAATCTTTCGGATTTCCGGCAGGTGCTGACGGCCACGCCGCGCACCGAAACGCAGATGCTCGCGGCGGTAAACAATCTCCATCCCAATAACAAGGCGTATGTGCGCGTCTGGCGCACGGACTCCGCGTTTCAAGTGGAGGGCGCCGATCTGGGCGCGGTTCCCGCGTCGGTGGCGCTGGTGCTGGACGCGGCGCAGTCCAACCAGTCGGGCATCACGCAATCGCGCAATTCGAAAATCGCGGAAATCGAAATCGATGGCGGCGAAATGGTCATTTCCGGCGCCAAAACCGTTCAAGTGGAAGTCAAGGAATAATGAAATCGCGCGCGGGTAACTTCTCCGTATCGGGGTTGGTGGCGCATGCTTTAGCTTGCGCCAAACCGGCGCATGCGCCGGCGCAGAGGCTGGTCTTAAGAATCGTCTTACTCGCGGCAGCCTTGGCCGCGGCGCTTTATTCCAGCGGCACTACGGTCTGGGAGATGAGTTCTTACGCCGATTTCATCCGCGGGCGGTTCGAAGGCATCTCGCTGAGCCGGGAAGGCCGGCTTTCGCTGGCGCCCAGGATGGAGACGGTGTTTTCCTCCGATCAGCCGGTGATCTGGGGCGTAGCCGAAGCGCCCGACGGCACCTTGTACGCCGCCACCGGCCACCGCGGCCGGGTGTATCGCATCGACCCGGGCGGCCACTCCAGCTTGTACTGGTCGGCCGACCAGCCGGAGGTGTTCGCGATTGCCGTGGACCGCTCCGGCGCCGTCTACGCGGGCACCTCGCCGGATGGGAAGGTTTATCGCATCGAAGCGGGCAAGGCCACCGAGTTCTTCGCGCCCAAGACGCGCTACATCTGGACGCTGGCTTTTGGCCCGGATGGGAGCCTCTATGTGGGCACCGGCGACCAAGGCAAGCTGTTCCGCGTGGACGCACCGGGCAAAGGCGAGCTGTATTACGATACCGGCCAATCGCACATTACCGGGCTGGCGGTGGATGGGCAGGGGCGCGTACTGGCGGGCACCGAGCCCAACGGCATTCTGTATCGCGTTTCGGCCAAGGACAAAGCGTTCGTGCTCTACGACTCCGCGCTGCCGGAAATCCGCTCCATCGTACCCATGCCGGATGGCACCATCTACGCGGCCGCGCTGGGCGGAGCCGTGGCCCGCCAGGCGCAAGCCGCCGCGCAGGCCGCGCAGGCATCGGGCAACCCCGGCGCCATGCCCGCCGCGACCACATCCATCACGGTGGAAGCGCAGGCCGGTCCGGGCACCGAGATCAAGCCTCCCGCGCCCGCCCAGGCGCCGCAGCCGGCCGCCACTCCGCAGGTGAGCACGCAGTTCAATCCGGTGGTGGATGTGAGCGGGGTGGAAAAGTCGGCGGTGTACCGGATCAACCCGGATAACACGGTGGAGACGCTATGGAGCTCGAAGGACGAAAACGCCTTCGGCCTGCTGGCGTTGGAGCGGCAACTGGTGTTTTCCACCGATCAGGATGGCCGCATCTACGGTCTGGCCCCGGATCGCCGCGTCACCCTGATCGCCCAGACCAACCAGGGCCAGGCGGTGCGCCTGCTGCCGTCCGACCATTCGATTCTGGCCGCTACCGGCAACCTGGGCCGCATCTTCCGCTTGAGCGACTCGCCCGGCGACGGCGGTTTCTACGAAGCTCCGGTGCACGATTCGGGCACGGCCTCGCGCTGGGGGAGCGTGAGCTGGCGCGCCGATCTGCCGGCTGGTTCGACGCTCCGCTTCCGCACCCGTTCCGGCAATTCGATGAAGCCCGACCGCACCTGGAGCGAATGGTCGGAACCGCTGGCCGAAGCCAACGGCTCGCGCATCTCCAGCCCCAACGCGCGCTATATCCAGTGGAAAGCCGAAATGAGCGGATCGGGCGGCGCGACACCGGCGCTCGAAAGCGTGACGGTGGCCTACCTGCCGCAGAATTCGCCGCCGGTCATCAAGAGCATCAATATCGTGAGCCAGTCCGTTCCGGCTCCGGCCGGCCGCGGCGCCGCCGGTTCCTCGTCCTCTTCGGCGCCCTACACGGTCACGGTGAGCGATTCGGGCGATACCTCGTCGAGTTCGGCCGGAACGCCCACCCAGACCTTGGCACGCGCAGCCGAACAGCAAATCACCGTGGTCTGGCAGGCCGAGGATCCCGACGGCGACCGCCTGGTCTATAACCTCTACTTTCGCGGCGAGGATGAAACCCAATGGAAGCTGCTGAAGGGCGACCTGCACGAATCGTCGCTGACCTTCGATGCCAACGCCCTGGCCGACGGCAAGTATTATTTCCGCGTGCTGGCCTCCGACCGCGAGGCCAATCCGCCGGCGAGCGCGCGGGAGTCGCAGTTGATCAGCGCTCCGGTCCTGATCGATAACACGCCGCCCCTGCTGACGGTGACCTCAGTCACCCGCGGCGGCAACGCGGCGCATATCGAATGGAGCGCGGAAGATGCCGCCTCGTCGCTGCGCCGCGCCGAGTATTCCCTCGATGCCGCCAGTTGGGTGCCCATGGAAGCCGTGGATGGGGTGATCGATTCGCGGCGCGAAAAATTCGCGCTGGATTTGAACAATCTCACCACCGGCGAGCATCTGCTGGTGCTTCGCGCCGCCGACAGCGCAAATAATGTTGGGGTGGCGAAGGTCGTGCTGCGGTAGGACAGGCCTTCCGGCCTTTCTCGCTTTCTTGCCGGCTTAGTAACTGAAATCGAGCTGTGTGCGGCTCTATACGAGTTACTGACATTGTTTGCGCAAAACAACAAAGAGCCGGCGCGAGAATAACTTCACATAGCTTGACCGCCTGCCGTGGCGCGGTGGAAAAACAAAAACGCCAGGCATACGTGGCGCATGCCCGGCGTTTGGCCGCTCGCAACAACGGGGGATGGTCCGGATCTTACTCCTCGAACGAGAGCTTGGTCTTGGAACCGCCCAACTGAATGTCTTTCACCTTCGCCATGCCATCGGTCACGGACGTATCCACCACCGTCTGATCGAATTTCTGGTCGGTGTCTTCGAGCTTGGCCGGCGTGGTGAACGATTTGGAGGTTTCGACCTCGATGAACACCGCATTCCCGCCGTTAATCTTGAGACGGTACTGCCCGGGCTTCAACTGCACGTTGCCGACCTTGGTCGGGCGCGAAAGTTTGATTTCGTACACCTTCGCGGCGCTGGCGAGGGAAAGGAAAGACAAGGCGAGAGCGGACGTCAGTAACAGCTTCTTCATAGAAAATACCTGGCTCCTCAACGTTTAGGATGCGTGCCAACCACGTAACGGAGTGCTTGGCGTACGCCTATAAGACGCCGCGGACTTCGAAAGGTTAGGGGCCCGGCGCCCATTGGCAACCGCTCTCATTCCACGCGGGTAGCGCGGTTTGAAGGGAACCGATAGTGGTATCGTGAGCGGGTGCGCGCGGAAATCGAACTGCGGTCGGTGTGGGCTCCGGGCCGCGTCAACCTGATCGGCGAACATATCGACTATCACAACCTCCCGGTGTTGCCGATGGCGCTGCGCCAGGGGATTCGGGTTACGTATCGGCCCCGGGCGGATCGCCGTATTCGCGCCTCCAGCGCGGGTTACGGCGCGCGGGAATTCGAGTGGACCGGGCGGCTCGGGCGCGTCGCCGCCGGCGACTGGGAGAACTATCTGCGCGCGGCGGCGCAGGTCGTGTCGGACCGCTGGGGTGCCGGGCCGGGAGTGGATGCCCAGGTCGCGGCCGACCTGCCGCCCGCCGCGGGGCTCTCCTCGTCTTCCGCGCTGATCGTGGCCTTCACGCTGTGTCTGCTCGGCGCGAGCGGCCGGGAAGCCGGCTTCGAGGAATTGATGGAGGTGCTGCCGGAAGGGGAACACTTCGTGGGGACGCGCGGCGGCGGCATGGACCATGCGGCGTCGCTGGCCTCGCGCGCCGGCTTCGCCTCGCTGGTCGGCTTCCAGCCCGCGGCCGTGCGCTACGTCCGCGTGCCCGAAGATTGGGCGTTTCTGGTGGCCCACAGCATGGAAAGAGCCGAAAAGTCCGGGGCCGTGCGCGAAGCTTATAACCGGATTCGCGGGGCCGGTGAAACCGCGCTGGCCAAACACGGCGCCCATCTCTCGGCCGAAGAGCGCGCCGCCTACGATCACGTCACCAGCGAATCGGGGCGCGTGTCGGATGCGGTCGAGGCCATGCGGCAGGGCGACGCCGTACGCTTCGGGCAAATGCTGGCGGCCTCGCACGCGAGCCTGCGCGATCGGCTGCACGTGAGTTCTCTGGCGCTCGATGAACTGGTGGATACCGCCATGGCCGGCGGGGCGTTGGGAGCGCGCCTGACGGGCGCCGGTTTCGGCGGTTGCGCGGTTATGCTGAGCCGCCGCGCCGACCGGCCCCGGCTACGCGACCACCTGATTCGCGAGTTTTACGCCAAACGCGCCGGATTCGAGGAGGCCCACCACCTGATTGACGCCGAACCCGGCTCCGGAGCGCTGGACGCCGCAAACATCGTACACTCAGGGATTAACCGTTTGGGCTGAGCAACCTCCATGCAGCTTCACGCGCTCGATTGGACCATCGCCCTGATCTCGGTGGCGATCTGTTTCGCGCCCGCCTTGTTCTTTGGCAAGCGCTCCGGAAAAAGTACGGCCGAGTTTTTCGCTTCGGGGCGCTCGGTGCCGTGGTGGCTGGCCGGGCTCTCCATGGTGGCCACCACGTTCTCCAGCGATACCCCCAACCTGGTGGCCAACTTCGTGCGCACCCAGGGCGTAGCCGGCAACTGGCAGTGGTGGGCCTTCACCCTCACCGGCGTGGCCACGGTGTTCTTCTACGCGCGGCTGTGGCGCCGTTCGGGCGTGCTCACCGACCTGGAATTCTACGAACTGCGTTACTCCGGCAAAGCCGCCAGCGCGGTGCGCGGCTTCCGCGCCGTCTACCTCGGCTTTTTCTTCAACTGCATCATCATGGCTACGGTGAACCTGGCGGCCTGCAAAATCGCCGCGGTGCTGTTCGGCTTCTCGCGCTGGGAAACGCTGGCGGCGGTGGGCGTGTTGAACGTGGTGTTCGCGGCGAACTACGGCCTCTGGGGCGTGCTGGTGATCGACATGATCCAGTTCTTCATCAAGATGGCGGCGGTGATCGCGGCGGCCTATTTCGCCGTCACCCTGCCCCAGGTGGGAGGGCTGAGCGGCCTGGTGGCCAAGCTGAGCCATGTCCGGGGGCCCGGCGGCTTGCACTACCTCAACATTCTGCCCGACTTCACCAACAACTGGGACCTGGCCGTGGCCGTCTTCGTCATGCCCATCGCGGTGCAATGGTGGGCCGTCTGGTATCCCGGCGCCGAGCCCGGCGGCGGCAGCTACATCGCGCAGCGCATGCTGGCTTCGAAGACCGAAAAGGACGCGCTGGGCGGCACCCTGTTCTTCAATGTGGCGCACTACATCCTGCGGCCGTGGCCGTGGATCCTGGTGGGACTGGCCTCGCTGATCGTCTATCCGCAGCTCTCCGATATGCAGCGCGCATTTCCGCACCTGGACCCCCGGCTGCTGGGCCACGACATCGCCTTTCCGGCCATGCTGCGCTTCATGCCGGTGGGCTGGCTGGGGCTGATGCTGGGCGGCCTGGTCGCCGCCAATTCCTCCACCATTCTGACTCACTTGAACTGGGGCGCGTCCTACCTGGTGCACGATTTCTACCGCCGCTTCATCAGGACCGGGAAGAGCGAGCACCATTATGTAACCGCCGGGCGGTGCGCGACGATTCTGCTGTTCGTGTCGTCCTCGGCTACGGTGTTCGCGCTCGATAACGCCAAGGACAGTTTCAACATCATCCTACAGGTGGGCGCCGGCACCGGCCTGCTCTACCTGGTGCGCTGGTTCTGGTGGCGGGTGACGGCCTGGTGCGAGATCGTGGCCATGGTCAGCTCGTTCGGCATTTCGCTGGTTTTCCTGGTGCTGGTGAAGAGCGGCCACGAGATCGGCACGGCGCAGCAGTTGATGATCACCATCGCGTTTACCACCGTGGCTTGGGTGACCACGGCCTACTTCGGGCCGCCCACCGACCGGGAGGTGCTCGTCTCGTTTTATCGCAAGGTGCGGCCGTTCGGTCCCGGTTGGGGCCCGGTTCGGCTCGAAGCCGGTCTGCCGGACCTGGCCGCGGAAGACGCCGCCAGCTTTCCGCTGGCGCTGGCCGGCTGGTTTCTCGGCTGCACCATGATCTGGTCGGGCCTGTTTGCGGTCGGCAACTTTCTCTACGGCAGAATGGGTTATACGGCCGCGCTGACCGCCAGCTTTGCCGTCAGCGCAGGGCTGCTGATCCAGGTCGTCAGAAAACTCTGGAAATGAAATATGCGCACCAAAACGATCGCTGCTAGCTTGCTGGCATTGGCCCTGGCATCCGCCCAGGAAACCCCGACCGAGCGCGCGGCCGCGCATGAGGTGGTCCGCAAAATGACTACGCTCGAAAAAACCGTGGACGCGTCCGGCTGGGTGGAACGGCTTGCCGTCTCGAACCCCGCGCGCGACCGCGTGGTGGCGCGGGCCAAACAGCTCATGGATACCGAGCTCGTGGCCATGGGCGACGATATCACCCGGCACCCGGAAATCGGCTTCCAGGAGAAACGCTCGGTGGCCATCCTCACCGATTATCTGAAGAAGCACGGTTTCGAGGTGACCATGGGCGCGGCCGGCCTGGATACGGCGTTCGTGGCCCGCTACAAAGGCAACCACGGCGCTCCCAACCTTGGCGTGATTCTGGAATACGACGCGCTGCGCGGCACCGAGCGGCCCTTTCACGGCGACCAGCACAGCACCCAGGGCCCCATCGGCATGGCTGCGGCCGTGGCCATGGCGGAATACCTGGAGCGCACTCACGCCGCGGGCAGCGTCACCGTGTTCGGCACGCCCGGCGAAGAAATGATGCCGCCCGCCGCCAAGGCCGACATGTACAAAGCCCACGCGTTCGACGGTATGGACGTGATCGTGCGCAGCCATTCGACCAGCGCCACGACCCGCGCCGCCGCCGGCTTCGGCACCTGCTGCCTGAATATCGATGGGGTGAAATATACGTTCTCGGGTGCGCCCGCGCACCAGATGACGCCCTGGGCCGGACGCAATGCGCTGGAGGGCGTGATCCACCTGTTCAATAACATCGATACCCTGCGCGGCACCTTTCGCCCCGAAACGCGCGTGCAGGGCATCATCACCGAAGGCGGCGCGGCTCCCAACGTGGTCCCGGACCGCGCGCAGGCCGATTTCTACATCCGCTACCCCGACGCCATCTACCTGGCCGAGGTGCGCGAGATGGTGGATAACGCCGCCCGCGCCGCCGCGCTCGAAACCGGCACCAAAGTCAAGATCGACAATTACGGCCAGTTGCGCGACGGCATTTCGGTGGCGTCGCTCGACGAAGTCGCTTTCGCGTATTTGAAGCGCTACGGCGCCACTGGCGTGATGGAGGAACCCGGCAAGCCGCAGGGGTACGAGGAGACGGGCACGGTTTCGAGCGAAATTCCCGGCGCCGGTTTCTCCGCCCAGACTTCCACCTTTGCCAATCACACCTATGGAATGGAGACCGATGCGCTGGCCGGGATCGGTCACCACGGCTTCCTGGTGGACGCCCAGGCCATGGCCGCGCTGCTCTTTGACTTCGCCACCCATCCCGACTACCGCGCCACCGTGAAGCGCGAATTCGACGGCATCCGCGCCCTGTTCGGCGAATACCAGGACGCGCTACGCCAGACCTACACCGTGCCCCCGGTTCCCGAACCGAAATAGCGGCAGCGGCGCAAAAGGCGTAACCTCAAGGTAGGAGCAGCGCCATGAGTCTCGACATCTCGCCCAAAACGGAAGCCCGGCTTGCCGAGGAAGCGCAGCGGCAGGGCATCTCCGTGGACGTCTTGCTGGAACGCCTCATCAACGAAAGTGGGGTAAGTGCGAGCCTTAGCGGCGGCGACCTTCCCGAGTTGCCAGTCCTGAATCTCGGACCGATGGGACCCCTCCATCGGTGGGAAATTTATGACGATATCCCATGCTGGTCACAGCAGTGGCCTTAAAAGCCAAATGTCGAGACCCCCGCTCCCCGCTTACCTCTCGTGCCGTTCTTCCCGCCGCACCGGATGATGTTCCTCCCGCGGACCGGCCACGCGCGCCCGGGGTGCGGCGTACGGGTGCGCGTAGGTGGTACGAGTCGCCCAGGTGCGGGCCCACGGACGATTGTCGATCATGATGTTGTGGGCGCGCCAATCGAGCAACGGCCCCCTCCAGCCGAATGGAGCGAACGCGGCGCCGATGGTAATGCCTCCGCCAAACCGGACCGCCGCACCGATGGCGAAACCCGGACGCGGCGGCGCAAACAATAGCACCGGGTCGTAAGTGGGTACGTAATACATGGCGCCGACCGGCAGAATTTCGATCGCTCCCGGCGCGTACACCACGTGCATGAAGGGGCCGGAGACGAGGTAGCGATAGTTATAAGCCGCCTGGCGCATGCGCTGCACGGCGTCCATCACGTCGGGGCGTTGCACCAGAACCGCGTTGCCGAGCGCCTGCGTCCAGCCCGGATCGCCGGCCATCATGTTAAGAACCTGGGGAAATGGCAGCAGGGCCAGCACGCTCGGGTCCCACGGCAGGTGGTCTTCCTCGATGGCTGCCGCCAATTGGTCGCCGTGCAGCATGGAATGCTGATTGGCCCACGCCGCCGCATCCGGGATCGCGTCCCAGAAAGTGGACGCGGTCAGCACCTGCGCCAGCAGCGGATCGGGATACAAAGCGATTCGCTTGACCAATTGGTCCAGTTGCGGCGGCGGTGCGGGCGGCGCCTGCGCCATCGCCGGCATGGCCACCAAACCGGCCGTCAACAATGCCGCCACCGGCAATACCCGCTCCAGTCGAATCTTGATTCCGTTTCCAGTGTTCATTTCTGCTCCTCCATCGCTACAGATGCTCCGAAACCGCCCGTGCGTTACCCTTAAGCGCACATTTTAATTTTGTTTTCATCAAATTACAAAGACTGGCGGAACAAAACCGCAGACCTCCTCGTCTGATTGGAGAGAAGACGTGCCTAACGCCAAAAGCTTTCGCCTGAGTGCGTCGTTCTGGGAATCCACCCGGATCGCGGTCGATTCCCTCCGCAAGAACAAGTTACGCAGTTTCCTGACCCTGTTGGGAATCATCCTGGCCACCACTACCCTGATTGCGGTGACCTCCTTGATCCATGGAATGGACGTGTACATCGCCGAAAAGGTCTCCAATATGGGTTCGGACGGCTTTCGCGTGGTGCGCATGGCCTGGTTCGGTGCCTGGGACCCCAAAAAGTTCTACGAAATGGACAAGCGCAATCCCCAGCTCCGTCCCGACGAATACGAGTTTATCCGCTCCAAGACGCGGCTGTTGAAGGATATCGGCATGATGGCCTCGCGCGAGGCGCGAGTGGGGTACAAAGGGGATTCGGTGGAGGGCGTGGATATCGACGGCGTCACCGAGAATATTCCGGTCATCAATAACGTCCAGGTGGGCATCGGCCGCGGCATCACTTACGAAGAAGTGCGCCGCCATGCGCTCGTAGCGTATATCGGCAACGACATTCTGACGCGCTTCTTCGAGGGGCACGACCCGATCGGCAAAACCATCAACATCGAGGGCCTCCCGTACGAGGTGGTGGGCGTGGCCAAGGCGCTGGGCAGCGTCTTCGGCAGTTCGCAGGACAACTTCGTGATGATCCCCATCGAAAGTTACTTCAAGACCTACGGCTCGCGCAACGGATTGCGCCTGGTGGCCAAAGCCATGGATCAATCCCACCTGAGCGAGGCCGAAGACGAGGTGCGCGTCCTGCTGCGCTCCTACCGGCACCTCTTGCCGGGCCAGGACGATAATTTTTCGATTTTCGCCTCGGAAACCATCGTCAACCTTTGGCAGAGCCTGACCTCGACCATCGCCGCCATGGCGGTGGGAATCGTTTCGGTTTTCATGGTGGTGGGCGGAATCGTGATTATGAACATCATGCTGGCCGTGGTCACCGAGCGCACTCATGAAATCGGAATCCGCAAGTCCCTGGGCGCGCGGCGGCGCGATATCCTGAATCAGTACCTGGTGGAATCGGCGGTGCTGGCGTCGGTCGGAGGATTGATGGGAGTGGCGGCGGCGTGGGCGATCGCGGTGCTGGTGCGGAGCCTCACCCCCGTGCCCATGGCGCTGCCGCTGTCGTCGGTGGCGATTGGCGTCGGTCTGTCGGCCACGGTGGGATTATTTTTCGGCATTTATCCGGCCACCCAGGCCTCCAAACTGGATCCGATCGAAGCCCTCAGAGCGGAGCACTGACGATGACCCGACTGGCTCTCTTTAACGGCTTGTGGCTCGCCTGGGACACCATCCGCAATCATAAGCTGCGCGCGTTCCTCACCGTGCTGGGCGTGATCATCGGCACCGGCACCATCATCGGAGTCAGCGCCATTCTCACCGGCTTCGACGCCTCCATCACCGGCGTGCTGAGCAGCTTCGGGCCCAACTCGATTATCGTGTTCAAGTTCCCGGTGGGCGTCCACGGCCAGTTGACTCCCGAGGAGCGCACCCGCAAGAACCTGACCTATCAGAACGCGCTGGATATCAGGCAGCGCTGCAGGGCGGTGCTGGACGTCTCGCCCATGCTGTTCGTGTCCAACGGCACCGTCAACGTCCACTATCGCGGCAACGAAATGTACGACGTCAACCTGATGGGCGTGGAGGAAGCCTATGCGCGCGGCGGCCAGGTGGACCTGCACCTGGGCCGCTTCTTCAGCGACGAAGAGAGCCATCACCGCATGCCCGTGGCCGTAATCGGCGCCGATATCGAGAAAGGCCTCTACGCCAACCGCGATCCCATCGGCAAGATTATCAGCGTCAACGGGGAAGAGCTTATGGTCATCGGCGCCATGCTGCGCCCCGCCGCTTCGTTTTTCGGCGACACCGATAATCGCCTGTTGGTGCCCTACGGCATGATGCAGAAAATGTACCCGAACGCCCGCGAAATGGCCATCGTGGCGACCGCCCGCGATGGCCGCCTGCCGGAAGCCATGGACGAGGTCCGCGCCGTGCTCCGCATCGACCGCCGCGTTCCCTACAGCAAGCCCGACAATTTCGCGCTCTCCACCGCCGAACAGATGGTTTCGGATTTCCGCCAGATCATGTCGGTGACGTTCCTGGTGATGGTCGTGCTCAGCTCCACCGGCCTGATGGTGGGCGGCATCGGGGTCATGAATATCATGCTGATGTCGGTCACCGAGCGCACCCACGAGATCGGCGTGCGCAAAGCCATCGGCGCCCGCACCATCGACATTCTGCTGCAGTTCCTGATCGAGGCCGCCACCCTGACCGGCATGGGCGGCGTGGCGGGTATCGTCTTCGGGTGGGTGATCTCGCTGATCAGCCGTCTGGTGTTCCCCGCGCTTCCCGCCAGCGTGCCGCTTTGGTCGGCCGTGCTGGGGGTGATTGTGTCGGTGAGCGTTGGTCTGTTCTTCGGCATCTGGCCCGCCAATAAAGCCGCCAGGCTCGACCCGGTCGTAGCGCTAAGGTACGAGTAAGAGCTCGGTCTTCGGTCAGGCAACTGTCTCGAGCTCGACGAAATCCACAGCGCTGGTCGGAACTGGTACGGGCTCTCCCACCTCCCGCATCGCCTCGATGTGCAGCTCGATCGCTTCTCGGATGTTGCGCTTCGTCTCTTCCAGAGTAGGCCCGGTGCTGATGCAGCCGGGCAGATCCGGAACGTACGCCGCCCAATTCGATGAAACCTTTTCAAAGACAACTGCGAATCGTTTCATGGCTCGTCTATCTCCGCCGCCAGCCGATGTCTTACAGCGCTTCCGGCCCGAACACCTTGAGCACCTTTTCGGCGCTTGCCGGTTTGCGATCCACCCAGTAGCGCGCCCCATGTTCACCCCGGCGGCTCGCGTCGATCCGCCACTTGCCCTCCACCAGCACCAAGTGATCCTGCCGTTCGCGCACGTAACGGAACATGTGCAGGCTCTTGTCCACAGCCCTCAGATGGTAGGATGCCGCGTCGGAAACCTGGACCGCGGCTCCCGAGCCGTCTACCGTGAGCCGCCCGATCTTGAAGCGGCACCGTACCGGCGAACCCGCCTTTTTCGACTGCGATCTCGCCGCCGCCACGGCGTCGTCGTGACCTGCGCTCCGCCCATCCACCACGCTGCTGTAGCCGGGCGCAAATAAACTCTCCAGCGCCTGATAATCCTTCATCTCGAAGTCGTTTGCGTATTGGCGGTACACCGCCTCGATCTGTTTGCGGTCGCTCGAACCGGCGGCGAGCAAAGGCAACGATATCAAAAAGGCGGCGGCGATTCGCATGGGTGCATTCGGTTCCTGCCCGCCATGTTAACCTAATCTCCGGCTCATGAAAATTGCCGCGGTTCGTTGCTTCCTTCTTTCTTATCCGTTTCCCCAGCCGATCCGCTTGCCTTTTTGGGGCGGCGAGAGAACCATTCTGAAGCGCGACGCCATGTTCATCCGCGTGGAGTCGGACAACGGCCTGGTGGGATATGGTCCGGGCCTGGCCAGCGAGGCCGCCGCCGGTGCCGTCGAAGAGGTCATCGCTCCCTTTCTTCGGGGAAAGGTCCTGGCCGACCCGGACGCGTTGCGAGTGCTCTTTCTGAGAGGGCCGGGAAAGAACCCCGGGTTGGCCAGGCTATACGGCGCGGTGGAAATCGCTCTCTACGATTTGATCGGCAAATCGCTCGGTACGCCGGTGTCGGAGTTGATCGGCGGGCGCGTCCGCGATCGCATCCGTCTCTACGGCAGCGCCGGAATGTATATGCCGCCCGAGGCGTACGCGGCCGAGGCTGCGGCGGTGGAAAAACTCGGGTTTCGCGCCTACAAGATGCGCCTCGGCTCCGGGCCCGACCAGGATCTGGAAGCCGTGCGGCAGACGCGGGACGCGTTGGGGCCCGACTTCGAGTTGATGGTGGATGCCCACACCTGGTGGCGCATGGGTGACCGCAGCTATAGCCGGGAATCGATCGAGTCGCTGGCCCGCCGCATGGCCGCCTGCGACGTCGCCTGGCTGGAAGAGCCGCTCCCGCCCGACGACCATGCCGCCTACGTGGCGTTCCGCGAAAAGGAAATTCTGCCGCTCGCTTCCGGCGAGCACGAGCCCAACGAAGCCGGCTTCCTCGACCTGATTCTCTCCCGCGCCGTCGATTACGTCCAGATGGATGTCTGCTGCCAGGGCGGCTACAGCCTGGGACGGCGCCTGTTGGCGCAAATCTCCAACCAGAACCTGCGCTTCGCCTTTCATAGCTGGGGCACGGCACTGGAGGTCGTCGCCGCCGCTCATCTGGGCGTATGCTGGCCCGAAACCGTGGTCGAGTGGCTGGAGTATCCCTGCTACTCCAGCCCCGGCCGCGCCGGCATATATCCCTTTCCCCTGTCTGCCGGGATTCTCGCCGAACCGCTGCACATCGACGCCGGCGATCTGATCGTGCCGCGCCTCCCCGGCTTGGGCGTTACGGTCGACGAATCCGTGGTCGAACGCTACCCCTGGATTCCCGGCCCCTGGTCCTGCTTCCACACCGATTCACCGGCCGAAACCCGCGGCGTATCGAGCGACCACAGCATTCGCTGATTTCAAGTGCCGGTGGGACGGACCATCGCACTTCGTGGTCTGTCACCCATCGCAAAAGCATCGCCGCCGCTGGGTGGTAGCGGACCGCCGGCCGCGATGGCCGACAGCTTTTCAACCCCTCGCCAGCCTGCGGTGCTCTTTCAGAATGCAGCGGTCCATCGCCACCTCCAGACCGGCTGCCAGGGCGCTTTGTGCCGCGTCTTCGTGAATCACGCCCTCCTGCATCCACACCATTTTGGCGCCGATTCGGATCGCCTCTTCCACGATCTCCGGCACGTATTCCGGGCGCCGGAAGATGTCGACGATATCCACCGGTAGCGGAACCGATGCCAGGTCGGGGTAGGCTTTTTCGCCCAGCACTTCCGTCTCCCGCGGATTTACTGGAATCACCCGGTAGCCGGCGCGCTGCAAATACTCCGCCACGCCGTGGCTGGGGCGATAGCGCCTGCCCGAAAGACCCACCACGGCGATGGTTTTGGCCGCGCGCAGATTGTCCGCGAGGCCGCTCATTTGGCATCCTTGGCTGGAGCCTTCTTCACCGCCAGCGCGCGCTCGAGCTTGCGCACTTCCTCCGCATCCAGGTGGCGGAACTCGCCCGGTTTCAGCGGACCCAGCTCGATGGGCCCGATCCTGACCCGCTTGAGCTTTTCCACCAGGTGGCCGAAGTGTTTGAACATGAGCCGGATTTGATGATTGCGGCCCTCATACAAGCGCACTTCATACCACGGATTTTCGGCCGCCCGCAGCAGCTTCAATCCGGCCGGATGCGTGCGCTGGCCGGAGAGTGGAACCCCGCGGCGAAACTGTTCTTCCTCGTCGGCGGTGAGCGTCCCCTTGACCTTCACCAGGTAGGTTTTGGGCAGGTGCGAGACGGCTGACATGATGCCGTTGGCCAGTTCGCCGTCGTTGGTGAGCAGCAGCAGACCCTCGCTGTGATAATCCAGTCGCCCCACCGGATAGACGCGCTCTTTCACGCCGTGAAGCAGGTCCATTACCGTGACGCGTCCCTGCGGGTCGCTGGCCGTGGTGACGGTATTGTTCGGCTTGTGGAGGGCCAGGTAGACCAATCGCTTGGGCGGGCGAATCAGCTTGCCGTCGACCCGGATATGGTCGCGCTCCAGGTCCGCCTTGCTGCCCAGTTCCGTGACCGCCGCGCCGTTGACCGCTACCCGGCCTTCGCGAATCATCTCCTCGGCGTGCCGGCGGGAAGCCACGCCGGCCTGCGAGAGAATTTTCTGCAGCCTCTCTTCAGCCATCAGTTTTCCCGCCCCGCCGAAGTGGCGTCGGATGCCGGCTCGGCTTCAACCGCCAACTCGGCTGGAGCTTCCACTGGCGCTTCTTCCCGCGCCGCCTCGGCCGGCACGGCTTCTTCCACCGCCGCGCCCGGTTCGCTATCGCCGAACGCCATGCGTCGGATTTCCTCGAATTCCTTCAGCGACGGCAGCTCACTGACGTCTTTCAGCCCGAACTGCACCAGGAATTCTCTGGTGGTTTTGTACAGAATCGGCTTGCCGACCACGTTCTTGCGTCCCGCCACGGCGATCAGTTTCCGGTCCAGCAGGGTCTTCAGCACGCCCACGCCCTGCACGCCGCGAATGTCCATGATCTCCGGCCCTGTCACCGGTTGCTTGTAAGCGATCACCGCCAGGGTTTCGAGAGCCGCCAGGGAAAGCTTGAGCGGCGGCTTCAGGCTCTTCACGAAGTTGCGAACGCGGTCGTGGTGCTCCGCCTTGGTGGCCATTTTGTAGCCGCCGGCCACCTCGCGAATGGCCAGCCCGTGCTCGGGCTTTTCAAACTCCGCCGTCAACTGGCGCAGCAACTCGCTCACGCGCTCGGCCGGCTGCCCCAGCGCATTCGCAAGCTGCACCACTGTGAGCGGCTCCTCGGCCACGTACACGATGGCTTCGATCACCGCGCGCAGGGTCGCGTCCTCCACCGGTGGCGCGGGCGCCTCGCCGGCCACCCCCGGCAGCAACTCGTCCATCGAAACCATCTCTGGGGAAACGGGCTCCGGGGAAACGGGCTCCGGCGGCGCCGTCTCCATCGAAACGGTTTCCGGCGCGGGCGCGTTCTCTTCCGCCTCCGGACGTTCGGCTTCCGGTTCCAACTCGGCTTCTTGTTCCAACTCTTGCATCACGATTTAGATATAGTCTTTTTCGACGGCCGCCATAGGTTCGTCCGACGCCATCACCTGATCGAAATGGACGTGCCGTTCCAGCGCGATCTCCCCGAACAGGTCCTTCTGCGTCACCGCTACCGCGCGCATCCGTATCAGTTCCAGCACGGCCAGAAAAAGCGCGATCATGGCGCGCCGGCTGGACTGCCGCTCGAATACGCGCAGAATAAACACGGGCTTTCCGTCGCCCGCCCGCTGGAATTCGTTGCCGAGGTAGCGTACCATGTCCGCCACCGTGACCTCGGCCGTTTCCACCTCGTACATCGGCCGGCCTTTTGCCCGGCGTTCCAGCACCTCGCCGAAGGCCTTCACCAGCTCGAACAGCGTCACCGCCAGGCCGGGATCTTCGTCCTCGGCGGCGAACTGTTTGATCTGTGGATTGGACCACACGTTTTCTTCGATCAGACGCTTCTGCTGCAGCATCTCG
>Ga0182014_10001287_pt1 | contig 33816 bp, 28 predicted proteins | sample 612S2DmetaG_FD_120489 | JGI IMG/M metagenome (GOLD analysis project Ga0182014, IMG submission 120489) | Permafrost microbial communities from Stordalen Mire, Sweden - 612S2D metaG | ecosystem: Environmental > Terrestrial > Soil > Wetlands > Permafrost | place: Sweden: Stordalen | collected... | reverse complement strand
GTTTTTATTCTGGACTTGGTGGCGCAGGCGTCCCTGCCTGCGTTTTCATGGATGCGCGGGCACAGGCAGGGACGCCTGTGCCACTGCCCAAAGACCATAACTTGGCTTATCTTAGCGCCATTCGGCGCTGACCCCGACCTCGAGGTCGGGGTAAATTGCGGCCACGGATACGACGAGGCCGCGTTTGTGACCTGGGATACGACGTGGTCGCGTTTGCCGCGGGGGTTCGCGGGACCCGCCGACGCCGAAGGCTATGGCGGGCAAGCGGGGGTGGAAACGGCAGGCGCACCCCTCACCTCAATCCTCTCCCCAAGGGGCGAGGAGACGCGGAGGTGGCGGAGCCTTTAGGACCAACGGTCGTGCGGAAGCCCGACCCTCCGAGTGGAAGGCGGCTTGCGGGGCCCTTCGACGTCGCTCAGGGCAGGCAGGACAGGCGCGTGCGCTTCCCGTTGCATGATGTGGAATCGTTAAATGATTTTTCATTTGACTCACGCATCGTTATGCGCTATAGTAATTGCTATATAGAGTAAGATTGTTCTTTCTCATAGGAGACGGTGCCGCGCTCACCGAGCGCGGCTACAGGACGGCAGGAAAGCCGACCTTCCGAGCGGAAACGACGGGGGGCCGGAGGGTTGGGTTGTGTCTACAGGGAACGGCCCTGCGCAAAAACATTAAAATTACCAAACGAAGCCAATGTTTTTGGGGTGTTGGAGGTTTTGGATGAGCTTGCGGGACAAGGTGTTGGAAGCTCAAGTGCGCCAATTTGTCACATGGCTTTGTTTTGTCAAAACGACGCCAAAATTGGGTTCGTTTGGGGTTTCGGACACCAGACCGGGCCGGATTTTGATCAAAATAATGGGGTCCAGCCCCGACCTTGGGGTCGGGGCGAGCCGTTCGTCGAACTCAGGGCTCGGCTCCGGTCGCGGCAGGGATTAGGTCGTCACGTTTTCGGGCGAACCTTGGAACGTTTGGAGCGCCTCGGCGAGATGGTCGTAGAACTCCATCAAATCACCCATGGCGATGAGATTGGCCACTTGCTGGATGGTCTGTGGAAGCCCGACGCACTTCAGGTCGCCGCCGCGGGCCTGGGCCATGTGGGCGAACCCGATCAATTCCTTCAACTGGGCACTGCCGATGTAGCTGACCCGTGAGCATTCGAGGATGATGCACGGGGTGACTTCTTCCATGGTCCGCATCAACGTGGCCGCAAACTCGGTGAAGGCCAACGCGTCGACCGCCCCGGTCATCTCGATGACCTCCGCCCTGCTGGCTCGGTACATTTTGAACTGCAATTCTTGCATGTTCGTCGTCCGCCTTGTTGCAAGAGCATGGGATGTGCCCCGTTCGAACCCGAGTGCATCCGCCCCGCAGAATTCGGCTGGGGTACAATTTTGGCAAGCCGGCGGAACGATTCTGTGCAGCCCTCCGGCGGGGTTGTACAAACCCCGCCGAGAACCCAAGCCGACACGTTGATTGGCGATGTGACCCGCAAAGGCCTATGTTGCTCCTCACGAATGGCTACGGTTGCAGCGCACGGCAAATCAGTCTGGAGCAGGAAAATAGCTTGACGAGACTTGCGAGGTTGTTAGCTTCGCTCCGGTGAATGCTTTGGGCCCAGCAATCCACGAGCAGTATGAGTTGCTCAGTCAGCGCATGGATTATGCCGTGAGCCTCTTCAACCGCAGTTTTATTCGCCATCGGTTCACTATCCAGACCGTCCAACGCGGCACTTCGGAGCTGGACTTGTTCGCTGAGTTGAAACAATTGATCGGATTCAAGGGTGAATCGCAATTTGCGCTGCCGCGTTCGGGGGAAATCTTCCAGATTTGTCTCTCCGGCCGCAAAGCAAGGGAAATTGCGGGATGGCAACCGGTCGAGTGCATGAAGCAAGTAGAACGCACAGGACAATGGCGATGATGGACCTCGCCCTTTCAATTGTCGTCCCTGTTTACAACGAGGAAGTCAACATCGAGCCGTTGCTGGCGCGCATCGCCGACGTGCTACCAGGGCTGCCCGCGCCGCACGAGGTCATCGTCGTTGACGACGGCAGCCGAGACGCGACGATCGCCAAACTTCGGTCGGTGAAGAAAAATTATCCCTGGCTCAAGATTGTCGAATTGCGACGCAACTTCGGCCAGCACTCCGCCACCTACGCCGGATTCGACCTGGCCAGAGGCGCCATCGTGGTGACGCTGGACGGCGATTTGCAAAACGACCCCGCTGATATTGCGAAGTTGCTGGAAAAAATGAAGGAAGGTTATGAGATTGTCTGTGGCTGGCGTAGTAACCGCAAAGACCCGTTCTTCTCTCGCAAACTGCCGTCACTGATCGTCAATTGGCTCATTGGCAGCGACGCACCGACGCCCATCCACGACTACGGCTGTTTCCTGCGGGCTTACACCAACCAGACTGCGAAGGAATTGTCGCAATTTTCCACTTCTCGCGGCTGGTTTCCGGTCTTGTTTGCCAAGCTCGGCTTTCGCGTAGGCGAAGTCGCCGTCTCGCACCACGAACGGCGCGGGGGCGAGCAATCAAAACACAATTTCTTCCGGCGTATGGACCAATTCATGTCAGTTTTTCTCGGGGCTCGGGCCAAGCCATTTCAATTCGTCCAGATCATCGGCGCAACTGGCTTAGGGCTGGGCGGGCTCGGACTGCTGGCGGCAATTGCGTGGGGACTATCCGGTGGCGACAGCCGGTCTCTCATGCTCGGCTTAGTTTCGCTCGGATTGAACCTCTGGGGATTCCTCACCGCTGTTGTAGGCACGGTCGGAGAATATCTCGTCGGCATGAACTACGAAATTGGCCGTCACCCGAAATACCTCGTGCGTGCCATCCACGAGTGAGCCCGGTGTGCATGGGAGGCCGCTCCACAACAGATTTTTGTTGATTGACGAATCCGCCATATTGTTATGGCGACCGGGGAAATTGCTCAGGAGCAGCAGGGCCATCGCGAATTTTACCGGGTCTTGCCACCTCCTGCATCGTCGAGTTCTCTAGGAAGATCGCAAAGATTGTCCCGACGCCAACCTAACCCGGGTCGCCTGAAGTGCGACCCATTTGGGGCGTTGGGTTACAACTTCGGGTTGCAACCGGAAATGACAGGAGGGTTGCTCAGATGGAGGTCGTTCCGCGAGGTTTTCAAATGGCCGTGTCCACGATCTCACCCGGAATCTTGTCCCCGGCGGCGACGGATTTTCCGCCAGCCAGCCCCAGAGTCAGCGTGACCAGGCTCGTGGCCGCGAACAGGCCCACACAGGCCGGCCAGCCGCCGTTCAGCCAGAACCACGCGGGCAGGGTCGTGCCCACGCTGCCGCCGACGTAATAGAAAGTCACGTACAGGCCGGCGGCGGACGAACGGGCGCGGTCGGCTATCTGGCCGGTCAGCACCGTTGCCGACGACTGCGAGACAAAGACGCCGGAGGAAAAAACCGCCAGCCCGGCAATGACTGCCGGCAGCCAGTGAATCAGCGTCAACAGCAGCCCGCCCAGGCCCATGCCCGACGCCAGCAGCGCCGTGCGGCGAAAACCGTGGCGGTCCTAGAATTGTCCCGCCAACGGTGTGACGATGCAGCCGAACAAATAGATAAAAAAGACGCTGCCCAGCCCGGCGGTGGTCAACTGAAACGGGAGGCGGGCGAGAAGGAAGTTCGCGTAGGTGAACACGCCCACCAGCGAGAACAGGACGGTGAAGACCATGCCGCAAATCATCAGCAGGCGCGGGTTTCGCAAATGCCCCCAGGTGTCGCGGAGGGATTTGAAGACATGTTGGGCGGGAACGAAATGCGTGGCCGGCGGGAGCCACTGGCGCACGGCCAACGCGCCCAGCAAATCCAAAACGCCCAGCACAATGAACGCCGCATGCCAGTTCCCGCGCGCGGCGATGATGCCGGTGAGAAACCGTCCCAGAAAGCCGCCGAAGACCGTTCCGGCCACATAGGCGGACATCACGGCGCCGGCGCGGCCTGCGAACTCCTCATTGATGTAGGCGATGATCACGGCGATGACGCCGGGGATGAACAACCCTTGCATGAAGCGCCAGAAAATGAGCGCGGACAAACTTTGCGCGGTGGCCGCCAGCAGCGTTGGCACGGCCATCGCGAAGAGCGCGGGCACGATGACTTTTTTCCGCCCGATGCATTCCGCGAGCATGCCAATGACCGGGGCCATGATGGCGACCGACAGCGTGACGGCGCCCACGGTCAAACTGACCTGCACCTCGGTCGCGTGAAAGAGGTTCTGAAAAAACGGCAGCAGCGGCTGCGTGCAATAGACGTTCAGAAACGTGCAGGCACCCGCGATCATCGCGGCCCAGACGGCAAACCCGAACGGCGTTTCCGCCCGCGCCGCCGGAGTTGCGGCCGAATTCATGAACAGACAGCATAGGCGCGAAACGGGCGGGAAGGAAAATCAAAACTGCGCGCGGAAGCGCAACGCCCTTGTGTGGCATCGTCGCCCACTATCGGCGCGCTTGATTTCCCGGAGTGTTCTGGTAGCATGCCATGGTTGTTTCCTCCCGTTTATGTTTTCATGATGGCGTATTGGTTTGATGGAACACACAATCCTATTCCGAGTTCGCTATAGCGAAACCGACCAGATGGGCACGTTCTATAATTCGCGCGCCCTCGAATGGTTTGAGTGCGGCCGCACGGAATTACTGCGCGCATGCGGATTGCCCTATGCCGAGATGGAGCGGCGCGGCGCGTTTCTCCCGCTGGTTGAGTCACACGTCGAATACCAAGGGCGCGCTCGTTATGATGACCTGCTGAGGATGACGAGCCGGGGCTCGCTTGTCGGCAGGGTGCGTCTTCGCGTCGATGTTGAAATTGTCCAAGCCGAGGGAGGCGCGCCGGTTGCCCGCGGCTACACCATCCACGCGGTCACCGATCAAACCGGTAAACCAATCCGTCCGCCGCCATGGGTCACCGAGGTATTTGCGCGATGACGACGATCGCCCACCGGCACCTGCTCCGTGGCAACGAAGCCGTGGCACTGACCGCCCGTGTGCCATGTGGATACTCGTAGGCCCTTGAAGTGTTCGGGGGGCTGGCGTTTCTCGTCCCATGCAGACAGGGGTCTTGTATCCTCGCTCGACTGAAATCCCGTCTTTGCGGCACCGTGTACCATGGAACAACTCGTGCAATCCCATCCGACGCGAGTACAGCGGTCCTTCTGCAACCCCGACTGTTGGCAACCTCCGACTGCGATTTACGCCAGCAGTTCGGTGGCTTCTTTTATCAACGCCGCGATGGGGAGCCGACGCGGACAGACCTGCTCGGCCGCCGAATAGTCCATCTCGCCCAGCCGTCGCCGCGTCGCTTCCGGGAGACCCGTAAAGACGGAACGGGCAAGATTACGATCACCGTATCCGTGGTAGTACATCAGGCTGCGCATGACATCGCCCACCGGCGCATGGCCGGCGAGGGCGGCCTCGCAGAGGTTTGTGCATCCAGCGCAATAAGACGAGCCGGTGACCTGGGCATGCTGCTCCAGCGCCGCCTTGTCCGCGGCGGTCAGGCTGGTCTTATCCAGAGCGGCGGCAACATTGGACGACAGGATACTGAGGTTGGGCATTTGCGAGCAAATGGCGGCGATCCGTTGATCTTCCCATACCACCTTGAGGCATGCCTGCTCATGCGTGAACCCGCGTCCGATGAAATGCGCCAGCAACTCGGCGTGGGACTCGGTCGCCTCGCTCTGTTGGCGCTTGCCTTGCGTCTTCATTGCCGTCAGACCAATGCCGGCCTTCGCGGCGGCATCCACGGCGGCCTTCATCGCATCGGTGTTCAGGACACGGTAGTTGTATGTCAGCATGACCACATCGATCCAACCGAGCCTGGCCGCTTCGGTCAGGCACTGTTCCATGTTGCTGTGCGTGCTGAAGCCAAGAAACCGGATCTTCTTTGCGGCCTTCATCTTCTCAGCCCACGCCTTGACTTCCGGCGTCAGGACGTCGGTGCTGCTGATCCCATGCAGGAAAAACGCGTCCACGTAGTCGGTCTTCATCCGTTCGAGCGACTGTTCCAGAGACTGGCTCATGTCGTCCACACTGTGAGCGCCGCTTGCTTTCGTCACCAAAAACACCGACTTGCGAGCTTGCGGGTTTTTCTCGAAATACATGCCGATACCCGTTTCGCTTTTGCCGCCGTTGTATCCGGACGCCGTGTCCCAGTACGTCACGCCCCAGTCCAGGGCTTGTTTCAACTGGAGTTGGTTTGACGCGATATCGAAGATGCCTCCCAACGCAAGAGAGGACACCTTCACACCCGTCTTGCCGAGAGGCCTCATTGGCAGCTTCGCGTCGACCGGCTTCGCCGTCGTGGCCGGCGGTGAGGCGACTTGCGCCAGTATGCCCGTCCCCCCCATCAGGGAACCGACACCAACGACTCCAACTGTCTTCATAAAATCCCGTCGTGACACCTGGCGCTCATTCATTTGATCCTTCCTTTCTTGCCGTCTCCGGCCTCTCCGTTCACAACAGCAGGGAGTGTTTTCGATTTCGTGTTTCGTTCTCCGCCGTCACGCGAATGGCCCGCAGCCCGCTGACCGGGCATTCGTGTTCGCAAATGCCGCAACCGGTGCACACTCGCGGATCCACTTTCGGTTGCTGCAAGTGCACCTGAATCTCAACGCGGCTGCCCGGAGCCGGTGCTACCCTCCAGGGTTTGGCGGCAGCAATCGTCACGGCATTGGCCGTACACTCGACGATCTGCCGCCGTTCCTCGTCTCCGCCGCTCGCCGGCTTACAGAAATAATCTCCCGTTGCAAACTGCCCCGGTATCCACGCCACGCCGCATAATTCCACGCTTGTCGGCGTGGCGTCCTTCACCGTCAACACGCCATCTCGCACCGTGCTGAATCTCTCCTGAACGTAGATCGCCTTCGGGCTAAGCGGACAGTTCTCCTGGCAGACGATACACGGCTTATCCATCACCCACGGCAGACAACGGCTCCGATCCACAAAGGCCAGCCCCATTCGAATCGGGCCGGCCGAGGCGAATTTGTTGCGACCCAGTTTCTCGTCCAGGATCAGCGGACGGATGGCCGCTGTCGGACAGATTTGGCCGCAGGCGACGCAATTGAGTTGGCAACCGCTGGTGCCGACGCGGAAATTCAGCACCGGCGTCCACAGGCCTTCCAGCCCGGCTTCCGCCATCGCGGGCTGAATGACGTTGGTCGGACAAACACGCATGCACTGGCCGCATTTGAGACATCGTTCCAAAAACTGTTCTTCGGCCAGGGCGCCCGGCGGGCGCACCACGCGGGGCTGCCAATTCGCGCCGAGCAACCCGCTTAGCCGCAACATGGGCACTCCCGTCACACCCACCACAGCGGAAATGATGAACCCACGCCGTGAGATGTTCGGCCCCGACACTTCGCCTGCCGCTGACCGCGCGGTGCTGTAGGTCATTTGCGCTTGCTGGCAGGCGTCGAGGCAATTCATGCACAAGAGACATTCGCTGGAACGAATTTTCTCGAATGGTTCACAAGCGCCTTCGCAGTTGTTTTCGCAAAGCTCGCAGTCGGTGCACTTGCCCTCCCGCTTCCCGACCCGCCACAACGCCAAGCCGCTGAGCACAGCGAACAACGCGCCGAGCGGACAGATAAATCGGCAGTAAAACCGCGGCACCAGAAAGTTTAGCAGCACCGCAGCCAGAAACACCGCGCCTATCGTCCAGGCACCGACGTAGAAACGCGGGCTGGTGGAACGTATCCCCATTGCCGCATCCACGATCGGCAACAGCACAAGATTCACCGACCGGTGGATCAGCGGAATAGGATCGAGCCAGCCAGTCTGCAGCGACACCCCGAACAATGCCTCGGGGTGAAGAAACATTCCCACCGCCAGCCAGGCTCCCACGAGAGACACCAGAACCCCGACCGCCTTCTTGAGGTTCGGCACGACCTTGCGGATTGCGAGAAAAGAAAGCGCCGCCAGACCGATGGCAAACACCAAACCCGGAATCATGGGCCATTGCCGCGCCACATGCAAAAAATCGGCGAACACGTCGCCAGCCGCTGCCGTGAGTAGTCCGATGAGCAGGTAGTACTTGATGGCCTGCGCCGGTCGGTACTGGTTGGCCGCGACACGCTCGGCGAACTTCTTTCTTCGTCGCCCGATCCAGCCGAAGAACTGATGAATCGTCCCGAACGGACAAAGCCAGCCGCAGAAAAACCGGCCGAGCAGAACCGTCAGCACCATCGTCAGGAGCGCCCAAGCCAGCCCAGCGTAAAGCGTGCGGGTCGTCAGGATGGTGCCAAGCGCGACCAACGGATCGAGTTGTAGGATCCAATTCACCGGCCAGCCGCGCAACTGCCACCATTTCTCGCCAAACGAAGAGACGATGCAGAACCAGATGAACAGGACGAAGAAGAAGATTTGGCTGATGCGTCGGACGGTGATGATGTTCATGACTTGTTCAGCCCGTCTTCAATCCACATGGTCTCGCGCCGGTTTCAAGGATTCGTAGTCTGCCGTGCCCCGCCCCGCCGCCGCGGCTTTGGCAATGAACGGTAGAGCAGCGGCGTTCTTGCCAAGCAGTGTTGCCCCGAACGCGTCGGCTGCCACCTGATCGGTGCTGACGATCATCGTGTTGGTCTGCTTGAGATCGTCGAGCGAGCCGCCCGTCGGTCCGTTGGATATCATCGTCGTCGTGCCGTCGAGAATCACCAAGGTCGGGCTGACCAGCATCGCCAGTTCCTTGATGATGTTGTGAATGTCCTGGTGAAACACGTTGCGCCGTCCGCCCATCAGCCCGTACCAGTTCTTGATCGACATCGAGGCGCCGCTGCGATGGTGATCCTTGACGGGCGCGATGCCGATGAGTTTGTTCACGCCGCGGAACGGCTCGTAGAGCAACGGCCAGTTCTTGATCAGCGTCCCGTCGCGAACGGTGGTCGGCTTGAAGTAATTTTCCTGCGGCAGCACCAATCGCGCGCCGGCGGTCTGCACTGCCTCGGCGATGCCCGTCAGGCGGAAACAGCTCTGCGGATCGTTGATCGGGTTGTCGGATACCGTCACCGCGGCTGCGCCGGCCAGATAGCACAACCGGATGACCTCACCGACCAGTTGGGGATGGGCTGTGGCGCAAAGCGCCGGCGGCGAGGCGAAAGCCGCGTTGACCTTCAACAGCACACGATCGCCCTTCTTGATGAACTGCTCGATGCCGCCCAACGCCGCGAAGGCGCGGTCGATCGTTCTCACCCGCTCCGCGCCGGTGATGATGCTCATCTTCGGCCCCACCCGGGACAGGGAAAAATCAGGCAGCGAGACGAGTTCTGTCACGGTCTGCGCTTTCGGACCGGTCCGGTCGTACAGCCAATAGCCGATAACCCCGGTGGCCGCGATGGCGGCGCCGGCCTTCGCTGCGCGCGCCAAAAAATCGCGGCGGCTGATCACCTGGGCATCCTGCGGATTGGTCATGGCGCCGCCTCGGAGATTTTCTTGTAGAGGAGCGCCGCCATCTGTTCCGCTGCCTCCGCGCTCGGTGCCGCGTGGACTCCGCCGACAACCTTGCCGCGGCTGAAAACAAGCTCCACGCTCCCGAGCATTTCCGCCAGACTGGCGGCAGGCACCTTGCCGGCGCCCGGAAGGTTTCGTCCGCCGTTGGTCAGAAGGAACTGTTGATAGGCAGCGCTCAACGCGGTCGCTTCTTCCGCTGTGGGGCGGACGGTCAGAAACGCCATCACTTCCGCGCCGTTCACCGTGTACCTGGCGCTGAAAATATTCTTGAATTGATCGAAGCCGAAAGCGTCGGCGGGCTGAAAAATGTAACTGTTGGGCGCCAGGTGTTCTGACGGAAACAAATCCAACTCCGCCAAGCGGGTCTCTTGCGGCGGGTTCCTGGCGACGAATTGTCGAGAAACCAACAACATGGCGGCCATCATCTCCTCGGTGGGTGACGCGGTGACGGCTTCGACATAGTAACGCCCGCAGCAAAAGAACAACGCGTTCTTTGTCTTGTAGGCGTACGTCGCCAGATCCAGCAACTGCGCGTCAGCCCGTTGCTGCATGCTGTAGACGGCGAACGACTGCCGCAAGTTGTCCATGTCGTACACGAAGAACTCCATCCATGTTTTGGGATCATTCTTCAAGGCGAACCGCTGGCAACGCATGCCGAGAGCCCCGGCCGAGAGATAGAGTTCAGCCTTACCGTCGATCTTGTCGTAGAGATTGTCGGGATTGAACACTTCGGGAGCGCTCAACGGCGTCAACTCGCCGGGCAGGTCGACGAACGTATTGACCGCTGGAGACAGTGGTGCCGATGGTTCAACCGCGCTGCCGGACGGAGCCGCACCGAGAAATACAGCGCGGTCGTAATGGAATTGCTTAACAAAGACCCCGGCGGCGACAATTACCAAAACCAATAGGATGACCGAACCGACATAAATCTCAGTCACACCACGCGGTTGGAGTTGGCTCTTTATGCAACGCTCCTAACAACACTCCCGGGGTGAAGACCACGCGCGTAATTTGCACCAGATTGTTTGCCGCAGTCAAAACAATTGTCAGGGCGGGCTTATGGCTCGACCGGAGACGGGGACGTTGGTTGAGCCGCAAACCGCGTTGGGCCGTCCTGTACGCGCCAAGGCAGAGGATAGCCCGATGAGATTCAGGAACTTTGCGGGGCGGGCTTTTTCAATCCCATTTTCTTCATGCGTGAGAACAACGTGGTGGCCTTTACTCCCAGAAGTTCCGCCGCGCCTTCAGCCCCCATCACCTTCCAGTTGGCGGCTTCAAGAGCCACGAGGAGGTTCTCGCGTTCGCGCTGCCGCAGTTCGGTTTCGGTGAGAACCTTCCGTCCGGCCCCATCCGCGCTGAGTGTCTTGCGAAGAGGCAAAGCGGCCGCGGGGCCGGTCACCGGCAAGTCGAAGTGGAGGGGGCCACCGCGCGCGAGGATCACGGCGCGTTGGATCACGTTGCGCAATTCCCGGATGTTTCCGGGCCAGTCATAGCCCTGCAGTTGGGCAATGGATGCTCGCGTCAATCTCGGTTTGGCACAGCGCAGTTCGCGCACGGACAAATCGATGAAGTGCCTGGCCAGGAGAGGAATATCCTCGATTCGTTCCTTCAGCGGGGCGACGCGAATTGGGAAAACGTGGAGCCGGTAATAGAGGTCTTCACGAAACCTTCCCGCAGCCACTTCTTGCTTCAAATCCCGGTTGGTAGCCCCAATGATTCGAACGTCCGCCACTCGGGCGCGATCATCACCCACCCGCTCGTAACGCTTTTTCTGCAACACGCGCAGCAGCTTTCCCTGCAGTTCCAATGGAATCTCACCCACTTCGTCCAGGAATAATGTGCCACCCTCGGCGGTCTCGAAGCGGCCCGCCCGGTCTCTGACAGCCCCTGTAAAAGCCCCCTTCACGTGGCCAAAGAACTCGCTTTCATACAATTCTCTTGGAATGGAAGCGCAGTTGACACGCACGAGGGGTCTGTCCTTGCGCGGGCTTCGCCGGTGGATTTCATAGGCGACCAAGTCCTTTCCCGTGCCCGTCTCGCCCAAAATAAGGACCGAGGCGTCTGTGGGGGCCACCAGGTCGATCTGGCTGATAATCTGTCGCAAGGCGGCACTTTGGCCGACGAGGCTCCCGAACGCCTTGGCTTCGACGATTTCTTCCTTCAAATAGGTGTTTTGTTGTTCCAGTTGCGCCTTCAGATGCTCGATTTCCTCGAATGCGCGGGCATTGGCTATCGCCGCGCCGACATGGTCGGCAAAAATCCGTCCCCATATATGCGCTTCCTCCTCAAGCAATACCTCACGCCCAAACCCAACCATGACTCCCAGAATCTCGCCTTTGAACTGGATGGGGGTGCCGCCACAGCTGCGAACCCGCTCTCGTTCCAACCAATCGATATCGGAAACCTCCGCAGGTTCTTTGGCCACATCCATCACCATGATCGGCCGCTCGGTTGCCGCCACCCTGCCCAGCAAACCCACCCCCAGCGGAACTCGCTGGCTTAAGTCGTTAAAGTACGGCGCATCCGTCACCGTTCCAGAGATCGACTTGCCGATCCCGGCAACCAGGTGCAAGCAGCGACTTTGATCGGCGCACTGACGACGACGCGGGCAGTTGGCGCATCGGTCTCCCTTGTCGATCAGCCAAATCTGAAGACAGGCCATATCGGTCCGCTCGACCGCTCGATGGACCAGTTTGTCCAACAGGAGATCGAGCGAGTGCTCTTGGGCTATCTCGAGTAGCAGATGGCTGGCAAGGTTTGTATCTAACCGGCGATCCGAATTTGATTCCATGGTCAACAGGGTAACACGAACTACGATATTTTCAATATAAGACTACTAGAACCCGTATATACGAATGTTCGTATGTTTGCTTGGGGCGGAATATATGGATCCAAGTCATTGAACAACTGATACTTGGTATTTACTCCACAGTCTGGCACAAGAAATGGATCAATGGTAGTTGTCATGAGTGGTGAAGGCAACCGATTGGGGAACATTGAGGTGAACGAGGGGAACTTCGTAAGGGAAGTGTTGCAGTCTCCCCAACCAACGCTGGTGGCGTTCGGGGCTCCTTGGAGCAAGCCTTGCCAAATCCTCCAACCCACGTTGAACGAAATCGCGGCCCAATGCGGGGGAAAGATACGAGTTCTTCGGGTGAACGTTGATGACAATCCGGACTTGGGCGTGTGGTATGGGATCGAGTCGATTCCAACTCTGCTTTACTTCGTTGAAGGCAAAGTGCGCGCCCGGATTGTTGGGACCGCCAGCAAGAACGCGATTCTTTCCAAACTCGAATCATTCGACAGCAGCGCATGAAATATGGTATCGACTCAGAAGGCGCAGCACGATTTTGCGCGCCGAACTTTGAAAACAATCTCCAGCCATCTGCAATAAACCGAGGAACTGTGATGCAACTCACCAACCACTCTTATCATCTCTTTGTTAGATCAAGAACAGCCCTGGTGGTCCTCTCGTGCGGGCTTGCCTTGACAGCCTGCAACCGCCGGCCCAAGGTTTCGGCGCCACCCCCCGTAGCGGAGGTGGCGACTGTGACGGTTGCTCCGCAGAAGGTGGTGCTGACCACCGAACTGCCCGGCCGCACGTCTCCGTACCTCATCGCGGAAGTCCGGCCCCAGGTCAACGGCCTCGTTCAGAAACGCCTGTTCACGGAAGGTTCTGACGTCCAAGCCGGCCAAGAACTCTATCAGATTGACCCCGCCCCGTTTCAGGCAGCTCTTGACAATGCCGAGGCCGCCCTTGGGAGGTCGAAGGCCAATCTGCCCGCCGTCCGGTCGAGGGCCGATCGGTACAAAGATGCGCTGGCCGACAAAGCAGTCAGCCAACAGGACTTTGACGATGCCGTCGCCGCCCTGAACCAGGCCCAAGCCGATATTGCGTATTACCAGGCGATGGTCGAGACGGCCCGCATCAACCTGAATTACGCCCATGTAGTCTCACCGATTTCCGGTCGCATCGGGACGTCCACCGTGACGGATGGCGCCATTGTGACAGCGTACCAACCCACGGCCCTGGCCACCATTCAGCAATTGGACCCCATCTATGTGGATGTGCCCCAATCCACCACCGAATTGCTGCGATTGGAGCGTCGCCTGCAGGATGGGCGGCTCAACCGCGAGCAGGGAAACCTGAACAAGGTCGAGCTCATTCTGGAAGACGGCGCGAAGTACCCGTTGGAAGGGACACTTCAATTCCGCGACGTCTCGGTAGATCCGACCACCGCCTCCGTGATTTTGCGGATGGTCTTTCCCAATCCGAACGGGGTTCTCTTGCCGGGCATGTTCGTCCGGGCGGTGGTGAAAGAAGGCGTCAACGATCAGGCCATTCTGATACCCCAACAAGCCGTGTCACGCGATCCAAAGGGCAATCCCCTGGCTTTGATCGTGGACGCCTCCGGCAAAGTCGAGCAACGGATGCTCAGCCTTGACAGGGCCATTGGCGACCAATGGCTCATTTCCTCCGGTCTTGCCCTCGGCGATCAGGTGATCGCCGAGGGGATGCAAAAAGTCCGGCCCGGCGCTTCGGTGAAAGAGGTTCCCTTTGACACCGACCGAAAACAGGGAGCCGAACCAGCGGTAGAAACGGCCCAGCCGGCCTCAACATCGAACTGACGGAGACGCGAAATGCTATCGAGATTTTTTCTGGACCGGCCGGTGTTCGCGTGGGTGATCGCCATCATCCTGATGGTGCTGGGCGGGTTGGCCATCTATAATCTGCCCATATCCCAGTATCCGCCCATTGCTCCGCCGTCCATCGCCATTGATTCGTCTTACCCTGGGGCCTCGGCGGAGACGGTGGAAAACAGCGTGACGCAGATCATCGAGCAGAAGATGACTGGCTTTGACGACATGCTGTATCTCTCCGGCACGAGCGATTCATCCGGCTCGTCCCGCCTCGAATTGACCTTCAAACCGGGAACCGATCCGGACCTGGCTTGGGCCAAGGTGCAGAACAAGCTCCAGCTCGCCATGGCGAGTCTGCCGCAGGTGGTCCAAAGAACGGGCGTCATGGTCAGCAAATCCACGCGGAATTATCTGATCATTGTGGGCCTGGTCTCGGAAGACAACAGCATGGACGGCAACGATTTGCGGGATTATGCCCAATCCAACCTGGAGAAGGTGCTGGCACGCGTGCCCGGGGTCGGCGAGGTCCAGGAATTCGGCTCGCAGTACTCGATGCGCATCTGGCTGAACCCCGACAAGCTGACCGATTACCAGATGACAGTTCAAGATGTCATCACAGCGCTGCAGGCCTACAACGTGGAAGTGTCCGCCGGGCAGTTTGGTGGCGCGCCGGCGGTGAAAGGGCAGCGTCTGAACGCTTCCATCATCGTCCAGAGCCTGCTTAAGACACCCGAGGAGTTTGCCGTCATCCCCCTCCGCACCAACCCGGATGGATCCATCGTGCGGATCAAGGATGTGGGACGGACAGAACTCGGGACCGAATCCTATGATGTCGAAGTCTATCATAACGGCAAGCCCTCCGCTGCCCTGGCCATCCGGCAGGCGCCCGGCGCCAACGCGCTGGCTACCGCCGATGCCGTCAAGAAGAAACTGGCGGAGATGAGTCGCTACTTCCCGCCGGGGATGAAGGTTGTTTATCCCTACGACACCACCCCCTTCGTCCGCGTGGCCATCAATGAGGTGGTCAAAACCCTGTTCGAGGCGATCCTGCTCGTTTTCCTGGTGATGTATCTGTTCATGGGGAACATCCGGGCCACCCTGATCCCAACCATTGCGGTGCCGGTCGTGCTTTTGGGAACCTTCGCGGCGTTGGGAATGTTTGGGTTTTCCATCAACATGCTGACCATGTTCGCCATGGTGCTGGCCATCGGCCTACTGGTGGATGATGCCATCGTGGTGGTGGAGAACGTCGAACGAATCATGGCCGAGGAAGGGCTTTCACCCCGGGAAGCCACCGCCAAGTCCATGGATCAGATCACCAGCGCGTTGATCGGCATCGGGCTGGTACTCTCGGCAGTCTTCGGTCCGATGGCGTTTTTCGCTGGCTCCACTGGGGTCATCTACCGCCAGTTTTCGGTGACCATCATCGCCTCGATGCTCCTGTCGGTGGTGGTGGCCTTGATTCTGACGCCGGTGCTTTGCGCATCGCTTCTCAAGCCGGTGCCCAAGGGGCATGAGCCGGCGGAAAGCGCCGTCTTTTTTCTGCGCCCGTTTTTCGGGTGGTTTGACCGCGTATTTTTCCGGGTCAGAGACCGGTATGTTGGAGTGGTCGGACACTCTCTTTCCAGGAAACTACGCTACCTGATTATCTACGTTCTGCTCGTCGGAGTGGTTGGCTTTTTGTTTCTGCGGCTGCCCACCGCCTATCTTCCCGATGAGGATCAGGGGATCCTTCTCGCCCAGATCCTCATGCCGACGGGCACCACCCTGGAGCAGACACAAGCGGTCGCAGATGAAGTCCAGCATTATTATCAGGAGAATGAAAAGGAGGCGGTGGAATCCTGCATGACGATTGCCGGCATGGGCTTCTCCGGAAGGTCCCAGAACAACGGCATGGTGTTTGCCAGGCTGAAGGATTGGAAGCTTCGCGACCGTGTGGATCTGCGGGCCAAAGCCGTTGCCGGCCGGGCCATGGGGGCGTTTTCCAGAATCCGCAACGCCATGGTCTTCGTCTTTCCGCCCCCCGCCGTCGTCGAACTGGGCAATGCCCGGGGGATTGATTTCCAGTTGATGGACCGTGGCGGCCTTGGTCACACAGCCCTGATGAACGCCCGCAACCAGCTCCTCGGCATGGCCGCCCAGGACAAGCGGCTGGTCGCGGTTCGACCCAACGGCATGGAGGATGTGCCTGAATACCGGATTGACGTGGATTGGGAAAAGGCGGGCGCTCTGGGCCTGCCCATCACCTCGATCCACGATACGATCTCGGCAGCCTTCGGCAGCGCGTATGTCAATGACTTCATTCAAGGCGGACGCGTGAAGAGGGTATATGCCCAGGCCGACGCTCCCTATCGCATGTTGCCCAAAGATCTGGAGAAACTCTATGTGCGCAATACCGCGGGCAAGATGGCGCCGTTTGCCTCGTTTGCATCCAGCCACTGGACGACCGGTTCCCCCCGGTTGGAGCGCTTCAACGGCTTTCCGTCCATGAACATCTGGGGCGAGCCGGCACCGCACAGAAGTTCCGGCGAGGCCATGCAGGCCATGGAAGAGATCGCCTCGAAGCTGCCGCAGGGGATCGGCTTTGATTGGAACGGGCTTTCCTACCAGGAGCGGATGGCGACTGCCCAAGGACCGATTCTCTACGCCTTTTCCATCCTCGTCATCTTCCTATGCGTGGCGGCTTTGTATGAAAGCTGGACGATCCCCTTTGTCAACCTGTTGATGTTGCCGCTGGGTGTATTCGGCGCTTTGCTGGCGACTTCTTTGCGGGGGTTGTCCAACGATGTTTACTTTCAGATCGGATTCCTTACGACGCTTGGTCTATCGACCAAGAACGCCATTCTGATCATTCAGTTCATCAAAGAGCAGCGGCGGCATGGAGTGGGACTGACCGAGGCAACCCTTGGGGCCGTGAGAATACGTTTCCGCCCCGTCATCATGACGTCGCTGGCGTTTTTCTTCGGCACTCTGCCGCTGGCTATCGCCTCCGGGGCGGGCGCCGGCGCGATGAATGCGATTGGAACCGCTGTCACCGGCGGAATGCTCTCGGCCACTTTCATTGATCTGATCTTCATCCCGTTGTTCTTTGTCCTGATCTCCAACCTGTTTATGAAAAAGCAATCCCCCGCTTCCAGCAAGACCCCGGAGGTGAGTTGATATGAAAAGAATCATCCGCCTCTCTCTGGGAGTGTTCCGTCGCCTGAGGGGTAGCGCCATGGCCCAGAAATACGGCCGGCCGGGTAGCACGAGTCTCCTCGACCGGCGAAGACATCAGGCGGGCGGCGATTATGAATTTGATGGATGCCCGGAACAAGAAAGGGGAATCGCTATGAAGACCAGGAACGCGTTGGCCTGCGCGCTGGTTGCCGGATTGGCCGCCGGCTGCGCCGTCGGGCCGGACTATCACGCCCCGAAGGTCAACACGCCCGCCAACTGGACGGAGTCGAACCAGGGCGGCACCACCAACAGACCGGTGCAGATCGTCGATTGGTGGAAGACGTTCAACGATCCCGAGCTGAATTCGCTCATCGCCCGCGCCGTGACGGCCAACCACGACCTGCGCATCGCCGACGCGCGGCTGCGCGAAGCGCGCGCCCTGCGTTCGGGCGCCGCCTGGGACCTGGGCCCGACGATCAATGCCTCGGCCGGCTATACCGACGCCTTGCAATCCAAGAACGCGCTGTCGTTCTCCTCGGGCACCGGTACCAGCAGCTTCAATTACCAGTACCACACCGACCTCTACGATGCGCATTTCGACGCGACCTGGGAAATCGACGTGTTCGGCAGCAAACACCGCGCGCTCCAGGAGGCGACCGCCGTGTTCGCCTCTGTCGAGGAATACCGCCACGACACGCTGATCAGCGTGCTGGCCGAAGTGGCGCGCAATTACACGGAGGTCCGCAACTCCCAGCAGCGGCTCGCGATCGCCCGCGACAACATCACCGCGCAACAGGAAGCAACGCACATTGCCCGCACCCGCTTCAACGTGGGCTTGAGCAGCGAACTCGACGTGCGGCAAGCCGAGGCCCTGCTGGCGACGACACAGGCCCAATTGCCCTCGCTCAACACCTCGCTGAAAAAGGGCGTGCACCGGCTCGGCGTGCTGATCGGCCGCGAGCCGGGCGCGCTGGTTGCGGAACTCGGCACCGACGCGCCGGTCCCCGCGCCGCCGCCCGAAGTGCCCGTGGGGCTGCCATCGGACCTGCTGCGGCGACGCCCCGATGTGCGGCGCGCCGAACGCGACCTGCAGGCGGCGACCGCCAACGTCGGCGTCCAGACGGCGGAACTGTTCCCGAAATTCACGCTTGTCGGCTTGGGCGGCTTCCAAAGTTTCTCCGCCAGCGATTGGTTCTCGAGTGGGAGCAAATATCGGTCGGCGGGGCCGACGGTCACGTGGCGTCTGCTGGATTACGGCCGCGTCCGCAGCCAGATCAAGGCGGCCGGCGCGGAGGCCGATCAATCACTGGCCGTGTACGAAAAGACCGTGCTCACTTCGTTTGAGGACGTCGAGAACGCGCTGGCGGCCTATGCCAACGAACAGACGCGCTATCGCGCGCTGACCGACGCCGTCGCGGCCAACCGCAGCGCGCTGGACCTGGCCAATAAACGCTACACCAAGGGGCTGGCGGATTTCCTGAACGTCCTCGACGCGGAGCGCTCGCTCTACCAGACCCAAGACCAGATGGCGGAGAGCCAAGGCACCATCACCGTCGATCTCGTGGCGCTCTACAAGGCCCTCGGTGGCGGCTGGGAAATGGGAACACGATCCGATCGGTCGGAGGCCGCCCCCGTGTCAGCAACGCGAGGGAACAATTGAGCGTGAATACAAACACGGCAAAGGCAACAGGATGAGAAGGAACCAGAAAACACAAACAGACGCAAGTAACGGGGTGCCTGAAGAGGTTAAAGCCAGCGCCAGGACCAAAAAGACTCACGTCCCCAAAGATCACATTCGCAAGCGTGCCTACGAAATCCACCGGGCCCACGGCGGAGGCTCGGGGAAGGAACTTGATGACTGGCTGCAGGCGGAGCGTGAAATCAAAGCCGAGATGGATCAAGCGTCCGACGCCCAGGGTTAGCGTAGCCCTCCTGATGAACACTCTTCGACTGCCCACTTTCTGCGTTCGGTGGGCGAGGTCGACCGACCGCCTACCCAAGCCCGAAGAGGCCAAGAGCGTATATGATATGGACAGGCCCACTTTGTTATCGGCTCTAACTGCCGTCAGAAGACGTGGTGTCGGGTGATAAGGCGCGTGGCAATACTGGGCGTATTGCTGGCCGCGGCGGTGACGCCCGTGTGGGCCGACGGCACAAACCGGCAGGGTTTTGTGTTCATCGCCAACGAGGAAAACGATTTCTTCTCGATCCCGGAAACCGACAAACACTACACGCAGGGGGTACACTTCAGTCTCCTATGGCCTGACGACGAGGTGCCGTGGCTGGCGTGCCCGTTGGCGTGGACACCGCCGTTAGGCATTCAGGAACCGATCCGCAAATTCGGTTTTGAGGTGGGCCAAGAATTTTACACGCCCATCAACCATACGACCTCCGCTCTCGTCGCGAATGATCGCCCGTACGCGGGCTGGCTGTATGTCGGCGGCCTCCGCGAAGATCGCGGCGTCACCGCCAATCAGATTCCGACGCTCGATCGTTACGAGGTCGAACTTGGCGTCGTCGGCCCGTGGGCGCTCGGCGGAAACGCCCAGAACTGGTGGCATGATATGATCAACTGCAGTCGGGCTAACGGCTGGAGCCACCAGCTCAAAAACGAGCCCGGTTTGCTGCTGCGGTTGGATCGCACGTGGCGCGTCGTGGACGGGGGCGAGGCCGATGGCTTGCATCTGCAATTGTTACCCCGCGCCGGCGTAGCGCTCGGCAACATCCAAACCTCCGCGCGCGTCGGCACGATGGTGCGCCTTGGTTACCATATCCCGGACGAATTCGCGGCGATGATTCCGCCCAAGTGGGGCTGGTATGTTTTCTCCGACGTGGGCGGTCGCGGAGTGCTCTACAACGAGTTTCTCGATGGCGATGTTTTTCACGCCAGCCACAGCATCGCCAAGGAACCCGGCGTACTCGAAGTTCGCGCTGGTATCATGTTCGAGTTGGGTCACAGCGAAATCAGCTACACGTACGTGTACCTCAACAAGGAATTCAAACAGCAGGACACCTACGACGCCTACGGCTCGCTGAATTACACGTACCGGTTCTAACCGAAAAAGAGGCGTACAGAGTGTGAAGTATCTGCTCGCCTTTATCGCTCCCGACATGCGCAGCCGCGTGGCTCCTGCGCTCAGCGCCTGCCACGTGCCCGGTCTCACCGTCTCTGACGCGCTCAGTTTGGGCAGCGGAATCGACGGTGGTGCCATCCGCTATCCCGGCGTTGACCGACCACTGGTCGATGGCAGCATTCATTTGACGGCAGTCATTCATGATGCGTCGCCCTTGCGATGGCTTGCTGGTTTTCACAAAGCCAGGAACTGCCAGAGCCGCCAGCCGTCCAAACAATTGCAACCACTATCATTATTTCAACCAAGGTAAAACCCTGGTCATTCCGTTTGAGATTATGGCGACTCATCCATGGCATAATTATGCATTTCCTCCATGAGCATTCCGGACGAAATGAAGATTACTTGAGCCTCATCTTTAAACCCGGTCAGGGACGTTCTCCCCGACTGTATTGCAAAAGATCGCCGACTGAAAACGGCTCGACTTACCATTGCCGCAATGTTAGTCTGATTTCTGGATCGGCGGGAGTCGCTCGGTTCTGATTGCAGTCAGGCAATGCTTGGAGAGGAGCGTTGGGTATGAACAAACGGATCTCGGTCGGGCTTACATTGGCGAATCCACTTCGCCTTATCATCCCGGTTGTCTTGGTTGTTCTGGCTGGTCGAGCGTTCAATGCCAACGCACAGACAGAGACGAATCTTCACTCGTTTGTCGGCGGCACCGCCGATGGGAGCCTTCCATATGCTGGGCTGGTGCAGGGTAGCGACGGCAATTTCTACGGGACGACCGAGTACGGCGGGACGAGCGGGACAGGCACCGTGTTTCGGATCAGTCCCAGCGGCAGCTACACGAACCTTTACTCTTTTGGCCGCTCCCCCACCGATGGGGAACTTCCAAAAGCCGGGCTGGTGCAGGGCCGCGACAGCAATTTCTACGGGACGACCGGTTTCGGCGGGACAAGCGGGACAGGCACCGTGTTTCGGATCAGTCCCAGCGGCAGCTACACGAACCTTTACTCCTTTGGCCGTTCCGCCACCGATGGAGCCAATCCACGAGGCGGGCTGGTGCAGGGCCGCGACAGCAATTTCTACGGGACGACCGAGCAAGGTGGGACCAGGGGCTTCGGCACCGTGTTTCGGATCAGTCCCAGCGGCAACTACACGAGTCTCTACTCCTTTGGCAGTTCCGCCACCGATGGAGCCAATCCACGAGCCAAGCTGGTGCAGGGCCGCGACAGTAATTTCTACGGGACGACCGAGTACGGCGGGACGAGCGGGACAGGCACCGTGTTTCGGATCAGTCCCAGCGGCAGCTACACGAGTCTTTACTCCTTTGGCAGTTGCGCCACCGATGGGAAACTTCCAAGAGCCGGGCTGGTACAGGGCAGCAATGGCAATTTCTACGGGACGACCAGTTTCGGCGGGACGTACAACTCCGGCACCGTCTTTCGGATCAGTCCCAGAGGCGGCTACACGAATCTTTACTCCTTTGGCCGCTCCCCAAACGATGGGGTCTATCCATATGGCGGGCTAGTGCAGGGTAGCGATGGCAATTTCTACGGGATGACCCAGCAAGGCGGGACAAGGAGCGTCGGCACCGTGTTTCGGATCAGTCCCAGCGGCAGCTATACGAATCTTTACTCCTTTGGCCGCTCCCCCACCGATGGGAAACTTCCAAAAGCCAGGCTGGTGCAGGGCAACGATGGCAACTTCTACGGGACGACCCAGCAAGGCGGGACGACCGGTAACGGCACCGTGTTCAAACTGACTGTTCCTCTCAGCCCTCGCCCTATCCAATAAATCAGATTACCAATGTCCACATTGCGGTGACGAACATCATCTTCACCATCCCGTCCGTAGCAGGTGAGACGCATCAATAGCAGTTTGGCAGTTCGATGACCCCTGCCAACTGGGTCAATGTCCCTGGCGTATTGGTCACCAACAATATTGGAGCCCTCCTGACTTTGACCAACTTTGGTGGAGCTTTGCTGCCGCAAGGCTTCTATCGGTTTGACATAACGCCTTGAGGGCGGCGAGAGGGCTGCTCGATTCTCCGGGAATTCTAACGACTGTTGGCCGCAATCCCCAGCCTCGAACGGAATCTGCTTTTAAGGAGCGCGGTTTACAAATTACAGTGGAAGCTCGACGACCTGAGCATCCCGCACGTGGTGCTGCCACGCGAGTTGACCGGCGTCGACGCCAACATTGTCGTGATGATTGCGCGACTCTTCCCGACCGGCGCACACAAAGTCGGCGCTGCCTATAGCTGTCTCATCGAGAAGCAGCTTGCAAAAGCGCGGGGATTTTAGCTGCCGCGACGTTTGACGGTTTTATCGCCTCGTCACACCCGGGCCACCTTTGGGCTCGGGGTAACCGCCGTGCGCCATTCCATCGCGCGGAGCCCGCAGCCTACAGCACCTTGCGCTTCTTCAATTCCTTATCCAGCACCCCGAGGTCGGGCGGGATGTGGATGGGGGTACCGGCCGTTTCGATGGCGGCCTTGATGTCCTTCAGGCCATTGCCGGTGATCACGGCACAGACGCTTTCGCCCTTCTTGATGATGCCGTCGGCAATGGCGCGTTTGACGCCCGCGACGCTGGCCGCGCCGCTCGGTTCGCCGAACACGCCGCTGAGGCGCGCGGTCTTGTTCATCGCTTCCATGATCTCGGCGTCGGACACGGCCACGATTTCGCCATGCGACTCGCGAAGAGTCTGAACGGCTTTGCGCCAGTTGCGCGGCGTGCCGCAGTCGATGCTGTCGGCCCGGGTGCCGCCCTCAACGGGCACGAGCTCCTTGCCCGAGTGAAACGCGTCGGCGATGGGTTTGCAGCCGGTGGCCTGCACGCCGAGCATGCGCGGCAGTTTCTTGGCGAAGCCCAGCTGATGCATCTCGCGGATGCCTTTCCAGGTGCCGGCGATGGTGCACCCGTCCCCCACGCTCAGGCATACCCAATCGGGCATCGTGTCGGAGAATTGTTCGCCGATTTCGAGGCCGCAGGTCTTTTTCCCTTCGACGAGGTAGGAGTTGATGGCGCAATTCCGGTTGTACCAGCCGTACTTCGCGCAGGCGTCCATGCAAAAATCGGTCGCCGCGTCGTAGTTGCCTTTCACCTTGATGACGGTCGAACCGAACACGAGCAGTTGTGCAATCTTGGGTTCGGGCGCCTTCTCGGGGACGAAAATGAACGCAGAGAGGCCCACGGCCGCCGCGCAACACGCGAGGGACGAGGCGGCATTGCCCGTCGAGGCCGTCGCGATGGTCTTAGCGCCGTACTCGATGGCCTTCATCACACCGACCGAGCTAGCGCGGTCCTTGAACGACGCGCTCGGGTTGCGTCCGTCGTCCTTCAAATAGAAATCGCGCAGCCCAACCCATTCATTGAGACGATCCGTGTGATAGACCGGCGTGTAGCCGATTTGCAACCGCGGCAGGGGTAGTGAGAAGTCGACGGGGATGAGTTCTTCATACCGCCAGTGCGTGTGCGGCCGTTGCGCCAGCGCGTGGCGGGTGAGCGTCTTGGCGACTTTGTCGTAATCGTATTCGACATCGAGGATGCCCTCGACGCCGCATTTGTCGCACGTGTAGCGGTTGCCTGCGGGATACTTCTCGCCGCAGATGATGCAACGTAAATGAGAGATATGTTCAATAGCCATGACACGAGTGTATGCGCGCCGTGTTGCGGAATCAACCTGTTATCACACCCTTGGGCGGTTGTGGTTGCGCGCGCAGAACGCGGCGGGCTTCGCGGGCAATCATCAGTTCCTCGCGAGTGTGGATGACCAGAATCCGCGCCGCGGAAGCATCGGTCGCAATGTCGCTGTCGGGACGACAGGTCGCATTGCGCTGCGAGTCCAGCCGTACCTGGAGGCACTCCAGCCCATCGCAGACGGCGGCACGCATGGCTGGTGAGTTCTCGCCGATACGGTCGGTGAACACCAGCGCGTCCAACCCGCCCATCGTGACCGCGAGCGCGCCGATGGCGGAACGGACACGGTCGGCGAAAATCTCGAACGCGAGTTGGGCGCGTTGGTTGCCCTGGCTGGCGGCCGCTTCGATCTGCGCGAGGTCCGAAGACACGCCGGACACTCCGAACAGCCCTGACCGATGCGTCAGCGCATCATCGAGATCGTCGACCGTCAATCCGCAATGGCGCAGGAGGTAGATCAGCATGCCGGGATCCACCGAACCTGAGCGCGTTCCCATCATCAGTCCGTCGAGCGGCGTGAATCCCATGGTTGTGGTCACAGGTTCACCGCCACGCACCGCCGTGGCGGAACAACCGCCGCCGAGATGGCAGGTGACCAGACGCAACTTCGAGGGGTCCCGGCCCAGCAATTCCACGGCACGGCCGGCGCAGTAGCTGTTGCTGATTCCGTGAAACCCGATCCGTCGCACCCCGAATTTCTCGTACCACTCGTACGGCTGAGCGTACATGTAGGTTCGTGCCGGTAGCCGCGCGAAAAACGCGGTGTCGAACACGGCCACCTGTGGCACGCGGGGCAGTACGCCCCTGACCGCCCGGATCGCGGCGAGGGCCGGTGGGTTGTGCAACGGCGCCAGGGTGGCCAGACCCGAGATCGTCGCCTCCACTTTGTCGTCGATCAATGTGCTGTTGCGGAATTCCGTTCCGCCATGGACCACACGGTGGCCAACTGCAGTGATGATATCGCCCTCGGCCGTCAGCGCGCGAACAGCGCACGCCGCCGCGGCGGAATCGTCGGCTACGGCGACCATGGAGCGTTCCTCGTGTGAACCGCGACGCAGAAGGAATCGTGCTCCCTGGCGGTTGCCATCCGCCCAGTCGATTGAGCCTGACACCAATGACTCGCGCGCCTCGGCGTCGAACAGACCGAATTTCAGGCTCGTGGAACCTGCATTGATAACCAATATGCTCATGGGGGTACCCCGGATATTTGTTCCTCTTGACGATCTTGACAAGGCCTGTTGCGCTGTCCCCGTTGAACTTTGAGGATCTGGAGCGCACCCTGTCTTTTGTCTCAGTGTACCGCAAAACCGCTCACGAGCAAGACAATCACGCAGACCACGCCCGGCGTGACTGGATCGACTGCGGAAACACACGCACGGACAACGACTCCAGGAGTTTCGCCGCTTTGCGGCGTGCCCGTTGTTCGTGTTTTATCTTGACACAGTCTGGTGGACAGGAAAAATGGCAACCCAATGGAGAAGGTGATCCAGACAATTAAAAAGCGCGTGGAGGAAGAGCGGGAAGACATCCTCGCTTTCCTTCGCGATATTGTCGCAATCCCCTCGATGAATTCGCAGCTCAAAGCGGTCGGCGAGCGCATCGGCGAGGAGATGAAGCGGCTCAAGTTTGACGAAGTGCGGTTCGACAAGATGGGCAACATTCTCGGCCGGATCGGCAACGGCAAGCGCGTGCTCGTGTACGATTCGCACGTGGATACCGTGGGCATTGGCGATCGCGGCATGTGGAAGTGGGATCCGTTCAAGGGAAAAATCGAAGACGGCAAACTCTACGCGCGCGGGACCTGTGATGAGAAGGGCTCCACGCCGGGTATGATCTACGGTCTGGCGCTGGCACGCGATTTGGGACTCCTCGACGGTTTCACTGCGTACTATTTTGGCAACATGGAGGAATGGTGCGACGGCATCGCCCCGAACTCATTCGTCGAAGTGGACCCGAAAGTGCGGCCCGATTTCGTCGTCATCGGTGAGCCAACCAAGATGCAGGTGTATCGCGGGCACAAGGGACGGCTCGAGTTGAAAATTGTTGCCGACGGAAAATCGGCGCACGCAGCCCACCATCACCTCGGTGACAACGCAGTGTACAAGATGGTCAACATCATTCAGGCAATCCGCGAACTCGACCGCCGTCTCGGTCGCCATCATGCCCATCCGTTTCTCGGCAAGCCGACGCTTGCCATCACGCATGTCGAGGCACGCACGGCATCGCTCAACGCTGTGCCGGACGAGTTTACGATCTACCTCGACCGTCGTGTCACCGTTGACGAACCGAAGGATAAGGTGATCGCAACCATCCGGGGACTGATTCCCGATTACTTGCAGGACGAGGTCAGAGTCGAAGAATTCTTCTACGATACGCCGAGCTACACGGGGTTTGTGTTTCCTGTGGACAAGTTCTATCCCGCGTGGGTGCTCGAAGAGAAACATCCGCTGGTGCAAGCGGGTCAGCGAACCATTCACGCCTTATGGGGAGAAACGCGCCCAACCGGCAAATGGGGTTTCTCGACGAATGGCACGTACTGGGCCGGCAAGGCCAAAATCCCCTCGATTGGCTTTGGACCCGGCGACGAAGAGTTGGCACACATGCTGGAAGAGCATATCAGTTTGGAAGAAGTAGTGCGCGCGACCGAGTGGTACGCGTTGTTCCCGAAACAGCTCGCGTGACGAGAAGATTTGTGTCCGCGAGTCGTGCCCAACGGCACGAACAATGAAAATGAACAGAGATTCGCAAACGAAAGGAAAGGGTAGGAAATATGCGTAGTTTTCTAGGACGTGACATTTTGTCGCTGAAGGATTTTGAACGGGAAGAGTTTTTCCGCGTGTTCGAAGTTGCGCAGCAGTTGGAGCCCATCCCGAAGAGCCGGCGCAACTCGGACATGCTCAAGGAGAAGACGCTGGTCACCGCGTTCTACCAGCCCAGCACGCGCACCCGCCTCGCCCATGAATCGGCGATGCATCGTCTGGGCGGGCACGTCACGGGCTTTGCCGACCCGAAGATGACGCGAGCCGGGGACTTTTACCAGGAGTCCATCAAAGACACGGTCAAAATGCTGGAGTACTATGGCGATGTGATCGTGATGCGCCATTTCCAGCAGGGCGCGCCGCACGAAGCTGCGAAATGGGCGAGCATCCCCATCATCAACGGCGGGGACGGCTGGGGCGAGCATCCCACGCAAATTCTGGCCGACCTGTATACCGTCCTCCGCGAGAAGGGCCGCATCGATGGCCTGAACTGGCTCGCGGTCGGCGACATGCGGATGCGCACCATGCACTCGCTCGGGTACGCGCTGACGCAATTCGACTGCCCGATCACCTTCGTCGGGCCGCCCAAAATGACGCTGACAAAGGAGTTCAAAGCGGAATTGAAGCAATCTTCGCTGAACTTCTCCGAGGCCGAGCATGTGGAGCAGGTCATTGCCAAGGCGGACGTGATTCTCGTCGAGCCGGTCGTGCAGCCTGATTACACCAAATCGCGGGATGAGCGCGCCGGCAAGGAACTCGACCTCACACCGGCGAATTACAAGATCACCCGCCAACTCCTGGAGAAGAAAGCCAAGCCCGACGCGATCCTGTTGCACTCGCTGCCGCGCATGGACGAAATACCGACCGACGTGGACAGCACGCGTTGGTCGCGCTACTGGCAGGAGGCCTTCAACGGCGTGGTGATGCGCATGGCCTTGCTGGCGCTGATTCTCGGGAAGATGGAGTAACAAGCACCGCGCACCCAGTAGACGGGTTGTGGTAGCGGCAAGACGGATGGTTTGTGTCTTGCCGAGCGGGAAATTTCTTGCAATAATTTCCGCGTGTTCTACCAGCCGAACGTCATCGAAGAAGCTCTCGGGCTCAAAGCGGAACTGAAGGACGGTGGTACGTTTATCGCGGGCGGCACTGACGTGGTGGTCCTCATGAACCACGGCAAGGCCGCCCCCGAGAACTTCATCGACCTCACGCACATTCCCGAATTGCGCGCCATCCATCGGCACGATGGCGCGTTGGAACTGGCCGGCAACGTGACCTACGCCCAGGCCGGGAAGCTTCCGGTCCGCTGTCTCGCGCTCGCGTCGCTCAGTGTCGGCGGCCCGGGTATCCGCGAACTCGGGACGCTGGCCGGCAATCTCGCCAGCGCCTCACCCGCCGGAGACGGTTCCACCGCCCTGCTGGCGCTCGACGCGGAAGTGGAATTGACCAGTGTTCGCGGCGCGCGGCGGTTGCCGCTCGACAAATTCTTTCTGGCTTATCGCAAGACCGCGCTCGCCGTTGACGAGATGATTACGAAGATCACGGTTCCGACAACTTACCGGAGCGATTGGTCCAAGAACGGCAAGCGCGGCGCGATGAATATCTCGATTGTGGCGGCGGCGGTCGCCATCACGCCGAAGAAGGAAACACGCATCGCCCTGGCCTCGGTCGCGGCCACCCCCATCCGCTGCTACAAGGCGGAGAAATTTCTGACGGAGAACGGTCTGAATGCTGGCACGATTCGGCAGGCGGCGGAGATAGTCCGCACGGAGATCCGGCCGATCACCGACCATCGCGCGAGCGCGGATTACAAGGTGCATCTGTCGGGCGTGATGGTGCGCCGGTTGTTGGAGAATTTGGTGAAAGCATGAAGAAGGCGCGGAAGAAGACTGTGGCGGCGAATGGCGGCAGCCTCTGGCCCCTCCGCTTCACATTGAACGGCAAGAAGGTTTCCGCCAAGGTGCAGCCGACCCAGACGCTGCTTGATTTTCTCCGGATCGAGATGGGACTGACCGGCACGAAAGGCGCGTGCCTCGAGGGCGAATGCGGAAGCTGTTACGTGCTGGTGGACGGCAGACCGATGAACTCGTGCCTGATGTTGGCGCCGCAGGCGCAGGATCGCACGGTGACGACGATCGAAGGTTTCGCGCACAACAAGAAGCTGGATGTGATCCAGCAGAAATTCGTCGAATGCGGCGCGGTCCAGTGCGGCTATTGCACGCCGGGCCTGATCGTGGCTGCGAAGGCGTTGCTCACCGAGAATCCGCATCCGACGCGCGAGGAATTCCTCGTCGGGATGGAGGGAAACATCTGTCGTTGCACGGGGTACAACAAGATCCTGCGCGCCTGTGAACTCGCCGCGGACGAAATGGGGCTGAAAAAGAAGTGAGCCAACCGATCGACAACCTCGAAGAGGCGGTCGCCCGACTTCATGTGGCGAGCAAGAGTTCCTCGGCCTACGAGAGCGGGCCGAGGAAGGTTGTCGGCAAGTCCGCCGAACGCCTGGACGCGGTCGAGAAAGCGACGGGCGAGACGAAGTACGGCCAGGATTTGTTCGACAAGAAATTCCTGTTTGCCAAGGTGCTGCGGGCTGCCCATCCGCACGCCGAGATTCTGCGCATCGACACGCGCGAGGCGAAGAAACTGCCGGGTGTTGTCGCCGTGATCACCCACAGCGATGTAACCGGCACCAACATGCACGGCCTGATACGCCGCGACCAGGAAGTGCTCTGCAGCCGGAAAGTTCGTTACCTCGGCGACGCGCTCGCGGTCGTCGTCGCCAAAACTGAAGAAATCGCCATTGAAGCGCTCGGCAGGATCAAGGTTGATTACAAGCCGTTGCCGAACATCCTCACGATGGAAGACGCGCTCAAGCCCGATGCGCCGAAGATTCATACGGAGGGGAATGTTCTCGGCGAGAAACATCTGCGCAGGGGCGACGCGCCCGCCGCGATGCGCGAGGCCGACGTGGTCGTCGAGGACATCATCCAAACGCAAACGGTGGACCATGCGTTTCTCGATCTCGAAGCAGGCCGGGCGCGCTATGACGGCAAGATGCTGACCATCGAAGTGGCCGGGCAGTGGCTGCATGAGGAGCGGCGGTTGATTGCGCTGGCGATCGGGTTGCCGCTGGAACAACTGCGCCTCATCCAGCCGGCGACGGGCGGCGCGTTCGGCGGTCGCGAGGACATCTCGATCCAGATTTATCTCAGTTTGGCGGCGCTCAAACTCAAGGGAAAGACCATCTGCCTGCGGTATTCGCGCAGCGAGTCGATGGTTGCGCGGCACAAGCGTCATCCGATGCGGGTCCACTACAAGCTCGGCGCGAAAAAGGACGGCACACTGGTCGCCGCGCAAGTTACATTTTATGTGGACAAAGGCGCGTACGCTTCGACGGGCATCGCGGCGATGCGTAAAGCGTCCAGCCATGCGACGGGCCCGTACAAAGTGCCCAACGTATGGGCGGACGTCATCGGCGTGTTCACCAACAACAACCCATGCGGCGCGATGCGCGGGTTCGGCGCGGTGCAGACGGCAATTGCGTATGAGGGACTGATGGACCGGCTCGCGGTGAAGCTGGGGATGGACAAGGCCGAGTTGCGAATGAAGAACCTCATCCACTCGGGCGACGCGGTGACCACGGGCCAGATCGTGCCGAATGCGACCGGTGTCGAATGCTTTGAGGCCGTGCTGAAGAAGATCGACTGGAAGAACCGAAGTTACGAGACGGCGGCGCCACACCTGAAGCGGGGTTACGGCGTGAGCGTGATTTGTTTCGGTCTTGGCTACGGCGACGGCTTCCCCGATGCCTCGCGCGCCCGTTGCAAACTGACCGCCGATGGGATGGTCGAGGTGTATTCGAGTGGCATCGACGTTGGCCAGGGGCTGATCAACATGATCGCGCAGATCGTGGCGGAGGAGGTCGGCGTGCCGCTGGAGCGGGTGCGACCGATTTTGGCGGACACGCAATTGACGCCGGAATCCGGCAGCACCTCGGCGACGCGCCAGACGTATTTCACCGGTTCGGCGGTGCAACTGGCGGCGTCGGAACTCAAGAAGCAGCTCCAGGACATCGCGGCGGCGCATCTCGAGGAATTGGTGTACGAAATCAAGATCGATAACGGCGAGGCGTACAACGTGTTTCGTCCCGAACGGCGGCTGACGCTCCGGGAACTGGCACGCGAGGGCAAGCGGCGCGGCTTTTCCTTGGAAGCGATGGGTGTGTACAAGCCACCGACCGTGCCCGAGGACACGGCGACGGGCCAGAGCATGCGGGCGTTTGTGACCTACCTGTTTGGGAGCCACGCCTGCCAGGTGCTCGTCGACACCGAGACCGGCGAGGTGAAAGTCGAGCGCTACATCGCCTGCCACGACGTGGGCAAAGCCATCAACCCCGACCAGGTGATTGGCCAGATTCAGGGTGGCGTCACGCAGGGCATCGGCATGGTGTTGATGGAAGAAGTGGTGATGAAGGATGGCAAGATCATGAACCCGGGGTTCACGGACTACATTTTGCCGACGATTCGCGACGTGCCGGAGATCGAATGCATCGTGCTGGAGAATCCCGACCCCGGCGGCCCGTTCGGCGCGCGCGGCGTGGGTGAACCGCCGTTGATTGCCTGCGGCCCCGCCGTCATGTCCGCCATCCAGGACGCGATTGGCAAGCCCATCCGCATCCTGCCCGCGACCCCCGAGCGCGTCTGGCGAACGATTTCGGAGAAGTGAGGGAAGTAGATAGAGAGCGCTGGCCTGCTGCGTCGTCTCCCAGATCGCTTGCTTGTGGAATGTGGCGCTTGGTAGACTGCCCGCGCGCATGAGAGCCACTTTGGAGGTCATCAACCGAATGCAGGCGGATGGCGTCATCGGCAAGTACGCCATCGGCGGCGCGGTGGGCGCGATTTACTACTTGGAACCATCAGCAACGCTAGACGTCGACATTTTCATTTCACTCAAAACGCCCTCGGACAGTTCGTTGGTTACACTATCACCCATTTACGACTATCTCATTTCACACGGTTGCAAGGTCGAAAAGGAATATATCGTCATCGAAGGCTGGCCGGTGCAATTCCTTCCTGTGGGCGACGCGTTGGACGAGGAGGCGTTGGCGCAGGCGGTCGAAACGGAGGTTGAAGGCGTTCGCACCTGGGTCATGTCCGCCGAGCACCTAGTAGCGATCGCCCTCCGCACCGGGCGTGCCAAGGACTTCACGCGCATCCTGCAATTCGTTGAAAGCGGAGTTATTGACCCAAACAAACTTGACCAAATCCTAGAGCGGTCTGGGTTGCTTGCGAAATGGGAACAATTCGGCGATAAGTATCTGAAAGAAACCGAATGAACACTCGGATGCGTCAGATTCTGGAAAGCAAAAGCGCGATGCGGCGGCGCCTCGGCTCGCTTCCATTTTCCGAGAAGCTGGCCCTTTTGGAGAAACTCCGCCACCGCAATCGGGTCTTCGCCTACGCATCTTTGTTGAAAGAGTATCATCAGTTGACTTCAAATTCGATTCCCGGTCAAGAAGTGGGAGATTTGCGAGCAAGGATGGAAGATCTGGCAAGACATTTAACTCCCAAGGAAGTCGACTTTCTGAACGGGCTGTCAATTGATCTGAGTACACTTGGTGGCACTGAGGTTTACGAACCGGATGGCAAAGACCAATGGACGCCACAGCGCATAAGAGAAACCCTCAAGCGTGCCTGGTCAGCTAATGATAGGGAGGCAATTCTTAAAGTACTTCGGAAGGGACCCTTGTTGTCCGCTGCGCAAACTGCGTTTCTTCGGGCCCAATCTTATGAGGCTTTGGGACTGCCGGACATTGCGTTGCTATTCATGGAGTACGCTGCAAAAAAGGATCCTGAAACGTCGTCCTACAAGATTCTGACGATGCGACTTCTCGAACAAACTGGACGACTTGATGAAGCCGGGCGCCGAGCGGAGGCTTACTTAAGCGAGGAAGGCAACGATTTGAACCTCCGGATTTTCGCCGCCCATATTCTTTACGATTTTGCGAAAACTCAGCGTGTCGAGGCACTCCCTATTTACCGAAGACTCGCCACGATTTTAGAGCAGTCCTTGTCCAAATACAGCAAGATCAAACCGAACTTTCAGTCTATGGCTGTGCTGGGGTACATGATTCTAGCGAACTGCTATGCTGCTCTTGGTAAGAATGCGGAAGAAGTACAAGCATATGAATCGGGGCTCGAAATGGAGCCACAAAACAGCCTGGTTTTAGCTGCACTTGGTTTGACTTATGCGGATTCTGATCCAAGTCGAGCGCGAACGTATTTTATGAAAGCAGTAGAGCGGAACACAATCGCAGTTTCGCCGTATTTGTACTTGGCCCACCACGCCCTTAAAAGCGCCGATTACAGAGGTTGTTTTGAATTATGCGAGAAACTGAAGAACATCGCCAATCAAGCAAGGTTGAAGGAGGTAGAGGCCACGGCTTGGCACTGGGGTGCGATTGCGGGATTTGAGTTGGGTGTTAATCCCGAATCAGTTCGAATGGCTTTCGAGATGGCGTTGGGTTTAGACCCTTTTGACGAGAGCATTGTGTACAACTTTAATCTGTTCAAACAGTTGCAGCAGTCGCTTCAGCCAGCCGCGGTGGTCTCAGGTACAAGGCGACTTGATTGGGAGACTAATCGGGTCTTTGACTCGAAAGGGGCACGAGACGAATTGCTGGAAAATGCAACTCCGAATCTCCCCGTGTAGCTAAGACATGCCAGCAATGTGCTCCTACTAAGACTGCGGAAATGACGGCAAGCAGCCCGCCTCCGCCGTCAGTCTACGCCAGCCCAGAGCTACGGCGGACAAGAGGCTTCCTCCTTCGCTGAACCCGCCACAGCGGGTAAAGCTTCTGAGGACAAGTCGGCGGCCTCGCGGCGAGTTAGAGCGCCGTTGACCTTGCCCCCTGAAACTGGACAGTTTCCAAAGAGAGTCTTGGCTAATAAAGTGGCGGGAGCCACGAGGAGCCAAGATGAAACGGAAGCGATTCAGTGAAGAACAGATTATTGGGATTC
>Ga0182014_10001283_pt1 | contig 33831 bp, 28 predicted proteins | sample 612S2DmetaG_FD_120489 | JGI IMG/M metagenome (GOLD analysis project Ga0182014, IMG submission 120489) | Permafrost microbial communities from Stordalen Mire, Sweden - 612S2D metaG | ecosystem: Environmental > Terrestrial > Soil > Wetlands > Permafrost | place: Sweden: Stordalen | collected... | reverse complement strand
CCACGCGGCAACGCCAGGGATGCACGGAGGTAATTTCCTATTCACGGCACTGGCCATGCCTGTTCCCGCAACATGGCCCCGGTGAGAAACACAAACGGACGATCGAGCTGGCGCGGTGGCAGCGGCAGATGGTCGCCGAACGGGCGAGTGACTTCGCCCGGGGCCTGTTTCACTCCGACGGCTGCCGGTTCACCTCCCGGGTCCGCCGGCCGCTACCGGGGGGTGACCGATGGTACGAGTACCCGCGGTACATGTTCACCAACGAATCTCGGGACATCCTCGGGCTGTGCGGGCAGGCGCTTGATGAGCTCGGCGTCGGCTGGCGGTTCTCGCGCCGCAACACCATCTCGGTCGCTCGGCGGGAGGCGGTGGCGCGGCTGGACGAGTTTGTCGGGCCGAAGTTCTGAGCCGCGGCGGAATTCTCAGTCGTACCGGGGTTCTCGGCCGCGGCGCGGGGCTAGAGCTGGATCTGGGGATACAGCGGGTAGCGGGCCAGGAGGTCGGCGCAGCGGGCGCGGCAGTCGGCGGCCACGCCCGGGTCGATCATGTGCTTGGCCTTGGAGCCGGCCTGCGGGGTGGTCACCTTCAGCGCGGTGGTCACGATGTCCGCGACTTCGTCCAGTTCACTGGTCCCCAGGCCGAGCGTGGTCAGGGCGGGCGTGCCAAGCCGGATGCCGGAGGTGTACCAGGCCCCGTTCGGGTCGCGCGGAACCGAATTGCGGTTGGTGACGACGCCCGCCTCCAGCAACGCCGCCTCGGCCTGGCGGCCGGTCAGCCCGAAGCTGGCGGTCACGTCGGCCAGCACCAGGTGGTTGTCGGTTCCGCCGGTGACCAGGTGTGTGCCCCGCCGGAGCAGGCCATCGGCCAGGGCGCGGGCGTTGGCCACGATGCGCGCGGCGTAGCCGGCGAAGGTGGGCTGGCGCGCCTCGGCCAGGGCCACGGCCTTGGCCGCGATCACGTGCGGGAGCGGGCCGCCGAGGACCAGCGGGCAGCCCCGGTCGACGTAGGGCGCGTAGTCCGGCGTGCACAGCACCAGGCCACCGCGCGGGCCGCGCAGCGACTTGTGCGTCGTGCTGGTGACGATCTCGGCGTGCGGCACCGGGTTGAGGTCCCCGGTCAGCACGCCCCCGGCCACCAGCCCGGCGAAGTGCGCCATGTCGACCATGAAGGTCGCGCCCACCTCGTCGGCGATCTCGCGGAGCAGCCGGAAGTTCGGGTTGCGCGGGTAGGCCGAGTACCCGGCGACCAGGATCAGCGGCTTGAACGCACGGGCCTGGGCGGCGATCGCGTCGTAATCGAGCAGCCCGGTGTCCGGGTCGGTGCCGTAGCTCGCCTGGTCGAACATCTTGCCGGAGATGTTGGCGCGGAACCCGTGGGTCAGATGGCCGCCGGCGTCCAGTGACATGCCCATCATCCGCTGCACGCCGAAGTCGCGGCGCAGTTGCTCCCACGCGGCCGGGTCCAGGGCGTCGACGTTCTTGGCGCCGCGGGAGTCCAGGAAGGGGCGCTCGACCCGGCGGGCCAGGATGGCCCAGTAGGCGACGAGGTTGGCGTCGATACCGGAGTGCGGCTGGACGTAGGCGTGGTCCGCGCCGAACAGTTCGGTGGCGTGCCGGGCGGCCAGCGCCTCGACCTGGTCCACGACCTCGCAGCCGGCGTAGAAACGGTGGCCGACCGTCCCCTCGGCGTACTTGTCCGACAGCCACGTGCCCATGGCCATCAGGACGGCGGGCGAGGCGTAGTTCTCCGAGGCAATGAGCTTGAGCTGGCGGCGCTGGTTCGCCAGCTCGTCGGCTATGGCGCGGGCCACGGCGGGTTCGGATCCCGCGATCACGTCCAGCATGGCGTGGTAGCCGACGGAGACCGCGGACGTCGCGTCCGCGCCGTGCGCAGCGGCCGCAGGTACGGTGCTGACCTGGGCGGTATCGGTCTCAGCCATGGCTTCTTCTCCCCGGGCAGACGGATATGGCAGATGCCCAGGCGCGCGGCTGGCCGGCGGACCGCTCCCCGGTGGTTGTCCACCTCAGCGCCAGTTACGGCCCGGTGTGACAATACCAGGGCCGGGCCGCGCGGCGGCTCAGCTGAGGGCGAGGGCGTCGCCGATGCGGTGCACCCGCAGGGAGTTCGTCTTGCCCGGGCTGCCGAGCGGGGAACCGGACACGATCACCAGCTTGTCACCCTTCTCGCACCGGCCGATGTCAAGGAGCACCGCCTCCACCTGGCGCACCATCTCATTGGTGTGATCCACCATCGGGACGATGAAGGTCTCCACGCCCCAGGTCAGGGCGAGCTGGCTGCGGGTGGCGGGCTCGGACGTGAACGCGAGCAGCGGAATCGGCGAACGGTACCGGGCCAGCCGCCTGGCCGTCTCGCCCGTCATCGTGAAGGCGACCAGCGCGCGGGCATTCACGATCGCGCCGACCTCGGCCGCGGCGCGGGCTATGGCCCCGCCGGTGGTGGTCGGCACCCGGGTCAGCGAGGACAGCGGGCGCAGGTTGTCGTCCTCCGCGACGCAGATGACGCGCGACATGGTGGCCACCGCCTCGATCGGGTACTCCCCCACGCTCGTCTCCGCGGACAGCATGACCGCGTCGGCACCCTCGTCCACCGCGGTGGCCACGTCGGAGACCTCGGCGCGGGTGGGCCGCGGCGCGGAGATCATCGACTCCAGCATCTGCGTGGCCACGATGACCGGGCGCGCCTTCTCCCGGGCCAGGACGATCGCGCGCTTCTGCACCACCGGGACCTGCTCCAGCGGCATTTCGACCCCGAGGTCGCCGCGGGCCACCATGATCCCGTCGAAGGCGGCCACGATCTCGGGCAGCGCCTCGACCGCCTCGGGTTTCTCGATCTTGGCGATGAGCGGCAGCCGGACGCCGCACTCGTTCATCACGTCCCGGGCCACTTCCGCGTCTTCCGGCCGCCGGACGAAGGACAGCGCGATCATGTCCACGCCCAAGTCGATGGCCCAGCGCAGGTCGGCTTGGTCCTTCTCGGTGAGCGCGGGCGCGCTGACCGCGACCCCCGGCAGGTTGATGCCCTTGTGGTCGGAGATCGTCCCGCCGACCAGCACCCTCGTCCTGACCCGGGGACCGTCGACCCCGGTCACCTCGAGCAGGACCCGGCCGTCGTCGATCAGGATCCGGTTCCCGGTCCGCACATCCCGGGCCAGGCCCTGGTAGGTGGTCGACCCCTGGTTCCGGTCCCCGGGCACGTCCTCGGTGGTGACCGTGAACTCGTCGTCGGCGCACAGCCGGACCGGGCCGCCGGGAAACGTGCCGAGCCGGATCTTCGGGCCCTGCAGGTCCACCAGGATGCCGACGCCGCGCCCGGCGGCGCTGGACGCGGCGCGGACCCGCGCGCAGGCCACCTCATGGTCGGCGTAGCGGCCGTGGCTCAGGTTCAGCCGGGCGACGTCGAGCCCGGCCTCGACCAGCCGGGCGATCTGTTCCGCGCTGGAAGTCGCGGGCCCGAGCGTGCAGACGATCTTCGCGCGGCGGCTCATGGCATTCCCTCTGCTCGCCCCAGTGGTCTATACCATTGTAGGACCCGGGCACGGCGAGGACGATGGGTGTCACCAAAGCTTAACGCGGTGTTAGCCGTGCTAGCCGGGGGGCGACCCCCGGAACTCCCCGCATGCGCTCCGCGCCCGCGCAGTGGTACTTCGCCGAGACACCGGAGGCGACCGCGGCGGGATCAGCCGCCAAGCTTGGGCTGACGGGCGGCGTGTCGCGGACGGGGCGATGTCACAGCCGACGGCGAGGATCGCAACTAGGGGACATGAGCACTGAGGCAAAAGCACCCGTGAGGACGATGCGGGCGCGACCGGTCCCGGGGGCGCGGTCGCGCGAGCGGCCGCCGACCCCGCCGCTTGAGGAATTCGAGCAGGTGTACCTGCGCAACGTCGACGTCCTCATGGGCTACTTCGCGCGCCGGTGCCGCGATCCGCAGACGGTCGCCGATCTCACGTCCGAGACGTTCGTCCGGGCCGTGGAAGGCTTCGCCAGGTTCGACCCTCGCCGGGGATCGGACCGGGCGTGGCTGTTCGGCATCGCCGCCCGCGTGTTCGCCCGCCACTGCGAGCAGTCGGCGGACGGCCGGGAGGCGGTCGCGCGTCTCGGCGGCCACCGGCCGCTCGACGAGGACGAGACCGGGGAGCTCGCCGAGCGGATCGACGCCGAGCGTGAGGGCGCCGCGCTGATGCGGCGATGCGCGGAGCTGCCCGCGGTCGAGCGGGCGGCGATCGAGCTCGTCGACTTGGAGGGGCTCACCCCGAAGGAGGCGGCGCTGGCCCTCGGCGTCTCCGGTGTCGCATTTCGGAAGCGGTTGTCCCGGGCGAGGTCCCGGCTGAGGAAGGGGCGCGAAAGCAATGACTAAGTTCACAGATAATCTGTGGCGTGATCTCGTTCGGGAGCACGGCCCGACGCTCGCGCACGCCGACCGGCCCGGACCGGGCCGGGCCCGTCGTCCGCGTCCGCGCGTTCTCGCGGGCAGCACGCTCGCGCTGGCGGGCGCCGGCGCGGCGCTCACGCTCGGCCTGACCGCGACGGGCAGCACGCCGGCGTACGCCATCACGAAGAACGGCGACGGTTCGGTGCTGGTGACGATCAACCAGAACTCGGCGCTTCCCCAGGCGAACGCCAAGCTCACCGCAATGGGGATCCGCGAGCAGATCACGATTGATATGGCGTCCGGGGCAGCAGCCGTCAGTGGCCCGGTGTCCTGTACACCGGCGCCGGGTGTGTCGAACCTGCCGGGGCCGCCGGTGAAGGTTCTCGTGGGCACGAACGGCACGGAGGTCATCGACTCGGGCAACACCGGCGCTGGCACCTGGCACCTGGCCGCCTGCCACCTCACGGGTGACACCGGCTCGGGCAACACCGGCAACACGGGCGCCGGGTGATCCGGTGACGGCCGCCGGCGCCCGCCCGGCGCGGGCGTCGGCGATGGCCCGGCCGGCGGTCCGGCCCCCGGGTGATGGCGGGGGCCGGACCGCTGCGTGGTGGCCGTGGTCGATCGTCGCCGCCGCGGCCGGATGGAACCTCACGAACCTCCGGGCGCTCACGCTCGGGGTCACGTACCTAAACGACAGCTCGCTGCACGAGCAGATGGTGCGCTTCGCGACGGCGCAGCTGCGCGCCGGGCACCTGCCGCTCACGAGCTGGTTCCCGTTCCTCGGGGAGGGGTCGCCGCAGTTCCTTCACTACCAGAGCCTGCCCGCCATCCTCACCGGCGCGCTCGGCCTGCTGATCGGGCCTGACGTGGCGTTTCGCTGGACGCTGTACCTGCTTTTGTCGCTGTGGCCGATCAGCGTCTACCTGTCGGCCCGCGCGTTCGGGGCGGGCAGGCCGGCGGCGGCCGCCTCGGCCGCGATGGCTCCGTTCCTGGTGAGCGCCACGGGGGTCGGCTACGAGCAGCACGCCTACGTGTGGACGGGGTTCGGCGTCTGGACGCAGCTGTGGGCGTCGTGGACGCTGCCGCTCGCATGGGGCTGGAGCTGGCGAGCGATCCGCGACGGGCGCGGCTACCTCAAAGCGGTCCTGCTGACCGCGCTCACCATCGCACTGCACTTCGAGACCGGCTACCTCGCGCTGTCGGTGCTGCTCGTCTGGCCGCTCGTGGCCGGCCGGCCGCTCGTGGCCCGGTTGCGGCGGGCTGCGGTCCTCCTCGGCGGTTCGCTGCTCGCGGCGGCGTGGGTGATCGTCCCGCTCGTGCAGCAGCGGCGGTGGGCGGCGATCAACGAGCCGCTGCAGGGCAGCGGACTCGTCAACGGCTACGGCGCGCGTCTCGTGCTGGACTGGCTGGTCTCGGGGCAGCTGCTCGACCACGGCCGGCTGCCCGTCGTGACCGTGTTCGCGGCGCTCGGGTTCGGGCTGGCGTGGCTTGCCTGGTCCTCGGACGCCGACGCCCGCGCCCTGCTGGCCGCGCTCGCGGTGTGCCTGCTGTTCGCGTTCGGTCGCACGACGTTCGGGTCGCTCGTCGAGGTGATCCCGGGCGGCGCCGACCTCTTCTTCCGCCGCTTCATGATGGGCGTGCAGCTCGCCGCGCTGCTGCTCGCCGGCCGGGGAGCGGCGTGGCTGGCGGCCGGCTGCGTGCGGCCGCTCGAAGCCCGCGTCTCGCGTTGGCCGCCCGGCCTGTCCCCGGCGGCCGTGCTCGTTGCGGCGGTCGCGGTGCTCGCGCCCGCCTGGCTTCAGCTCGGCGCCTACGACCGCCATGACGGCGCCGCGATCGCGGCCCAGCGCCGCGCGGACGGCACCGAGGGCGCCGAGCTCGATCGCCTCGTCGCGGTGATCGAGCGCGACGGCGGCGGCCGGACGTACGCCGGGATGCCGTCGAACTGGGGCCAGGACTTCACCGTCGGGGCGGTGCCCGTATTCAAGTACCTGGAGAGCCGGGACGTCGACGAGGTCGGCTACACGCTGCGGACGGCGTCGCTGATGACCGACCCGGAGTACTTCTTCGACGACCGCGACCCCTCCGACTACCGGCTGTTCGGGATCCGCTACCTCATCCTTCCCGCCCGCGACCAGCCGCCGGTGCGCGCCCGGCCGGCAATGCGCTCCGGCCCCTACCGGCTGTGGACGATCGACGGCGCCGGCTACGTCCAGGCCGGCCAGATCATCGGTGAGATCTCGGCGAACCGGACGAACGTGGGTGCCCGCAGCGTTCGGCTGCTTCGCTCCGGGCTCGCCGGCGACGGCACATATCTCGGCGTCGGGTACGGGTCCGGCGGTGGCGGGGATGGCCGGCTACCGACGGTGCGAAGCCAGTCCTCCGCCGGCGCGGTCAGCGCGGAACGCGCCGGCCTCGATGACGGCGAGGCCGCGGCGACGGTGCGGATGCGCCGTCCCGGAGTCGTGGTGCTCAGCGCCTCCTACGACCCCGGGTGGACGGCAACCGTGAACGGCCGGCGGCGACCGACCCGGATGGTGGCGCCCGCGCTCGTCGCCGTCGACGTCCCCGCGGGCACAGACCACGTCGTGTTCCGCTTCCACGGGTACGGCGACTACCCGGAATTGCTCGCACTGAGCGGCCTCACCCTCGCCATGGCCGCCGCCGCGCCGGTGTGCCTGCGGCGCGCAAGGCGGCGCCGCGACGCCAAAGAAGCGCCGCGTCGCCGTAACCCGGCGCCAGGTTCTGCAGCCGCCGGGCGGCCAACTCTCAGACCATGGGGCGGGCGGTGGGGGGGATCGCCGCGGGGAGGACGGTGGCGCCGGTTAGGTGGGTGTCCAGGGCGGCGGCGGCGCTGCGGCCTTCGGCGATGGCCCAGACGATCAGCGACTGGCCGCGGCCCATGTCCCCGGCCACGAACACGTCCGGCACCGAGGTGGCGTACTTGCCGTCCCGCGCCACATTGCCCCGGGCGTCGAACTCCACACCGAGGCCGGCCATGAGCGCGGAACGTTCGGCGCCAGTGAATCCCATCGCGAGCAGCACCAGATCGGCGGGCAGATCCCGCTCAGTGCCCGCGACCGGCTCGAAACGGCCGCCGGTGAATTCCACCTCAACCAGCCGCAGCGCGCGTACGTGCCCGGCCCCGTCGGTGACGAACTCCTGGGTCGAGACGGCGTACACGCGCTCGCCGCCCTCTTCGTGGGCGCTGGAGACACGGTAGGTCATCGGGTAGGTCGGCCACGGCTGGTGGTCCGGGCGCAGCTCCGGCGGGCGGGGCATGATCTCCAGCTGGGTGACCGACGCCGCGCCCTGGCGGTGGGCCGTGCCGAGGCAGTCCGCGCCGGTGTCGCCGCCGCCGATGATCACCACGTGCTTCCCGCGCGCGCTGATCGCGGGCTCGGCGACCGGACCCGGTGTACCGGCTCCCCCGGCCGCGGCCACGACGCGGTTGGACAGCGGCAGGTACTCCATGGCCTGGTGGATGCCGTCGGCGTCGCCGCCCGGTACGGGCAGGCCGCGCGGCACCGTCGCACCGCCGGCGAGCATGATCGCGTCGTATCCGGCGCGCAGTTGCTCGGCGGTGACGTCGGTGCCGGCGGTCACGTTGCAGCGGAACTCGGTGCCCTCCGCGCGCATCTGGGCCAGCCGGCGGTCCAGGTGGCGCTTCTCCATCTTGAACTCGGGGATGCCGTAGCGGAGCAGGCCGCCGGGGGCATCGGCGCGCTCGAACACGGTGACGTCGTGGCCCGCGCGGGTCAGCTGCTGCGCGGCGGCCAGGCCGGCCGGGCCGGAACCGATCACCGCGACCTTCTTGCCGGTCTGCACCGGCGCGGGGGCGGGCTGGACCCAGCCCTCGGCCCACGCGCGGTCGATGATCTCGACCTCGACCTGCTTGATGGCCACCGGGTCGGCGTTGATCCCGAGCACGCACGCGGTCTCGCACGGGGCCGGGCAGAGCCGCCCGGTGAACTCGGGGAAGTTGTTGGTCGCGTGCAGCCGTTCCGACGCCTCGTACCAGTCGTGCCGCCAGACCAGGTCGTTCCATTCGGGGATGAGGTTGCCGAGCGGGCAGCCGGTGTGGCAGAACGGGATGCCGCAGTCCATGCAGCGCCCGGCCTGCCGCTCCAGGCGCCCAGCCGGGAAATCGTTGTACACCTCACGCCAGTCCCGGATGCGCACGTCCACCGGCCGGCGGGCCGGCGTCTCGCGCGGGGTGGTCATGAATCCCTTGGGATCGGCCATCGGGCGGTCGTCCTTCTCTGTGGTAGCTCAGTATCAGATCCTGTGGGCCGGGCATGGGGGACCCGGCGCCGTTGGCGGGTCCCGCCACCTGGGCGGCAGCCCACCCGGGGGCCGCTGCCCAAGCTTGTGGTATCCGTCAGCCGTGCGACGCGGCCATGACGGCCTCGTTGACGTCGCGGCCTTCGCGCTCGGCCATCTGGGTCGCGCTCAGTACCCGCTTGTAGTCCTTCGGCATGATCTTGCCGAACCGGGCCACGGCGGCGTCCCAGTCCTCCAGCAGGCGCGCGGCGACCGGCGACCCGGTCTCCGCCGCGTAGGACTCCACCAGGTCGCGCAGGAAGGTGGCGTCCTCGCCGTCCATCGGGTCCAGGTCGACCATGTCGGGGTTGACCCGGTGCGCGGGCAGGTCGAGCACGTACGCGATGCCCCCGGACATCCCGGCCGCGAAGTTGCGGCCGATCGGGCCGAGGACGACCACCCGGCCGCCGGTCATGTACTCGCAGCCGTGGTCGCCGACGCCCTCGGACACGGCCAGCGCGCCGGAGTTGCGCACGCAGAACCGCTCGCCGACGATGCCGCGCAGGAAGATCTCCCCCGCGGTGGCACCGTAGCCGATCACGTTGCCGGCGATGATCTGCTCGTCGGCCGCGAAGTTCGCCTCGGGGTCGGGGGACACGATGACCCGCCCGCCGGACAGGCCCTTGCCCACGTAGTCGTTGGCGTCCCCGGCGAGCCGCAGCGTGATGCCGCGGGGCAGGAACGCGCCGAACGACTGCCCGGCCGAGCCGCGGAACGAGATGTCGATGGTGTTGTCCGGGAGCCCGTCGGCGCCCCACCGCTTCGTCACCTCGTAGCCGAGCATGGTGCCGACCGTCCGGTTGACGTTCCGCACGGGCAGTTCCAGGCGCAGCGGCGTGCCGTCCTGGAGGGCACCCTCGGCCAGCTGGATCAGCGTGTTGTCGAGCGCGCGCTCGATCCCGTGGTCCTGGGTGGTGGTGTTGCGGCGCGCGGTGCCCTCGGGCAGGTCCGGCATGTACAGGATCGGCGCCAGGTCAAGCCCGCGGGCCTTCCAGTGCTCGATGGCGGGCGCGGCCTCGAGCAGACCGGCCTCGCCGACCGCCTCGGCCAGCGTCCGGAAGCCCATCTGGGCCAGGTACTCGCGTACCTCTTCGGCGATGAACTCGAAGAAGTTCACCACGAACTCGGGCTTGCCGTTGAAGCGCTTGCGCAGCTCCGGGTTCTGGGTCGCGATGCCGACCGGACAGGTGTCCAGGTGACAGACGCGCATCATGACGCAGCCCGACACCACCAGCGGGGCGCTGGCGAAGCCGAACTCTTCCGCGCCGAGCAGTGCCGCGACGACCACGTCGCGGCCGGTCTTGAGCTGCCCGTCGGCCTGGACCACGATCCGGTCGCGGAGCTTGTTGCGCAGCAGCGTCTGCTGGGTCTCGGCCAGGCCCACCTCCCACGGCGTCCCGGCGTGCTTGAGGCTGCTCAGCGGGGCCGCCCCGGTACCGCCGTCGTGCCCGGAGATCAGCACCACGTCGGCGTGCGCCTTGGACACGCCCGCCGCGACCGTGCCCACCCCGACCTCGGAGACCAGCTTGACGTGCACGCGCGCGGCCGGGTTGGCGTTCTTGAGGTCGTGGATGAGCTGAGCCAGGTCCTCGATCGAGTAGATGTCGTGGTGCGGCGGCGGGGAGATCAGGCCCACGCCGGGCGTGGAGTGCCGGGTCCGGGCGATCCACGGGTACACCTTGCCGCCGGGCAGCTGGCCGCCCTCGCCGGGCTTGGCGCCCTGCGCCATCTTGATCTGCAGGTCGTCGGCGTTGGCCAGGTAGTGGCTGGTGACGCCGAACCGTCCGCTGGCCACCTGCTTGACCGCGGAGCGGCGCAGGTCACCGTTCGCGTCGCGGGTGAAGCGCTCCGCGTCCTCGCCGCCCTCACCGGTGTTGGACCGGCCGCCGATGCGGTTCATCGCGATGGCGATCGTCTCGTGGGCCTCGGCGGAGATCGACCCGTACGACATGGCGCCGGTGGAGAACCGCCGGACGATGCTGGACGCCGGTTCGACCTCCTCGATGGGGATGGGCGGCCGCGCGCCGGGCGCGTCCACGCCCTTGATGCGCATCATCCCGCGCAGCGTCATCAGCTGGGCCGCCTGGTCGTCGACCAGGGATGTGTACTCCTTGAAGATCTCGTACCGGTGGCTGCGCGTGGCGTGCTGCAGCTTGAAGACGGTCTGCGGGTTGAACAGGTGCGCCTCGCCCTCCCGGCGCCACTGGTATTCCCCGCCGATCTCCAGCCGCCGGTGCGCGGGCTGCACGCCGCCCGGCGGGAAGGCACGGACCACCCGGCGGTGCGTTTCGGCGGCCAGCACGTCGAACCCGACACCGCCGAGCCGCGAGGTCGTCCCCTCGAAACAGGTGCCGATGACCTCTTCGCCGAGGCCGGTGGCCTCGAAGATCTGCGCGCCGGTGTAGGAGGCGACCGTGGACACGCCCATCTTCGACATGATCTTCAGCAGGCCCTTGCCGAGCGCCTTGATCAGGTTGGCGGCGGCCTTGTCCTCGGCCACGCCCTCCAGCACGCCGCGGCGGGCCATGTCACGGACCGTCTCGATGGCCAGGTACGGTGCGACCGCGGAGGCGCCGTACCCGACGAGCAGGGCCACGTGGTGGCACTCGCGGGCGTCGCCCGCCTCCACGACCAGGCCCACCTTGGTACGCGTCTTCTCCCGGATCAGGTGGTGGTGCACCGCGCCCGTGAGCATCAGCGACGGTATCGGCGCGGTGTTGGCCCGGCTCTGGGCCTCGCCGCTCATGGTTGGGTCGGCTACGCCGCGGTCGGATAGGACGATGATCCGGGCGCCTTCGTTGATCGCCTCCGATATTTCCCAGCAGATCTCGGTCAGCCGCTGCTGCAGCGCCTCACCGCCGCCGGCCGCGTCGTACCGGCCGTCGACCACGTGCGCCGCGAAGCCGGGCAGGTCCCCGCCGGAGTTGATGTGCACGATCTTGGCCAGGTCGCTGTCGCTGATCACCGGGAACGGCAGCACGACCTGGCGGCACGAGGCCGGGGACGGCTCGAACAGGTTCCGTTCCGGGCCGGTCGTGCCGGCCAGCGAAGTGATCAGCTCTTCCCGGATGGCGTCCAGTGGCGGGTTGGTGACCTGCGCGAACATCTGGGAGAAGTAGTCGAAGACGAGCCGCGGCCGGTCGGACAGCACCGCGACCGGCGTGTCGGTGCCCATCGACCCGATCGGCTCGGCGCCGGTACGGGCCATCGGGCCGAGGATGATGCGCAGTTCCTCTTCGGTGTAGCCGAACATCTGCTGCCGGGTGACCAGCTCATTTGCGGCGGGCAGCGGCCGCTCCCGGGGCGGCAGGTCGTTCAGGTGGACCTGGCCGGCGTGCAGCAGCTCCTCGTAGGGGTGCTCCTCGGCCAGCGCCGCCTTGACCTCCTCGTCCTCCACGATCCGGCCGGTGCCGGTGTCGGCCAGGAAGATCCGTCCCGGCTGGAGGCGGCCCTTGCGGACGACGGTGGCGGGGTCGATGTCCAGGACGCCGACCTCGCTGGCCAGGATGACCAGGCCGTCGCGGGTGATCCAGTACCGGCCGGGGCGCAGCCCGTTGCGGTCCAGCACCGCGCCGATGACCGTCCCGTCGGTGAACGCGATCAGGGCGGGGCCGTCCCACGGCTCCATCATGGCCGCGTGGAACTCGTAGAAGGCCCGGCGCGCCGGGTCCATCTCCGCGTGGTTCTCCCACGGCTCGGGGATCATCATGAGTATCGCGTGCGGCAGCGACCGGCCGCCCATGTGCAGCAGTTCCAGGCATTCGTCGAAGCTGGCGGAGTCGCTGCCGGCCGGGTCCAGCGCCGGGAAGACCCGGTCGATGCCGCGCCCGTCGGCGGAGTCCGGGATCAGGCTGCTGGCCAGCATCGCCTCGCGGGCCCGCATCCAGTTCCGGTTGCCCCGCACGGTGTTGATCTCGCCGTTGTGCGCGATGTACCGGTAAGGGTGCGCGAGCTGCCAGGACGGGAACGTGTTGGTGGAGAACCGCGAGTGGACCATGGCTAGCGCGGACCGGTACCGCTCGTCGGACAGGTCCGGAAAGAAAGGCTGGACCTGGGGCGGCGACAGCATCCCCTTGTACACGATGGTCCGCGACGACAGGCTCGCGAAGTACATGCCGCTTTGCCGCCGGGCCCGCTTGCGCAGGCAGAACGCCATCCGCTCCAGCTCCATCCCGCGCTGCCGGCCGGTGCCGGCCACGAAGAGCTGGGCGAGGTGAGGCAGCACGGCGCGGGCGCCGCGGCCGCAGACCTCCGGGTGGTGCGGGACGTCGCGCCAGCCGAGGACGACCAGGTTCTCGGCCTCGGCGAGCCGGGCGATGGCGGCCTTGGCCTCTTTCCGCCCGGCGGTCTCTTTGTCCAGGAACACCAGGCCGGCGGCGTAGGAGCCGGCCGACGGCAGGTCGAAGTCGCAGACCTCGCGGAAGAAGGCGTCCGGGATCTGGGTCAGGATGCCCGCACCGTCCCCGGTCCCGGGGTCGCCGCCCTCGGCGCCCCGGTGCTGGAGGTTGCAGAGGGCGGTGAGCGCCTTGGACACCACGTCGTGCCCGGGCCGGCCGGTCAGATCGGCGATGAAGCCGACGCCACAGGCATCGTGCTCGAAACGGCTGTCGTACAGTCCCTGAGGCCCACGCACGCCGTGGTCCTGTCCCTGTGCTCTGCCGGCAGGCGCCATGAAAACTCCTGTCGTCGTCTCGTCTGCTTCTGCTGATGCGCGGGGACGGCGCTGGCCCTGCCGCGAAAGCCGTGGAACGGCTCGCCGGCTACGCGAAAGTTACGCCCACATTACATCACCGGACGAATCGCGCCCAAGATCTAGGAGGCACCGATTGCGGCTGGCCCTGGCTGGCGCCTGGCCTGCCCGGGAGCGATGACGTCGGGCCCGTGCCGGTGCCTGGTCCGGTAGAGGTAGACGGCCGCGCCGGCCACCGTGAGGAGCTCCGCCCACTGTTCCACCCGCAGCCCCGCCAGGCGCGGCGCAGGCGCGATGAGCAGCCATTCCGCGGCACACAGGCCGGCGAAGGTCAGCGCCAGCTGCAGCGAAAAGGCCCGCTCGCCGAGCAGCGCGAACCGTCGCGTGGCCCATAGCACGAGGCCGCCCGCAACCGCGCACCACACCGCCTCGTAGACAAAGACAGGCTCAAACGTGGCAAAGTTCTCATATCCCGGGATCCGGTGCACCGGCGCGATCTCCACCGCCCACGGCAGCGCCGACGGCCGGCCGTACGTCTGCTGGCTGAACCAGCTGCCCAGGCCCGCGATGGCGGTGCCGAACGCCAGGCCGGGCGCGGCGGCCCCGGCCACAGGACCCAGCCGGACCCCGGCCCGGCGGCAGGCGATCCACGCCCCGAGCACGCCGAGCCCCACGGCACCGGGCACACCGATGGCACCGTCCCAGGCCCGCGCCGCGGACCACAGATCGGGCCGCGACGGGAACAGCCTCGTGCCCTCGTGCACCACCGCGCCCGCCGCGGCGCCGATCAATCCGAACGGAACCGCCCAGGCCGCCACGTCCAGGATCGTGCTGCCCGCGCCGCCGGCCCGGATGTACTGGCGGGCGGTCAGCCAGACCGCGACGACGATGCCGAGCACGATGCAGAGCGCGTATCCCCGCAGTGGCAGCGGCCCGGGGTGCCATTCGCCCCGGGCCGGGCTGGGGAGGTACGCGACCGGCAGGTTCCGCAGCGTCAGCTCCCGGGCGACGTGACCGGGACTGTCGCCGGGGACGGGGCAGCGCTTGGGGCCGGGGTGGTGACCCGCTCACCCCGGACGCCCGACGCCAGCTCGGCGGTCAGGTCACGGACGGCGGCCAGGCCGGCGGTGAGGTCGGGCGCGGTCAGCAGGCGCTGAACGAACGCGGAACCGACGATCACCCCGTCCGCGAACTTCGCCACCTCGGCGGCCTGGGCCCCGTCGCGGACGCCGAGCCCGACCGCGACCGGCAGCTTCGTGTGCGCGCGGACGTTGCCGACCAGGCCGGCGGCCAGCCCGCTGACCGTGTTCCGCGCCCCGGTGGTGCCCATGAGGGAGGCGGCGTAGACGAAACCCCGGCACCGCGCGGTCACGGTGGCGATCCGGGTCCCGGACGAGCTCGGCGCCACCAGGAAGACCCGGTCCAGCCCGTAGGCGTCGGACGCCTCCAGCCAGGGGCCGGCCTCCTCGGGGGGCAGGTCCGGCGTGATCAGGCCCGCGCCGCCGGCCGCGGCGAGATCACGCGCGAACGCGGTCACGCCGTAGTGGTCGACGGGGTTCCAGTAGGTCATGACCAGCGCGGGCACGCCGGCCCCGGCGATGGCTTCGACCGTGCGCAGCGTGTCGGCGACCTTGGTGCCCGCGGCCAGCGCGTGCTGCACGGCCTCCTGGATGATCGGCCCGTCCATCAGCGGGTCCGAGTACGGCAGGCCGACCTCGATGATGTCGGCGCCCGCCGCGGCCATGGCCATGGCTGCGGCGATCGCGCCGTCCACGCTGGGGAAGCCCGCCGGCAGGTAACCGATCAGCGCGCCCCGGTTCTCGGCGGAGGCCTGCTCGAAGGCCCGGGTGACCGGGCTGGCATTCACAGGCCGAGCCGTTCGGAGACGGTGGCCACGTCCTTGTCGCCCCGGCCGGACAGGTTAACCAGGAGCACGCCGTCCGGGCCTAGTTCCGGGCCGATCTGCAGCGCGCCGGCCAGCGCGTGCGCCGATTCCAGCGCGGGGATGATCCCCTCGGTGCGGCAGAGCAGGATGAAGGCGTCCAGCGCTTGGGAGTCGGTGATGGCGCGGTAGGAGGCGCGCCCGCTCTCACGCAGCCAGACGTGCTCCGGGCCCACCCCCGGGTAGTCCAGGCCGGCCGAGATCGAGTGCGTCGGCAGCGTCTGGCCCTCGTCGTCCTGGAGCAGGTAGGTGCGCATGCCATGCAGCACGCCCGCCGACCCGGCGGTGAGCGTGGCGGCGTTCCGGCCCGGTTCCGGCCCCTCGCCGCCGGCCTCGAAGCCGATGAGCCGGACCGAACTGTCGGGGATGAAGGCGTGGAAGATGCCGATGGCGTTCGAGCCGCCGCCCACGCAGGCGACCACCGCGTCCGGCAGCCGGCCGGTCATGGCCAGGACCTGCTCGCGCGCCTCCACGCCGATGATGCGCTGGAAGTCCCGCACCATCGTCGGGAACGGGTGCGGGCCGCCGACCGAGCCGATGCAGTAATGGGTGTTCTCCACGGAGGCGACCCAGTCCCGGAACGCCTCGTTCATCGCGTCCTTCAGCGTGCGGCTGCCCGAGGTGACCGGGATGACCTCCGCGCCGAGCATGCGCATCCGGGAGACGTTCAGCGCCTGCCGCCGGGTGTCTTCCTCACCCATGTAGACCACGCAGTCCAGGCCGAACAGGGCGCACGCGGTCGCGGTGGCCACGCCGTGCTGGCCGGCCCCGGTCTCGGCGATGACCCGCGTCTTGCCCATCCGCCGGGTCAGCAATGCCTGCCCGAGGACGTTGTTGATCTTGTGCGAGCCGGTGTGCGCCAGGTCCTCGCGCTTGAGCAGAACCCGGCAGCCGGCCTGGGCGGCGAACCGGGGCACCTCGGTGACCAGCGTCGGGCGGCCCGCGTAGTCGTGCAGCAGCCGGGCCAGTTCGGCCTGGAACTGCGGGTCAACCTGGGCTGCGGCGTACTGTGCGGTCAGCTGGTCCAGCGCCGCGGTCAGTGCCTCGGGGGCGAAGCTCCCGCCGTAGATCCCGAAGTGGCCGGTCGCGTCCGGGACGGCACCGGGGAGGGTGGCGCCGGCCAGGGAAGCGCGGGTAACGGGGCCTCCGGTGGCGGCCGGGGAGCCCGCCGTGCCGGGACCGGCCGAGCGGGCGCCGACGTACCCGGTCATCAGCGGTCACCGCGCAGCGCGGGATGGGACGCCGCCGTGACCAGGTCCGCGACCGCGGCGCGCGGGTCCTTCCCGGTCACCAGGCTCTCCCCGACCAGCACGGCGTCCGCGCCGGCGGCGGCGTAGGCGAGCAGATCGTGCGGCCCGCGCACACCGGACTCGGCGATCTTGATGATCCCGTCCGGAATCCGCGGCAGCAGCGAGGAGATGATCCGGCGGTCGAGTTGCAGCGTGGTCAGGTCGCGGGCGTTGACGCCGATGATCCGGGCGCCGGCGTCCACCGCCCGATCGAGTTCGGCCTCGGCGTGGATCTCCACCAGCGGTACCAGGCCGATGGAGGACGCGCGCTCCACCAGCGACACCAGCGCGCTCTGCTCCAGCGCGGCCACGATAAGCAGGATCAGGTCGGCGCCGTGTGCGCGCGCCTCCCAGAGCTGGTACGAGCTGACCACGAAGTCCTTGCGCAGCACCGGGATCTGCACGGCCTTGCGCACCGCGTCCAGGTCGGCCAGGGTGCCGCCGAACCGCCGTTCCTCGGTGAGCACGCTGATGATCCGGGCCCCGCCCGCCTCGTACGCGGCGGCCAGCGCGGCCGGATCCGCGATCTCCGCCATCGCACCGCGTGACGGGCTGGCCCGCTTGACTTCGGCGATGACGCTGACGCCCGCCGCCTTGAGCGCGGCGCCCGCGTTCCGTGCGGACGGGGCGCGGCTGGCCATCTCCTTGAGCTGCTCAAGGGAGACCCGGCGCTGGCGGTCGGCGAGATCGGCGCGTACGCCGTCAAGGATCTCGTCGAGCACAGTCACAAGGTCCGCAGCCCCTCAGGATCGGTTATGGTGCGTCACCGATGCTAGCGGGGCGGCGTGAGTGGTGTGGCAGGCACCCCACGGTTTGACGACGTATGCGCACCGTTCAGCGGTTCGTCGAGGATGTAGCCGACGCCGCGAACGGTGCGGATCACGGCGCCCAGCTCCGCTCCGAGCTTGGCGCGGAGCTGGGCGATATGCACGTCCACCGCCCGGGCCGAGCCGGGCCGGTCCGCCGGGCCCATCGCGGCCTGCAGCCGGCTCCGGCTCAGCACCCGGCCGGGGTGCGCGGCCAGCGCGGACAGCAGGACGAACTCGGCCGGGGTGAGCGCGATGTCACGGTCTGTGGTTCTGGCCCCGCGGGTGGCCGGGTCCAGCGTGAGGTTCCCGATGGCCGACGGGGCGGGGGGCGCGGGAGGAGCGCCGGCGGTGGGCCGGCCGGCGGCGGACATGACGCGGGAGACGAGCATCCGCGGGCTGAACGGACGGCGGAGGCAGTGGTCGGCGCTCACCCGCAGGTCACACGGGCGCATGCTGGCGCCGAGCAGGTAGACAGCCGGCCTCGGGGCGAGCGGGGCCGGGGCGGGCGGAACGAGGCCGGGCAGCGCCGGGGCGGGCGGTTCGGCCAGCAGGCGGCGGACGCGGCGGGCGTCCAGGCCGGGCATGGTCAGGTCGAGGACGGCGACACCGGCCGCCCCCGCGGCGAGCGCGGCCATGGCCTCCTCCGTTCGGGCGGCTACGGTCACCCGCAGGCCGGCCCGCACCAGGTAACGCCGGGCCAGTTCGGCGACCTCGGGCTCGTGCTCCGCGAGCAGGACGGCGCGGGGCGTCACGGGCACCGTGCGGAGCGTCACACGCGCCGTGCGGGCCGGTTCAGCCCGGGGAGCCGGGTCCACGCAGGGACTCCGTGGGGTCCTCACCGCGGCTGATCGAGTCCCACAGGCTGGCCGGATCCAGCGTGAGGTTCCCGATGGCCGGCGGCACCGGCGCGGCGGAGGACGCGCCCGAGCCGGCCCGGGACGCGCGCCCCGCCGGGGACGGCCGCGCCGCCCCGGCGGGGCGCCCGGCCGAGCGCTCGTACCGGCCGGACATGACCGGCCAGCGCGCGCCGCGCCAGGCGGTGAGCAGCCCCGACGCGATGATCGCGGCCGCCCCGGCGAACACCGCGACCCGCCAGGGCACGCCCAGCATCACGACGTGCGCAGAGGAACCGCCCGTCACCACGGCACCGCCCGGCGAGGAGGTGCCGCCCGTGGTCGAGCCCGCTCCGCCGGACGCGACGGAGGCCGACGAGCTCACCTTGGTGGCCGCCGCCGCGATCACCCGGGAAGCGCCGAGCGATCCGCTCACCGCGACCGCGGTCCCGGCGCCGCAGAGGGCGAGCACCACGCCGGCGGCGCGGCGCGCCACCCCGCGGGTCGCGATGATGGCGGCCAGGCAGGCGAGCCCGGCCAGCGCGAGCGCGCCCGCGGCCGGGGCCACGTCCTGGCCGCTGACGGTGATGGACTGCGAGGGCAGCGGGCGCGGGGCCGCGTAGACGGCGCGGGCCCAGCCCTGCCGGACGGCGAGCAGCGCCAGGGCCGCGCCGGCCGCGCCGAGCAGCAGCGCGAGCGCATAGTTGCGGCGCTGGGGTACCTCCACCGGGTCAGGCCTCCTCGGGACGCCCCGCGGCGACCGACTGCGGGCGCGCCGCGGTGACCGCGTCCAGCCGGCCCGCGTCGAAGCACGTACGGTCGCCGGTGTGGCAGGCCGCCCCGACCTGGTCCACCTGGACCAGGACCGTATCGCCGTCGCAGTCGAGCGCCACCGACTTGACCCACTGCTGGTGACCCGAGGTGTCGCCCTTGACCCAGTATTCCTGGCGGCTGCGCGACCAGTACGTGCACCGGCCGGTGGTAAGCGTCCGGTGCAGCGCCTCGTCGTCCATCCAGCCGACCATCAGCACCTCACCGGTGTCATGCTGCTGGGCGACCGCCACGAAGAGCCCCGCGGCGTCCCGCTTCAGCCGCTGCGCGATGTCCGGGTCCAGCCCCGAAGGGCGGGCGGCACTGCTCATTATCCCCTCATTCCTGTGCGTAACGCCCCGATGCCGGGCGCCGTCATCAGCGTAGCCGGGGCCGCGCTACCGGCCGGGCCGACATCACCTCTACGATTTCCTGATGGGATATTCGCGTGATCAGCGCCTCGCTCTGTGCGACACCCTGGCGGAGGCAGGCCCGGACGCACCGACGCTGTGCGCGGGCTGGACCGCCCTGAACCTGGCCGCGCACCTGGTACTGCGCGAGCACCGGCTGGACGCCGGCGCGGGCATCCCCGGTGGCCCGCTGGCGGGGCACACCGCGCGGGTTCAGGACCGGCTCGCGTCGCGGCGGTCGTTCCCGGAACTGGTCGAGACGATCCGGAACGGGCCGCCGAGGCTGTCCCCGTGGGCCATCCCCGCGCTCGACGAGCGGGCCAACACCGTCGAGTTCTTCGTGCACAACGAGGACGTGCGCCGGGCCGCGCCGGACTGGAAACCGCGCGAGATCAGCCCGGGGCTGTCGGACACGCTGTGGGCGCGGCTGCGGGTGGCCAAGCTGACGATGCGGAAGATACCGCTGGGGATCGAATTCGCGCGGAACGATGACGCGGCGGGCGCCACGGGCGGTGCGGGCGGCACCGGACCGGGGGGCGCGGGCGAGGCGCCCGACTTCCGGATGACGATCCGGCGCGGGACACCAGTGGTCACCGTGATCGGGCCGCCGGCGGAACTGACCCTATGGGCCATGGGCCGGACCGCGGCGGCGAAGGTGCAATTGGACGGCACCGAGGCCGCCGTGAAGATACTGTCCCAAGCCCACTGGCGCATCTGAACCAGTGAGCCCCGTTACTGAGCCCCGTTACTGGGCGCCCATTTCCCGCTTCAGGCGGGCCAGGTCATCCTCCACGCTGTCGTGGCGCGGCGACGGGACGTTCTCGACCTGGCGCCACTCCGGCGCGGCCACCACCTGGCCGGTAGGCCGTTCGGTGACGCGGGACTTGCGCTCCGCCTTCTGCTCCCGGACCTGGGCCCGGCGTTCCCGGGCGAGGCGGTACTGGCTGTGCGCCTTCACGGCGATCGCGATGATCGCGCCGATGACCAGGGCGATGAAGGCCAGTTCCAACAGGTGGAAGACCGATTCGAGGACGATGAAGGCGATCAGGGCACCGATGGCGATCAAAGCGACCTTGGCCCAGCGCATCAGCCGCCCCCTTTCCGCGGCTACACACGCCCTGATGGGGCATGTACTAATCCAGAGCTTACCTGGGAGTGGGTAATACTGAGCAGCGCCGGCCAGGCGACATGCCGGGGCGGCGCCGGCCGGGCGACCGGCTCGGGAACCGGCCGGGAGGGAGAAGGAGCGAGCATGCACGCGCTGGGCATCGACATCGGTGGCACGGGAATGAAGGCGGCGCCCGTTGACCTGGATACGGGCAAGTTCCTGGCCGACCGGATCAAGATCGCAACGCCGCAGCCGGCCGCACCAGGCGCCGTGGCGGGCGTGGTCGAAAAACTCGTCCAGGCCTTTTACTGGTCCGGCCCCATCGGCGTCACCTTCCCCGGCGTGGTGATCGACGGGGTCACCCGGACGGCAGCCAACCTGGACAAGGGATGGATCGGCCTGGACGCCCGGTCCCTGCTCGCCAAGGCGGCCGGCCAGGAGGTCCGGCTGCTCAACGACGCCGACGCGGCCGGCGTCGCGGAGATGACGTTCGGCGCGGGCAGCGGCGAGCCGGGGACCGTGCTGATGGTGACGCTCGGGACCGGGATCGGCAGCGCGCTGTTCGTCAACGGCATCCTGGTCCCGAACACCGAGTTCGGTCACCTGGAGATCCGCGGCAAGGACGCGGAGCAGAGGGCCTCCGAGCGTGCCAAAACCCTCCACGACATGCACTGGAAGCAGTGGGCCAAGAACGTGAACGAATACCTCGAACACGTGGAGGCCCTGCTGTCACCGCAGCTCATCATCATCGGCGGCGGTATCAGCAGGCAGTCGGACAAGTTCATCCCGTTGTTCACCGGCCTGAACGCGAAGGTCGTTCCGGCCGCGATGCACAACGACGCGGGCATCACCGGAGCCGCGATGGCGTCCCACCCCGGTTCGGCCGCCCCGGCGCGGGCGGGCGCGGGGCGCAACGCGAACCCGAGCCCGGCGCACACGCTCGGGGCCTCGGGCGCCGACGGCACCCAGGGCGACCAGGGCCTGCCCGGCTTCCCGGACCCGGGGCTGCCCGAGTAACCCGTTAGCGGCCCGTCGTCAGCGGACGGGGCGCCCGGCGGCGCGGAGCGCGTCCTTGACCTCGCCGATGCGCAGCGTCCCGAAGTGGAACACGCTCGCGGCCAGCACCGCGTCCGCGCCGGCGTCCACGGCCGGCGCGAAGTGGGCCACCTCGCCGGCGCCGCCGCTGGCGATCACCGGGACCGTCACCGCACGGCGCACCGCGCGGATCAGTTCCAGGTCGAAGCCGGCCTTGGTGCCGTCCGCGTCCATCGAGTTGAGCAGGATCTCCCCCGCCCCCAGTTCGGCGCCCCGGCGCGCCCACCCCACCGCGTCGATGCCGGTGCCCCGGCGGCCGCCGTGCGTGGTGACCTCGAATCCGCTGGGCGGCGGGGCCGCGCCGGCCGCGGATACGCCGGTGAAGCGGCGCGCGTCGACCGATAGCACGACACACTGCGAACCGAACCGCCGGGCCGCCTCGGCGAGCAGGTCCGGCCGGGCGATGGCCGCGGTGTTCAGCGAGACCTTGTCCGCGCCGGCCCGGAGCAGCCGGTCGATGTCGTCCTCGCTGCGCACCCCGCCGCCCACGGTCAGCGGGATGAACACCTGCTCGGCGGTCCGGCGCACCACGTCGTACGTGGTCTCCCGGCCCCCGCTGGACGCGGTGATGTCGAGGAACGTCAGTTCGTCGGCGCCCTCGGCGTCGTAGATGGCGGCCAGTTCGACCGGGTCACCCGCGTCCCGCAGACTGGTGAAGTTGATCCCCTTGACGACCCGCCCGGCGTCCACGTCCAGGCACGGGATGACCCGGACCGCGACGGTCATGGGGCCACCGTTTCCAGCGCCTCCGGCAGGCTGAACGCGCCGGCGTAGAGGGCCTTGCCGACGATCGCGCCCTCGACCCCGAGCGGCACGAGGGCGGCGATCGCGCGCAGGTCGTCCAGGCTGGACACGCCCCCGCTGGCCACCACCGGGCGGGTGGTCCGCGCGCACACCTCGCGCAGCAGGTCCAGGTTCGGGCCGCGCAGGGTGCCGTCCTTGGTCACGTCGGTGACCACGTACCGGGCGCAGCCGTCGGCGTCGAGCCGGTCCAGCGTCTCGTGCAGGTCGCCGCCCTCGGACGTCCAGCCGCGGGCGGCCAGCCGGGTCCCGCGCACGTCCAGGCCGACGGCGATCTGGTCACCGTACTTGGCGATCACCGAGCGCACCCAGTCCGGGTTCTCCAGGGCCGCGGTGCCGATGTTGACCCGGGTGCAGCCGGTCGCGAGCGCGGCTTCAAGGGAGGTGTCGTCGCGGATGCCGCCGGACAGTTCCACGTTGATGTCGAGGCGCCCGACGACGGTGGCGAGCAGCCCGGCGTTGGAGCCGCGGCCGAACGCGGCGTCCAGGTCCACCAGGTGGATCCAATCCGCGCCGGCCCGCTGCCAGGCGAGCGCGGCCTCCATCGGGTCGCCGTACCCCGTCTCGGTGCCGGCCGCGCCCTGGACCAGTCGCACCGCCTGGCCGTCGGCGACGTCCACGGCGGGCAGCAGGGTCAGCCTGGGGTCCTTCATCGGATCCTCTCCAGCCAGTTCGACAGCAGGGCGGCGCCCGCGTCGCCGGACTTTTCCGGGTGGAACTGCGTCGCGGCCAGCGCCCCGTCCTCCACCGCGGCCGCGAACGGCTCGCCGTGCGTGGTCCAGGTGATCAGCGCGCCCGAGTCGCGCAGCAGTCCCGCGTGCGCGTAGCGCAGCGCGTAGGAGTGCACGAAGTAGAACCGCTCGTCCGGCCCGATCCCGGCGAACAGCGACGTCCCGGCGGGCGGGGACACCGTGTTCCAGCCCATGTGCGGCAGCACGCCGGCCTCCAGTTGCTCCACCGTGCCGGGCAGCAGTCCGCATCCCTCGGTGAGCAGGCCATGCTCGACGCCGGAGGCGAACAGCACCTGCATCCCGACGCAGATGCCGAGGACCGGGTGCCCGGCCGCGAGCCGCTGGGCGATCAGCTTGTCCCCGCCGACCGCGCGCAGGCCCGCCATGCACGCCGCGAAGGCGCCCACCCCGGGCACGACGAGACCGTCGGCGTCGAGCGCCGCGTCCGGGTCGGCCGTGACCGTGACATCCGCGCCGACTCGCGCCAGGGCTCTCATCGCCGAGCGAAGATTTCCCGAACCGTAGTCGAGCACGACCACGGCCGGCTGGCCGGCCCTCACAGGACGCCCTTGGTACTCGGTACGCCACCCGCCCGCGGGTCCGGCGCGACGGCGGTGCGCAGGGCCCGCGCGACGGCTTTGAACTGGGCTTCCACGATGTGGTGCGGGTTGCGGCCGGACAGCACGCGCACGTGCAGGCAGATCCCGGCCGACGCCGCCAGCGATTCGAAGATGTGCCGGGTCAGCGTGGTGTCGTAACCGCCGATCAGCGGGGCCATGGTGGCGGGTTCCTCGTGCACCACGTACGGGCGGCCGGACAGGTCGACCGCGGCCATGACCAGGGTCTCGTCCAGCGGCACGAGCGCGTCGCCGAAGCGGGTGATCCCGGACTTGTCGCCGAGCGCCTCGCGCAGCGCCTGGCCGAGCGCGATGGCCGTGTCCTCCACCGTGTGGTGCGCGTCGATCTCCACGTCGCCCTTGGCCCGGACGGTCAGGTCGAGGCCGCCGTGCTTGCCGAGCTGGGCCAGCATGTGGTCGAAGAACGGCACGCCGGTGGCCACCTCGACCACGCCGATACCGTCGACGTCGAGCTCGACCAGAATCTGGGTCTCGTGCGTGACGCGCTCGACGCGCGCCTTCCGTTCGCGGTTCACGTATTCGCCACCTCAGTGGTCCGGGGCTCCAAGGTCGGGGCCTGGGAGGTGATAGCGCTGGGGACAAGGGCGAGGGCTTCGCGGAACGCGGCCATCTCTTCCGGAGTGCCGATGGTGACCCGCAGCCACCCGGCCGGTCCCGTCTCCCGGATCAGGACGCCGTGGTCCAGCAGGGCCTGCCAGACCGCGTGCCGGTCCGCGAACCGGCCGAACAGCACGAAGTTGGCGTCGGATTCGGCCACCGTATACCCGCGGGCCCGCAGCCAGGAAACGCATGCGTCCCGCTCGGCGCGCAGCGCGGCCACGCTGGCCAGCGGCTCGGCGGCGCAGGACAGCGCGGCGCGCGCGACGGCCTGGGTGACGGCGGACAGGTGGTAGGGCAGCCGGACGATCAGCAGCTTGCTGATCAGCTCCGCGCTGGCGGCCAGGTAACCGACCCGCGCGCCGGCCATGGCGAAGGCCTTGGACATGGTGCGCGTCACCACCAGCCGGGGGTAGCGCGGCAGCAGGCTCAGCGCGCTCGGCGTGCCCTCGCGGGCGAATTCCGCGTAGGCCTCGTCGACCACGACGATGCCCGGGGCGGCGTCGCAGATGGCCTCGATGACCCCCGTGGGCAGCGCGGTCCCGGTGGGGTTGTTCGGCGAGGTGAGAAAGACCACCGCGGGCCGGGCGTCCCGGATGAGCGAGGCGGCGCGGCCCGGGTCGATGCTGAAATCCTCCTCGCGGCTCGCGGCCATCCAGCCGGTGCAGGTGACTTGCGCGATGAGCGGATGCATCGAGTAGGACGGCTCGAAGCCGAGTGCCGACCGGCCGGGGCCGCCGAAGGCCTGCAGCAGCTGCTGGATGATCTCGTTGGAGCCGTTGGCCGCCCACACCTGCGCCCCGGTCAGGTGCTGCCAGGCCGGGTGCTTTCCGGCCGGGCCGTGGCTCAGGTAGGCGGCCAGGTCCGCACGCAGCGCGGTGGCGTCCCGGTCCGGGTACCGGTTCAGGCCGCCGGCCACGGCCGCCACGGCGTCGGACACCGCACGGACCAGCCGCGCCGAGGGCGGGTACGGGTTCTCGTTGGTGTTCAGCCGCACGGGCACGTCGAGCTGCGGGGCACCGTACGGCTCGAGGCCGGCCAGGTCCTCGCGCAGCGGCAGGTGGCCGGCGCTCACCGGAAGGCCGGGACCGGTCACTGGGGGACCCGTATCCGGACGGCGGCGACGTGCGCGGCGAGCTTTTCGGCACCGCCGAGCGCGTCGATATACGGGGCCGCTCCGGCCAGCCCGTCGGCGGAGCATTCCACCACGTTGATGAGCCGCAGGAACGGCAGCACGGTCAGCCCGGCGGCGTGCCGGGCCGTCCCCCCGGTGGGCAGCACATGGTTCGAACCGGCCAGGTAGTCGCCCAGCGAGACCGGCGAGTACGGCCCGGCGAAGACCGCGCCCGCGTTCCTGACCCGCGCCGCGACCTTGGCCGCGTCCTCGGTCTGGATCTCCAGGTGCTCGGGGGCCCAGGCGTCGGAGACGGCCAGCGCGGCGTCGATGTCGGCCACCAGTACGTACCCGGACTGCCCGGCCAGGGCCTGCTCGATGCGGTCGCGGTTCAGCGCCCGGGGCAACTGGACGGCCAGTTCCGCGTCGGTCCGGGCGGGCAGGTCCGGGTCGGAGGTGATCAGCAGGCACGCGGCCAGCGGGTCGTGCTCCGCCTGCGCGATCAGGTCGGCGGCCACGTAGCAGGCGTCGGCCGTGTGGTCGGCGATGATCGCGATCTCGGTGGGCCCGTTCTCACCGTCGGTGCCGACGATCCCGCCGAGCAGCCGCTTGGCCGCGGCCACGTAGACGTTGCCCGGCCCGGTGAGCACGTCGGCCGGGGCGCAGTCCCCGGTGCCGTACGCGAACATGGCCAGGGCCTGCGCGCCGCCGACGGCGTGCACCTCGTCCACGCCGAGCAGCGCGCACGCGGCGAGCACGGCCGGGTGCGGCAGGCCCCCGTGGCCGGCCTGCGGCGGGGAGGCCACCGCGACCGAACCGACCCCGGCGACCTGCGCGGGCACGACGTTCATGACCACGGACGAGGGATAAGCGACCAGGCCGCCGGGCACGTAGACCCCGGCCCGGCTGACCGGCACGTACCGGCCGGTCACGGTGAGGCCCTCGGCCGGGGTGACCACCGTGTCGGACGGCGGGAGCTGGGTCTGATGCACGATCCGGGCCCGGCGCGCGGATTCCTCCAGGGCGGCGGCCACGGCGGGGTCAAGTTCTTCCAGGGCCCGGGCGAGCGCCGCACGGGGCACGCGCGTGCTGGCCAGGTCGACGCCGTCGAAGCGGGCGGTGTACTCGCGCACCGCCGCGGCGCCCCGGCGGCGGACGTCCTCGCACACCGGCCGGATCTGCTCGGCGGCCGCCGCGACATCGAGCGTCGCGCGCGGCAGGACCCCGGTCAGGTTCGCGCGGGTGAGGGTAGCGGCATCGCGGTCACGCAGGTCAATACGGGAGATCACCCGGACAGTCTACGGAGAGTGCCCGGCAACCGCCGGCATCGTCCACATTGCGGACAGGATCCCCTCCGGGGGTGTACCGGGATGGACGGCTGAGCGCCGGGCGGGGGACACCCGGAGCCCGGGGCGATCGGGGCGCTCGGGGCGCTCGGGGCGGGACGCTAGGCTCGGCGGTAATCATGGACGCCATCACTGCCCTGCACGCACGCCGGTCCCATCCGGTGCTCACCGATCCCGCGCCATCCGGCGGCGACCTGGACGCCATCCTGGCGGCGGCGGCCGCCGCGCCCGACCACGGGCGGCACCGGCCGTGGCGTTTCGTGGTGATCAAGGGCGCGGGCCGTAAGGCATTCGGCGAGGTGCTCGCGGAGGTCTACCGCAGGTCGGCCGCGCAGCGCGGCGAACAGCCCAACGCGGCGGCCGAGGACCGGGAACGGGCCAAGCCGCTGCGGGCCCCCGTCATCATCGCGGTGGCGTGCGCGGCCGGCGGCGACGAGAAGGTCCCGCACGCGGAACGCCTCGCGGCGGTCGCCGCGGCCACGCAGAACCTGCTGCTGGCGGCGACGGCGCTGGGTTACGGCGCGATGTGGCGCACCGGCGCGCCCGCCCGGTCGGCGACCGTGCGGGATGCGCTCGGGTTCGCGCCGGGCGACGAGATCACCGGCTTCGTCTACCTCGGCAGCATCCCGGACGGCCAGGAACTCCCCCCGGCCCGCCGGAACCTGGACGGCCTGGTGCGCGAGTGGCCCTAGCGGGCCGGTGACTTACCGGCCGGTGACCTTAGCCGCCGCTGACCTTGGCGCGGGCGGAGCGCGCGGAGCGTGACCGGTGGACGGCCTCGATCACGGTGATGGTCAGCGCGGTCAGCAGCGGCCAGAAGGTCAGGGCGCTCTTGGCCCCGAGCGCGAGCGACGCGTGCAGAAACGTCCCGGCCGCGCCTACCGCCAGCTGATGCTGGAAGGCGGCGTGACCATCCAGGCCGCCGATCCAGAGCTCAACCGCCGAGGCGGCGAGCGCGCCCGTGATCAGGCCCGCGGCTGCGGCCGCACCCCAGCGGCGGATCGCGATCAGGTAGCCGAGCGCCCCGGTGAGCAGGCCGCCGATGACGGCGATCAGGCCGAACCAGACGTCCGCGACGATGAACGCGCTCGTCTCGACGTTCACGACCTCGGCGGTTCCGTGCCCAACGACCTGCACCAGGACCCGCGGCGCCAGCGCGCCCCAGGCCAGCCCGGCCGGAATCCCGCAGACGGCGGTGGCCGCCGCGGCGGCCAGGAAGACCATGACCGCGGTGCGCACGTCCGGGGCGTGGGCGCGGCGCGCGGCCGCCGGATCCGCCGGGCCCGGTGTGGCCGGTGTGGCAGCGGCTCCGGGCTCGGGCGACGGTTCGCCGGGGGGAACCGGGAGGTGCGTGGCGTCCGTGTTGATCCCTTCTCTCGCGGCTAAGTCTGTGGCTAGGCCGGGACCGCGCCCTCGACGAACAGGAGCCGCCGGGCCAGAGCAGTCTGCCTGATCGCCAGCGCTCCGGCGTACTTGGGCGAGGCGTACCACTCGCGCAGCCGTGCCATGGAGGGGAATTCACGCGTACGAGGGGCGGGCACGAGGCGCGGGGTAACACCGGGCGGTCGTCGGGCACATAGTGGCGGCTGCCGTCGGCCGGATCGGTCCAGACGCGCATGATCGTTCCGCTCGACGGATCACGGAACCGCTCCGGGGTGGGCACCCAGCCAGGTTGCGGCTCGGCCGTCTGGGCGTGCCGGCCGCGATGGCGCGGCCGCCCCTGGGCGCTGGGCCCGGCGGGCGTAGCGGGCACGGCGATGGGCGGCAGTTCGGCCAGGGCCACCGCGGCCTCGTCGGCGTAGGCGGCGGCGAGGACAACACCGATCCGGCGGCGCAGCTCGTCGAGGCCGATCCGGCCGGCCGCGTAGTGCTCGCGCAGCACCGTGGTCAGCCGGTCGCGGTCGGCATCCCCGATCAGCGACCGCGTCGGACCGGCCGCGTTCCCGGACGGACCGGCCGCGTTCCCGGACGGACCGGCCGCGTTCCCGGACGGACCGGCCGCGTTCCCGGACGGACCGGCCGCGTTCCCGGACGGCGTGGCCGGCATGCTCAGGCCGACGGGGTGACGACCACGGCCGTCCCGTAGGCCACGATCTCGGTGAGCTGCTGGCCCATTTCGGACGAGTCGAACCGCATCGCGACCACGGCGTTGGCGCCGAGCAGCCGCGCGTTCTCGATCATCCGGTCGATCGCGTGCCGACGGCTGTCCTCGAGCAGCTGGGTGTACTCCGTGACCTCACCCTGGCGCAGCGCTTTGAAGCCGGCGCTGATCGACTTGACCGCGCCCATGCTCCGGACGACCAGGCCGAACGTGACACCGAGGTCCCGTTCGATGGTCATGCCCGGCACGGTAAACCCGGTGGTGACTGGGATAGCCGACGTCCCCATTGATTCCGTCATGCTGCGCAGTACACAGGCCACCCGCTCGGGTGTCAACGCCGCGCGTTCCGGGCCCGGTGCACAATAGGGCGGCTTACGCGACCCGGGACGCGGCTCACCTCACACGGGCTAACTCACGCAGGCGGGCCCGAGGAGTTGCTTCAGGTCGCCGAGCAGCGCCGGTGAGGCGGCGACGCGGAGCTTCTCATCGAGGCGCACCACCGTCGTCCGCTGGGACCCGCGCAGCCGCAGGTGCACCTCGGTCGGACCGGGATGGGTCATCAGCACCTCCTTGAGCTGCTCGACCACCGGCGGAACGCACCGTGTCATGGGCAGCGACACCACGAAAGGGCCGCTGTCGTCCACCGACAGGTCCGGAACGGTCACGTCCATCGCGATCAGTTTCGGCACGTCGTCGCGGCGGTCGATCCGGCCCTTGACCGCGATGATCCCATCCTCGGCGATCGAGGTCGCGTACAGCTGGTAGGTCGCCGGGAAGAACAGCACCTCGATCGCGCCGGCCAGGTCCTCCAGGGTGGCCGCCGCCCACGGGTTGCCCTGCTTAGTGACCTTCCGCTGCACGCCGGACAGGATGCCCGCGACCTTGACCACTCCCCCGCCGTCGTTACGCCCCCCCGGGGTCCGTTCAGAAGTTTCATCACCAGAGGTGAGCAGGTCGGCCAGCGAGCAATCGGCCTCCCGGGCGAGCAGGTGCTCGACCCCGAACAGCGGATGGTCGGAGACGTACAGGCCGAGCATTTCGCGCTCGAAGCTGAGCCGGGTGGACTTGTCCCAATCGCCGTCGGGGATCGGCACGTCGAAGAACGCCTCGGTCTCGGTGTCGCCGCCGAACAGCGAATCCTGGCCGATCGCCTCGTTGCGCTTGATGTCGATCACCGCGTCGACGGCCTGTTCGTGCACCATCACGAGGCCCTTGCGCGGATGACTGAACGAGTCGAACGCGCCCGCCTTGATCAGCGACTCGATCACGCGCTTGTTGCACACCACCGCGGGGACCTTGCGCAAGAAGTCGGAGAAGCTGGTGAACTCGCCCTTGGCCTTGCGCGTGGCCACGATCGCGTCGACCACGTTGACGCCGACGTTGCGGATCGCGGCCAGGCCGAACCGGACGTCGCGCCCGACCGCGGTGAACGTGGCCACCGACTGGTTGACGTCGGGCGGCAGGACCTTGATCCCCATCCGGCGGCATTCGCTGAGGTAGAGCGCGGACTTGTCCTTGTCGTCACCGACCGAGGTGAGGAGGGCGGCCATGTATTCGGCCGGGTAGTTCGCCTTGAGGTAAGCGGTCCAGTAGGAGACCAGGCCGTATGCGGCGGAGTGCGCCTTATTGAAGGCGTAGCCGGCGAACGGGACCAGGACGTCCCAGACCGCCTGGACGGCCTTGGGCGAGTAGCCGCGCTCCCGGCAGCCCTGCTCGAAGGGGACGTACTCCTTGTCCAGAATCTCTTTTTTCTTCTTGCCCATGGCCCGGCGGAGCAGGTCGGCTTGTCCGAGCGTGTAGCCGGCCAGGATCTGCGCCGCCTTCTGCACCTGCTCCTGGTAGACGATCAGGCCGTACGTAGGCGCCAGGATCTCCTGGAGCGGCTCTTCGAGCTCGGGGTGGATCGGGGTGATCGGCTGTAGCCCGTTCTTGCGGAGCGCGTAATTGGTGTGCGAGTTCACACCCATCGGGCCGGGGCGGTACAGCGCGCCGACGGCGGAGATGTCCTCGAAGTTGTCCGGCTTCATCATCCGGAGCAGCGAGCGCATGGGGCCGCCGTCGAACTGGAAGACGCCGAGCGTGTCGCCGCGGCCGAGCAGTTCGTAGGTGGGCTTGTCGTCCAGCGGAAGGCTCAGCAAGTCGATCGTGGTGCCCTGGTTTTTCTCGATCGCCGCGACCGCGTCGGCCATGATCGTAAGGTTGCGGAGGCCGAGGAAGTCCATCTTCAGCAGGCCGAGGCTTTCGCAGGTCGGGTAGTCGAACTGCGTGATGACGGCACCGTCGGCGTGCCTGGTCCACACGGGGATGTGGTCGGTGATCGTCTCGGCGCTCATGATGACGCCGGCCGCGTGCACGCCGGGCTGCCGGATCAGCCCCTCGATGCCCTGGGCGGTATCGATGACCTGCTTGATCTCGGCTTCGGCCTCGTACAGCTGGCGTAGCTCTCCCGCCTCGTTGTAGCGGGGGTGGCCGGTGTCGAAGATGCCGGAGAGCGGGATGTCCTTGCCCATCACGGCGGCCGGGAACGCCTTGGTGATCCGGTCACCGAGCGAGTAAGGGAAGCCGAGGACGCGCGTGGAGTCCTTGATCGCGGCCTTGGCCTTGATGGTGCCGTAGGTGACGATCTGCGCGACCTTGTCCGAGCCCCACTTTTCCGTCACGTACCGGATGACGTCGGCCCGGCCACGTTCGTCGAAGTCCACGTCAATGTCGGGCATGGACACGCGCTCGGGGTTGAGGAAGCGCTCGAAGATCAGGCCGTGGACCAGCGGATCGAGGTCGGTAATGCCCATGGCGTAGGCGACGATCGAGCCGGCCGCGGACCCGCGGCCCGGTCCGACCGCGACGCCGTGGTTCTTCGCCCACATGATGAAGTCCGCGACGACCAGGAAGTACGCCGGGAACCCCATCTGGCAGATGATGTCGATCTCGTACGCGGCCTGTCTCTTGCGCTCTTCGTCGTAGCCGTCCGGGTAGCGGCGGTCCATGCCCTTCCACACCTCGGCCCGGAAGAGCTCGTCCTCTGATTCGTAGCCCTCGGGGATGGGAAACCGCGGCATGAGGTTGACGAACTCGAACATGCCGGTGGCGTCGACCCGGTCGGCGATCAGAAGCTGGCTGTTCCGGCAGCCTTCCCGCCAGATGTCGGAGGTGTCGATGGCGTACATCTCGTCGGCGGACTTGATGTAGTAGCCGCTGCCGTCGAAGCGGAACCGGTCGGCGTCGGCCAGCGACTTGCCGGTCTGGATGCAGAGCAGCAGGTCGTGCGAGGTCGCGTCGGCTTCGCGCGTGTAGTGGGAGTCGTTGGTGACGACCGGCGGGATGCCCAGCTTCCTGCCGATCTCGAGCAGGCCGTCCCTTACCCTGCGCTCGATGTCCAGCCCGTGGTCCATCAGCTCAAGGAAATAGTTGTCCTTGCCGAACATGTCCTGGTACTCGGCGGCGGACCTGAGTGCCTCGTCGAACTGGCCGAGGCGCAGCCTGGTCTGCAGCTCACCGGAGGGGCAGCCGGTGGAGGCCATCAGGCCATTGACGTGTTCGGCGAGGATTTCCTTGTCCATCCGCGGCCATTTGACCAGCCAGCCCTCCGCGTAGGAGCGGGAGGACAGCTTGAACAGGTTGTGCAGGCCATCCTTGTTGCGCGCCCAGATCGTCTTGTGCAGGTACGCGCCGCTGGCCGACACGTCGTCCTTCTTCTGGTGCGGCTGGCCCCACAAGATGCGCTTGGTGTTGGTCCGGCGTTCGGGGGCGACGTAGGCCTCGATGCCGATGACCGGGGTGATGCCGGCCTCCTTGGCCTGGCGGTGGAACTCGGCCGCGCCGTACATATTGCCGTGGTCGGTCATCGCGACGTGCGTCATGCCGTGGCGCCCGACCTCTTTGAACAGTTCCTTCAGGCGGGCGGCACCGTCCAGCATCGAATATTCGGTATGCACATGAAGGTGCGCGAACGGCTGAGCCGACTGTGAGGGCTTCTGGGACTGCCGGGCCGCGGGTTCCGCCATGGGACTAAGCCGCCTCCTTCGGGCATGCCGCATAAAGCCCTTGGGCCGCCTCAGGTCGGGCTGGCTGCGGCCCGGGCTTACACGGGCATACGTCATCGTTACCGAACGGTTCCGGGGGGAAGGCGGCGCATGCCGTACCCGTGCGCGTAGGGCTCAACTGCCCCTCGCAGCAGGCCTCCGTGCTGGCGATCTTTGCCTTGGGGGGACCGCGCCGACCCGGTGAACAGAGCCTACAACGACGCCACTGAATCATGCCCCGGCACACGCCGGGCGGAGGAGGAAAGCGGCGAGATTCCACCCAGATCGGCCCGGCGGGAGCACCCATCGGTCCGGCGAGATTCCGCCCGGATCGGCCCGGCGGGAGCACCCATCGGTCCGGCGAGATTCCGCCCGGATCGGCCCGGCGGGAAGAGCAGTCGACTCGCGGGACCACCCGCCGGGGCCGTCGTCCTGGCGGGACCACCCGCCGGGGCCGCCTTAGCCGGACCACACTGGCGCGGGCACCCTGACGAGAAGAGCAGTCGACTCGCGGGACCAGCCGGGGACCGTCCTGGCGGGACCAGCCGGGGACCGTCCTGGCGGGACCAGCCGGGGACCGTCCTGGCGGGACCAGCCGCGGACCACCCTGGCGGGACCACCCTGGCGGGACCAGCCGCGGACCACCCTGGCGGGACCAGCCGGGGACCGTCTGTCGGCGATCATGTAATTCCCCAGCTCTGAGGGGGTAGCGATCAAGTAATTCCCCGCCCCGATCACGTAATTCCCCGTGGGGACGGCGTGCGTGTCGTGGTGGACCTG
>Ga0182014_10001281_pt1 | contig 33850 bp, 25 predicted proteins | sample 612S2DmetaG_FD_120489 | JGI IMG/M metagenome (GOLD analysis project Ga0182014, IMG submission 120489) | Permafrost microbial communities from Stordalen Mire, Sweden - 612S2D metaG | ecosystem: Environmental > Terrestrial > Soil > Wetlands > Permafrost | place: Sweden: Stordalen | collected... | reverse complement strand
GGCACCGAGCAGCCCGGTGAGGGTGGCCACCTGCGAGGTGAGGCCGGACGAGGCAGGCGGAGTGGAGTGATCCAGCGCCATGGGGTGATCATTGCCGGAGGGTGTGACAGGGGCGGGCGGTTGCGGTGCGGGGAGGGCGGACGGGGTGAAGTGGAGGCCCATCGATGGTCATGAACCCTGTTGTGGCGCGTTTGCCTGTAGTGTTGGTGAGTCCACCCGCCCCGTTCTCACGGCGCCTGGTGGTTCCCGAGGCACACTCCGGTGCTTCCCCTGTAGCCCGAAAGTGTCCTCATGCCTGCCTCTGCCCCTTCCTTCGCCGTGCTCGGCGTACCCTCGGACATCGTGTCCGCGCTCGATGCCAATGGCATCACCTCACCGTTTCCGATCCAGGCGATGACGCTCCCCGATGCGCTCGCCGGGCGTGACGTGTGCGGGAAGGCCCCGACGGGGTCCGGGAAGACCCTCGCCTTCGGCATCGGTGCCATCGCCCGCCTGACAGGCAAGTCGTCGAAGCCGAAGCATCCCCGCGTACTCGTGTTGACGCCCACACGTGAGCTCGCCGCCCAGGTGGCATCGGAGCTCCAGGTGCTCGCTGACCCACGGGGCCTCAAGGTCGACTGCTTCTACGGTGGCGTGGGCTACGGCCCGCAGTTGAAGGCGCTGTCGCGCGGCGTCGACGTCGCCGTGGCCTGCCCCGGCCGCCTGGGTGACCTCCTCGAACGTGGCAGTATCCGCCTGGATGCCGTGGAGATCGTCGTCATCGACGAGGCCGACCGCATGGCGGACATGGGGTTCCTGCCCGACGTCCGCCGCATCCTCGACCTGACGCCCCATGGCCGTCAGACGCTCCTCTTCTCGGCAACGCTCGACGGTGACATCGACGTGCTGGTGAAGCGGTATCAGCACGAGCCGGCCCGCCACGAGCTGGAAGCCGACGAGGACGATGCCAGTGCAGCGATACACCTGTTCTGGCGGGTGTCGTCCGGGGACCGGCTCGACCGGACCGCGGAGGTCATCACGGCGAGCGGCCCGACGATCGTCTTCTCCCGTACCAAGCACGGTGCCGACCGGATCGCCCGCCAGCTCGAGCAACGGGGCATCCGCGCCGCCGCGATCCACGGTGACCGTAGCCAGAAGCAGCGGGAGAAGGCACTCGACTCCTTCGTCCGGGGCGCAGCCGACGCGCTCGTCGCCACCGACGTGGCGGCCCGGGGCATCCATGTCGACGGGGTGAACGCCGTGGTCCACTTCGACCCGTCAGCCGACCCGAAGGACTACGTCCACCGCTCGGGCCGGACCGCCCGTGCCGGCGCCACCGGCGTTGTGGTCAGCTTCGTCACTCCGGACAAGGCCGGTGCGGTCAAGAAGCTCCAGCGCGAGCTGCACGTGCCGATCGGGACCACGGAGTACGACCCCGGCGCAATCGTCAAGCTCCTCGGTCCGCCCCCCGCCCGGCGAGTGGTCGCCGAGCGGCCGGCGAGCCGGGACCGCGAGTCGTCCCCCAATGCCAATCGCGGCGGCGTGCGGGCATCGCGTCCCTTCAAGACCCGCAAGCCCGGCAGCCCCGGCGGAGCGCAGCGGAACGGTGGCCATCGCGGGAGTGCCGGCGCCAGCGAGGGTGACGGCCGTCGCAACGGCGAGTCCGGACCCCGTGAAGGTGGCCCCCGCACGTCCGGGAGCAAGCCGTCCGGGTTCTCCAAGCCGGGCAAGCCCAACGGATCCGGCAAGCCAAACGGCTTCAGCAAGCCGGGCAAGCCGGGGCGGACCACGAAGCCCGGTGGCCACGGGACGACGTCATCCTCGACCAGAGGTTCCTCGCCCGTCGGCGGCAAGTCCCGTACTGCAGGCGCCGGTGCCTCGGGTGGCGTGCGTCGCGGCGGCGCTGCCGGTGCACATGCGACCAATGGTGGAGGGAACCGGTCGCAGCGCGGTCGGTAGACGGCGTCTGCAACGCAAGGTCGCAACGTTTCGCGTGGCCCAGCCTCTACAGTCCAGTGATGCCTTCCGACACGAAACCGTCAGTGAACGTTCCGGACGGTCCGCCTCCCGGTGGACTCGTCCTCGAGGACCTCGAAGTGGGTTCAGGGCCGGAAGCAGTGGTCGGCAAACCTGTGACCGTGCACTACGTCGGCGTGTCTTGGTCCACAGGTGGCGAGTTCGACTCCTCGTGGGACCGGGACGAGCTGTTCAGCTTCCCGCTGGGAGCAGGCCATGTCATCCAGGGTTGGGACGAGGGCGTCGCCGGGATGAAGGTGGGGGGCCGCCGGCGGATCACCATCCCGCCCGAGCTGGGCTACGGGAGCCGGGGAGCCGGCGGGGTCATCGGGCCCAACGAGACACTGGTCTTCGTGGTCGACCTCTTCGACGTCGGCTGATCCGCTCGGGCGCCCGCTGAGCGGAGCGCATCAGCGGAACAGGTCGCCGGTCGGGTCCCGCACGATCTCGTCGGACACCGAGGCCCGGCGGAGCCAGGACGGATCGAGGCCGCGCACGACGGCGGCGGGCACCGACTTGTCCTTGCCCATGACGAGCTCGGCGGCCGCAGCGACCTCGTCAGCCACGCAGACCTCTGTGGCCTCGAGCACCCGACCGGTGGCGTCCTTCGTACCGCGGAGGTCGACCACCCCGGCGATGCCGGCGATGCCGATGGCGACGTCGGTCACCCCGTTGCGCCAGGTCCGGCCGAACGTGTCGGACACGATCACGGCGAGGTCCACACCGAGCTGGTGCACGAGGGCCTCACGGAGGCGGCGGGCCGAACGGTCCGGATCCACTGGGAGCAGGGCCGCCGTCCCGGCTTCGACGTTGGAGAGGTCGATGCCGGCGTTGGCGCAGACGAAGCCGTGACGGGTCTCGGTGATCAGGAGGTCGCCCCGGCGACGCAGCACCCGGACCGACTCGGACTCCACCAGCGCCCGCTTGGCGTCCGGGTCGTCGGTGTCGATGAGGACGATCCGGCCCTCGGACTTGGACACGACCTTCTGCGTGACGACGAGGACGTCGCCGTCGCGGACCCACGGCGCCGCCACGCCGTCCCTTCCGGTCACGCGGAGGGCGGGGGCGAACAGTCCGGCCAGGTCGTCCCCCGGGCGCACCTCACCGATTCCGTGGACCGGCACGACGCTAAGGGCACCGGCGGGCAGGCCACCCGGCACTCCTGCGTCGGCGGTCGTGTCAGGCACGTGCACCGATCACGACCTCGGCCAGGGCCGCTGCGCGAGCGACGTCGGACATGACGGTCGCGGCGACCACGCAGCGGACGCCCTCCGCCTCCACGGCCGGAGCGAGGGCTGCGTCGGACTCGTCGATGACCAGTGTCGACACCCAGGGTGCGTACCAGCGGGCGACGCCGACCACCGAGGACTCGAAGCCCATCTCGACCAGGAGCCGATCGGCCGGACCCTTGAGTGCCGCACCCGCCACGATGGGGGAGACGGCGACGATGTCGTCGCGGCGTGCGGCAAGGGCCTCGGGTACCCCCGGGACGGCCAGTACCGGGTCGATCGACACGACGGGGTTGGAGGGGCACACGACCACCGTGGATGCCCCGGCGATCGCCTCGAGGACGCCTGGACCCGGGGTGGACTCTGCCGCACCCTCGAAACGGACCTCCTCCACGGCCACATCGTGGCGGAGCTTCACGAAGTACTCCTGGAACCCGATCTCGGTCCCCCCGACGACCCGCACGCGGGTCCGGAGCGCATCGTCGGTGACCGGCAGGAGCCGGACGCCCACCCCGAACCGCTCCGCCAGCTCAGCGGTGACCGTCCCGAGCGCCGCACCCTCGGACAGGCGCTGTGTCCGGTAGAGGTGGGTGGCCAGGTCCTGATCACCGAGGTTGAACCAGGTGATGCCCCTGAGCCGGCCGAGGGACTCCATGACCCGCCAGGTCTCGCCCTTGAGCCCCCAGCCCGTCTCCGGGTTGATGGCGCCTGCAAGCGTGTACATGACCGTGTCCAGGTCCGGTGAGATGTGGAGCCCATGGAGGTCGGTGTCGTCCCCCACGTTGACCACCGCGGTGATGTCGCCGGGAGGAATGACCTCGACCATGCCGCGCAGCAGACGGGCGGCACCGACTCCTCCGGCCAGGGCGGTGATCACCGGTTGGACGGGTCGGCAGCATGTGTCGGGCGCATCCGCGCAGGCTACCCGGCTCCGTGGGGCGGTCCAGCCGGAGGACACGGTCCCGAGTGCCGTGTTGTGCGGGCGGCAGGCGGGGATGTGCAAGGCTCACGACGTGCCGCCGGAGCGACCAGCGACCGCCGCCGACCACCGGCTGTCCGTGGCGTTCGACGCCACACCCCTGCTCGGTCGGCCCACCGGGGTCGGTGTCTTCTGTGCGGGGGCACTCGGGGGACTCGCCGGCCGTGACGACGTGTCGGTGTCGGCCTTCGCCGTGAGCTGGCGTCGCCGGGAGGGGATCGACGCACTGCTGCCCTCGGGGGTCGGGTCGAGCCAGCGCCCGATGCCCGCCCGTCCGCTCCATGCCGCATGGGCCCATGGTCCGCTCCCCCCGGTCGAATGGTTCATCGGTCGCACCGACGTGGTCCACGGGTCGAACTTCGTGGTCCCGCCCACCCGTGCGGCGGCCAGGGTCGTGACCGTCCACGACCTGACCGTCGCCAGGTTCCCGGAGCTGTGCGATGCGCCCACGCTGGCATACCCGCGCCTCATCCGGCGGGCCGTGGCCGAGGGGGCGTGGGTGCACACTCCATCGTCCTTCGTGGCCGACGAGGTGGTGGCCGAGTTCGGTATCGACCCGCAGCGGGTGCGGGCCGTCCATCACGGCATACCGGAGCTTCCGCCCGCACCGGGGGAGGGGACGGTTGATCGGGCCGCGCCCGGCGGGGGCGGACTCGCACTGCCCGCGGGCTGCCGACGGTACGTGCTGGCGATCGGGACCGTCGAACCACGCAAGGACTACCCGCTGCTGATCGAGTCGTTTGCCGCCGTGGCGGTCGAGCACCCCGATGTGGCGCTGGTGATCGTGGGGGGGGACGGCTGGGGAATCGAGTCGTTCGCCGAGGCACTGAGCGTGTCGCCCGCCCGGTCCCGGATCCTCCGTCCCGGCTACCTCGACGGAGGTGCCCTGGCGGCTGCCCTGCGCGGTGCCGCCGTGCTGGCCTATCCGTCCCGTTACGAGGGCTTCGGGTTCCCTCCGCTCCAGGCCATGGCCGAGGGGGTACCGGTGGTGGCCACGGCGGCAGGGGCGGTCCCGGAGGTGGTCGGCGACGGTGCATGGCTGGTGCCCCCGGGCGACCGGGACGCCCTGTCCGCCCGGCTGGTCGAGGTTCTCAGCGGCGGACCGGAGGTCGACGCATTGGTGGAACGCGGGAGGGTACGCGCCAGCGCGTTCAGCTGGGATGCCTGCGCCGCCGGCCTCGTCGACCTCTACCGGGACGCCGCCCGTGCGACAGGCGCCCACGGATGAGCCGCCAGCGCGTCCTCCTCCTGGCCGAACAGCTCCGCCGCTCTGCGGCCGGCGGGATCGGCACCTACGTCCTCGGACTCCTCCAGGGACTCGACGCGCTGGCCGTCGCCGATCCTGGCGACGCCCCCGAGCTCACGCTGACCGCCAGCCGTCCTCCCTCCGGCGCCGGGGGGGACCCGCTCGGCGATCTCGGTCACGCGCTCCACGCGTCGACGCTTCCCGGCCCGCTCCTGACGCGTGCCTGGGACCTCGGGCTCGTACGTGCTCCGTCCGGGTTCGACGTCGTCCAGGCCGTCTCGCTGGCCACGCTCGAGCCGGGTCGGGCGCCGCTGGTCGTCACCGTCCACGACCTCCTGTGGCGCCGGATCCCGGATGCGTACCCGGCCCGCGGCCGACGCTGGCACGAGGCGGCGCTGCGACGCGCGCTGCGACGGGCCGCGCACTTCGTGGTGCCCGCCGCTGTCGTCGGTGCGGACCTCGCCGAGGCGGGCGCCTCGTCCGACAGGATCACCGTCATCCCGATGGGGTCGGACCATCTGCCACCGCCGGACGTGCCGGCCGCCGCCGCCCACCTGGCGTCGCTCGGTGTGCACGGCCCCTTCCTGCTCTGTGTCGGGACGCTCGAGCCACGGAAGAACCTCCAGCGACTGGTCGAGGCCTACGAGGCCGTACGTGCCGAACTGCCCGAGCCGTGGCCCCTGGTGATGGTCGGCCCGTCGGGCTGGGGGGAGCAGGTGGCACTCGGTCCCGGTGTCGTGCTCGCCGGGTCGGTGTCGGCCGGCGAGCTGGCGGGGCTCTACGCGTCGGCGCGGCTGCTCGCCTACGTCCCCCTGATCGAGGGGTTCGGCCTGCCCCCAGTCGAGGCGATGTCGGTGGGCACGCCGGTGGTCGCGAGCCCACTGCCCAGCACCGGTGGGGCCGCACTCGAGGTCGATCCCCACGACACGGCGTCAATTGCCGCCGGCCTCCTGCAGGTGGCCACCGACGAGCCGACCCGGAGCGATCTGGTCGCCAGGGGTACCGCCCGCGCCGCCGAACTGTCCTGGACGTCGATCGCCCGCAGGCACCGGGACGTGTGGGACCTGGTCTCGGACCGCGGACCGGCAGGGGACGGAGCCGGCACGTGACGGACCAGGAGGCAGCCGTGACGGTCCGGGTCCCTGCGGGAACCGCCGGGGAGCCCTCGACGTTGCGCGTGGCCCTCGACGTCAGCGCCGTGCCCGAGCGTCCGGTGGGCGCTGGGCACTACATCCTGCAGCTGGCCCGACAGCTGGCGGTTCGTGCTGACGTCGACCTCGTCCTGTGCAGTCGTGCCGACGACCGTGACCGCTGGTCCCCGTTGGTCGCACCCGGTGACCTGCTGGCGTCGGCCCCGGGGCCCCGTCCCCTCCGGCTGGCTTGGGAGCAGCTCCGGCTCGGCTCGCTCCTCGCCTCGTCGGGCGCCGACGTGCACCACGGCCCCCACTACACGATGCCCCGGAGGTCACCGGTGCCCTCGGTGGTGACGGTCCACGACCTGAGCTTCTTCGACGCCCCGGAGTGGCACGAGCGTTCCAAGGTCGTCCTGTTCCGTCGGGCCATCGAGCGGGCGGCGCGGGACGCGGCGGTCGTGGTGTGCCCGAGCCGTGTCACGGCGGACGGACTGGAGACATGGTGTCGCGTGGAGGCCGAGGTGGTCGTCGCCCCCCACGGAGTGGACGCCGAACGCTTCTGTCCGGACGAACCGTCACGAGGGGCGGATGCTGCCCTGCTGGCCGAGGTCGACCACCGGCTCACCTCGGACCGACCGCTCCTGGTGTTCGTGGGGACGCTCGAGCCGCGCAAGGACGTGCCGACGTTGGTGCGCGCCTTCTCGGCCGTGGCAGGCCGGCATCCCGACGCACTGCTCGTCCTGGCCGGGGGCAGGGGCTGGGGCGCAGACGCGGTGGATGCGGCCGTCACGGCGTCCGGGCTGGGTCCTCGCGTGGTGCGCACCGGCTATGTGGACGACACGGTGATCCCGGCCCTGCTGCGCTCGGCGACGGCGGTCGTGTACCCCTCGCTGTACGAGGGGTTCGGTCTCCCGGCCCTAGAGGCGCTGGCGTGCGGTACCCCACTCGTGACCACCAGTGGGACGGCGATGGAGGAGGTGGCCGGCACCAGCGCACTCCTCGTCCCCACCGGTGATGCCGCCGCCCTGGCCGACGTCCTCGACGACGTGGTCGGCGGTCGCCAGGACGACCGGGTGGTGTCTGAGCGACGGTCGGAGGGCTTCGCCATCGCCGCCGCCCACACCTGGGAAGCCAGCGCAGACGTCCACGTCGAGGCCTACCGGACGGCGGCGGCACGCGGGCGCTGACCCCGGTGTCGCGGGTCGCCGGCCTGTCCCCGGGCCGGTGGGAACGGCGGATCGCTCGGTGGGTGCGCACAGCCGGTAGGGTGACCCGTCGTGCGCTCCCTGATCACCGGCGGCCGCGGCTTCGTAGGCACGTGGCTGGCCGACCATCTCCGCAGCAGCGGCGACGACGTCGTCCAGATCGACCAGGAGGTCGAGATCACCGACCCCGCTGCGCTCCTGGCGGCGGTGCGGTCGGCAGCCCCCGATGCGATCTACCACCTGGCGGCCATGACCCACGTCGGCAAGTCGTGGGACGAGCCCCTGCGGGTCCTCGAGGTCAACGTCCTCGGCACCGGTGCCCTGCTGGCCGCTGCCCGCGAGTGCGGCACCGACCCGCGGGTCCTGGTGACGAGTTCCGCCGAGGTCTACGGGGCGGTGACGGACCCTGCGCAGCTCCCCCTGACCGAGACGTCGCCGACCGCGCCACTCACCCCGTACGCCGCATCGAAGCTGGCCGCCGAGGCGCTGTGCGCCCAGGCGTGGCTCGGCCACGGACAGCACGTCGTGACGGTGCGCCCGTTCAATCACATCGGGCCGGGCCAGTCGCCCAACTTCGCCGTGTCGGCGCTCGCCAAGCGCATCGTCGACTCGGAACGCTCGGGGGCCACCGAGATCCCCGTGGGCAACCTGACCGCCAGGCGCGACTTCACCGACGTCCGGGACGTCGTCCGCTCCTACCGGATGCTGATCGAGTCAGGGGACCCGGGTGGCATCTACAACGTGTGCTCGGGGAAGGACGTCGCCATCCAGGACATCGCCGACCGCCTGCTGGCCCGGGCCGGGAGCTCGGTGCGCCTGGTCCAGGACCCGTCGCTGATGCGCCCCGTCGAGGTGCCCGTGCTGCGCGGCGACCCTGGCCGACTGACCGCCGCGACCGGCTGGGTGCCGGAGCTGCCGCTGGACCAGACCCTGGCCGACGTCCTCGCCCACTGGCGGGACGCTCCCGCCTGAGGGCCCGGACGCGGAGAACGGCCCGCACGTGGCGGGCCGTTCTCTCGGGGGACCTTGGGGGTCGGTCCCTGGGTGACCGGGCCTCGAGGGCGCTCCGGTCCGTGCGCCGTCCGGTAGGGGGGTACCCGACGGCGTCGTCGTGCGTCGCTCAGGCGACGGCGGTGGGCCGCATGTTGCGGATCTGTGACCGGGCGTCCTTGGCCTGCTCGTGGGCCTGCTTGGCGATGTCGCGGGCCTGGGCGGGGAGCCGGTCCTCGAACGGTGCGAAGACGGCCTCGACCCGCTCGATGAGCTCCTCGGCACGGTCCATGAACTCCTCGACCTTGGCGTCGACGTTCTTGACGGCCTCGGTCAGGTCGCCACGGACGGCGGTCACCCGGTCGCCGAGCCCGGACGAGGGGTCCTGCAGCTTCTCCATGAACTCGCGGCGCTGGACCTGGGCCTGCTGGAATCCGAGGACGCCGGCGCCGATGACGACGTAGGTGGCGTCCTTGGCGACGTTGGCGATGTCCTTGGCGGCCTTGGTGATGTCGGTGTTGATGTCGGGCATGGTGCGCTCCTTCTGCTCGGTTCTTGTGCTGCCTTCACGTTCCAGTCGCACCACGCCGGTCTCCTGCGTCCAGGATTCTGTCGTCGTGCTCGGATACAACTGTATACCAGATGATAAACATTTGCAAGCACTCCGCGAGCACCGGTCGGCCCCGACCGAGCGTGGGGGCCCGACGACCGACTCCAGAAGTCGGGTCCAATACCCTCGTCAGCCCCCTCCAGGCCCGATAGCCTCTGACCCCTGATGGAAACACTGGCCCCGCCGGTTGTCGCCGTCGTCGTCGCCCACGATCCAGGTCCGTGGTTCGCTGAGACGCTGGCCTCGATCGCCTCACAGGACTATGCGGAGTTGTCGGTGTTGGTCCTGGACACGGGGCTGTCGGGGGACCTCGCCGCCCGTGTGGCCAAGGTCCTGCCTGATGCCTACGTGCGGCGATTCGGGTCGAATCGGGGCTTCGGGGCCACCGTCAACGAGGTCCGGACGATGGTCAACGGGGCCTCCTACTACCTCCTGTGCCACGACGATGTGGCCCTGGACCCGGACGTCGTCCACCTCCTCGTCGAGGAGGCCTTCCGCTCCAACGCGGGGATCGTCTCACCGAAAGTCGTGAGTTGGAGCGACCCCGTGCAGCTCGTCCATGTCGGCATGAGCGTCGACAAGGGTGGATCCGTCGTCGAGCGGGTGCAGCCCCACGAGATCGACCACGGACAGCACGATGCCGTCCGGGATGTCTTCGTCGCACCCGGCGGGGCGACGCTCATCCGGGCCGACCTGTTCGACGCACTCGGGGGCTACGACCCGATGATCGTGGCCATGGGGGAGGACCTGGACCTGTGCTGGAGGGCCCAGGTCCTGGGTGCCCGCATCATCGTGGCCCCCGATGCCCGGGTGCGCCACCTCGAGGAGCTGGCCTCCGGCGAGCGCCGCCTCGAGCCGTCCCTGGTGGCCGCCGAGGAGTTCGCCGCCGAGTCCCCCCCCGCAGAGCCCTCTGCAGCCGAGTCCCCCGCCGTCGAACTCTCCGCGAGGTCCGCAGCTGCGGATGCCTCCGACGAGGGTGGCCCGGAGGACAACCCGGACGCCGTACTGGCGTCGGCCGTGACGGGTGCGTCGGCGCCGGAGGCGAAGGACCCGGATCGACTGGTCACGCTCCAGGAGCTCCAGCGCCGCCACGAGCTGTTGGCGGTGTTCACCTGCTACTCCCGCACCCACCTGCTCCGGGTCGTGCCCCAGATCTTCCTGTTGGCGGTGGGGGAGGTGCTCGTCGCCGAGCTGGCCGGCAACCGCGCCCGGGCGGCTGCCGTGGTCCGGGCCTGGCGCTGGAACCTCGCCCGGCTGCCGGCGACCCGTGCGCGGCGGGCGGCCCTCCAGCCCAAGCGGCAGTTGGGCGACAAGGAGATCCGACTCCTACAGGTACGGGGGAGCGCCCGGCTGTCCGCGTACAGCCGCCGGGTGTTCCAGCACGGGTTCCACGGTGCCCACGCCGATGAGCTGGCAGCGGCAGCCGCCGTGTCGGCCGAGGTCTACGGCGGCCCGGACGAGGGGCTCGAACTGGAGCCTGGCGTTGGCACGACCGAGGCCGGACGGGTGACGGGCAGGACGCGCCTCGCCATCTGGCTGACGGCCGCCGTGCTCGTCGTCATCGGGTCCCGCGGGGTGATGACCAGCCACCTCCCGGCAGTGGGCCAGTTCACCCCGTTCCCGTCCTGGTCGTCGACCATCTCGCAGTTCTTCGGGGGATGGCACCCGTCGGGAGTGGGCACGACGGCTCCGGTCACACCAGCGCTGGGCATCTCCGGGTTGGTCGGTACGTTGCTGCTGGGCGCCATGGGGCTGACCCAGAAGATCCTCATCTTCGCCTGTCTCCCGTTCGGCGCCTGGGGGGCAGTCCGCCTGCTGCGCCCGTTCGGGTCCCAGCGTGCGGCACTCGTCGCCGGACTCGCCTACCTGGCGATGCCCTTGGCCTACAACGCGCTCGCCCTCGGGCGCTGGGGCGCACTCGTGGTCTACGCCGGATCGCCGTGGGTACTCGCCATCCTGGCGCGCTCGACCGGGCTCGAGCCGTTCGTCCGCACCGCAGGGGTCCCTGCCGCTGGATCGCCGGCCGGTGACGAGCCGGGCCGGGCGGTCCCGGCGGGCGCCTGGGCGTCGCGTCATGGCCTCCTGGGGGGGTCGCTGGCCCTCGGCGTCCTCGAGGCCGTCCTCATCTCCTTCGCACCCGCCGCCGCCATCGTGGTCGTGCTGTCCGCAGTCGCCCTGGTCGTCTCGTCCCTCCTGTTCCGGGATGCAGGGCCGACCGCCCGGGCGGTCCGGCTGGCACTGGGTTCCACCGTGGTGGCGTTGGTCATCTGTCTGCCGTGGGCGATCGGGGTGCTTGCGTCAGGCCGCGGGATGGTCGCCGTCTTCGGTCTCGTGACGCCCGCCTCGGGTGCCGCCTCCTGGAGCGCGCTGCTCCGCTTCGCCACCGGCCCGATCGGCGACTCACCGTTGACCTGGGGCTTCCTCGTGGCCGCCGCCGCACCGCTGCTGCTGGCCCGGGGCGTCCGGTTCCGGTGGGCCACCCGGTTCTGGGCCGTGGCGCTCGTGTTCTGGTTCGTGGCCTGGGTCAGCGGACGCGGGTGGACCGGGGGCCTGGCCATCGAGCCGCTCGTCCTGCTCGGGCCCGCCGCCGCCGCCACGGCCGCCTCGATCGGACTCGGCGTGGCCGCGTTCGAGCGGGACCTGCCCAAGGCCGCGTTCGGCTGGCGGCAGCTGGTGACGGTCGTGGGGGTCCTGGCCGTGGCGCTCGCCTCGGTGCCGACGCTCATCTCCGCCCTGCCCGGCCGGTGGGACCTCCCGACCAACGATTTCGCCCAGTCGGTGTCCTGGATGAACGCCAAGGCGTCGGACGGGGCGTTCCGCGTCCTGTGGCTCGGCGATCCCCGTAGCCTGAACCTCGGCGGCTGGAACGCCGGCGACGGTCTCGCCTACGCCACGTCCGAGGACGGACCGCCCGACGCCCGATGGCTGTGGAACGGGACCGCTGCCGGACCGGCCGCACAGCTCGGCACGGCGGTGGACCTCGCCCGCCAGGACCGCACGGACCGACTCGGCTACCTGGTCGCTCCCGCCGGGGTCCGGTACGTCGTCGTCCTCACCTCGATCGCGCCGGACATCGCCGGCCAGCAGAGCCCCACCGCCTATCCCGTTCCTTCCGACCTGCTGCCGTCCCTCGACCGGCAGCTGGACCTGCAGCCGGTCCTGTCGGGCACGGGCATCACCATCTTCGCCAACGCCGACTGGGTGCCGCAGCGGGCCGAGGCCACGGGCCGAGCCGGGGCCGCCGTGGCGCTGCCGTCGCCGCTGGCCGCCGGACCGGGCTCCCCCGTCGTGCCCGGAGTCCGGTCAGTGCTGCCCGGTGCCCCTGCATCCCGCTCGTTCGAGGGCCCACTGACCGCCGGCACGGTGTTCTCGTCGGCCGCCCCGTCGGGTGACTGGCACCTCACCATGGCATCGGGCGCGTCGGCACCCCGGTCCGACTCCTTCGGATGGGCTTCCCGGTATGCGGTGACGGCGGCCTCGACGGGCACCCTCCGCTTCGACGGCGGACCCGTGCCGCTCGGGTCCGGGGTCTTCTCGGTCGTCGCCTGGGGCCTGGCCCTGGGAGCCCTGGTGGACCGCCGCCGGCTCCGACGTCAATGGGAGCGGGTGGGACGGCCCCGGACGTGGTCACCGGGCCGCTCGCGTTCCACCGACGAGATCGACGATGTGTGGGGGACGGACCAGGAGGTGCTCGGATGACGGGTCCGATCTCCGGGGTGCCGGGCGTCGGCGATGACGTGGACGGGGTCCGGACGGCGGCCGAGGTGACCGGCTCCGTGCCAGCGGTGCAGTCTCGCATCGCACGTCGGCGACGGGCGCAGCGCCCGGTCGCCGGACGGACGGCGGCGATCGCCGCCGCTGCCGTCGTGGTGGTCGGCGTGGGTGTCGTGTCACTGGCCGTCCCTCCCCCGAAGGCGCCCGCGGCCCCGGCCGGCGGCGGGGTGCAGGTGGCACCGGCGGACGCACGGACGTCCTCGCTGTTCTGCACGAGCGGCGCCGGGGTGGACGCCGGCGCGGGCGCCACCGGCGCCGTGGCGCTCACGAACACGTCGCGGACCACGGTGCACGGGGTCATGACGACGGTGGCCGCGTCGGGAACGGCCCAGATCCGCAGCTCGGTGGTCGTGCCGCCACTCGGGACGGCGGAGGTGACCCCGGCGACCGGGCTCCCCGCCGGAGCGACGGCCACCACGTTCGCCTTCGTCGGCGGCGGAGTGACCGGGACGATGGTCATCGGCGGGCCCACGGGCTGGAGCACCGCCCCGTGTGCCTCGACCGTGGCACCGCAGTGGGAGTTCGCAGGTGGGTCGACCAGTAGTGGGCTGCTCGACCTGTCGCTCTACAATCCGACGGCCGCCCAGGCCGTCGTCGACGTGAGCTTCCTGACCACGGGCGGTGCCCTCCTCGTGCCCCAGGCCTATCAGGGCATCACCCTCGCGCCCGGACAATTGGTGGTCAACGGCCTGGGTGCCTACGTCCAGGGCCAGGCGGGGGTCACCACGCTGGTCCAGGCGACGTCGGGAGCGGTCGTGGCCACCGAGCTCGACAAGATCTCGACGCCGACGCCGACGCCGACGCCGACGCCGACGCCGACGCCGACGGGGTCGGGTCTGGCCCTGGTGGCCGGGACGCCGGCCCCGGCGACGACCTGGCGGTTTGCCCAGACCACTGCCGTCCAGGGCGGGACGGTGAACCTCGTGGTGGCGAATCCTGGCGGCTCCCAGGTGGCCGCCGACGTGTCCGTGGGCCTGTCCGGCGCCTCGGTGACGCCGCGGGTCCTCGATGTGCCGGCACACGCGGTGGCGACTCTGACCGTGTCGGCCGTGGCCGGTTGGCCGCTCGGGTCCCCCTACTCCGTCACCGTGTCCGCACCCTCGCCCATCGTGGTGGGCCGCAGCGTGACCGCCCCCTCTGGCGCCGTGGCACCACAGGCGGGACTCACCGGGGGGACGACCAGCCCGGCGACGACGTGGCTGGTAGTCGGTCCGGGCTCGCCGGGCAATCCGCTCTCGGCGGGTGCGGCCATCCGGTCGCTGGCGGTGGCGGACCCCGGCGGGACACCCGTGTCGGTCACGGTGGTCCCGCTGGCCGGTGGTCAGCCGGTGGCCCGAGCCCGGGTCGCCGCCGGGGGCCTCGTGGTCTTCGGGGCCGCCGCGGTGGGCGGCCTGCGCCCACTGGTGGTCGAGGCCACGGGTCCGGTGGTGGTCGAGGCGGACGACGGGCCGACCGGTGCGCCGGGCGTCGTGTCCACGTCCGGCTTCCCGCTGTCCTCCTGAGTCAGCCCCTCTGACCGTGGGCCCGCCACCGCCCGACACGGACGGGGCGGGCGGTGGGCCTCAGTGTGAGGCGGGGGGCGGAGGCGGTGGCCAGGGTGCCTGCTTGCCGGGCCACGGAGTCTGGGCCTGGGGCCAGCCGCCTGTCTGCGGGGCCGATCCGTTGCCCGGCTGGACGACCGGGGGCACGGGGGCATCGGAACCGCTGCCACCGGTGGCTGGGGCGGCATTGCTGTTCGTGCCCGCCGGCTGTGCGGGCTGGGCCGGTGCGGGTCCGGCCTCGGCCGAGGGGACGGGTGCGGGCGCCGTCGCGCCGCCGACCGGTCCGACGGGGGCGTCCGCCGGAGGACCGTCGACGTTGGCCGTGCCGGTGGGGCCGTGCTGGCTGGCCACGAAGATCGGCGGCACCGTCTTGACGCCGGGGGCGTGGACAGGTCGACCGTAGGCGGTGTCGACCAGTCGACCCACCGTCTCGCCGTCGATCGTCTCCTCGTCGAGCAGGGCCCGCGCTACGGCGTCGAGGCCACCGCGGTGCCGGGCGAGCACCTCGAGGGCCCGCTGCTCCTGTGCCCTGAGGATCTGCTCCACCTCGTCGTCGATGATCTGGCTGGTGTGCTCCGAGTAGTCGCGTGTGTGCATGAGGTCCTCGCCGAGGAAGACCTGCCCCTGCGAACCCCATGCCATCGGGCCGATCCTGTCGCTCATGCCCCACTCACGGACCATCTTGCGGGCCAGTTCGGTGTTGCCCACCAGGTCGTTTGCGGCCCCGGTGGAGAGGTCGCCATAGACCAGCAGCTCGGCGGCGCGCCCACCCATCCGCACGGCCAGCGAGTCCTCGATGTGCTGTCGGGGATGGATGTGCCGTTCCTCCATGGGGAGCTGCATGGTCACCCCGAGTGCCATCCCGGTCGGGAGGATCGTGACCTTGTGGACGGGGTCGGCGTCGGGGAGCACGTACGCGAGGACGGCGTGGCCACCCTCGTGGAACGCCACGCGCTCCTTTTCGGCGTTGGACAGGACCAGGCTGTCACGGCGCTGACCCATGAGGACCCTGTCGCGGGACGCCTCGAAGTCCTCGTTCTGGATGACGGTCGAGCCCCGGCGGACGGCGTGCAGGGCCGCCTCGTTGACCAGGTTGGCCAGGTCGGCGCCGCTCATGCCGGGGGTGCCGCGTGCCACCTTGCCCAGGTCGACGGTCGGGTCGACCCGCTTGTCCTTGCAGTGGACCTGCAGGATCGGCAGGCGCTCGTCGAGGTCGGGCAGCGGCACCACGATCTGACGGTCGAACCGCCCGGGGCGGAGGATGGCGGCGTCGAGGATGTCGGGACGGTTGGTGGCGGCCATGACCACGATGCCCTCGGTGGGGTCGAACCCGTCCATCTCGGACAGCATCTGGTTGAGCGTCTGCTCGCGCTCGTCGTGGCCTCCGCCGAGGCCGGCGCCGCGCTTGCGGCCGATCGAGTCGATCTCGTCGATGAAGACGATCGCCGGGGACTGCTTGCGGGCGGTGGCGAACAGGTCGCGGACACGGCTGGCGCCCACGCCGACGAACATCTCCATGAAGTCGGAGCCGCTGACCGACATGAACGGCACGCCCGCCTCGCCCGCCACGGCCCGGGCCAGGAGGGTCTTTCCGGTTCCCGGGGGACCGACCAGGAGGATGCCCTTGGGGATGCGCGCGCCGATCTCCTTGAAGCGCGCCGGGGTCTTCAGGAAGTCGACGACCTCACTGATCTCGAGTTTCACCCCGTCGTAACCGGCCACGTCGTCGAACGTGGTCGACGGGCGCTCGGTGGAGTAGAGCTTCGCCTTGGACCGGCCGATGGACATGATGCTGCCCATCTGGCCCTGGGCCCGGCGACTGATGAAGTAGAAGATCCCGAGGATGATGGCGAACGGCACCAGGTACCAGATGATCGACACGAGCGGGTTCTGGGTGGTGGTCACCAGCTTGTAGTTGGCACCCAGGGGCTTGAGGGCGCTGAGCTCGGAGTCGGTCACCGGGTTCGGCCCGTTGGCCGTGTACTTCGTGCCGTCGGTCAGGGTGCCGGTGACGACGCCGGACGACTGGTCCACCGTCGCCGTGGACACCTGCTTGTCCGACACCTTCGTGAGGAACGTGTTGTAGGTGATCTGGGAGGTGTTGGCCTTCTGGACGAGGCTCGGGACGATCAGGACCGCCAGCACCACGACCATCACGACCGCGAGGAGGACGATGCGGTTCTTGTTCTGCCCAGGGGACTCCTGGCCGGGGGTGCTCGGGGACGGGCCGCTGGGGGCGTTGGGGTTGGGCGGGGTCACCTCTTCATGCTACGCGCCACGGGGCCCGCCTGACGCATCGCCCCGCCCCGTCGCGCCCGGTGCCCCACCACGGTGCGTCGTCGGTATCGTGGGGGAGTGAGCGACCGGCCCGAACAGGCGGTGGATGCCGCGGGACCCGGCGCACCACCTCCGACGACGCACGACCCGACCGGGCCCGGCACCGGCGTGGCGCCCCGTCGGTTCGGCACGGGTGACATCTCCCTCGGCCGGCAGCTCGATGCCGGTGGGAGCCCGGTCGACCGGCCCGCGGCCTGGCTGTGGCTGTTGTACGCCGCACTCGGGTTCCTCGGCGGGCAGGTCCTGGCCGCGGTGTTCGTCGGGATCGCCGGGGCCCTCGCCGGGCAGTACCACCAGCTGACCGCCCTGTCGAAGCTGTCAGAGCCCCCCACGTGGTTCGTGCTGTCCACACTCTTCGGCCTGTGGGGCGGCTTCGCCGGCGCCGCCGTCCTGGCCAGCAGTCTGCGGGGTACCAAGCGCCTCGTGCCCGACCTCGGGCTCCGGTTCCGCTGGATCGACCTGCTCGGCGTCCCGATCGGGGTGGCCGGCCAATTCGTGGTGGCCCTCATCTACATCCCGATCAAGCCCCACATCCACGACTTCAACCAACGCTTTTCCGCTCCGGCCCAACGGCTGACGGGGGGCTCCCACGGTACGGGCTACTGGCTGATCGTGGTCGCCACCGTCGTCGGTGCGCCGTTCTTCGAGGAGCTCTTCTTCCGAGGGGTCCTGCTCCGCGCCCTGGCGCGGCTGTTCGGCCGATGGGGCCGCTGGGTCGGGCCCGCGCTCGCCGTGGTGGTCAGCGGTGTGCTCTTCGGACTGGCGCACGCCGAGTCGCTGCAGCTGCTCGGACTGGCGACCTTCGGCGTGATCCTCGGCGCCGTGTCGTACCGGACGGGACGGCTCGGGATGAACATGGTGGCCCACGCCTCGTTCAACGCCCTGGCGCTGAGCGCCGTGGTGCTCCCGGCCCTGGTTGGCGCCCGGGGGCTGGCCTGACATGACGCCGGGAGAGTACGGCGACACCGAGGGGGCCACGGCCGTGGAGGACGCCCCGGCGTGGCCTCCGGGCGCCCCGGCCGCACCGGGGTCCTCCACCACGGACACACGGGTGGTCCGCAGGTCGGTCCGGGCGCCGTGGTGGGTGCGGATGACCCGTCGGACGGCCTGGCCGTCGTGGACGGGTGCCGCCGCCATTCTCGGCGTGATCGTGGTGGTGCTCACCCAGATGCATCCGAACCTGCTCTTCCTGAACACCACCACGGCGGGCGGTGACACGGGCGCCCACGTCGCCCTGCCCGCCTTCCTCAAGTCGGACCTGCTCACCCACGGCCGGGTGACGGGCTGGGACCCGGGCTGGTACGACGGCTTCCCCCTCTACACCTTCTACTTCCCGTTGCCTGGTCTGGTCACGGTCCTGTTCAATGTCGTCTTCTCCTACGACGTCGCCTTCAAGCTGGTGACCGTCCTGGGCAGCCTCCTCCTGCCGCTCTGCGCCTGGGCGTTCGCCAAGCTGGCCGGGCTGCGCGACCCCGGTCCGGGCTGCCTGGCCGCCGCCACGCTCCCGTTCCTGTTCGAGCCCAGCTTCTCGATCTACGGCGGGAACCTGCTCTCGACGCTGGCCGGCGAGTTCTCCTTCTCGCTCAGCCTCTCGCTCGCACTGCTCTTCCTGGGCGTGGTGGCATCTGGGCTGCGGACGGGGCGGCACCGCGCACTGGCCGCGGTGCTGTTTGCCGCCGCCCTCCTCTGCCACCTGATCCCCGCCATCTTCGCGGTGGTCGGTGCCGCCGTGTGGCTGCTCCTGGACGCCGACCTGCCACGCATGGTCGCAGGCGGCGTACGGGCCGCGGTGGCGCGACGTCGGTGGGGCCGGCGCCTGGCGTGGTCGGCCGTCGCCGGTGCACTCGGCCTGGGACTGGCCGCCTGGTGGCTGCTCCCGTTCTACGCCGAGCAGCCCTACACGACGAACATGGGCTACACCAAGGTCTTCGGCTATCCGCACCTCCTCTTCCCGGGGTCGGCCCGGTGGGTGCTGATCGCCGACCTGGTGGGCGTGGCCTTCATGGTGCTGCGACGCAACCGGGTCGCCCTGTTCCTCGTGGTGATGGCCGGGCTGTCGGCGTCGGCCATGATCGTGGACCCGGCCTCCAAGCTCTACAACGTGCGGTTCCTCCCGCTGTGGTTCCTCTGCCTCTACCTGCTGGCCGGGTACGCGCTGGCCGAGGCGGTGGGCCTGGTCGCCCGGTGGTGGCGACGACGCCGGCTGAACGTCTGGGTGCGGTCGGCCCGCCGCAGCCTCGGCACAGTCGACCTGAACGAGTGGTCGCCGGGCATGCGGGTCACGCGCTTCCGGCGCCCCGTGCCCGCGGCCGTGGCCGCCGGGGCGGTCATCGGGCCGCTGGTGGGACTGGCCGCCGCCTGCCTGGCGGTGGTGCCACCGCTGGTCGTGCCGTCGGCCACCCTGGCCAAGATCGGGGTCACGGTGGGTGCCGACCAGCCCAGCGCCTGGGCGGAGTGGAACTACTCGGGCTACGAGAAGAAGCCGGACTACCCCGAGTTCCAGGCGGTCATCAAGATGATGTCCACGGTCGGTGCGTCGCAGGGCTGCGGGCGGGCCATGTGGGAGTACGACCCGTCCCTCAACCGCTTCGGCACGACCGAGTCACTCATGCTCCTGCCCTACTTCACCAACGGCTGCATCGACTCGATGGAGGGACTGCTCTTCGAGTCGGCGTCCACCACCCCGTTCCACTTCATCAACCAGAACGAGCTCTCGCCGAACCCGTCGAACGCGGTGGTGGGGCTGCCCTACGGCGGCCTCGACGTACCGCTCGGCATCCAGCACCTCCAGGAGCTCGGTGTGCGCTACCTGCTCGCGTCGTCGACCACGGTCCAGTACGCGGCGGCGGCCGACCCCTCGGCCACCCTCGTCGGCTCGACGGGGCCGTGGAGCACCAACTACAACGGCGAGGCGCTCGACACGACGTGGAAGGTGTACCGGATCGCCGACACACAGCTCGTGGTGCCGTTGACCCGTCAGCCGGTCGTGTGGAAGGGCGTCGGGGCCGATCAATCCAGCTGGCTCACACCGGCCGTCGACTGGTACGACCATCCGTCCCGGTGGGACGTCGTCCCCGCCGCCGACGGACCCGCGACGTGGACGAGGGTGCCGATCGGTGCCACGTCGGTGCCCTCGGTGTCGGAACCCGCGGTCACCGTGTCCGACGTCAACCAGACCGAGGGCGGGGTCAGCTTCCACGTCGACAAGGTCGGCGTGCCGGTGGAGGTGCGGATCTCGTACTTCCCCAACTGGCAGGCCTCGGGGGCGGAGGGGCCCTTCCGGGTCGCCCCCAACCTGATGGTGGTGGTGCCGACGAGCAACGACGTGACCCTGACGTACGGCAACGTGCCGGCCGACTGGGTGGGTCAGGCGCTGACCCTGATCTCCCTCGTGGTCGTCGTCGCACTGGCCGTCGCCGGTTGGCGCGCCGGCCGGTCCCGTCGGGCCCGCCGTGCCGCGGGGGCGACCCGGTGACCTACGAACTCGCCATGTTCCCCCTGTCCTCGGTCCTGTTTCCGGGGGCGGGCCTGCCGCTCCACGTGTTCGAGGAGCGGTACCGGGCGTTGATGACCCGCTGCCTGGAGGCCGACGGCGAGTTCGGGGTCGTCCTCATCGAGCGCGGTTCCGAGGTGGGCGGTGGTGACCAACGGGTCGACGTGGGCACCGTGGCCCGTATCGCCAACGTGGCCGAGCTGGACGGCGGGCGCCTGCTGGTGGTGGCCACCGGGATCCGACGGGTCCGGGTCGAGGGGTGGCTGTCCGACGACCCCTACCCGCGGGCCATCGTCGAGGACCTGCCCGACGACGACACCCCGTGCAGTGACACCGTCCTGGCCGGGGCCGAGGGGTCGTTGCGACGGCTGCGGTCACTGCTGTCCGAGCTGGGCGACGTTCCGGCACTCCCCCACAGCCTGCGGATCTCGGGTGACTCCGCCGAGGTGGGCTGGCAGCTCTGCGACATGGCGCCGCTCGTCTCCCTCGACCTCCAGCGTCTCCTCGTGGCCGAGGGCCTCCTGGCCCGCATGGAGCTCCTGGACGAGCTCTGTGCGGCCATGGCGGGCGACGTCATCGGCCTGCTGTCGGGTGAAGGAACGGCGTAGCCGCTCGCGGCGGTCGGGGCGGCGACAGGACGGGACGGGAGAGGCGCGGCGGGGTGCTCCTGCGCTCAGGGCACCTCGCGCTGGACCAGGAAGGCGGTGATCCCGTCGGCCAGGCCCTGGGCGGCCTGCTGACGCCACTGCGGTGATTCGACCAGCGCCGTGTCGGTCGCGTTCTGCATGTTGGCGCACTCGATGAGTACCTTGGGCACGGTCGAGAGGTTCAGGCCCCCGAGGTCGCCGCGGGGGACGATCCCGTCCGAGCCCGTGTAGTCCGAGACCGGTTCGCCGGTGGCGGCCAGGAAGTGGTCCCGCACGTCGTCGCCGAGCTGGCCGGACGGCACCACGATGGCCCGGTTGTCGCTGATCGAGCTCACCACGGGGACGGGCACGTCGACGGCGAAGCCGCGACCGCCCGGAGGGCCACCGTCGGCGTGGATCGAGACGGCGGCGTCCGACCCGGCGAGATTGCCGATGGCCGCCCGGACGTCGACGCACGGACCCACCCCGGTGTCGTTGGTGCGGGTGAGGACCACCGTGGCGCCACCACCTGCGAGAAGAGCGGCCAACCTGGTGGCCACGTCGAAATTGAAGGCGTGCTCGGGGTACCCGTCGAGGTCGGTCGTGCCCGCCGTGTCGCACGACTCGGTGAAGCCGCCGCCGTCGATGGGGCGGTCGATGAAGGCGGGGTCGGCACCGTTGCCGCCGTCATGGCCGGGGTCGATGGTGACCACTTCGCCCACGAGCGGCGGGACGCTGACGGCACCGAGGAACGGTGCCCCGCCGAAGGCGAACACACCGCCGTTGGATGAGACCACCCGGTAGCCCGTGCCCCCGGTGTCGAGGGAGACCACGGCGCGCTGGACGAGACCGACGGCCGACCCGTCGAAGGGTGCGTCGAAGCAGAACACCCCACCGTCGGCAGCCACCATCCGGTAGCCGCCACTGACCGCGTCGACGGACATGCCGACGACAGGCGATGCCAGGCTGAGCCCGCCCATCGAGCCCTGGAACACGGCGTCGCCGAAGGCGAACACCCCGCCGTCGGAGGCCACGAGCCAGTAGCCCCGGCCGTCGGGGGTGGCCGCCATGCCGACCACCGGCTCGTTGAGCGGCGTCCCGCCCATGGATCCGAGGAATGGCGCATCGCCGAAGGCGAAGATCCCGCCGTCGGAGGCCACCAACCAGTAGCCCCGACCGTCGGCGGTGGCCGCCATCCCGACCACCGGACGGTTGAGTGCAGTCCCACCCATGGAGCCCAGGAATCCTGCGTCGCCGAAGGCGAACACCCCGCCGTCGGTGGCGGTGAGCCAGTAGCCGCCCCCCGTGGGATCGGACGCGGATGCCACGATCAGGTGGCTACTGGTGATCGTGCGGGGGGACGGCCGGGTACCGCTGTGCGTGGTGACGGCGGCCGTGGAGGGAGCAGACGCGAGGGACGCCGTGGTCGCAGCCAGCGTGACCGCGGCGACGACCGTGGTGACGACGACGGTCCCGAGCCACCGCTTCGGCCGTGCGTGCCGCCCGCTCGGGGTCGACGTGTCCATGGCAGGGATTCCGATCACGTCCAGATCCTGCCACGGGGGCCTGGCCTAGGATGGTCCGGCCATGGCCTCCCTCTCCAACGTCTTCAAGGCGTACGACATCCGGGGCGTCGTCCCCGATGAGCTCAACGCCCTCCAATTCCGCGCCATCGGCGTGGCCGTCGCCCGGTTCACCGGGGCACCGAGGATCCTGATCGCGCGGGACATGCGCGAGTCCGGGGTCGAGCTCTCCGAGGCCTTCGCCCTGGGGGCCCGCTCCGAGGGCGCCACCGTGGTCGACCTGGGGCTCGCCTCGACGGACCTCCTCTACTTCGCCGCCGGGAGCCTCGATGCGCCCGGGGCGATGTTCACGGCCTCGCACAACCCGGCCCGGTACAACGGCCTGAAGCTCTGCATGGCAGGGGCACGGCCCATCGGGCGCGACACCGGCCTCATCGAGATCCAGGCCACCGCGGAGCAGCTCCTCGATGAGTGGGGCACCGACGGACCGGCCGAGCCCGAACCGTCGACGTTGGGCGCGCTCGAGCACCGCTCGGTACTCGACGCCTACGCCGACCATGTCCGGTCGTTCGTCGACACGTCGGCACTCCGCCCGCTGAAGGTGGTGGCAGACACCGCGAACGGCATGGGTGGCCTGGTAGCCCCCAAGGTGTTCGAGGGCCTGCCGTTCGAGGTGCAGATCCTCTTCCCCGAGCTGGACGGCAACTTCCCGAACCACCCGGCCGATCCGATCCAGCCCGAGAACCTGGTGGAGCTCCAGAAACTGGTGCTCGCCACGGGTGCCGACGTTGGCCTGGCCTTCGACGGCGATGCCGACCGGGTGTTCCTGGTCGACGAGCATGCCGAGCCGGTGTCGGGGTCGCTGACCACGGCGCTGGTGGCGTCCACGCTGCTCGACAAGCACCCGGGTGCCACCGTCCTCTACAACTGCATCTGCTCGCGCGTCGTCCCCGAGGTGATCGCCGAGAAGGGCGGCATCGGCGTGCGGACCAAGGTCGGCCACAGTTTCATCAAGCAGGTGATGGCCGACACGGGAGCCGTCTTCGGCGGCGAGCACTCCGGGCACTACTACTTCCGCGACAACTACCGGGCCGACTCGGGGATCATCGCCGCCATGCTCGTGCTCGAGCTGCTGAGCGTCACCGGTCAGCCGCTGTCGGAGCTGCTGGCCCCGTTCAAGCGCTACGCCGCGTCGGGCGAGATCAATACGGTGGTGGACGATCCCGCCGGCACCGTCGAGCTGATGGCGGCCGAGGTGGAGGCCGCCGGCGGTGCCCTGGGCACGGCCGACCGCCTCGACGGGCTGACCGTCGACCGGGGCGACTGGTGGTACAACCTCCGCCCGTCGAACACCGAGCCGCTCCTCCGTCTCAACGTGGAGGCGCTGGACGAGGCTGCCTGTGCCGCCAGGGTGGCCGAGGTGCAGGAGTCCATCGCCCGGTTGCTCGGCTCCTGAGCCCTCGGTACTGCGTCGGACCGCCGTCCGGACCACATGAACTGACCCGCACGACATCCAGAGAGGACCAACCATGACGCTCGACCCGCTGCTGATCCAGGTGCTCGCCTGCCCCGAGGACAAGGGCCCGCTTCTGTACTTCGCCGACGAGCAGGTGCTGTTCAACCCTCGGCTGCACCGCACGTACGAGGTACGGGACGGCATCCCGGTGCTGTTGATCGACGAGGCGACCACGGTGGACGCCGCAGAGGACGCCCGGCTGACGGCCAAGGCAGCGGCCGGCGGAGCGGTCACCACGAGCGCGGCCGCCGGCGCGTGACCGTCTCGCCTGCGGTCGTCGATTCGCGGGGGATCTGGGACGCCACCTTCGGCCTGCCCGAGCAGGTGGCGGCGGCGGCCGAGGCGGCCCGGGAGGTCGACGGGCTCCCGGGCCACGACGACGTCGAGAACGTGGTGGTGCTCGGCATGGGGGACAGCGGCTTCGTGGGCGACGTGCTGACCGCGGTGGCTGCGCCGTTCATGCCGGTGCCTGTCACGGTGGTGAAGGGTTACGTGCCGCCCGACTACGTGGGGACCGGGTCGCTCGTCCTGGCGGTGTCGTTCTCGGGCGACACCGAGGAGACGGTCGAGGCCGCCACCGCGGCCTACGAGGCCGGGGCCGCGCTCGTCGTCGTGTCCGGCGGGGGCGAGCTCGTGCGGCTGTCGGGGGAGTGGGACGTGCCGCTGGTGCCCGTCCCCGTGTCGATCCCGGAGGCCCGCACCGCACTCGGCGCCATGGCCGTGCCGCCGCTGGTGCTCCTGGAGGCGATCGGGCTGTTCCCCGGCGCGCAGCAGTGGATCGACCTCGCCGTCGACCAGCTGTCCCGGCGTCGCGACCAGCTCGGGCGCGACGGCAACGTGGCCGAGCTGACGGCGCGACGGATCGGTCGGACCATCCCACTCGTCCACAGCAGCCAGGACCTCGGTGCGGCGGCGGCCCTCCGCTGGAAGTGCCAGATCAACGAGTCGGCCAAGTCGCCGGCCTTCTGGAACGTGCACCCGGAGCTCTGTCACAACGAGGTCGCCGGTTGGGGCCTGAACGGCGACGCCACCCGGCAGCTCATCACCCTCGTGAACCTGCGCCACGACGCCGAGCACCCCCAGGTGAGCCGTCGGTTCGACCTGGTCACCGAGGCCCTCCGCGAGGTCATGGCCGACGTGGTCGAGGTCCGCGCCGCCGGCGAGGGCGACCTCGCCCAGTTGCTCGACCTGTCCCTGGTGGGCGACGTGGTCGCCCTGCATCTGGCCGGCAGCGAGGGGGTCGACCCCGGGCCGGTTCCCGTGGTCGACGACATCAAGCACGTCCTGGCCGCCGGCGACGACGCCCGAACGGCGCCCGCCAACCGGACGTGATCGGTCGGACGGCTCGTCAGGCCAGCCGACGATCGTCCGGTACCCGTGTTGCGGTTGGATGACGGCTCCGTGAACTGCGGACACAGCAGTTAACTTTTGTCATCCGCGGGCGTATGCTCGCCATATGAGCGACGTGCGGGTCTGTGGTTGCAAGTCGAAGCCAGTCGCAGGCGAAACGACCCACGTAAGGCAACTCATGGTTGCTGAGCATGGTGCGGCTTAGGAGTAAGTCCTGCCCGTGGCGTCCCCGGCTGTCGGGGGCGGGCGGAGAGGGGATGACGCGTGCCACGAGTGGTACCGCTGGGTGCCCGACCGGAGACGGTCGGCGCCGCCGGTGCCCGGCCGTGAGTTCCCCTGCAGGCGAGTGTGGGGTCAAAGACCAGGTCAGCCGCACGCCGCTCACGACCATCACCTACCCATCCCTTCACCGACCGACCAGGAGGACCGGCCACCCAGTGCAGTAGCAGTCGATCAACGATGCCGAGGAGGCGAAGCAGTGGACGTAGTCATCACGCATGGACGGAAGATCGTGTCCGACGAAGTTCGAGCCCTTACCGAGGAGAAGGTGCGCCACATCGGGGAGCACTGTCCCGGACTCGACCGGGCCGAGGTCCACTTCTCGGAGGAGCACAATCCGAGGATCTCCGATCGTGAGTACTGCGAGGTGGTCATGTCCGGTCACGGTCGGACCCTCCGGGCCAGGGCTGCCGGCCAGGAGCCCCTCATTGCCGTCGACCTCGTCGTCGAGAAGCTGGAGCACCAGGTGGAGCGGGCGAAGGGCCGTATCGTCGGCCGCTCCCAGCCCCGCCACCGGGTGGCCGCCCCCGGGATGCTCTACCGCAAGGTGCGTACCGCCTGAGCGCACCGTCGTCCGCACCCTGACCACCTTGCGGCCCGCCCGGGTCCCCTGACGGGGCCCGGGTCGGGCGGTTGGGCGACGGGTCGTCCGGGGTCCGGGTGACTGACGGCTCCGGTGACTGCGGGGAGGCCACCGACAGTAGAGTGGGGTCCCCATGAGCATGTTCTCGAAAGTCCTCCGCGCCGGCGAGGGCAAGAAGGTCCGGCGGCTGGCTGAGCTGGTCCCACTGGTCAACGCCCTCGAGCCGGAGATGGAGGCGCGCTCGGACGAGGAGCTGCAGGCCATGACCGTCCAGTTCCGCGAACGCCTGGCCAATGGCGAGACGCTCGAGGACCTGCTGGTCGAGTCCTTCGCTCTGGTCCGTGAGGGCGCGTGGCGCGTCCTCGGCCAGCGACACTTCGACGCCCAGCTGATGGGTGGCATGGCGCTGCACTTCGGCTGGATCGCCGAGATGAAGACCGGTGAGGGCAAGACCCTGGTGTCGACCCTGCCGGTGTACCTGAACGCCCTGGCCGGCAACGGCGTACACGTGGTCACGGTCAACGACTACCTGGCCACCCGCGACTCGGAGTGGATGGGCCGACTGCACCGGTTCCTCGGCCTGACCGTGGGTCGCGTCGGGCCCGACATCACCGAACCCGCCGAGAAGCGCGATGCCTACCTCTCGGATGTCACGTACGGGACCAACACCGAGCTCGGCTTCGACTACCTGCGCGACAACATGGCCCGTTCGAAGGAGGCCATGGTCCAGCGCGGCCACCACTTCGCCATCATCGACGAGGTCGACTCGATCCTCATCGACGAGGCCCGGACCCCGCTCATCATCTCGGGGCCGGCAGCCGAGTCGGCCCAGCTCTACTACCAGTTCGCCGGGATCGTCCGCACCCTCCGTGCCGAGGACGACTACGAGGTCGACGAGGAGAAGCGCACCGTCGTGCCGACCGAGGCCGGCATCGAAAAGGTGGAGCGCCAGCTCGGGGTGTCCAACCTCTACGACGCCGTGGCCGTCAACTACGTCCACCACCTGACCCAGGCACTGCTGGCCAAGGAGCTCTACAAGCGTGACAAGGACTACCTGGTGGCAGAGGGCGAGGTCCGCATCGTCGACGAGTTCACCGGCCGCACCCTCGACGGCCGGCGGTGGTCGGACGGACTGCACCAGGCCGTGGAGGCCAAGGAGCGCGTCAAGATCAAGGAGGAGAACCACACCTGGGCCACCGTGACCCTCCAGAACTACTTCCGCCTCTACGAGAAGCTGGCGGGCATGACCGGCACGGCCGAGACGGAGGCCTCGGAGTTCGCGAACACCTACGACCTCCCGGTGGTGCCGATCCCACCGAACCGGCCGCTGGTCCGTGCCGACCAGCCCGACCTGATCTACAAGTCGGAGGATGCCAAGTTCAGCGCCGTGGTCGAGGACATCGCCGAGCGGCAAGCCACCGGCCAGCCGGTGCTGGTGGGCACGGCGTCGGTGTCCAAGTCCGAGCACCTGTCGCGCCTGCTCGACAAGCGCGGCATCCCCCACGAGGTCCTGAACGCCAAGCAGCACTTCCGGGAGGCCGAGATCGTCGCCCAGGCAGGCCGCGTCGGCGGGGTGACCGTCGCCACCAACATGGCCGGCCGCGGCGTCGACATCATTCTCGGCGGCAATCCCGAGGGGCTCGCGGTGCGCGAGGCGACCGCCCGCGGCATCGACCTCACCACGGAGGAGGGCGCCGCCGAGCTCGCCCGACTCGAAGCCGAGTTCGAGGCGACGTGCAAGGCCGAGGGTGACGAGGTCCGCGCGAAGGGTGGCCTCTACGTGCTCGGCAGCGAGCGCCACGAGAGCCGTCGCATCGACAACCAGCTGCGCGGCCGCTCCGGCCGTCAGGGCGACCCCGGCGAGTCCCGCTTCTTCCTCTCGCTCGAGGACGACCTCATGCGACTGTTCGCCACCGGCACCATGAACTGGGTCATGGGACGTGCACTTCCCGACGACATGCCCATCGAGGCGAAGATGGTGACGAAGGCCATCGAGCGGGCCCAGAACACCGTCGAGGGTCGCAACGCCGAGTCCCGCAAGGACGTCCTCAAGTACGACGACGTGATGAACGAGCAGCGCAAGGTGATCTACGCCCGGCGTGCCCAGATCATCGAGGGTGACGACCGGAAGGACGACACCATCGAACTGCTCGAGATGACGCTCACCGAGGTCGTGGCCCGGTCGTGCCCCTCGGACTACCCGGAGGAGTGGGATCTGCCCGGGCTCGTGTCCGAGTTCACGCAGTACTACCCGACCAAGTTCGTGCCCGAGGACTTCGCGGAGGCGGCCACGGCCGGCCAGGTCACCGAGAGCGTGATCACCGAGGCCCTCGAGCTCTACGCCGAGCGGGACGAGACCATCCCGGGGGGAGCCGAGACGGCTCGCCAGCTCGAGCGGGACATCATGCTGCAGATCATCGACCAGCGCTGGCAGGACCACCTGGCCGACATGGACTACCTGAAGGAGGGCATCAACCTCCGCGCCATGGGCAACCAGGACCCGCTGGTGGCCTGGCAGCGCGAGGGCTTCGCGCTGTTCGGCAAGCTGATGGACGGCATCAACGACGACTACCTGCGGTACGTCTTCCACGTCCAGGTGCTCACCGAGGAGAACGCCACCGAGCCCGACCTGGCCCAGGCGAGCTACGAGGCCGCCGACGATCCGGTCCAGGGGGACGCCGCCGTCAACGCCGCGTTCGCCAACGCCACGCCGGCCGAGCTCGAGGCGGCCGCCGCCGTGGCCGACGGCATCGGTGGGACGTCGGGCGGCCACGCCGGATTCGACGAGGGAGAGAACCAGGCGCCGATCGTCAAGTCCGAACGCGAGAAGATCGGCCGCAACGAGCCGTGCTGGTGCGGCAGCGGCAAGAAGTACAAGCTCTGCCACGGCGCCAACTGAGATGGCCGCCGACGCCCCTCGCAAGGGGGACGGGGGGCCCGAGCGGGTCGACATCCCCGAGGAGATCGAGTCGCTCACCGGGCGGCTCCGCGAGGCAGCGCGCTTCCTGGGCGCCGAGGGCCTGGCCGGGCGCCGGGCCGAGCTGGAGCAGGAGGCCTCCGCTCCCGACCTGTGGGACGACGCCGACCACGCCCGTGAGGTGACCACCGCGCTCGGTCGGGTGACCGAGGACCTCGAACTGCTGGCGGGCCTGCGCTCCCGCCTGTCCGATGCCGAGACCCTCCTCGAGATGATGCAGGAGGAGGACGACGAGTCGCTGCGGCAGGAGATCGAGGACACGCTGGCCGACCTCGACCGCACGCTCGGCGCCCTCGAGCTCCGGTCGCTGTTCGCCGGGAACTACGACGACGGTGACGCGGTGGCCGAGATCCACGCCGGGGCGGGGGGAACCGACGCCCAGGACTGGGCAGAGATGATGCTGCGGATGTACACCCGCTGGGCCGAGCGTCGCGGCTTCACCATCGAGGTGGAGGAGGCGACCGAGGGCCAGGAGGCCGGACTCATGTCGGCGACCTTCATCGTCCGCGGCAGGTACGCCTTCGGGCTGCTCGCCGCCGAGCGCGGTGTGCACCGGCTGGTCCGGATCTCGCCCTTCGACGCCCAGCACCGTCGCCAGACCAGCTTCGCCTCACTCGACGTCGTGCCGTTCCTCGAGGACGTGTCGGGCGAGGTCGACATCGACGAGAAGGACCTCCGGATCGACACCTACCGGTCGTCCGGCGCCGGCGGCCAGCACGTGAACAAGACGGACTCGGCGGTGCGGCTCACCCACCTGCCCACCGGCATCGTCGTCACCTGCCAGAACCAGCGCAGCCAGACCCAGAACAAGGCGAAGGCCATGCAGGTGCTCGGGGCCAAGCTGGCCGAACGCCAGCGTGCGGAGCACCAGGCCACGCTGGACCAGCTGTCGGGCGACCGCACGGACAACGCGTGGGGCAACCAGATCCGCTCGTACGTGATGGCGCCGTACCAGCTGGTCAAGGACCTGCGGACGAACGCAGAGACCGGCAACGTGGAGGCCGTCCTCGACGGCGACCTCGACATGCTGATCGAGGCCGAGCTCCGCCGCAACGCCGAACTCCGCCGCAAGTCGCACTGACGCGCGGAGGTCGCGTGCGCTGTCGGGCATCGCGACACGCGTACTGCGAGGTCAGAGGGGCTGACCCAGATCGCCGACCTCGGGGGGTACACTGTCTCCGCGGGCAGAGCAGCTGCCGGACATTCGGACAGCCCGTTGTCGGCGTCCCGCACCACCGCTTCCCATGATCAAATTCCAGAACGTCACCAAGACGTACAAGGGATCCACGGTCGCCCTCCAGGACTGCACCGTCGAGATCGACAAGGGTGAATTCGTATTCCTCGTCGGGCCGTCGGGCTCCGGCAAGACGACCTTCATCCGACTCCTCCTGCGCGAGGAGATGCCCAGCTCCGGTCGCATCTGGGAGGCGGGCAAGGAGATCGGTCGCCTGCCGAAGTGGCGCATCCCCTACCTGCGCCGCAACATCGGTTGCGTCTTCCAGGACTTCCGACTGCTTCCCAACAAGACCGTCTTCGAGAACGTCGCCTTCGCTCTCGAGGTCATCGGGCGACCCAAGCACGTGATCAATTCGCAGGTCCCCCAGGTGCTCGACCTCGTGGGCCTGGCCAAGAAGCGCGACAACCTGCCCGGTGAGCTGTCCGGCGGCGAGCAGCAGCGGGTGGCGGTGGCCCGTGCCTTCGTCAACCGCCCCCTGATCCTCCTCGCCGACGAGCCCACCGGCAACCTGGACCCGAAGACCAGCCTCGGCATCATGCGGCTGCTCGACCAGATCAACCGCACGGGCACGACGGTCATCATCGCCACCCACGACGCCGGCATGGTCAACCAGATGCGGCGACGGGTGATCGAGCTCGACCGCGGCATCGTGGTGCGTGACCAGGCCCACGGCGTCTACGACATCGACAGCACCACGCTGGCCGGCGGCGCCGGGTCGCCCACGGGCACACTTGTCGATCAGATGCCGACCGCCGCCGACGACCTCGAGGTGCCCGGCACCTTCCTGGCGCGACCCTGATGGCGCTGTCAGCCGGCTACGTCGGGAGGGAGGCCGCCACCAACCTGTGGCGCAACCGGCTGATGACGGCTGCCGCCATCCTGACCGTCGCCGTGTCGCTCGCCCTGGTGGGCTCGGCCCTGCTGCTCAAGCAGGGTGCGTCCAAGGCCACCGAGCTGTGGCAGAACGGCGTGCAGACCATCGTCTGGGTCAAGCCGGAGGCCGGGCCGGCCCAGACCAACGCCATCGGGACCCAACTGCACCAGTCGCCGTACGTGAAGACGTGCACCTACCGCAACCAGGCCTACGACTACAACGAGGCCAAGATCGTCCTGCCTCCCGATGAACTCAACGCCACCAGCCAGGCCCAGTACCCGGCCTCGTTCCGGTGCGTGCTGAACGACCCCTCGGAGGCGCCCGCCGTCTATCAGGCCTTCCACGGCAAACCGGGGGTCTTCGACGTCAAGTACCCGGGCCAGCAGATCAAGACGATGCAGTCGGTGATCCGCGTCCTGCAGTGGGTCTTCCTGACCGTGGCCGTCGTGCTACTGCTGTCCGCATCGGTGCTGATCCTCAACACCATCCGCATGGCCATCTTCGCGCGACGGCGCGAGGTCTCCGTGATGAAGCTCGTCGGTGCCACCAACTGGTTCATCCGATTGCCGTTCATGGCCGAGGGGATGATCCAGGGCCTGTTGGGCGCCGGTGTGGCCGTTCTTGTCGTACTCGCTCTCTACTTTGGCATCGGCCTCAACAAGGGCAGCACCGCAGCCACGACGAACAGCATCATCGCCCAGATGTCCTTGAGCGGGTGGGAGGTCTTCGGGACCTGTCTGCTGGTGTCCGTGGTGGGCATCGGTGTCGGCGTGGTGGGCTCGGCCTTCGCCGTGCGTCGCTTCCTCGACGTCTGATCCGCCGCACGGCCGACCTCCGGCACGGCCGACCTCCGGCACGGCCGGCCGACGACACGGCCCGACGCACCAGCGGGACCGTGTGCGTGGCTCAGCGGGTGGCGGAGGCGATGCCCAGGCCGGGCAGCGCGCACGAGTTCTCGCCGCTGGTGCCGGCGAACCGCGCCTGGAGCCACCGGTCGATGAAGGTGCCTGAGCCGTCGAGCGCCTGTTCGTGGCCGAGGTCGGGCTCCATGACGTAGTCGACCGAGTCGTACTGCTGACCGCACAGCTGGCCGCCCACGAACCGGGTGGTTCGGGCGGCGGGCACGACTTCGTCGGCCGTGCCCTGGACGACCAGGATCGGTGCCGATGTCGGGGAGTCGCCGGGGACGTTGGCCCGGTTGGCAGCCTGCACCGCAGGCACGGCCTCCCATCCAGGTTGGAAGAAACGCGCCGGCGCCACCGCGTCGTACAGCGACGCCACGGCATCGACGCAGGACGACGACACGGCCGGAAGGTCGGCGAGGCCGGCCTGGGTCAGCACCCGTTGGAGCCCGAAGGTCCGGTAGTGCTTGGCCCACGCATAGAGGACCATGGCGGTGAAGGCCGACTGTCCGGACGGCGGAGGTGTGTCGCCGGTGGGCGCGAGCTCGAGGACGGAGGTGACCGGGGCCACCGCCGCCACAGCCGTCAGGTCCAGGTCGGGCGCGTACTGGGGTGCCAGCTCACCGGCGAAGAGGGCCGCCTGGCCGCCCTGGGAGAATCCGAGGACGGCCACCTGGTCCGATGCCGCCCTTCCCGCCAGCGACCGGGCCGCCCGGGCGGCGTCGAGTACGTCCTCCGCCTCGCTGGACCCCACGAGGTAGGGGTGTTGGCCCGGGGTCCCGAGTCCCCGGTAGTCGGTGGCGGCCACGATGTCGCGGCTGCGCACCAGGGTCGCCAGGTAGGGCAGTGTCGACGTGCCGGTCACCGACGGCGCGCACCCGCTGGCCACGCCGGTCGTGCCGTGGGCCCAGCTGACGATCGGGAAGCCGCCGGTGGGTGGGGTGCCGCCGGGCACCACCACGACGCCGGACTCCGCCAGATCACCCCCCGAGGACGAGGTCGAGTGGTAGAGGATGCGATAGGCGCGGGTGCCGGCCGGGAGGGACGGGTCGACAGGTAGGGCCTGGCTTCGGATGACCGTGCCGGCGGGGGCCGGGGGGAGCGGGCTCGGGGGCCGGTAGAACGAGGCGAGCGCACCGCTCACCACCGACTCGCCTCCGTCGGCCACCGGGGTGGTCGGGGCCGTCGCCCCGGGGGTCGCGGCCGAGGCGCCGGTCGGAACGGCCACCGCGCCGGTGAGGCCGATGCAGACCAGGAGGAGCGCCAGCCCCCGTCCCGCGCCGGAGCGCCGGACGTCACCGGACCCCCTCGACGTCGTCATGGGCGGAAAGGCTAGGAGCGTGGGTCAGTATCCGCCAATGGGGTGAGGCTGATCCTCACCGTTGGCCCTACGTGTGCCAGGCGTGTTGATGGCCGATATCGGGTTGCGACCGCGAGGTCCAGCCTCCCGT